>JACCDX010930206.1_pt1 | contig 176622 bp, 159 predicted proteins | sample 7449681 | NCBI WGS metagenome assembly JACCDX01 (sample SAMN15323450, study PRJNA562643) | freshwater metagenome | isolation source: river surface water | place: USA:Blue River Watershed | collected 2017-08-18
GCAGCAAGTGGCGCAACTGCGCTAGGTATATGTCTTCGGCCACGGCGATTTCGGCTACCGATGCAGCTCGGTGCTTATAAATTTAAGTTTGGAGAACGGTCATTCGTGAATGGCAGATCATGGCCGAAAGCTGACTTGGCGAGCGTCTGACCAGCGGAAATTTCTGTACTTTGATTGCTATTGGCTTGAATAGTGAGGACATCCCATGGTGAAAGGACACATTTGGTGAGATGTCGTTGATGCCCAGTAGTATGCTGAAAAGCAGTGGTCTAAAGTTGCGTGGGTGGGGAGGTGAACACAAAATTAATCTTTACTTAATGAAATAAAATTGTCACATATTTCTATTACAGTTGAATTATGGAAGACAAATACGTCATCAAAGCACTTGCCGCTCTGGCTCAGCCTAATCGCCTCCAGATTTTTCGCGCACTGGTTGTGAAGGGCAATGAGGGGCTTACGCCAGCCTTATTGGCTGAAGCCTTGGGGATGCCTGCAAACACTCTTTCCTTTCATTTGAAAGAATTAATGAATGCAGACTTAATTTCTCAAGAGCGCAGCGGTCGCAACTTAATTTATCGAGCGCAGTTTGATCGTATGAATGCGGTGCTGACATATCTGTCTCAAAACTGTTGCCAAGGGGAGCCGTGTGAGGTCATCCCCGAGGAAATTTGTAAATCCTGCTAACCCGAAAGATCCTAAAGTGTCTGAATCTAAACCGTTAAACGTACTCTTTCTTTGCACTCATAACTCGGCCCGCAGCATATTGGCTGAGGCATTGCTGAATCATTTGGGAAAAGGGAAATTTAAAGGCTACTCTGCAGGTAGTAGTCCTAGGGAAAATCAAACACCAAACCCCATGGCCATTGATACGTTGAAAAAGGCTGGCATTTCAACTGAGGGTTTGAGCAGTAAAAGCTGGGATGTGTTTGCAGAGCCAAACGCACCGCACATGGATTTAGTGATTACTGTTTGCGACAACGCAGCCGGTGAAGTTTGTCCATATTGGCCTGGTCAGCCTGCTACAGCTCATTGGGGCTATGCCGATCCCTCAGAAGGAACAGGCACGGATGCTGAAAAAATGGAAGCATTCACGCAAACACTTTTTCAAATTAAAAGACGTCTTGAAATTTTCACAAGCCTTCCTTTGACAAGTTTGAACAAAATGGCTTTAGAAAATTCAGCAAGAGATCTTGCTAAAAAATGATTCATTGGAAAAGATATTTTTCTGAGCTCGTTGGCACGGCTGCATTGCTTTGTGCCGTTATCGGCTCAGGTATCATGGGGGAACAACTGGCTGGTGGAAATATTGCAGTTGCGCTACTTGCAAATACTTTTGCCACCGTATTTGCACTTTATGTCCTGATTGAGACGCTAGGCCCCATCAGTGGTGCTCATTTCAATCCAGTTGTATCATTGGTCCTTGCTTATCGTAAAGATTTGGCTCGTCATCATTTAGTTGGTTATGTTGGTGCTCAACTAATAGGTGCTGTATTTGGGGCCTGGGTGGCTAATGCAATGTTTGATCTTGAAATATTGCAATTGTCAAATAAGGTGAGAACAGGTCATGCGCAATGGTTCGCTGAAGTTGTTGCAACCGCAGGCTTGCTATTTGTGGTCTTGCGTTCTCCAGAGGGCAAAGCCTCGACTATCGTAGCTTGCTACATAGGTGCAGCTTATTGGTTCACGGCAAGTACATCGTTTGCGAATCCAGCAGCGGCCTTTGGACGTATGTTTTCAAATACATTCGCTGGTATTGCACCAAATGATGTGCCAGCCTTTGTAGTTGCGCAAATATCAGGCGGCTTGATTGGGTTGTTGTTGTCTTTTCTTCTAAAGACTGAGCACCATCACAGCCACAGTCACTGAGATATCTATATGGTAAAAATTTTCCACAATCCTAAGTGCGGGACATCTCGCAACACATTGGCTTTGATACGAAATTCAGGCGTTGAGCCTGAAGTGATTTTTTACTTAGAAACACCTCCCTCAAAAGAGGAGCTAAAAAAATTGATTACTGATATGGGGGTGCCAGTCAGAGATGTTCTTCGTCAAAAGGGTACACCATACGAAGAATTGGATTTGGGGAATGAAAAGTGGACCGAGGAGGAATTGATTGATTTCATGTTGGCACATCCCATTTTGATCAATCGACCAATTGTTGTTACGCCAGTGGGAACAAGACTTTGTCGTCCATCTGAACTTGTTCTTGAAATTCTTCAGGATCCTCAGCGAGGAGCATTTACAAAAGAAGACGGTGAAGTAGTTGTCAATGAGAAGGGATTGCGTGTTTAAGTTTTCTGACCAATTGCCCAATGTTGAAGAGGCCTGCTTCAAATTTCCTGAGCAATCATTTTTAACTGCACAGCAGGCTTCAACTCATCCGCCAAGAATTTTGATGTTGTATGGTTCTTTGAGAGAACGTTCTTACAGCAAGCTGTTAACACTGGAAGCGGCTAGGTTGCTTGAAGTGATGGGTGCAGAGGTGAGAGTGTTTGATCCTTTAGGTCTTCCGCAACCCGATGCAGCACCTGATACACATCCGAAGGTTATGGAGTTGCGGGAATTGGCAGCTTGGTCGGAGGGAATGGTGTGGTGTTCGCCAGAGCGTCACGGTGCGATGACTGGCATCATGAAAAGTCAAATTGACTGGATTCCGTTATCGGTTGGTGCTGTGCGACCTACGCAGGGGAAGACATTGGCGGTGATGGAAGTATCGGGTGGTTCTCAGTCTTTTAATGCTGTCAACCAGATGAGAATTTTGGGGCGTTGGATGCGGATGTTGACGATTCCAAACCAGAGTTCAGTGGCTAAAGCATTTCTAGAGTTTGAGGAGGATGGTAGGATGAAGCCGTCTGCCTATTACGATAGGGTGGTGGATGTTATGGAGGAGCTGATGAAGTTCACATTGCTGACACGGGATATTGCGCCTTACTTGGTTGATCGTTATAGCGAGAGGAAGGAGTCAGCGGAAGAGCTTTCAAAGCGCGTTAACGTAAGGGTGTAGGCATAGAGAGAGTAAATCTGTGAAAAAATAGCTATTAAGTATTCCATTGCTATACTACTTCTATACTATTTAGAGGTTTTAGCGAAACACTAAGTTGTTGATATCAAATAGGAAAAGGGGAAAACTCCGGCGTCTTCACACTGCAGGGGTCACAAGTTCGAAACTTGTACTGCCCACCAAAAAATCAAAAAGCGCTTACGAACATTCGTAAGCGCTTTTTTTTCACCCAAGCTTACTCCTGTTTATTTCTCAATGGTTCTGCTCCAACGGCTGTTCCATTCTGGACGAACCGTGTTGATGGTGTCCCAATCCAATGCCACAGCATTTTTCATGTAGCCACGGAACTGATCCATCATTTGAATGGCAGGTGCCGAAGTTAATTGAGTTTTGGGGTTGGTCGGTATTTGAGTTGCATGTTCCATCATGGCGGCTTGCGCAAAGGGTTGCAACATGAACTCAGACAGTTTTTGAGCCAACTCGGGGGCATCGTTGTTGGCTGTGACGCACTGGCCGACCATCAACACAACAGATCCTTCTTTGGGTTGTGCGTACTCCATGGGAATGCCCTTGGCCTTTAGGCCATCGATAGCGGTGGGCGTCAAGGGGAAAATAGCCGCATCGCCGGTTTGCACCATCTCGCTGAGTTTGGCAGAACTTGGAATGTATTCGAGCACGTTGGGGCCCACGGTGCTAGCCCATTTGGTAAAGCCAGGTTCCACATTTTTTTCGGTGCCGCCCATTGCGCGGTTGATCATCAAGAAACCGTGCAAACCATAGCTGCTAGAGGGAGCAGATTGAAAGACAACTTTGCCTTTGTATTTGGCATCTGCAAAATCCATCCAAGAAGTTGGCGCAGCCCATTTCTTTTCATCGAACAATTTCTTGTTGTAGCCAATGCCGGTGGTGGTCACGCTGACACCGGCTGCCATGCCGCCAGCCAAAATAGCGGTGGAATACAGATCTTTGAGCACAGGGGTGTCGGCCAGTTTTTGGCACAGCCCCATGCGAACGGCGCGCATCATGACACCGTCATCCAAATGCATCACATGCACAGGTGGTTTTTCTTTGCTGGCTTGAACTTTTGCCAAGATGTCTGAAGAAGTGCCAGGCACCACCACAACTTTGGCGTTGAATTTTTTCTCAAATTCTGGAAATACGTGTTTCACGTAGGCTTGCTCTGTGGTGCCGCCATTCATGCCGATGTAGAGCGTTTTAACTTGCGCATTGGCACCAAATGCCGTTAGCAATGCAGCGCTGAGTAATCCGATTTTTTGAATGTTCATTGTCTTCTCCTTGATCGCCTGAGCGATTTAATTGTCAAAGGTGGGGGTGGTTTTAGAAATTAGAGCTTGAATTTGCAAGTGCATCGTCATGGGGCCATGTGTGATCTCCGTTTGCATTTGAGCTGATTATTTTTGACCCACTAGCACTTTATCCAAACCATACAAGCGGTCCAGTGCAAACATGGTCGCGGCAGTGAGTGCAATGATGAGCGCCGAGACAGCCGCCATCATGGGGTCAATCGATTCGGTGGCCAGCATGTACATGCGCACAGGCAAGGTGATTGTTTGCGGCGATGTGATGAAGACCGACATGGTGACTTCATCAAAACTGTTGATGAAGGCCAAAATCCATCCGCCTGCAATGCCGGGCAGCATGAGGGGCAAGGTAATGCGCCTGAACACCACCCAAGGCTTTGCGCCCAAGGAGGCCGCAGCTTGCTCGACATTTTGTTCAGCGCCCACCAGTGCCGTGATCATGAGCCGCAATGCGTAGGGTGTTACGATGATCACATGGGCCAGTGTCAGCCACTCAAATGAACCTTTTGCGCCGATGAGGGTGAACAGTCGGAGCATGGCAACACCCAACACCAAATGCGGCACGATCAAAGGGCTCATCAAAAGGCCTTGAACCAGTTGTTTACCAGCAAAGTTGTAACGTGTGATGGCGATGGCCGCAGGCACCGTCATCACCACAGAAATGGTGGCCGCCAACCCTGCCAGAACCAAACTGTTCCAAAACGATTGCAATAAATCGCTGTGTTCAAAAACCGCCGAGAACCAGCGCAATGAATAGCTGCCCCAAGGAATTTGCAGTGTGTTGGAAGGCGTAAAAGCCACCAGGCAAATGACCACCAGCGGCGCCAACATGAAGGCGAGCACCAGTGTGTGGAAGAGGAGGGCGAGTGGGCCGTTTTTCATGATCCCATGCGACGCGCGTAGCGTCCCTCCACCAAAGTTTGCGTGACGTACATGACCAGCAAATTGATCAGCAGCAAAATCAAGGCGATGGCGGCGCCCAAAGGCCAGTTGAGTTCATGCAAGTACTCGTCGTAAATCAGGGTGGCAACCATTTTGACCCTTCGGCCACCCACCAAGCCTGGAATGGCAAAGGCGCTTGCACTGAGTGCAAAAACAATCAAAGCACCCGACAACAATCCCGGGGTAATTTGAGGTAAAACGACGCGGCGCCAGACTTGAAACTTGGAGGCGCCCAGTGACAGTGCTGCATTCTCTATCTGTGGATCGAGTTTTTGCAACGAGGTCCAAACAGGAATAACCATGAAGGGCAACATCACATGCACCAACGCAATGACAACAGCAGTGGGCGTGTAAAGAATGCGAACGCGATCGAATCCAATGCTTTGCAAGAAGCTGTTCAATAAACCTGCGGGTCCCAAAACAAGGCTCCATCCAAATGCCCTGACCACGACTGAGATCAGCAGCGGGGAAAGAATCACCACCAAGAAGAACGATCGCCATGGCGCTTGCATTCTGCTTAAGACGTAGGCTTCGGGGGCGCCAATCAACACGCACAGCAAAGTGGTGGTGAGTGACACCCAAGCGGTTCTGCCAAAAACCTCCCAGTAAAACGGATCGTTCACGATGTGCTTGTACACATCCAATGTGAAGCCAGGAACAATGCCTACTTGATGATCAAAGCGCTGGAAGGATAAAAAGAAAGTTAAGAGAAACGGAAACAGAACCATCAAGCCGAACAAGCCCAGTGCGGGTGCGCTCAGAAAATAGGGGGTTCTTGTGTTGTGAATCACTTCAAGGCCTCGAAGGCTGACATCAGCTTAAAGTGAGCGTCATCCCATGTTAGGTGATCGGCTGCCGATTCATGTTTTGGTGCCGTGCCGTCATTGATGCAACTCACTTCCAACTCGCCCAGTTCGCTGTCTACGCGGTAGAGCCAAAGGTTGCCCAGGAAAAAACGCTCTTTAATTTGCACTTTCAGTTTCTGGGTGTCAGAGGCTGTTGCGAATTTCAGTTTTTCTGGGCGAATGCTCAAAGTGACTTCGCCGCCCTCTGCGATAAGCAACTCTTGCGCCTTCACATGAATGTTGGTGCCTAGTTGCAAGGTTCCATTTCGCAAAGTGGCCTTTAGAAAATTGGTTTTTCCTACAAAGCTTGAAACAAACCTGCTGCCAGAGGATTCGTAAACAGCGTGGGGCGTGTCAATTTGCTGAATTCGGCCGTTGTCCATCACCACCACGCGATCGCTGATGGACAAGGCTTCGGCTTGATCATGTGTCACCATCAATGTGGTGGTGCCCAGTTTGCGTTGAATTCTGCGCAGCTCAAACTGCATGGCTTCGCGCAACTTGGCATCGAGATTGGACAAGGGTTCGTCCAATAACAAAACAGGCGGCTCAATGACGATGGCTCTGGCCAGAGCAACTCGCTGCCTTTGCCCACCAGAAAGGTCTCGGGGGTACCTGTCTGCATAGTCAGCCAGTTGAACCATGGCCAAGATTCGATTCACTCTTTCTGTGCGCTCGACGGGGTCCATTCTGCGCATTTCAAGTCCAAAACTGACGTTCTCTCGCACCGTCATGTGTGGGAATAAGGCGTAACTTTGGAAGACGATGCCCAAGCCTCTTTCGTTGGGGGGCAGGTGAGTGATACTTTGGCCGTTGAGCAAAATATCGCCCGCAGAGGGTTGTACAAACCCCGCTAGCAATTGGAGGGTGGTGGTTTTGCCGCAACCAGACGGCCCCAGCAGGCTGATGAACTCCCCTTGTGCAACCGTCAAATTAAAGTCATTCAACGCGGTCACTTTGCCGTAGGATTTGCTCAAACCTTGCAGAGATAAATAGTCGGTGTGGTTCACGGTTGGCTGTCAGCGGTTTTGATCAATTGAAACGAAGTTGTCACTGTTAGGATTCAAGGCCTGCTTTTCGACTTTCCCAAGCAGAAATCACTTTGAACCCAAGGGCTCTGAAAGGATCGGGCAGAATTTTGTTCGCAGTGCCGTAGGCTTCGAGAATTTTCGGATCTACTTTGTTGGCATGCGCAAGTTCAGCCAAATAACTGCCCAGCGCGGTTCCTTTCACAATGCCAGAACCGTTGCAGCCTGCCGAGGCATAGAGGCCTGGTTCCAAGCAACCGACGTAGGGGGATCCGTTGAGGGTCAAGGCGGTCACGCCACCCCAAACATGTTCTAGATGAATGTGTGACAGCGCGGGGTATCGGTTGTGGAAACGCCGGCGCAGTGCCTCGTGTACTTCTGTTTCGCTCAGACTGTGTTCATAAGCGTAAAGTGACCGAACCAACAATCGATCTGCGCCCACTCGCCGCACAGTGGTACCCAGTCTGTGCGCGGGTAAGACGCCCCAACTTTGCAAAGAGCCCAAGCTTGCCATTTCAGATGGCTTCAGTCGCTCGGTCAGAGCGGCGTAGGTATGAATGGTGACGATTTTGTCTTGAAGGTACCCAAAAAACTTGACGGATGGATTGGTGGCCATGATGACATGGTCTGCTGTGATTTGGGCTGAACTAGTTTTCAGCACCCAGCGCTTGCCGTGCCGTTTTAAATCAAGCACGGGCGAGTTTTCATGAACTTGGACTTGTAGGGGAAGGGCACCAAGGAGGCCTCTGATCAAGGCAGCAGGTTGAACCAGGTGGCCAGTGTCTGTTTGAACGCCAAATTTGTAATAGCTTGTACCGATCAGTTGGTTAAGCGATGTGGCATCCAGAGTTTGCGTTGCGTGTCCCGTCGATTCAAGTGCCTGTTGGATTTTGCGCAATGTGTTCGCACCATCAGGTGTTGCGGCAGCCCTGATTCTTCCACTGGCATGAAAGTCGCATTCAATTTGGTGATCTTCAATGATTTGCTTCAAATCATCAAACGCTTCAGTGTTGAAGGCATTCAAGACCTTGTTTTGTTCGACGTCCTGTGCAGATTTGCTGCTTGGATACTCTTCGCGCGTTAAAAAGCCGGAGTTGCGTGCAGACGATCCCTCTCCGACAGTGCTGGCTTCCAGCAAAAGAATTTCTGCATTCGGATTGAGTTTGCTAAGTCGTCTGGCCGCTGCCATGCCTGTAAACCCCGCGCCTACAACAACGTACTGAACATCCAGTTGTCCTGTAGCGGCAGGGCGCGCTTCTCGGTGGGGTAGCAATGCATTCCAACCACAGGGTTGCGTGTAAATGGGGAACGCTTGATTTGTCATAGTTCTTGCCCATCGTATTGCACGAATGAATTCAGGGTCAATAGATGCGATTCCGAAAAAGGGAAAACACCCATGGTTAGTTCCACCATTTGGAAATAAAGTCGATTTCAATAAATTTAAGTCCAATATGTGGAATCAAATTGCAGAAAAAATCTGAAAGCAGTGTCACAAGTCTCAAGCGCGCCCTTGAACTTCTGCAAGCCTTGAGTGAGTTGGGTCCCAGCCGCATTAGCGATCTCGCCCGCCACCTGGGCTACACACAAGCCACCACCCATCGACTTTTGCAACAACTGACCGAAGGCGAATTGGTGTGTCAGTTTCCAGAAGACAAACGGTATGCGCTTGGCTTGGGATTGGCCACGCTTGCAACGCATGCCGTTGAACAAGTCAGTCATGGGGGTGATGGCCCTGGGGGACTTAAATCTCTTTGTCGCCCTGTGCTGGCTCGATTAGGTGCAGCATTGGGTGAAAGTGTTTTCTTTTTTGTGCGTTCAGGGTTTGACGCCGTTTGCCTCGATCGTTGGGAGGGGCAGTTTCCTATTCGAACGCTGACAGGCGATGTGGGCGGCAGAGTGCCGTTGGGCGGAGGCCAAGGGGCCATGGCCATCCTTGCACATCTTGCGCCTGAAGAATGCGAAGAAATTTTGCGGTACAACGTGCCACGCCTGATGGGCTTGGGTACTTTGGATGGCGTGCAGTTGCGAGCCTCCATTCTAAGAACCCAACAGCAAGGCTATTCGGCAGAAGATACGGGCGTCATTGAAGGGGTGGCTGCAGTTGCTGTGCCGGTGTGGGATGCAGCAGGCCAGGTGATTGGCGCTTTGAGTGTGGCAACACTGTCCACCCGATTGAGCGGCGACAGATTGTTGGTTGTGGTGGACTTGCTAAAGAAAGAAGCGGCACTGCTGAGTCCAAAAATCAACCCGTTTGATCGCGCTTTGAGAAGATCGACCAAACCTTGAAATTAATGGGGGTCAGATCAACATTAATTTTGATGATTGTTCATCGACTCATTGTGACGACTTCATACCGTACCTGTCGCTGACGCTGATTCAGGCAGTCCAAACACCCGATCAAAACACCACGTAAAAGCAAACGTGTAAACAAAAAAGAAAACGTTCAATCCCAGATTGACTGTGAATGAGCGCAGATAACTGATGTCGAGCCACCATGCTGCCGCCGGCATCAGCACCACCAGAAAGCCCATCTCAAAGCCCACGGCGTGCAGTACGCGACACCCAAAGCCACGGCCGCGCGTGAGTCTTTTAGACTCCCAGCGCTCGAACAAAGCGTTGTAGGAAAAATTCCAACCCACCGCGAAGAATGATGCAAATACAGCCAGGGCACCTGCGCGCTCGAGGCTGCTGTCGCTGAAACTGAAAAAGCCAAGTGTGCCGCACAAGAAAGCGATGGCCTCGTAGATGGCAACGTAAGTGACTTTACGTTGGGTGCCTTGTAAGTTCATGTTGAATTGGATTCGTTAACACTGAACTGTACAGGAGAAGGTCATTGGGGTCAGATCAACATTAATTTGAAAAAATTAATGTTGATCTGACCCCAATTAGATGAAGCACCCAGCGGAAACGCAAGGTGCTTTTTTTTCGCATCAAGCGTCTGCGGAGAAGCCAATGGTTTTGACTAAGGGGCCCCACAGTTCGGTGTCGGATTTGAGTCGGGCTGCCAATTCGGCGGGGCTCGAGGACTGTGCCACCAGGCCCATCATGGCCATGCCGTTGACGGTTTCGGGGGCGGCCAAGGCCACGCGCATGACGGCGTTGAGGCGATTGATGATGTCGGTGGGGGTTTTGGCGGGTACATAAAAGCCAAACCATTCGTCGTAAACAAAGCCTTTTAAACCTTGCTCAACCAATGTGGGTGTGTTGGGCGCAAACTGGCCACACCGGCCACTTGTAAAACATCACGACGCGAAATGGACATGGTCTCTCCTGAGAGAATGGAGAGACCATTGTGGTGGCCTCAAACTGGGCTGTCCAGTTCAGGCATTCCCTAATGTGATGCCGCCAACCAAGGCCCTTTCAAACAGTCCTTTAGCTTTTTCGTGCATCTCAACCGTGGCCAATTTCAATTGGCTGCGGAGCAGGCGTTGGGCGTGTTTGTCTAGCAATGAATGGTTGCCGTTTTCGCCCAGCAACCATTCGAGCAGCAGGGCCCAGCTGGTGGCGCTGTCTTTGGTGAACTTGGTGAGGTCGATGATGACCTGAGCATAACGCTGCGGCACATTGAGTTTCAAAGTGTGTTGCAGTGCAATTCGGAAGGACGTGGCCTGCAACGCCGCTGTGTTGAGTGCCTGGGCGATGTCTTTGAGTGAGGCCTCTGGTGGCGGTGTGGGTGCCGCTTTTAGTGGCGTAGGGGCGGACTGAACCGGTGGCTTGTGGCTGAAGGGTGTGACCCAGTCCATCACCTTGTCGATCAGTTGACCGGTCATAGAAACCTCTGACGGATCGTAGTTGTGCTGATCGACGGGGGACGATGTAGCGCTCTGCTTTTTTTCATGAATCGTGTCGGACTGCTTGCGCAAGAAAGCAGGAATTTCAATGTCGTCCATACCAGCCGATGCCATGCCATCCACTTTGGCAGCAGCTTGCGTGCGGTTGGTGCGCCACACACTGGGCGTGTTCAAACGGCCGTAGTCACCACCTAAGCTGTCTACAGACAAGCCATCGGAAATCTCAAACGAATCCATGGAAACGCTGGATCTGCAAACTGATAAAAGCGTCTCGGCTCGATCTATCGTGCCATGTCCTGCCCACCCCGCAGCCTGCATTTGCGCCACTTGCTGCAACTTAGGCAAGCCATCTGCTTTGTTTTCTTCAGCACGCTCGTGTAGCAAAAAGAGGTTGGTGTGTTGCGTGACCAATTGGTATTGGATGGCCAACGATCTGGCAAGTTTGGTGTCGGCTTTGCCTTCTGTTAACTCTGCAATTTGAGCGGCAGCACACAAGCGGGCCACAATGCCTTCGGTGTCCCATGTGATGGACGTAGGCTTGGCACTGCATGCTTCATGTTCTTCATTTTTGATCAAAGTTTTGCAAATCAAAACAGGTGGCTTGTCTGTTTTGGCGGGCAATCGGGCAAACAGATGCACGGTTTCGCCGCTGATCAAATGAGGGGGCAAGGTGCTGGCCCATTCGTGTTCTTTGTGCTTTTCTTCAGTGGCATTCCACTTGATAGCAAAGCGCACTTCTTGGGCTGAGCGCATTCGGTGGAGCATGCGGTCTACGGCGCCTCGCATGTCTTCTTGTGGCGTGACGAATTCGCATGCGCCGCCCGAGTCTTTGGCCAACTCTCTTAGCAAACTTTCGGCAGGCGCGCTGCCCACACCAATGGTGTAGACGCGGTGGCCGCTGATGCGGGCTGAGGCCAAGATGTTTTCAATGTCCCATACGTCGCCGTCGGTGATCAACAGAACATCGGCAGATTGCGGTGCTTCTGGATTTTTGCGATCAATGGCGTTGATGTTGAACACATCGGTCATGGCTTTGCCCAATTCGGTACCGCCCAAATCGGCCTCGGTTCTTTCGAGGGTGCTCAGCAAACTTTGAATGCGCTCGCTGTAGGCGGGAGACATCTTGGGTGTGACGCGATCAATGCTGCTACCAAAGCGGGTGTAAGCAAAGCTGTCGTCTTCGTGCAGTTGTTTGAACAAATGCCTGAGGCCAATGCGTGCTTGTCGCATGCTGTCGCCGGCCATGGAGCCAGAGCAATCTAACAAAACCTTGAGTCGCAATGCGCTGGGTTTGGCAGCGGGCAAGCGGGGGCAGAAGCTGGTGATGATGGCCGTGCTGCTGCTGCCTTCGGAATCTGGGCCGGCAATGCAGAATGATTCACCCACCAGGTCTTCAATGAGCAGCACAAAGTCGCGGTCTAGGTAGGCTTGTTTGCCCAATTGCACATTGACGCCATCAAAGCTTTTGGTGGTTTTGATGGGGTGAGACGGGCTGCTGATGAGTCCTTTGGCGGCGGTGCCGTGAACGTCCAAAGTCATGAAGAAGCCGTATTCCACCAGGCCATTGGCCGCTGCCCTTTGGTGGGGCTGAAGGCCACCTTGTTCGTGTTGGTTCCCATAGCGCGGCGCAATAGTGGTGGGAATGGTGAGCCGAATGCGGTCTGCTTCAAAGCTTAACAATTGGGCGTATTCAATTTCAATGACCGCTGTTTCGCCCGGCAACAAGTTGCCTAAGTTGGCCGTGTAGAGGCCGCGGCCAGAACGTTCGACCATGATGGGTGAGTCACCGTTGTCGATGGCTTCTTCGTATTGTTTAACGGCTTGTTTCTTTTCAATGACAGAGCCGTTCAAGCGTTTGTCGTTGAGTTCTACGGCCAGGTTGAGGAGGGTTGCACCCCAGGCCAATGGAAAGGTGTAGACGGTTTCGAGGGTGTCTTCTGATTCATTGGTGTAGGTTTGGCGCACCTTCATTCGAAGCAGCAGGCCGTCTAGTTTGCCGTGCACGTGGACAGATTTCATGGCGACTTCTTCGCCATCGCAGGTGAGGGTGCAGTTTTCTTGTTCTTCGTACATGGTTAGGCCTTGATGTCTTGGATGGTTTTCATGACGGCTTTGACGAGCGCGCGGATTTGCTCTGGGCTCATGTCGGCTTCTTCGGGACTGATTTGCAATTCAATGCCAGGGGCGACGTGCACATGGCTCTTGACTTGAATGTCTCCAGGTTTTCTGGCTTTTGGGGGAACGGGGAGTTCTTCACCGTTTTGAATTTCGGCAATTCGTTCTAATGAAATGCCGGCGTCGGTTAACTGCTTGACCTTCAGCAGTTGGTCTAAGTGAGTGGCCAGGTAATGCGCCGCTCTGGTTTCGCCGATGGGGCGATCGACAAGTCCCATTTGCATGTAGTACCGAACCGTGCGCTTGGGCAGGTCGGTCAGGGTGCAGAGGTCGTCAAGGGTGAAAGTTTTGGACATGGATTTATATTAACACCAAAACTGTACATATCAAGTGTCACAATAGATTTAATTGGGGTCAGATCCACATTAATTTCCAATCCAAGGGGAGAAAGCCTAAGGGAGCTTCCTCATACTGGAGTACCAGAAATCGTTCAGCCCCCTTAGGCTTTCTCCCCTTGAATTGACCAAATTAATGTGGATCTGACCCCAATTAAATTTCACCCAGACTGGTGCTACCAAGCGCTTTGGGAGAGGGCTTCCATTTGGGACACTGCAGCCTCTAGGGCTTTGGCGGGTGGGGTTTTGTGGTTGGTGAACACAATGGCCAGCTGGCGGTAGTACCAAAGGGTTTGTTCGGTGCTGCTGCTGAACCTGTTGAACACGGACGGGCCTTCGTTGATGAGGTCTGAGACGATGGCTCTGGCGTTGTGGAGTTTGTCCGAGCAGCTGACCAGCAACACTTCGTCTGAGGCTTCTTGCAAGTGTTGAATGTAGGCAGTTTTGCGTTCAAGCCAAGGGGCTTTGCTGCCAGTGTGGTCTGGGGTGCCGTCGGTGCAGCCTTGGACCAAGTCGTGGACGTATTGGCCAAATTGGGCTTCAATGAGCTTGGCGTATTGGATCCCCCCGTCTTCAATGGCATCGTGGAGCAGGGCGGCTATGGCTTGGTCTTCTGAGGCGCCAAACTCCAAGGCGATGGAAGCCACGGCCATGGGGTGGGAGATGTAGGGAATGGTGGTGCTTTTGCGGACCTGACCTTGGTGGGCTTGAATGGCCAGGTGGAGTGCGGATGCTAGTTTGGCGAGTTGCATGTTGAGCTCTTTCTACACTTAAAGATTAAATGTAGATGGTGCCAGGGTCGCTAGGTGAGCTACCCTTTACAAAAAATTAATGTTCATCTGACCCCACTTATTGCAATCTGGCGATAAATTCCTACACTGTGGTCTTCAATCAAGGAGTTGCCAGATGAAGATTTCTCGCCGAGTTTTTAGTGCTGCTTTGGGTTTGATGCCTTTTGCGGATGCATGGTCGCAAAATAGCGCAGCGTTTCCCAGCCGCCCCATCAAAATTGTGCCCTTTGGAACGGCGGGTGGTCCCATTGATACCTTGGCCAGAATTTATGGGGAAAAACTCCAGCAACGCTGGGGGCAGCCTATCGTGATCGATGCCAAGCCAGGCGCAAGCGGGATCATTGCTGCAGACTTTGTAGCCAAAGCCCCCGCAGACGGCTACACGGTCATGATGACGCTGCCCTTGACCCACGTGAACAACGCCATCCTTCAACCCAAGCTGCCCTACGATCCGGTCAAGAGTTTCACGCCTTTGAGCATGTTGGCCACGGGTGGCCCTATGTTGGTAGCTCGCGCCAACGCGCCTTACAACAACGTGAAAGAGTTTGTGGAGTACGCCAAAAAGAAAGGCAGCATGAGCTATGGCACTTGGGGCACAGGCTCATCCGCGCATTTGTTTGGCGAGTTACTCTCACAACAATCCGGTGGCAAATTGATCCATGCAGCCTACAAATCGGAGGCTGCTGCACACAATGATTTGTTTGGAGAACTTTTGGACTTTGCGTGGGCCAATCCATCGACTGCTAAAAATCAATCGCAAGCTGGCAAATTGAAAGTGCTAGGCATCGCTGGCACCAAACGCGTTTCCACCATGCCCAACGTGGCCACATTCACAGAGCAGGGCTTCAAAGGTTTTGACGTTGACAGCTGGATTGGCATGTACGCTCCCGCCAATTTGCCCCCCGACATTCAAAATGCTTGGGTAACAGCGCTGCGTGAAATTACCATGCAACCAGATATTCAGGCTCGGCTTGTGAGCTTTGGCTTTGAGCCCCTAGGTAACACGCCCGCTCAATTTGTAGAAGTGTTCAAAGCAGATTTTCCGAAGGTGGCTGACCTGATCAAAGCAGCCGGTGTCACAGCGCAATAAGGTCATTCAACATGGACAATGCTTCATCTCAAGGCCATCGCGTCATTCCAATTCAAGTCGACACAGGCACAGCCTACGGCAAACCAGAACCAACCTCTCATTTGGAGCTTGCGCAAGTTGGCAAGGGTACCCCCATGGGGGAATTGATGCGCCGGTATTGGCACCCCATTGGATTGTTAGCGGATGCCAATGACACGCCCAAAAAAATTCGGGTGTTGGGCGAAGATCTGATTTTGTTCAGAGACAAATCGGGTAACCCTGGTGTTGTCTATCCACACTGTGCGCACCGCGGTGCTTCTTTGTTCTATGGCAAGGTCGAAGAGAAAGGCATCAGGTGTTGCTACCACGGTTGGTTGTTCGATGTGAAAGGCCACTGCCTAGAGCAACCCTGTGAGCCCAACGGCGGTATCAACTTGCATGAAGCAAGGCAGCCTTGGTACCCCGTGCAAGAGTTGTACGGCCTCATTTGGATTTACATGGGGCCGCCCGAGAAAAAGCCAGTGTTGCCACGGTATGAATGTTTAGAAACTTTTGAAGAAGGCGAGTTCCTAGAAGCCAACGATGACAGCATTGGTGGCGGTGGCCCTCAAATCATTCCTTGTAATTGGCTGCAGCATTACGAAAACTTGGTGGACCCCTTCCATGTTGTGATCTTGCATTCTTCGTTCAGCGGCACACAGTTTGTAGAACAAATGGCACTCATGCCCAAGGTCACCTGGGACACGCAAGATCACAGTGTGCGAACCATTTCACTTCGCGAATTACCTGATGGCAAGATACTTCGTCGCATCAGTGAAGCCGGCTTACCTACGCTGCGTGTAATTCCAAGCCCCCGAATTGGTCGCTATGGCATGGTGGAATCTTTAGGTTGGGTGTTGCCCATTGATGATCATTCGTTTCGAATTTATGTGGTGGGGCGCGTCAAAGAGCAGGGTGAACTGGTCAAGATGCGTTCGCGACTTAACGGCAAGTTATGGGAGCACTTGACCGATGAAGAACATCAAAAATTTCCTGGCGACTATGAAGCCATGGTGAGTCAAGGGCCGATTGCCAAACATTCAGAGGAGTATTTGGTCTCGTCAGACGGTGGCATTGTCAAGCTTCGCAGATTGCTCAAGCAGCAATTGAAAGCCCTAGAAGAGGGTAAAGACCCAGCGGGTGTTAGTTTCGATCCTGCAGCGCCGCCAGTGAAGTTTACGGCTGGGAATTTTTTGATTTGATCGCATCAACGGCCAATTTAAGTGGCATGCCGATGTCGATTTCCAAAGCTTGAGCAAGAGGGTTAACAGCAGACACAAGTCCACTGTCATACCCATCCTGCGCATCGCCAATGCGCGCAGACATGTGAGAGTAGCAAGCACATGGAATATTGTGAGCTTGCAAGATGTCCAGAGCGACCATACCTGCATTGTCTTTGCCGCCACCTGCATCGTTGAAGAAAACGCAACTTGGTTTCTGGCTGAGTGCAATGACAAATTCAGCGGCAGACCTTCCGCCATGCGACCCTGAGATGACGACGGCGTTGGCGTGTGCGTTGCTGATGTGCGCGATTGAGTCGAGTAAAAACAATTGTGATCTGACCCCAATGAATGAGGCTCAATCTTGGGGGCAAAGAAGCGCTGTGTCAATTGACAGTCTTGCTGGAAAGGCAGGTTCTCGTTACAACCAAGGTCTATGAACGATTTTGATTTGTTGTTTCCCAAGCAAAAGGCTTGGGTGGTTGAGTGCCTAACTTGCTTTCCAGAGTGGCAGCACTATGCGGCTGCGGCTTGTGCGGACGAGTTGCCGGATGAATTGTGGGCGTTGCAAAACCTGGCGGAAGAAGATGAAGACTTTGAGTCTTTGTTGGAGGAGTGGGAAGAGTTTGTGCAAGAAAATCACATTTGGGTTTTGCTTGAGCAGAGTTGTGATGAAGGGGTGATGTTGTCTGAAGAGTTGGTTTATGAGCGTGTTAAGGATTGCCCGCGTGAATGGTTGGCGCCATTTGAAACTTTGTTGCAGCAATGCCCAGATTACGTGTTGGCTTTTTTGGCGCAACGGCATTATTTGGCGGTCCGGATGGACAGGGCCGATAGATTGGGCAAGCCAAGTTGGCGGCCTGCCGATGGGCCGTTTACGTGTACAGACTTAGAAGATTACTCTTGGCGCAAAGCCAGCTTCGAGGTGCGCAGTTACGCGCGGTAATTTAATGGAGGTCATTTAATTGGGGTCAGATCAACATTAACTAATTAATGTTGATCTGACCCCAATTAAATTTTGTGCTACATTTCGCTCAACACATCAAGAACGGGTTTGACACCTGTACCAACCTGCTTTCGGGCAAGGTGGTTTGCCGAAAGGCAGATGAGGCCCACGTGGCAAACATCCGAAGTCAAACCCGTCACTTGAGGCGGGTTTTTTTATGGCTTGACCGTCCTAAACGGTTGGGGAGATTTGTTCTCTATTGCGGCCCCCGACATGTTGTCAAAGCCGCTAAAAAGGAGGTGGACCATGTCCAAGCAAAGCACTTTGAATGTTCAACTACCTGACGTTGTTTCTCTGTTTCCCAAAGTGAATGACAGAAGGCAAACGCAATGGGGCAGCATGAAAACGATTTTTGGCGAACAAATTTGGTATGCCAATATTTCAGCTGACATTGATGATTTAGAAGTGATTGAAAACGCCAAGAAAATCATCGATGCTTGTTATCCGCAAAAACGAAGCACATTCTTTGGCGGACACTATTACTCTTTCTGCACCCGAGAGTATTTGCTTAATCTCATTTTGTTTCATTACGCAAGTCACGATAATTTTCCAGTTGGCCATGTTTGCATTGTCGATCGATGGCTATGGGACGTTGACGCCTATCGACTGGCCAAGGGTTGGGTAAAAAGCAAGATTTGGCGATGGATTAAACGGAGCGAAACATTTAGGCCTGGGGATTGGATCAAGATTCCAGCGCTCGCTGATTTGAGTTAATTCAATTGGGTCAAATAAATGGGGTCAGATGAACATTAATTTTTTGTGATTCACAAAGGCCTTAGTGCTGAGAAAATTAATGTTCATCTGACCCCACTTATTGATCAAATTAATGTTGAGCTGACCCCAATTATTCAAAGCCAGCGGTCTAGCACGGTCGACAAATATTCTTTGGGAAGGCTGTGGCCAGCGCCTTCAACCACGGTCACTTGGGCGTTGATCAAAGTGGCAAACGCGGTGACGTTGTCTGGAATGCTTTGCCAGTCTTCTGAGCCCACGTGAATTTCGCAATGTTCAGGTACCGGAAATAAACCTTTGCTGGCCAGCTCGTAGAGACGATTGGCGTAGGGAGGAATAAAGCCCATGCGAATTTGTTCGCTTGAAAACTCGCCCACGATAGGGGAGAGCAGCAACAGTTTTCCTGGAAAGGGTTTACTCATGCTCAGGGCTTGTAACAGCAGGTAACCGCCGTATGAGTTGGCCACAACCCGAGCTTGCGCATGCCAGAAGTTGGCCTTTAAATCTTGCGCAACAGTTTCTACCTGCGTATCAAAGTCTAGCTTTTTGAAGTCGCCTAAGGTTTCGCGGCCCAGGACATCAAATCCACGAGCCATGAGTGCCTGCCCCAAGCCATTCGAAATGCGTCCACCATGGCCAGGTAAAAAGTAAATGGAGGCAGACATGTTATTGATTGGGGTCAGATCTACATTAATTCTAATGGCTCATTTGGTGAGCCTGGGGGAGGGCAGAGTGTAGGGATTGAGGAGAGAGAGATGAACGAAACCTACACATTTGAAGACATCGACACCGTGGTTTGGAATTGCTTGCAGGGCAGCCAAAACGCCCAAGATTACCTAAGTTACGTCAAAACCATGATGGGCTTCAAGGCCCATCAAAAAGACGCCCTCAAACTGGCCAAACAATATTGGAAAGCTCCCGCCTCAGAAGCCTTCTTTCCCAAAGCGCTGGCCGCCGTTACAGCCATTGCCGAAAGCGGCAACACCGCCGCCATGGCCCACTTAGGCCGATGGTACAGACTAGGCTCTGGCGTGCCAATCAACCTTGAGCTTTCAGAAAAGTGGTACCAAAAAGCTGCGGACCTCAATGACGGTAAAGGCCACACCGGACTTGGCAGGCTTTGCTGGAAATCCAACCCCAACAAAGCCGCTGCGCACTTTTACATGGCCATTGAAATGGGCGAGCTTAGCGGCTATAGCCACCTGGCCGACCTCGACCCTAAAAACGAACTCGAGCACCTCAAAAACGCCTTGCAATCTGGCGAGTCTTACGCCGACTACGCCTACGGTCATTACCTTCAGCGCCACGCCAAAACCAATGAAGAAAAAGCCAGCCACCTGCACTGGATGGAGAAAGCCGCCAAGAAGGGCTACGGTTATGCCGCGCTGTTCGTGGCCATGCACCACTTCAATGAAGGCGACGGATCCGACACAACCATAGAAACCGTCAAAGAATGGTGCCGCATGGGCTGCGATACCGGCGACATGGGCGCACTCATGTGGTTTGCCAACAGGTTTCTTTACGACCCCGTCTCAGAAGAAGAAGCCGAGGGCTACCTCATGGCGGTTTGCATGTTGGGCGACAAAGTGGGGCAAGGTTTTTATGGCGGCTGGTTGGTCAGTCGTGGCAAGTCATATGAAGAGCAATCAACAGGCATCGAATGGCTACAAAGCAGCGTGGCGCAAGGCCATCCATCGGCCATGTATGCCTTGGCTGACGCCATGCGCAAAGGCAAAGGCATTGAGGTGGACAACAAAGCTGCGCACGATTTGCTAGAGCAGGGCGCGGCCCTTGGCAACTCCGAATGCCAGTGCTACTTGGGCATCTCTTATATGTACGGCGACGAAGTAGAAATTGACAAAGAACGCGCCCACGATTTGTTTCAAATTGCGTCCTTGCAAGGCGACCTGTGGGCCATGTACTTGCTGGGCATTACCTACGAAGCCGGCGATGGCGTTAAGCAAGATCACGCCAAAGCGTTTGAGTGTTTTATGAAAGCCAGCGAGGCAGAGTTTCCTGGTGCGCAGTTCCGCATTGGCAGGGCGTTGATGCGCGGCCATGGCGTAGCCAAAAACAAACCAGCAGGGGTGAAGTGGCTCTTAAAAGCCGCCAACGCCGACCACACCGACGCCATGATTGTGTTGGGTGCCACACTCATGTCGGGCGATGGCGTGGCTGTTAACTACAAACTGGGTGCCAGCTGGTTTCAAAAGGCCGCCGACCTGGGCAATGCAGAAGCCATGCACGAGTTGGCCACTTTTTACATGGAAGGCGATGGCGTAGAAGCCGACCCCGAAAAAGTGAAATACTGGATGTTCAAAGCTGCTGCATTGGGCCAAGAAGATGCCATGAAGTGGGTGAACGAAAACTACCCCAACCAACCCAGTTGGCTTCAAGATTTGAAGAAAGGCATTCAAGAAATGCCGGACGACAACTTGGAATCACCCAAAACAAGCGATGATGCCAAGCAAGTCGACAAGGACAACAAAGAATGAAGTTTCAAAAATGGATGGTGGTGGGTGTGATTTGTGTTTGCACTGCGGCATTGGCGCAATACAAACCTTCTTACACGGTGGTGAAAAGCAGCTCCAAGTTCGAGGTCAACCAAGACGCCTCTTACACCCAATACTTGGAAGAGCAAGCCCGCGTTGACACGCCACAAGGAGTGCGCATGTTGGGCGAACGAAAGATCACCTACAACTCAACCCTTGAAAACGTAGAAGTACTTGAGGCGTACACCATTCAACCCGATGGCACGCGCATTGGGGTGCCGCTCGACAAAATTCGCACGCAAGACGAAACGGCCGACGATGGCGCTATTTACAGCGACAGCAAATCCAAGGTCATCATTTATCCCAAGCTGGAAGTGGGCAGCCAGGTGTATTACCGTGCCAAGTCGGTGCAGCACACGCCCGAGTTTCCGGGGCACTTCTTTTTGTGGGAGCATTACAGCCCCCATGTTCGCTACGAAAACGTCACCGTGGAATTGGTTCACGATGTGGGCATTGAAGTGGGCGTGAGCACCAAGGGCATGCAGGGGGGCAAACTCGACATGCCGCCAAAGTCTCAGACAGTGGCCTACAAATTCACCTTCAGCCAAGACACGGCCTATCCCAATGAAGAGTCGCGCGTCGATTTGCCAGACTTCGCACCGCACTTTGCCGCCAGTACGTTTAAAACGTATGCCGATGTAGGGCAAGCTTATCAAGTGCGTGCCAAAGCGAAGGCCGCTGTAACACCGGCCATCCAAGCGCTGGCCCAAGAGTTGGTTCAAAAAGCCAATGCCCAAACCACCCTCGATAAAGTGAAAGTGCTGCACCACTGGGTGGCGCAAAACATTCGTTACTTGGGCATTTATGTGGGCGCGGGCGGCTATGTGCCGCACGATGCGCAAAGCATCTTAGACAACCGCTACGGCGACTGCAAAGACCATGTGGTGATCTTGGAGTCTTTGCTGGCCGCCGTGGGCATTGACAGCTCGCCGGCCTTGATCAACTCGGGCACTGCATTCTTGCTGCCTAAGTTACCTACGCCAGGCATTTTTGACCACGTCATCACTTACGTGCCCAGTCTCAACGTATTCTTAGACTCCACCAGCCGGTTTGCTCCCTTGGGCACTTTGCCCTTAGGTGACATGGGCAAGTCTGTGGTGCTCACGGCCACAGGAGCCCTCAGCCGTACACCCATGACGCAAACCAGAAAAGACCGCACCGAGTCGCGCATTCAAATGAAGCTCACACGGGACGGCAGCATTGAAGGTCAAAGCCAAGCCAAGATGTTTGGCGTTTTTGAAGTGGCCTCCAGAAACTCGCAGTTCAATTACCAAAACAAAGAGCAATCGGATGTAGTGAACCGACTGCTGTCGAGGTTTCAAGAAACAGGCTGGGGCGAGATTGCCAAAACAGAACCCACCAACTTCAACGCGCCGTGGCAAGTCAACTCCACTCCACTTTTGAACTCGACCCTGTGGTCAACGTGCCCGGCCCCAGTGCCATGGCCATTCCGGTGGGCTTGGCGCCCGGACGCTTGAAGGGCTTTGCCGATGTGGTGTTGCCCAAGGACAGAAGGTTTCCAACTTACTGCAACTCAACCCAGCACGAGGAATGGATTGATCTGGCTTTTCCCAAAGACATGAAGATCACCCGCGTTCCCAAAGGCGTGACGTTTGCCCAAGGCAGCTTGCGATACGAATCGACTTATGCATTACAGGGCCAAGTCTTGAAGATCAAGCGGGTTTACTCATCCAGCAGAACCGAAACGCTGTGCGGCGCAGAATCCGACAAAGCATTTTCTGATTTCACCCAAGTGCTGCGCAGAGACCTTCGCCAGCAAGTCTTCTTCGAGTGAGAAATTAATGTTGATCTGACCCCAATTAATTGCCCCAATTAATGGATGGGCGTAGCGTGTTTCAGCAGGTCATCGATCAAAGACATCAACTGCGCGCTTGATGCCGTGAAGGGGTCGAACTCGGGGTGCTTGAGTTGCACGATGGGATCGCTTTCGGAAATGATCACATGCGCCATCGACCACTCTGGAAACTTTCGCGTTTGAATTTCTTCAATCGACACCAACTCCACATCTTGGTGCCGCTTGTCTTTGATCAGCGTGGCATACAGCCGATTGACGCTGGCCCGTTCGCCTTCTAGTATTTGGATGTACAAGCCTTGCCCTTGGCACAAAATGCCCGTGATACCAGCCACGCGGTTGTGCACCCTGGCCGATTCCAAAATCGAACCCGTCACAGTGGAAGTGATGGCGCCTGCGGCCCGGCTGATGTACAAAAGTCGAATGAGCATGGCTTGTCTCCGTTCACTCATCGTAACATTGACCGCAGTTTCTCAAACCTCAGGAGTCGCAAATGGGCATGTGGATTGAAATGGGCGTTTTTGCGTTGGTGTTTGTTTTTGCCATTCACCAGTTTCACGATTTGAAGCAAGAAAAGCTCAAACGCGAACGCAAGCAAGCCGAAGAGGCCGCCAAAAACAACAATGGCTCACCAGAAGGGTGAGCCATTGCAGTGGGAATGCGCCAATCAGTGGTGCTTGGCTTCTTTGGCTTTTTTCAGCAATTTGAGCTGGCGATTGTTCTCTGAAAAAGCCCAAACAATGGCAACCAAAATAAACAGGTCAATAACGACCATGACGTGTGGCATGAGAGTCTCCTTGCATGTGTTGTCTGAAGGCCGGTTGCCATCAGTTGGGCCTTGGGGTTAGACCTAGTAAAAATTTTAGCCATATGGGCGCACCCTTGCAAACATCTTCAGCAGCCAAGGAACCCACATGACGGGAAGTGAACGCGATGCATTGATGCAGTTTTTACGCGAAATGATCCAAACCAAGCCCCGTATTTACGACGAAACGGCTGCCAAACTGATTGCCGATGCCTTCAGAACCCAGCCCTATGCGGCCTATTTGCTGACGCAAAGAGTGATGCTGTTGCAAGCGGCACAAAACCCTGGCCAAGCTGCCAGCGGCACCTTCACGGAATTTCTAAACCCAGATGCCACCGCATGGGGCGAAGCCGTTGCCGAGGTTCAGCTGCTAGAGCCGCCCAAGCCAACAGGCCCCAGAGAGATCTCGATGGAAGAGAAAGGTTTGAAGTTCATTGGCCGCAATTCCAAGGCCATTTGGGCTGTGATATTTCTGGCCTTTGCATTGGTGCTGCTTACTCGATAACCGCCACGTCCACCACAAAATAGTCGGTGTCGCCAAAGCAGGAGGTGGGCAGGCCGCGGTGTTGCTCGTATTTCAAGGTCACGCGCTTGCCAGCCACTTCATTGAGTTGTTGGGCCACCGCTTCATCGCGCACGGTGAACAAAAACTTTTCGGGGGTGGCACCTGGAATGGCCACCAAAGACAATTCGCCCTCCCAAGTTTTGCAAATCCAACCTTTGTAAGAAACTTTTTGCAGAAAGCCTGCGCGTTCGCCTTCGGAGTAACTCCACGACAGCACGGCCCAGATGTAAAGGGCAAAGGCCAATAGCACGCTGAGAACAGCAAATCCCAAGCGGGTGAAAATCTTTTGGAGAAGAGGTGAGGTCATGGGTTCATTCTAGCCACAAGAACCTGCGCCAACCTACCGATCAGATCAAGAAGCCAGCATATGGCGCGAGACCGACTCAAGCCGCTCTAAGGGATCAAGTTGTGCCAGCAAGGCCAGCTTGTCGGCATCGCTCAGAGACATGGCTTCAGCGTAGCGGTTGGCCACCCAGCCGCACTGGTCAAGTTGGTATGGCGCAAAGATGGGTAATCGGTCCATCACACCTTGTTGCTGCGCAGAGGCAATCACTTTGCCCAAGCGGTCTGCCAAGGGCTGAAGGTGTTCGGGAATGGCCACTTCAGGGTCTTGTGGCAAATAGCTGACTTGGCCTTGCCACACACCCAAAGGGCCAGGTCGCACTTCGTTCAATTGAAATCGCAAACCGCCTTGGCAAACCACCCGATAAAAATTGGGCTGCACCATGTCCATTTCGCGAATGTGGGCCACACAACCGTAGGCATGCAGCGAGGGTACTTCGCCAGGCACTTGCACTTCACTGCCTTTTTGAAGCCAGGCCACGCCAAAGGGCAGTTGCTGTTGATGGCAACGTTTGATGAGGTCGAGGTAGCGAACTTCAAAAATTTGAAGGTGCAGCATGCCATCAGGCATGAGGCCCTGTGACAGGGGAAAAAGGGGCAGGGTGTCGGTCACAAGGCCTTGGCGGTTTATTCCAACTTGATGCCAGCGTCTTTGACCACCTTGCCCCACTTGCTCATTTCAGAGGTCATGAGTTGGGTCAAAGCCTCGGGCGTGGACAAGCTCACTTCCACGCCGGCCTCAAACATGGCTTTGTTGGTTTCTGCCGTGTTCATGATTTTGGCAACCTCAGCGTTGAGCTTGTTCACGATGTGGGCTGGCGTGCCAGCAGGTGCCAACAAAGCCAGCCAGATGGTGGCATCGTAGCCGGGCACACCCGCTTCTTGCATGGTGGGCACGTTGGGCAATTGAGGAATGCGTTTGGCACTGGTCACAGCCAATGCGTTCAGACGGCCATTGGGCACTTGCGACAAGGCATTGGGCACGCCGGCAAAGCTGCTCTCAACCACACCCGCCACAACGTCAGTGGTGGCCAAATTGCTGCTGCGATAGGGCACGTGCTTCAGTTGCGTTTTGGTCATGGAGGCAAACATGCCGCCAATCAAGTGCTGCGCGCTGCCGTTGCCAGAAGATGCAAAGTGAATTTTGTCGGGGTTGGCTTTAGCCAGTGCAATGAACTCTTGCACGTTTTTGGCAGGCACCTTGGGGTTGGTCAGCAACACATAAGGCGAGTCGACCAGCTTGGTGACGGGTGCGAAACTTTTGATGGGATCGTAGGGAACACTTTTGTAGATCCAAGGGCTGATGACGTGCGTAGAAGACACAATCAACAAGGTGTGACCATCGGGTGCCGATTTGGCCACTTGGTCGGTGCCAATCATGGAGCCAGCGCCCGGTTTGTTTTCAATCACCACCGATTGCCCCAGGCTTTCGCCCAGCTTGACGCCCAAGATGCGCGCCACCACATCGGTAAAACCACCGGGGCCAAACGGCACGACGATTTTGATGGGCTTGGTGGGATAGGCCTGGGCCACGGCTTGACCCGCAGACAAAGTCAGGCAAGTGGCTGTGCACACAATGCTCAAAAGCTTCTTCATGATTTAACCTCGGAAAGTGGGTTCGGGTTGGGAAAAAAAGCTGTGCAGAATTTGATACACCATCAGGTAGTTTTTCTGCTGGAAACTGGCGTGTGAAATGCCTTCCATGATGCTGAACTGTTTGCTACGGCTAGGCAGCAATTTGTAGAAGTTCAACAAGTCATCGAGGCTGGCAATGCCATCGTACTCACCGCGCATGATGAGCGTGGGCGAGGTGACTTTGGCGGGGTCGATCAGGGGCAGCTTGGAGCACATGTCGACATAAGTGCCGGTGGGCATGGCCGAGTCCAATGTGAGGATGGCATCGGCAAAGGCATCTTTGGTGGCTTCGTCGGCACAGGCACCATGGTCGCGGTTGAAAATGCTGTGCACAAATGCGCGGTCAATGGGGCGCGTATTCTTGGCCAAAAACTCGGGCAGTTTCTTTTTGCGATCAGCCAAAGTGGGGCTGCCTTCGCCGGTCCAGACAAAGGCATCCAAGGCCAGTTTGGCAATGCGCTCGGGGTGGTGCTGCGCAAACAGAGCAGCCTTCAACGCACCCGACGAAATGCCATACACCATCAACTTTTGAGCGCCTGTGGTTTTGAGGATGTACTCGCTGCCAGCTGCCAAGTCTTCGGCGCCGTTGGCAATGTCAAAGTTGATGGGGCGGCTTTTGTCCGAGCGGCCATAGCCTTCGTTGTCCATGCACCAAGTGTCAAAGCCGCGCTCGGCAAACCAATCCATCACGGATGAATGTGGCCTGCCGGGCACGCTGAGATCAAAGGTGGGCTGTGAGGCCATCGAGGAGCCGTGCACAAACAAAATGGTTCCGACTTTGGGCACATGCGCGTGGGCTGGTTTGTTCCACAAAAACAGACGGATGTCGCCTTTGTGAGTCCAGTGTTCTGTGCCACCTGTCCATTGAACGCTAGTCATGCGAGGGTGTTCCTTGAGGTTTGTTTTACAAAGGCGCTTTGAGGAAATTCTCAAGCGCGTGGTGGAACTTGTTGCGCACCACGCCCATCATGGGGTTGTGTGCAATGCCTGAGAGCACCACAAACTGCTTGTCTTTGGTGGGCAAGCGGGTGAAGAAATCGAGCAGGTCGGGTTCTGCCGCAATGCCATCGTATTCACCGCGAATGACCAGGGTGGGGCAGGGAATTTTTTCGGGTTCGACCAAGGGCAAATTGGCGCACATGTCGACGTAGGTGCCTGTCGGTACTTCGCTGACCAAAGGCAGCTCTGCGGCGGCAATGGCCTTGGGCACGCTGTCTTCGCTAGAGCCTGGCTTGTCGCGGTTGAACATGCCTTCGTAGAAAGCCAAGTCAACCTTGCGGCGGGGGCTTGCACTGTACTCAGGCAGCTTTTTGCGGCGTTGCTCTAAGGTGGGCGCGCCGGCGCCGGTGTACACCAAGGCAGACAGGCCCAAACGGGCCACGGTGTCGGGATGGGCTTCGGTGTAGACGCACGCACGCAAAGCACCTGAAGAAGAGCCAAAGATGTTGATTTTTTGAACGCCAGTTTCTTGCAAAATGAAGGGCACCACAGCGGCCAAGTCTTTGGCGCCTGTGCGCACATCGCTGTTGCCACGGCCCGACCAGCTAGAGCGGCCGTAGCCCTCGTGATCAACTGTCCAGCAGTCGTAGCCGCGTTCTGCAAAATAGTCCATGACGGAATAGTCTTTGCCACCGGGAACTTGCAAGTCGTAGGTGTTGCGGCCGGAAACTGTGGAGCCATGTACCAGCAACAAAACGGGCTTGGCGGCTTCGCCAGCGACGGGTGCTGTGGCACGTTTGCGGTAAACATACAAACGAACGTCTTCGCGGTTGACAGAATATTCTTGAGACCAGATCACGATAATGCGCCTTGTTGAGAAGGTTAAAAAAAAATGACGATACCCGAGTCAAACTGATGGGTGTTTTTTACGCCATCATGCCCTTTTCACGGATGATGGATTTGCCTTGGTTTGATATAAATAATTGAGGTAGGGCTGAGAAATGCAAAACCCGTGGCGGCAAGTGCGCGTGTGAAGCATGTTGTCATGGTGACCCTTTCATGTCGTGGAGGCTGCTTAGCTTTGTTTCAATGTATCCGCAATTGGCATTGGCTAGAATTAAGCTTACAACACCTGCAGGAGGCCCTTGTGAAAAAAATTCTGATTGATCTTCTGCCCAGCCATGCCGTTTTAGCGTCAAAACTCGAAAAAACGGCCGAATTTCCCACCCTCCGCGCACTTGCTCGCAACGACTTGAATTGACCGCGTGAAGGAACCCTCTTTTTTGGATGCTGCTTCGCTGGCGGCCTTGCCACGCGGACCGGGCGTATACATTTTCAGGGGTGACGGCAAGTTGCCCATTTACATCGGCAAGAGTGTCGACATTCGCAGCCGGGTGTTGGCGCATTTGCGAGCCGAAGATGAAGCCGAGATGATGTCGCAATCAAGGCGCGTGGATTTCATCGAGACGGCGGGGGAGATTGGCGCTTTGCTTTTAGAGTCGCACCTGATCAAAACCCTCAACCCGCTATACAACATCAGGCTGCGCAGGCTTCGCAACTTGTGCAGCATTCAACTGCACGACCAAGCCGGTGCCTGGGTGCCCGAAATTGTGACCGGCAAAGACTTGGGCCTGGGCCAGGTGGAGGGCTTGTATGGGCTGTTCAGTTCTAGGCACGCGGCGCAAGCCAAATTGCGAGAGTTGGCTGATCAACACAATTTGTGTCAAGGCTTGCTGGGCTTGGAAAAGCTGAGTGCCAGGGGCTGTTTTGGTTTGCAAGTCAAAACATGTTTGGGCGCTTGTGTAGGCAAAGAAGAACGCGCGGCGCATGACCAACGCCTGCTAATGGCTTTGGAGGACATGAAGGTGCATGCGTGGCCGTTTGCGGGGGCCATTGATTTGGTGGAGGAAAGCCAAGGCTGGGTACAGCGTCATCGACTAGAAAATTGGCGTTATTTGGGAACATGGTGTTCTAAGTCTGCGCAGTTGCCCGTGACATTGCAGCAAAGCTTTGATCTAGACACTTACAAAATATTGGTCAAGCCCATCATGTTGGGCACGGCGCGAATCGACGCGGTCTAGCTTACTTCGCTTGTTGCAGTTCGTAGATGTACAAAACCACGCGGGGATCGTGTTTGGCGAATTGCAGTCCATGCTTGTAAAGCATGTCCGGATTTGAGGCTGAGTGTATTTGTTCAATGTTTTGGATGGTGGCCTCGATTTCAAAACTCTCGAGTTGTCCACTGGTTTCCAAATGAAAACTCAATGCAAGCTTGAAGGCCTCGCCTATCTCACCAAGTTTGCAAGGTCCTGCCAAAGAAGCGCCTCCGCTGCTAAGGTCGAGCACCTGAAAGTGTTGTTGCGACTCGGGTAGGTGCGTCATCCGAACTGGCAGAGAAACAGGAACTCTGGCTTGTGATCGCAACCTTGATTTCTGAACCTGTGCTGGAAAATTCAGCAGCACGTAGTTTCGGGGATTGATCAGAATGGCATTGATGCGAGTTGAAAACTGAAAAATTGAAACGCCAGAAAAAAGACGTACTTCGACCGATTGACCTTCTCGCAAAGGTACATCCCAGCCTTTAGATTGTGGAATCTTCAGCATCACAAACTCATTCTCAACGTAGCCGATGAGTTGGGTGTAATGTTTTTCTTCGTAGGGGTCTAGCAGGATCAATTGAACGCGTTGACCAATCCGCAGGTCCATTTCTGCAAATTCAGCGGTTTGAAGTGGCGGAGCGTTGGTCATTTCGAAATTTTAAACTTGCTTTTGCCAGTTGCCTTTGCGTTTCATGGCGCCCCATGTACTTTCCTTTTGCATGGCCCAGCGATACAAACCAATCATGCGCCACCAGCAATTGAGTTGTCGGTAGCCCAGGTTTTCTAGAACGGCCACCAAAACCAGCATGTAGACGTGCCGTAATTTGGGATACATCTGAAAAGACATCTGTTCAAGCAGTAAGCCTGAAATACTGAGCAAAATGCCCAAGCCAATGGACAGGGTTAGGAACATCACAAAGGCGCTCCAGGACAAGAAACCAGCCCAATAAGCGTAAAAAGTCCACAGATAGCCAGCCAATTCAATGACTGGACCAAGCCATTCGAACAAAACCATGTAGGGGAAAGCCAACCAGCCAACCCAAGTGGCTTTGCGATTGAACATCAAACCCCAATGCAAAGTCAGGCTTTCAGACAAGCCACGTTGCCACCGAATGCGTTGATTGCGCAAGGTGTTTCGATCTTCCGGCACCTCGGTCCAGCAGACAGGATCGGGTACAAATTCGATTTTGTAGGGTCTGTTTTGCGCCAACATGGCTTGGTGAATGCGAACCACCAATTCCATGTCCTCGCCAATAGTGTGGGTGCGATAGCCCCCAACCTCTATGACTGTGGATTTTTTAAACAAACCAAAGGCGCCTGAAATGATCAGCATGGCATTCATACTGGACCAACCTAAGCGGCCGAACAAAAACGCCCTCAAATATTCCACAACTTGCAGTAATGCCCAAGGGTTGTGGGGCAAGTCAACTCGCTTTAAATGCCCGCCACTGACATCGCATCCATTTGCTGCACGAATGGTGCCACCTGTGGCTACCATGTGAGGTGATCTTAAAAAGGGTTGCACAACCAATTGCAAACTGTTTCGCTGCAAGATGGAGTCTGCATCAACACCACAAAAGAGCGGGTATCTCGATGAGTTAATCCCGGCATTCAAGGAATCCGCTTTGCCGCCATTGGCTTTGTCGATGACACGTAAATTAGGGTGCAGTGTGGATCTGTAAATACCAAAAACTTCTTGGGTTTTGATTTGAACGCGGTGAGCTTCTGGGAATGGCAGCAATCCAAACGCCTCTTTCAGAACTTGCAAGGTGCCATCTTTAGAGCCGTCATTGATCACAATGACTTCAAATTCGCTGTAGGTCAGTTGCAAGATTGAATTGACGGTCGCTGTGATGGTGGCCTCTTCGTTGAACGCAGGCACCAGCACGCTGATCGGCGGTGCGACACCCGTGAAAGTGATCGGTAACTCATTCATGTCACGGAATTGCCAATTTCTATAAAGCGACACTGCAGCCAGGACATTCAGCAGCAAGTAAATGCTGTTGACTGCAAAAAAATAAAACAGCGTGATGCCGCTCAAAATGTCGATCATCATTTGGATGGCAAGCTTTCTGCAAAGACTTGTTGTGCCATGTCGCGCGCATACCTGTCTGGCAAAGAAGCAATCAGCTTGTTGAGATCATCGCGCGCAACGAATGGCAAACCGATCAGGGCTTGAGCTGCCCTGTAGCGAACCCACCATTGGGGGTCCATGAGGAGTTGAGTCAGCAAGGGAATATCCGATGCATCTCCCATTTTGCCAAGGGTGAGGCACACTTGATTTCTAATTTCCCAAGCAGCGTGCTGGGCTAATTCGCGTACAGCAATCAAGCCATCAGGTACTTTCAGTAAACGCATGGCGCCAATGACCCAATCGATGGGCTGTTGGCCTTGCAAGAAAGGTAATAAAACGCCGGTGCTGATGTTCATGTCCAGCGCGTGTGCCACCTTGAACAGCCATGTAAGTTCTGGGATCTTCGACCCTGAGCTGTATTCAGTTGGATTCTCCATGCTGCATTTGCTTGCTTCAACAATGTGGTTCCCCAAAGCTGCATGCAGGTGTTTTCGAAAGGGTTTCAAAACCGACGCCGCAGTGATCAAATCGATATCGGATCGCTTGAGTAACTGATCGATCACCAAGGGGGCAGCTTGTTCGGGATTGATCTTTAATAAGCCAATCGAGGCATAAACGGCTAACGTATTGCGTGATTGATAGAGGTGGGGTAACAACAATTGCCAGTCGTCTTCATCGTGCATGTATGCCAATGCCATTAAGCCAAAGACTTTCTCTGATCTGTGGTGGCTTGCCAAAAGTTTTCGCGCAATCAATGCGCATCCCATTTGCTGTCCAAGCAGCCGGAGCCGTTCATTGGGAGCGCCTTTCAGAGTGGCTTGTAAGCGGACCCACAATTTAATGAAAAGCCATTTTTGTTCTTTATTGAGAGCTGGCAACGTGGCGGGCAATTTGTCTTCCAACGCACAGGCCATCAGCAAAGGTTGCCAAATTGCTTGAAATTTGGCTTCTTTGTGGGTCTGACGTTCCTTGGACCATTTGAGGGCAAATAAGGCGATCAGCAACAAACCTGTCACGGCGGCCGTACCAAAGCCGATCCAAAGTGTGGCTTGCCAAAGCCATTGCGATGAAGCGTTTTGAAACACCATGAGACTCAGTGATAACGCTGAACGCGTGCCATCAGTTCTTGCGGATCGAAGGGTTTGGTCAGGTAGTCGTCAGCGCCTAATCTAAAGGCTTTTTCAATGTCTGAAATTTGATCTTTGGCACTCAAAATGACGACTTTACTTTGAGCCCAATCCTTCAAGCCCTTGAGTCGGTGCAAGAGTTCAAGGCCATTGACATGTGGCAGCATGATGTCAAGCAATACAAATTGCGTTGGGTCGTTGCTCTGAAAGTGTTGCCATGCGGCTTGGCCATCTTCAAGAACCGTCACTTGATACTGTTCTCGCTTGAAAATGAAGGCCAGGAGACTGGCTGTGAAGGGGTCGTCTTCTACAATGATGATGCTTGGATTCATCCAAATATCATAATCGGGGATACTTTCACAAAATCGAGCTATTTCATTCACCATGAGCAAAATTTCAATTTGGATGAGCATTTACAAGACACTTTTACGGGCTTTGTTTGGCAAGGTTCGCTTTGCTGAACGCGAGGAATACCAAGAGTTCCGTTACAAATTGCTCATGGTCCTGATGTTCTCAGGGGCCTTGGTCACGGCTTTTTTCATTTTGGGCACTTTAGGGGAAGTCAACCCCATTGGTCCAGATCACCAGCGATCCATGTTCATTTACACCGGCCTGACCAGTTTGTTAACTTTGGTCTTGCGAAATCATCCGGAGCGATTCACCCTCGTTGCTTGGTTTTATGAGGTGGTTTGCCTTTTTGAATACACGTCGGCTTTGGTCTATGTCTCGAGCGACGAACTGCGCGTGCTTTGGTTTTTTACAAACGTTCCGGGTGTCTTTATTTTGCTGGGTAAGCGAGCAGGGTGGATCATCACCATTGCCACCATTTTGGGGCTGATTTTTGGCAATCCTTACTTGGAGCGACCTTATTCACCCAATGCTTTAGCAACTGGCTTGTTTTGTTTGCTGTATCTGGGCATCTTCTTTCATACCTATGTCGACAGAACGTTTTCGTATTTCACGCGGATGCGTGACTACAACGATCGATTGCAGGACATGGCCAGCCATGATCCCCTGACGAAGGTTCTGAATGCAAGGGCCTATTACCAAGCTTGCGAGCAATTGATCCTGCAATTAAAGCGCTCGAATCTCACTTATTCGGTATTGTTTGTAGACTTGGATCACTTCAAGTTGATCAATGACAGTCACGGTCATGCAGCGGGTGACGAGGTGTTGAAACGGGTAGCCAATGTTCTTCAATCACAATTAAGGCAAACCGATTTGTTGGGCCGCATAGGTGGTGAGGAGTTTTCTATCTTCCTGCCCGATACCCCTTTGAGCGGTGCCATGAAACTTGCCGAAAGCATCCGTCAAGCCATAGAGCAATGCTGCCCATCCATCGGTCAGCAGAATTTGACCGTCACGGCAAGTGTGGGGGTTGCCACGCACACGCCAAAACTGAGCAGCATGCAAGCGATTCAACAGCATGCAGACGAGGCCATGTACGAGGCGAAGAAAGCTGGGCGCAATCGTGTGACGACCTTGCAGTCATCAACTGGGCTGAGCGGATTTGGCCGTTGACTAAGCCAATTTAAAATCAGCAGGCAATTCTGACAATTTCTTTGGGGGGCTGATCAGGTAGCCTTGTGCAACGTGACAGCCAAGTTGCGTCAATAAGTTGAGTTGCGCATGTGTCTCTAGGCCTTCAATCACCAAGCTGCGGTTGAAATCTCGGGTCAGTTGAACCATGGCTTTGACGATCGCTTGAACCATGGGTTCATTGAGGCTCAGAATGAAAGCCCTGTCCATTTTGATTTTGTTGAACGGCAAGGTGTGGAGCCTTGCCAAACTTGATTGTCCGGTTCCAAAGTCATCAATGGCAATGCTGAGGCCTGCCTTTTGCAATTTCTCAAGGTTCATTCGAACCGTGGGGACGTCGTACAAAAAAATCGACTCGGTCAGTTCTAATTCAAGGTGCGATGTGAATTCTGGATTGGCTTTGTTGACCATGCCGAGAAATTGATCTGCAAATTGAGCTTGCGCCAATTCAATGCCAGAAACATTGATGGCCACTCTGACCTTTGGCCATTTGATCAATATTTGAGGCATGTCGCCCATCACTTGGCGCAAAATTTCACAGCCTAAAAGAGAGATCAGCCCTTTTGCTTCAGCAACGGCAATGAATTCATCGGGGGTCACTTGGTTCAATTCAGCATCTTGCCATCGGCACAATGCTTCGAAACTGAGTACTTCGAGGCTTTGAAGGTCAACTTCAGGCTGGTAATGCACGATAAGCGTGCCTTCTCCTATGGCCTGCGCCAGTCGGTGGGCAACCAGTGTTTGTCGAGCATCGGCTCTTGATGCATCAAAGTTTGGGGTGAGGGCGGTCATGGTGCTTTCTTCGCACTATAACAAACACCATCAAGTTAAATCAGAACACTTTTTGATTAGAAAATGCATTAGGATTCGAATTTTGAAACGATCAGCAAACTTCGAGATGAATAAAAAGAAATACTCCCTTGCCCTTTTTGGATTGAGCTTGAGCGCCTGGTGCTTTGCGCAAGATACCACCCTTATTGACGGCCCATTGGACTGGTCCGCATCCGTTAGTTCAGGCCAAACTAAAACACAAGTGGGTACGGCTCAAGAGAGGTCCGTGACTTTGCGCCGCTATACACCCATGGGCTCCATCGCCATTGAACAGTTGCAATTGAAGCGTTTTGGTTCCACCGATTCTGCTTTAGCCTTGGACGCCTATCCGCGTTTGTGGCAGGGTGCTTATGCCAACTTACGATACCAACACGCAGCTTCACCCGATTTGTATCCAGGCAAATCTTGGCGCGCAGAGCTCTATCAAAATGTGGGCGGCGGTTGGGAGTTGGCTGCCAGTCATGATGAATTGGGTTTTAGCTCTATCGTGAAGATAGAGGGGGTTGCTCTGGGCAAATACTGGGGTAATTTTTATGCGCGATTGCGTCACCAGCGTGTGACATCTAATGGCGCTGGCAGTCAAGGCGATCGTTTCATGCTGCGCTACTACTACGAGGGCGATGCAGACCATTACGTTGAAGTCAATGTTTCAAGTGGACGGAGTGATGATTTCAACACTGCGCAATTGTCAGGATCGAGGTCTGATTCACGTGGACTCGCCTGGTATCACTTTGTGACCAGACAATGGGGTTTAAAAGTTTCTGCAAGTCAAGCCAATGATTCAAGTGTGGCTGGCGGAAATGAGAGAAGCCTTAACCTGGGACTTGCATACCGTTGGTAATGTCCATGTCATTGCGTCTCGTTCATATCGAGCAACAACTCCAAATACTCCTAAGACCATTGCCAGTATTGATGCTGGGGATGATGATTCTTCGTTTTCCTGACCTGCTTCAGGCGATTCAGCTTTCGGCGCCTCTGGGTTCCACATTGCAAGCCATGCTGATCAATGATGGCTTGGCCATGCTCAAGGGATTGTCTTTGTGGTGCGTGCTTTCTTCACCATGCTTGCTACTCAAGCGACCTCAAAGCCAGGTGCTAGCACTGGGTTTCATGGGGACCTTGTTGTTACTGGGAGAAGCAGCGCTTGTCCATTATTTTGAGGTTGCTGGCGTACCCTTGGGTGCTGATCTGTTTGCTTATACAGCGCAGGAAATTTTGACAACTGCGTCCGGCTCAAATCGGCCATGGCCTTGGTCAGTTCTTGGATCGCTGTTTGTCGCACTGATCTTTTTTTGGAGTTTCATGGCTTGGTGCATGCGCCGCTTTTCTGTCAGCATGAAGCGGCCCTGGGCTACGGTGGCGTTTTGTCTGAGTCTGGTTAGTTCGCCTGTACTGCCAACACAATTGAACTCGCACGATTTGGCGAGTGACTACCGACAACATCGCAAATTGACTTTTTTCATCGCAGATGTCCTTGGGAAATCATCGGAGACACTGATTCCCTATGCTGGACTTTCTGGTTCGGACCGAGCCTTCCCATTTGCACATTCTGAAACAACCCCTGATACCTTGGGGGCGCATTTCAACCTGAAGGATGACAAACCGCCTCATTTGATCATCGTGGTGGTTGAGGGTTTGGGGCGCAGTTTTTCCGGTCCTGGCGCGCTCTTGGGTAGCTTCACGCCATTCATTGACAGCTTGGCAGAGACGTCACTGTATTGGGAGAATTTTTTGGCCACTCAAGGCAGAACATTCGCCGTATTGCCAAGCGTGCTAGGTTCATTGCCCTATGCCCCGTATGGCGAGCGAGTGCTGGTTCACGACTCGTTGTTAAGCATACTGAAGTCGCAGTCTTATTCACTTCGTTATTTCTCTGGGTCAAATTTAGCATTTGACCGACAAGGTGATTATCTCGCCTCTGAAGGAGTCCAATCCCTTGTCAGCGAACAAGACTTTGTTCAAGGTGAAAAAAAAGCTTCTGAATGGGGCTATGCAGATGCAGACTTGTTCAACAAGGTTGGCGAAAATTTAAGGCAGACCAAGCCTCAGCCCACGCTGTCCATCGTCCAGACGATGAGCATGCACACGCCTTTTAATTTCCCGAGCATTGAAGACTATAGACGCAAAGTAAATGAACGCTTGTTGAAACTCAAAATTTCGCCAGAAAAGCAGCAAGAGTATCTCAAACATCAAGACATCTATGCCAGCATCCTGTATACCGATGATGCCCTGCGCATGTTTGTAGAAAAGCTGTCAAAGTCGCCCGATTGGCAAAACACCATCTTGATGATCACAGGTGATCATCGCCTACCCGAGATTCCGATGGCAACGCGTTTGGAGCGTTACCATGTGCCGCTGGTGGTGCATTCACCCATGTTGCGATCCCCCCAATCGATCAAATCGGTTTCTTCTCATTTTGACATCGCACCTTCATTGCTTGCGATGCTTTCCAACCGATATAACTTCAAGACGCCTTCGATGGTTTCATGGATGGGCACGGGCTTGGACATGCAAGTGCCGTATCGTAATGTGCACCGCTTGCCTCTCAAACAGACCAAAACAGAGTTGAGTGATTATGTGTCGGGGGACTATTATTTGGCACAAGATCGCCTTTACCGACTCAGTGATGGTTTGCACCCTGAGCCCATTCAAAATGCAGATATATTGGCGGAATTGAAGGCAGAGTTTGGACAATTTCGTGCGTCTTTGTCTAAGTTGGATTTGGCCGATCGTTTAGTGCCCGCAAATTCCACCTCAGAATGGAAAGCTTTTTCGTCAGGCAAAAGGACCCTAGAGCCTAACGGGCCGCTTCGACATTTCAAAGGTGTCGTAGTGACGCAAGCTCAGGCGCTGTTAACTGCCACTGGTGATTTGCAAATTACAGCTCAATTCCAACATCAGGGAACGTCAAGTTCAGATGTTTTTGTTCCGTTGGCGGTTTTAACTGATCCAATGGGGCAAGAGTTGGGAGAAGTATCTGGCAAAGCCATTCAATTACAAGCAGGTCAATCCCAAACTGTTAATTTAAGCATCAAACTTGCGCCAGCCAGATTGGTCAACGGTCGTTATTTCATTTCTGTCATTGTTTCACACCCCGAGACAGGTCAACCCATCGGGTTGAGCCAGTACCATGTCGCAATTCAAAACTAAGAGCTTTGAAGCTTTGATGGTGTTGGCCATTTGGGCCTCTGCGTGTTTATCTGGATCCGCTGAGCCCATTCAATATCCACGTGCTATTTGGATGTGGGAGGCGTCTTCGTTTGCAATGCTAGACCATGAGCATATAGCGTCTGAAAACATGGCCTTCATGAAATCCAAAGGCATCACGACACTTTATTTGTATGCAGATTCGTTTGAAGGACAAACCAAAATCGCATCTCAGAAATATTTGTATGCGGCACTCATCAAGCGCTTGCACAAAGAAGGATTTCAGGTCTATGCCTTGTTGGGTTCTTGGTATCTCAAGACGCAACGCTATATATTGCCTGTAGAGCGTCGAGCTGCAAGGCGCATGTTTCAACGCGTTTTAGAGTTCAATGCAAGTGTTGAACCCGAGGCGCAATTTGACGGAATCAACTTGGACATTGAGCCGCACATGTTGGACGAGTGGGATACAAGTAAATTAAAACTTCTAAGTTATTGGATCGATTTAAGCCACGATTTGATGCAACTTAAAAAGGCCGCTCGGCAATCCTTGATGGTTGGGCCAGCTATTCCATTTTGGTTGGATGGCATTCAGATCAATTGGGGTGGGGTTTTAAAACCTGTGAGTGAGCATTTGCAGGATGTGTATGACTATGTGGCCTTGATGGACTACCGAGACCGCGCGGAAGGTGGGGACGGCATGATCAGTCATGCCGCCAACGAGATCGCATATGCCAACCGCATTGGGAAAAAAGTAATGCTTGGCATAGAAACAGGTCCCAACGACATTCAAAAGGTCAGTTTCAATCATCTAAATGAGGGCGACATGACGCGTGAATTGAAAAAGGTTGAAGACGCGTTTTCAAGGGAAGCAGCCTTTTCTGGTTTTGTGATTCATCATTTCGGAACTTATCGGCAGTGGCTCCAGCAGCAAGGTCAATGACTTAAACAAATTAGAAAACAAGAATTAATGTTGATCTGACCCCAATTAAGGAGGAAGTGTTGGACAATGGGGTTTTTGGTTCGCATTTCAGTTTATGGCTATTCAATGGTTTCCGGGGCACATGCACCTCACGCGCAAGGCGATTGAGGAGCGCATCAAAGACATTGACGTGGTCATTGAAATGCTGGACGCCAGGTTGCCGGGGTCCAGTGCCAATCCGATGTTGGCGCAGTTGATTCAGGGCAAGCCAGGTTTGAAGGTGCTCAGCAAGCAAGACTTGGCGGACGCTGAGCGCACGCAGTTGTGGTTGGACCATTACAACGCAATGCCCAATGTGCGGGCCATTGGTTTGGACACCAGCATGGTGTCGCCGGCCAAAGCATTGATTGACGCCTGCCATCAGTTGGCGCCCAACCGAGGCGGCATGGCCAAGCCCATGCGGGTGCTCATTTGCGGCATTCCCAATGTGGGCAAGTCCACCCTCATCAATACCTTGAAGGGCAAGCGAGCTGCCAAAACGGGTGACGAAGCAGGTGTGACCAAATTAGAGCAGCGCATCACCTTGGCCGATGACTTTTATTTGTACGACACGCCCGGTGTACTGTGGCCGCGCATCATTGTTGAAAAGAGCGGCTACAACTTGGCTGCCAGTGGTGCGATTGGCGTCAATGCCTTTGACGATGAAGAAGTGGCCCTAGAGCTGCTACATTATTTGATTGCAAATTACCCCTCGGCCATTACCGCGCGCTACAAAGTTCAAAACGTGTCGGAACACACTGATGAGACACTGTTAGAGGCCATTGCACGTTATCGCGGCGCCATTCAAAGTGGGGGCCGGGTGAACACCACCAAGGCTGCCGAAATTGTGATTCATGATTTTCGGTCGGCAGCATTGGGCCGATTGACCCTCGAAACGCCTACTGAGTTTGCGCAATGGTTGGCATCGGGTCTGAAAGCGGACGCTGAACGTGCTGAGAAAAAAGCAGCGCTTCAAAAAGAGAAAAAATCTTTGCGCAAGACTAAGAATTGACCAGTCGCCAGGCCAACAAAGCACTGACAAGGGCATTGAGCAAGGCGCACACCGCAATGACCCATGTGCCCAAGGTGTTGAGTGGGTAATTTTGGGCAATGTGCGACAGTGCCAGCGAGAGCAAGTTGAGCGCTACCAAAATCCAGAAAATAGGATTTTTGGGTTGAAACAACCTCGAGATTTTCATGAAAAATCCTTAGACAAGCGCTAAGGATAATTCAAAAAACGAGCAGGCAATGAGGCCATCCAGCAGGCCTTAATTTGTTTCAGTCTTTGACCAACAAGACGGGGGTCTTTGAGGTGCCCACCACGCGCTGGGCCACTGAGCCAATGGCAGTGTCGGCCCAAGAGGAACGACCTTTGGTGCCCATGATGATCATGTCAAACTTGCCTGCCTTGGCCTCTTTGATGATTTGCTCGCTGGGATGACCGTAGCGAATGGCCATGTCATGCGGCAATTTGATTTTGTTCAGGTATTTGACCGCCCAAGCCAAATTTTTGTCAGCACCTTCGCGTAGGTAATCTTCGACAGCGCCCTTGGGGGTATGTTTTTTAAAAAGCCTCAAGCTGCTGTCATCTTGCACAGTGATCACTGTGATGTGACTGTTTGCGCTGAAACTCTTGAAGAGTCGGGCTGCATATTTCACTGCGCCTTCTGAAGCTTTTGAACCGTCGGTTGCGACCAATAATTTCATAGTGAACTTTCAAAGTGTTGTGAAATGATAGGGAACTGATTACATTTAGGCTTGATGTAGATCAAGATTTTGGCGGACAAGGAAAACAAGATGACAAACAAAAAAGTGGCATTGGTCACAGGTTCGGCAACCGGTGTGGGTGCCGCAACCGCATTGGGCTTGGCGCAACGTGGTTACAACGTGGTCATTAACTATTCCAAAAGTGAAACAGAGGCCAAAGCCTCTGAGGCGGCCTGCCAGGCGGCAGGCGCAGAGACTTTGTTGGTGCAAGGTGATGTGTCGGACGATGCGGCCTGCAAAGCAATGCTGGCAGCCACACTGGCCAAATGGCAACGCTTGGATGCCTTGGTCAACAACGCGGGCATCACCGCGTTTGCTGGTTCCAATTGGGATGCTTTGGATGCAGAGATTTTTCAGCGCATTTTTGAAGTGAATGTGTTGGGCACTTTTCAAATGGTACGTGCCTGTGTGCCGCATTTGAAGGCTGCGCAAGGGTGCATCGTCAATGTGTCTTCTGTCGCTGGTGCCTTGGGCATTGGCTCCAGCATTCCGTACATCGCTTCAAAGGGTGCCATGAATTCAATGACGCTGCATTTGGCGCGCACACTGGCACCAGAGGTGCGGGTGAATGCGGTGTGTCCCGGCATGATCACCACGCGTTGGTTTGTGGACGGTGTGGGTCAGGAAAACTTTGAGAAGCTGAAGGCGCAATACGAGCAAACAACGCCCTTGGCACGTGCTTGCACCGCAGAAGACGTGGCCGAGTCCATTATTTGGTTGGTGGACGGTGCCCGCACGGTGACGGGCGAAACCATCCTTCTAGACTCGGGTTTGCATTTGGGCAAGGCCGTGACGGTGCCCGCCAAAAATGCGGGTCAGTGAAACGCGTTAAACGACCTGTGACATGCTGCGCAGGTGCGCAGCATTACTTGTCGAGTTTGATGCCAGTCTCTTGAACGATGTTGTTCCAGCGAGACTGAATGCGTTTTTGCCAAGCTTGCGTTTCTTCTAAGTTCATGTCGAAGTAAACACCGCCAGCGGCTTTCACTTTGTCCATCACATCAGGGTGATTGGCGGCTTTCACAATGGCAGCGTTGAGTCTGCGCTGTACGGCAACCGGTGTGCCTGTGGGCACCACATAAACCGTGTAGCTTTGAAGTTCCAAATCTTTCAAGCCCTGTTCTTCCATGGTGGGGACATTGGGCAGCAACGGCAAACGATTGGCGCCAAACACACCCAAGGGAATTAATTTGCCAGAGGCGATGAAGGGTGCCACTTCGCTGTAAAACGCGGAGACCAATTGCACTTGTCCGGAAGCGGCATCGGTCATGGCCGGCACATTGCCTTTGTAGGGAACGTACTGAATTTTGGAGCCGGTACGTACTGCAAATGCGGCGCACACAAAATGACCGATGGTGGCATTGCCACTGCCGCCGCAATCGAGGGTGGTGTTTTTGGCTTTGATGTACGCCACCAACTCGGCCACGTTTTTAACACCCAATTGCGCGTTGACCATGAGGATGGGGTAGCCCGCAATGGTGAGGCCCACTGTGGAAAAGTCCTTCACGGGATCGTAACGAACGGGGACGCCAAGTTGACCGATGAGGCCTAATTCATTTTGACTGCCCATGAAGAGCGTGTGACCGTCTGCATCGGCTTTGGCTGCGGCATCACCGGCAATGGCGCCTGAAGCACCGGGTTTGTTGTCCACCATCACAGGTTGGCCCAACTCATTTTGCAAGTGCGGTTGATGGCGTCTGGCGTAGATATCGACCACGCCGCCAGGGGGTGATGACGTGATGAGTTTGATGGGTTTGGTGGGCCAGTTTTGGGCTGTGGCACTCAAGCTGATGGCCACCATGCTTGCGCAGATCAGCCTAGGAAACCATTTCAAAGTTTTCATCACGCCTCCAAACCAATGGGAAGACCCACTGCAGGATTGCAGCAGTGGGCCTGGATGCTTATTCTTTGACAGAGCCGGTCATGCCCGACACGTAGTACTCAACAAAGAAGGAATAAATGAAGGCCACTGGCAAGGAGCCAAACAGGGCGCCTGCCATGAGGGCACCCCAGTGGTACACATCGCCCTCAACAAGTTCTGTGACCACACCCACTGGCACCGTTTTAACTTCGCTAGAAGAGATGAAGGTGAGAGCGTAGATGAATTCGTTCCACGACAAGGTGAAGGCAAAGATGCCTGCAGAAATGAGTCCGGGTACAGACAAAGGCAAAATGATTTTGACCAAAATTTCCCAGCGGTTGGCGCCGTCAATCATGGCGCATTCTTCCAACTCAAAAGGAATGGAGCGGAAGTAACCCATTAAGAGCCATGTGCAAAAGGGAATGAGGAATGTGGGATAGGTGAGGATGAGTGCCAAGCGCGTGTCAAACAATCCCAACTGGAAAATGACCGAAGCCAAAGGAATGAACAAGATGGAAGGCGGCACCAAGTAGGCCAAGAAAATGGCCAAACCGGTTTGCTTGGCACCTTTGAAGCGCAAACGCTCAATGGCGTAGGCCGCCAACACGGAGGCAAACAAAGAGAAGAAAGTAGAGGTGACAGACACCACCACCGTGTTCCACATCCACTGGGGGTACTCGGTTCTGAACAACAACTTTTCAATGTGCGCCATGGTGGGCGAGATGATCCAAAACGGATTGCCATCGCGCGACAGCAGCTCATTGTCGGGTTTGAAGGTGGTAATGCCCATCCAATAAAACGGAAAGAGCAACACGAACAAGAACAAGCCCAGTGGCAAATAGGTTTTGAGAAGTTTGGTGGAGGTGGTGTCCAAATAGGACATGCCGCCGTTGTCTTGATTGTCTTTGCTCATTTGTCGCTGCCGCCTTGTTGCCATGCACGGCGTTGAAGTCCGAAGTAACTGAAGAGAATGGCGGCCAACAGGAAGGGCACCATGGCGATGGCAATGGCCGCACCTTCACCCAATGCGCCGCCCGGAATAGCACGCTGGAATGACAGGGTGGCCATCAGGTGTGTGGCATTGAGCGGTCCACCCCGTGTGATCACGTAGATGAGTTGGAAGTCGGTGAAGGTGAACAGCACCGAGAAGGTCATGGTGACCGCAATGATGGGGGTTAGCAAAGGCAAAGTGACATGCCAAAATTGCTGCCAAGGTGTGGCACCGTCAATGGCCGACGCTTCGTAATAGGAGGGCGAGATGGTCTGCAAACCCGCCAACAAAGTGATGGCCACAAAGGGCACACCGCGCCAAACGTTGGCCGTGAGTGTGGCCAAGCGGGCATTCCAGGGTGTACCCAAGAAATCAATGTAGGAATCAATCCAGCCCATTTTCATCAGCACCCAGCTGATGATGGAAAATTGGGAATCAAAAATCCACCAAAACGCAATGGCGGAAAGTGCCGTGGGCACGATGTAAGGCAGCAAAATCACTGCACGGAAAAACGACTTAAAACGAATGTTTTTGTTCAGCAACAAAGCCAGCCACAGACCCAAGAAGAACTTCAGGACACTGGCCACTGTTGTGTAGAACATGGTGTTGAAAAGGGCCAATTGTGTGACGCTGTCACCCAACAAGAAAATGTAATTTTCTAAGCCAATCCATTCGCCACCACGGCCAATTTTGGTATCGGTAAAACCAAGCCAAACACCCAAGCCGAGAGGGTAGGTCAGAAACAGCAGCAACAACAGTGTTGCTGGCAACATGAAGATGAAGCCGAGCACATTGCGGCTGTTCTGAATTCTCTCGAGCAAGGGTGTCATGGGTACTTTTCAGTTAAGAGAGATGATCAAACTTTGTAGTAACGCTCGGCACGTTTCTGTGCGCGTTCTGCAGCTTCTTTGGGTGTTTTGGCACCACTAGCAGCTTCAGCCACCATGTTGACCACAATGAAGTCGGCGCCTGCACCAGCAGATGCGTAGCCCAACTTGCCTGCATAGCCTGCGGGACGCATGTTTTTGACAGGGTCGCGGTAGGCGGTGTGCTTGGGATCGGATGTCCAAATGGCACCTTTGGTGTAGGCGTCAAGTGGTGGTGCAATGTAGCCACCAGCCGCTGTCTGCCAAGGATCAAACTGCTCTTTTTCCATCATGAAGCGCAAGAACTCTTTGGCTGCATTGGGGAACTTGGTGTACTTCATGATCATTTGATTGAAGAACAAGTGAGATTCTGTGGGTGTGCCCACAGGGCCGACAGGGTAGGGTGCGTGCTGCACGTCTGCATTCAATGCGCGCACTTTTTCATCAGGTGATGTTTTGGTGGCGTAGTAAATAGAGATGCCGTTGTTGGTCAAGCTGATTTGGCCATCCAAGAACGCTTTGTTGTTGTTGGGGTCGAGCCATGACAGCGTGCCAGGAATGAACGTGGCATACATCTCTTTGGCGTATTCCAAAGCCTTGATGGTTTCGGGGCTGTCAATGACCACTTTGTTATTGGCATCGACCAATTTGCCACCGAAGGCCCACAAGAGCCAGTTGCACCAGAGGCCGTCACCCGTTGCATTGCCCAAGGCGAAGCCAGCAGGTGTGCCGTTTTCTTTCAACTTCTTGAGCAATTTCAAGAAATCGTCTGTGTTTTTGGGGAAGGTGTCAAAGCCAGCTGCTTTGACTTGGCTTTGGCGATAAACCAACATGGCGCCTGCAGCACCCAGGGGCACACCAATCCATTTTTTGCCATCGGGTTTGAGGTATGCGTGGCAGGCAGGGAAGAAGCCGCCGTATTTCTTGCCCAAGTATTCACACAAGTCTGTCACGTCCAGCAATTTTTCTGGGTACAGGTTGGCGTCGTCGTTGGTGGACAAAATGATGTCGGGACCTGCGCCGGTGTTGGCGGCCACAGCAGCCTTGGGGCGAACGTCTTCCCAACCTTCGTTGTCAACACGAACTTCAACGCCAGTGAGTTCTGTGAACTTCTTGACATTGGCCATGTAGGCGTCAATGTCGCCTTGCACAAAACGGCTCCAGCGCAAAACGCGCAACTTGGCACCTTTTTCAGGCTTGAAGCTGAGGTTTTGCGCATGGACCGCTGGGCTGACGGCCATGGCCCCCATGCCCAGTGTAGTGGAAGCTGCCGCAACGCCGGCTGAGCTTTCCAGAAAGTCGCGTCGATTCAGTTTTGTCATGAAATGTCTCCTGTTTGAGTGGGTTAGCGACGAGAAAGAAACGAAATTAAATGCTGATGGTTTGTTCAAGCAACCAAACGCATGCCGCTTGAGGCATCAAATACGTGCGCGCGGTCCATGTCGGGCTGTAAATTGATGGTGCTGCCCAATTGGAATTCGTGGCGCTCGCGGAACACCGCTGAAAACTCCACACCCTCGTGGCGGCAGGCCACAAAGGTGTCCATGCCGGTGGGCTCCATCACGGCCACGTGCGCTGTAATGCCGCCACTGTCGACCAAGGTCAGGTGTTCTGGGCGCGTACCAAAAACAACGGGCTGGCCGTTCTGACCCTTCACAGGGTGGGGCAAATTGAGTTTGAGGCCGTCATGCAGTTCAACTTGGCATTGGCCGCCATTGACCAGCAATTTGCCAGGCAAGAAGTTCATGGCAGGTGAGCCGATGAAGCCCGCAACAAATTGGTTGGCAGGGAAGTCGTAAAGCTCGAGGGGTGAGCCAGTTTGTTCAATGCGGCCGTCGCGCATCACCACAATTTGATCGCCCATGGTCATGGCTTCAATTTGATCGTGTGTGACGTAGATGGACGTAGTTTGCAAGCGCTGGTGCAATTCTTTGATTTCGCTGCGCATGGCAACGCGCAGTTTGGCATCCAGATTGGACAAGGGCTCGTCAAATAAAAACACTTGGGGGTCGCGAACAATGGCGCGGCCCATGGCCACGCGTTGGCGTTGACCACCTGATAGTTGACGGGGGTAGCGATCGAGCAAAGCGCCAAGGGCCAGAATGTCGGCAGCCCTTGCAACCTTTTGGTCGATTTCGGCTTGGGGGCGTTTGGCCAAAGTGAGCGAGAAGGCCATGTTCTCGCCAACGGTCATGTGCGGGTAAAGCGCATAGTTTTGGAACACCATGGCGATGTCACGCGCTTTGGGGGGCAGGTCGTTAACGCGGTTGTTGCCAATCAGGATTTCGCCGCCACTGACTTCTTCCAAGCCCGCTATCATGCGAAGCAATGTGGACTTGCCGCAACCGGAGGGGCCCACCAGCACAGTGAACGAGCCGTCCTTGATTTCAATGTCGACGCCGTGAAGGATGGGAACTTCGCCAAAATTCTTTTTGACGGATCGGATCGATACACTGGCCATTAGAAAATCCCTAGATAAAGCATGCAGGCAAACGACTGAGCAAATTCGATTCACTCAAACTGATTTGCAGTATCACACTCTTGGTGGTAATTTCTTATCCAAGCTAACCCTAATTGGTCTGACCAAATGGCCGCTGAAACCAAATCACAAAACAGACAGGTACTTACCCCATGAGCGAGCAACTGAAACCCCTCCTTACAAGCCTGAGCCTGAGTCTGGCCAATGCCATCGTCAACGAATGCTTGGCCATTCGGCAGCGCGAAAACTTGTTGCCCTTGTCGGTGGCGGTGTTGGATGCCGGCGGGCAGCTGGTGGCGTTTCAACGAGAGGATGGCTGCGGCATTCTCCGATATGACATTGCATTCGGTAAAGCTTGGGCGGCCTTGGGCATGGGCATGTCCACGCGTTTAATCCGCGACCGCTTGGCCAATCGGCCTGCGTTTCAAGGTGCATTGGCCGCCGCGTCCGACGGCCGTTTTATTCCCGTGCCAGGGGGTGTCCTCATCTTGAATGCCCAATCGGCCGTGATTGGCGCGGTGGGTGTCAGTGGCGATGCATCTGATCGCGATGAGTACTGCGCCATCGAGGCGATTCATTTTGTAGGGCTTGGGTGTGAGCCTACGTCATACCAGTCCGAATGGCGGAACGCTGGCTTGTAAGCGCAGACGGGATGCACTTATGATGCTCCCACAAGAGGGTTGGCGCACAGGTGCTGACCTGCAACAAGCCTGATTCAAGGGAGACAAAGTGGTTCATTTTCTTCACGTCAAACGTCGCGCATTGTTTGCCGCCGTCGCATGCTTGGGCTTTGCAGCCGCAGCCCCCTTCAGCGCTTTTGCGCAAACCAACTTTCCCACCAAAACCATTCGGTTGATCGTGCCATTCCCTGCGGGCGGACCGACCGACATCTTTGCTCGCCAATATGCGATTGGTTTGTCGCGGGTGCTGAACCAAAGCGTCATTGTGGACAACAAGGCCGGCGCCAGCGGTGCCATTGGTTCATTGGAAGTGAAACGCAGCCAACCCGACGGCCACACCTTGCTGTTTGGAACGGCTTCTAACTTAGCGCTTTACAACTTGATGGCCTTGAAGCCCCAATACGATTATTTGAAAGACTTCACCACAGTGGCTGTGGTCGGTGGTTCTGCCGTGGTGATCATGTCGAACAAAGAGTCACCCCAAACACTCAAAGCCTTGATTGATCAAGCCAAGGCCAATCCCACCAAGTTCAGATACGGCTCGCCAGGTCAGGGCACTTACCTGCACCTGTCGATGGAACGTTTCTTGTTGGAGTCGGGCGCCAAAATTGAGCACATTCCCTACAAAGGCAGCGGACAGGCCAAGCCTGCGTTGCTGGGCGGACAAACTGAAACCATGGTGGACGCTCTGGGTTCAGCCTTGCCCTTGCACCAAGGCGGACAAGCCAAAATTTTGGCCATTGCTGCCAACAAACGTTCCAGCTTGGCACCTGATGTACCCACCGTGAACGAAGCCTTGGGCATCAAAGGTTTTGAGGCGGTGTTGTGGAACGGCATTGCTGCGCCTGCTGGCACACCCAAAGCCGTGATCGACATTTTGGCCGCCGCCACCGCCAAGGTTCTGAAAGATCCTGGCTTGGTGGAGCAATTGAAACAGTTGGCGATGGAGCCCACCGACTCCACACCCGAATCGGCCACGGAGTACATCAAAGAAGAGATGATGCGCTGGAAGCCTGTCATTGAAAAAACAGGCTTGCGGATTGAATAATGAGTGCGCCTCGCATCGCACTCATTCATGCCACACCCTTGGCCATTCAACCGGTTAACACCTCTTTCCAAAAGCTTTGGCCTGAAGCCAAGCTGCAAAATATTTTGGACGACAGTTTGTCGCGGGACCTTGCGGCAGTTGGGCACCTCACGGCAGACATGGTGGAGCGTTTCATCGACCTGGCGCAATACGCCAAGCGTGTTGGCTGCCAGGGCATATTGTTCACTTGCTCTGCGTTTGGTGAAGCCATTGATGCTGCCGCAGCTGCTGCCGGCATTCCTACGCTGAAGCCCAATGAGGCCATGTTTGAGGAAGCTTTGCAAGTTGCTCAAAAAGCCAAACCCCATTCAGAAGACCCCTTGAACATCGGCTTGGTGGCCACGTTTGCGGCATCGATTGATTCCATGCGCGAAGAGTTCACGGCCATGACTGCGCACCTGAACCGTGTTGTGAATTTGCATGGCGTGCATGTGCCGCTGGCCATGGAAGCTTTGGCCAAAGGCCAAGCGCAAGAGCACGATCAACGCATTGCCGTGGGCATTGAAAACATGCCCACGTGTGATGTCATCATGCTGGCTCAATTTTCAATGGCCGCTGCGCAAACGCTTGCGCAAACCAAAGTCAGTGCCCCAGTGTTGACCAGTCCAGACTGTGCTGTGATCGCACTCCAACAACGGATGAAAAATGTCTGAATTCAGGGTCAGTTTTTGCCAGCTTGAATCGTTCATCACGCAAGCCATGGTGTCCTTGGGCTTGCCTCAAGAAAATGCGCAAACGGTGGGCCATTTGATGGCCGAAGCCGACATGCAAGGCTCGGACGGCCACGGTGTGATTCGCTTGGTGCCCTATGCCAAACGCATCTTGGCGGGCGGTATGAATTTAAAGCCCAACATCCGCGTGGTGCAAGAACGAACGGCCATGGCCTTGATCGATGGCGACAATGGCATGGGCCATTTGGTCATGAAGCGCGCCACTGAATTGGCCATTCAAAAAGCAAAAAGCTCAGGCATCGCTTGGGTGGGCAGTCGCCTTAGCAACCATGCAGGCCCAGCTTCCCTGTACGCACGCATGGCTTTGCAACACGACATGATCGGTTTGTATTTTGCGGTGGGCAATGCCAATCACTTGCCACCCTGGGGCGGCTTGGACATGTTGTTATCGACCAACCCCATCGCTGCGGCCATCCCCAGTGGCAAGGAAGTTCCCATTGTGCTCGACATGGCCACCACGGTGGCGGCTTACGGCAAAGTCAAAGCCAAAGCGCAGCGCGGTGAAATGATGCCTGAAGGTTGGATGATTGATCGCCAAGGCAAGCCCTTACTGGATCCAACCAAAAGCGACGAAGGTTTCTTGTTGCCCATTGGCGGCTACAAAGGTTATGGTTTGTCGCTGGTGGTGGGCATTTTGGCGGGCACCTTGAATGGTGCTGCGATGGGCAGTCAGGTGATCGACTTCAACAAAGATTTCGTCAGCACCACCAACACGGGTCAGGCCATTGCCGTGATTGACCCTGCGGCTTTTGGCGACATTGATGAATTCAAACAAAACATCGACCGACTCATTCAAGAACTGCGCACTGCAGAGCGAATGCCAGGCGTTGATCGAATCTGGTTGCCAGGCGAGCAAAGCCATCACAAACGCCTGGACCATGAAACGCATGGCGTTGTGTTGGCGCCCGGCTTGGTGAAACAACTGAACGAGTTGGCAGCAGAACGTCAAATCGCACCGCTTCAATTTTTATAGCCCACTCCAAAAGGCCTTGTCATGACCGCAACTTCATTTTTCACTTCAGCCCCTTTACTGCGGACCTCTGCGCGCCAACTGGGCACCGCTTTGGTGGGCATCGCTTTCTTGCTGAGCGCTTCAGTTCAAGCGCAAACAGGCAGCTATCCGCAAAAGCCCATCAAGTTGATCGTGCCTTTGGCTGCAGGCAGTGCGGTGGACAATGCGGCGCGCATCGTCATGCAAAAAGTGGCGACCAACATGGGGACGGGCATTGCCATTGAAAATCAAGCGGGTGCGGCAGGTTTGATTGGTGCCGACAGGGTGGCCAAGTCGGCACCAGATGGTTACACCTTGGGCGGCTTCAACGACAGCATCATGACCATGCTGCCCAACTTGCAGGCCAAAATGCCTTGGGACATTCAAAAAGATTTTGAACCTATTTCTTTGGTGGCCACCGTCGAGTGGGGCGTGGTGGTGCCCGCTGACTCCGCCATTCGCACTGCCGCAGACTTGATTGCAGCGGCCAAAAAATCACCAGGCCAGCTCAACTATGGATCGGGTGGCAATGGCAGCCCGCAACACATTGCCATGGCTTTGTTTGCTTCGCAAGCAGGCGTTCAACTGACGCATGTGCCATACAAAGGCGCGACGCAAGCGGCTGTGGGTGTGGCGGGTCATGAAGTCCAAGTTGCATTTCAAGGTATTGCAACGGTCAGTTCTTTGATCAAGGCCGGCAAGTTGCGCTTGATTGCAGTTACCACGCCCAAGCGATTGCCGCAATTTCCCGATGTGCCCACAGTGTCTGAGTCGGGCTTGAGTGGTTTTGAGTTCAATTCTTGGTACGCCATGATGGCGCCAGCTGGTACACCCAAACCCATCCTGCAAAAATTGCATGCTGAAATTGTGAAAGCCATTTCAGATCCAGCGATCAAGGAGCAACTGTTTGGCTTGGGTTTGAGCCCCAAGGGCACAAGCCCAGACGAATTGGCCGCTGATTTGAAAGTTCAGTTTGCCAAATACGGCAACCTGATCAAGCAGGCCAACATCACGGCCGATTGATGGCCTCCCAAGCGATCATGACAAACTCACAAGAGCCACTGGCCACAGGTCAAGCCGTCAGGCGTTTCAAGGATCCTGCTTATGTTGAATTGGCACCCAATTTACAGACGCTACGCGATCAAATTGACGATTTAGACCGTCAGATTGTGGCCTTGATGGCGGCCAGATCTTTGCGAGTTCGCGATGCCACTCGGTTTAAAAAAGACGCATTTCAGGTGGCTGCCCCTGCCAGACAAGCCGAGGTGTTCAAAAAAGTGAGAAACTTAGCCTCTGAGCATGCAGACAACTTTCCGGGATTTGAGGACATTGTTGAATCTGCATACCGAAGCTTGGTCGCTGGATTCATTGCGGCTGAGCAAACCTTGTTCTCGCAAACGGAAGAAGTGACACCATGAAATTATTGTCTAGAAGTTGGCTCATTGGCATGGCCTTTGGGCTCATGTGCTCTGCGGTATTGGCGCAAGCCAACTGGCCTTCGCGCCCCATTAAATTGGTTGTGCCTTATGGCCCTGGCTCTTCGCCTGATGTCATTGCGCGCATCATTTCTGAAAAACTTGCAACGCGTTTGGGTCAGCCCGTCATCATCGACAACCGTGTTGGCGCGGGTGGCAACACCGGTACTGGCGCGGTGGCCAAAGCAGCAGGTGATGGCTATACCTTTGTGATCAGTACCAACGGCCCTTTGGTTTACAACACCGTGCTGTACAAGAAGCTCAGCTACGACCCCTTCACAGAATTGCGCCCCGTGATTTTGGCAGGTGGCCAATCCAATGTGTGCGCTGTGCGAAGTGATACGGGCATCAACACCCTGACGGATTTGATCAATGCCATGCGCAGCAAACCGGGGCAGTTCAACTTTTCCTCCACAGGCATCGGCAGTTTGTCACAGCTGGGGGTGGAATTGTTGAAGGTCAAGACCGACACCTTTGCTGTGCACATTCCTTATGTTTCTTCGCCCTTGGCCATCATGGCCGTGTTGCAAGGTGATGTGCAGTTTGCATGCGTGCCTGCCGTTGCGGTGTTGCCCCAAGTGAAGGCCGGCAAAATGCGTGCGTTGGCGGTCTCTACGGCCAAACGCAGTCAATTCTTGCCGGATGTGCCCACCATGAAAGAAGCCGGTTTTACGGGCATTGAAAACGTGGCATGGATGGCCGTCATGGCGCCGGCCACGACGCCATCAGACATCGTGCAACGCGTGAACCAGGAAATCAATGCCATCTTGGCCATGCCCGACGTCAAAGAAAAACTCTATGGTCAGTACATGGAGCCCATTGGTGGCACAGAGTCAGAGTTGAAAAGCTTCATGCTGCAAGAGCTGCGCGTGATGTCACCCGTGATCAAGCGCACAGGCGTCACCATTGATTAAGACGCCAATGGCGCTTTGGACCGAGCCTGCCAGGCAACTGCCTGTTTATGGCAGCTTTGATGTGGTGGTGGTGGGCGGTGGGCCTGCTGGCATTGCAGCCAGTTGGAGCGCAGCCAAGCATGGCACCAAGGTGCTGCTGATTGAGCGCTATGGTTTTTTGGGTGGCATGGGCACCGCCGGTGGTGTGACCAATTTTGCAGGCCTGTATGGCATTCGCCAAGGCCAAATGCAGCAAGTGGTTCACGGTGTGGTGGACGAGATCTTTGATCGGCTTTCTGCTTTAGACGGTTTGAACGATCCCCAAGACGGCATGCAAGGTCGCATTCGCGTGAGGTCCTACGACATGTCGGCCTACAAATGTGTGGCCGATCAAATGCTGCGTGATGTGGGCGTGGAAATTTTGTTTCACGCATGGGCCGCGCAAGTCCACGTCGAAGACGGCCGCATTCAAGCTTTGTTTGTTGAAACCAAATCGGGTCGGCAAACTGTGCTGGCCAAATCCTTCATCGATTGTTCGGGCGATGCCGATGTGGCCGCTTTTGCAGGTGTGCCCTTTGAAGTGGGTGATGGGCTAGGTAGCGGCCTATATCCCACCACCATGTTTCGCATTGCGCATGTCGATTCAGAGCAAGCTTTGGCGGCTGTGGGTGAGTTTCAGGCCATCAATTTGCTGATGAAAAAGGTCCAAGCTGAAAAGCCAGGACAGTATCAATTTCCGCGTGAGGGCGCTATTTTGCGGCCTCAAAAAAATCCAAGTGAATGGCGCGCCAATGTGACGCAAATTGCGCAGGCCAATGGCATGGCCATGGACGCTACCGACGCACGTCAACTCAGTCAGGGTGAGTTGGCAGGGCGTCAGCAAGTGGGTGAGTTTTTCAAATTTCTTAAAAATGAAGTGCCAGGATTTGCCAAAGCGCAAATTACAGAAATTGCCCCCCAAGTGGGCATTCGTGAAAGTCGTCGCATTCAAGGCGTTTATGCCTTAACAGGTCACGACATCGTTACGTGTGCCTCGTTTGAGGATGCCATAGGCGTGAATGCTTGGCCCATGGAAATGCATGCGCAGGGCAAAATTGAATGGCGTTTTCCAGAGAAGCCTGTGGGTCCCCACCAACGGCTCTACAACCAACTGCCTTGGCGCATGTTGGTACCGCAAGGCATTCACAATTTGTTGGTGTCAGGGCGATGTGCTTCCATGACCCATGAAGGTCAATCGGCGGCCCGTGTCAGCGGGGGCTGCTTTGTCATGGGGCAAGCTGCTGGCACTGCAGCCGCCCATTTGAATCAAGGCGAAAGTTATTCAGACATCTCGGTGCAAGCACTGCAACAGCGCTTGGTCACTGATGGTTGCTTTTTAGAGCTTGAATAAGTCGGCTAAGAATCCTTGAACAGGCCCTTTGGCTTGTGGAAAAGTCAAGACCGTGTGCGGACCGCCAGGTATGAGAACAATGCTGGCTTTTTTATTGTTCTTTAACACGGCGCCACAATGACCTACACCTTGGGCATTGCCCAGCCATGAGTTGCTAGGCGAGAAATAGGGATCGGTTGAACTGATGATGTTCAAAACGGGTTGGTCATCAGGAATATTGGTTTGGTGTGCTTTGACAAAATAGTTGTCTTCGCAAGACCATGCAAACATGATGCGACCTGCAAATTCTTTGCCTTTGTAACGCGCCACTGGAACTGAGCCTTCACTGGTTCCCGCCAAGACAATCTTGTTGGCATCAACCCACGGCATTTTTTGCAGTGCTTTCAGCGTGATCTCAATTTCAGACGCTCTGAAAGCATGCAGTTTTTCGTATGTGTCTTTGTCGATGGGCGATGTGTAGGTCAGCCGATCTTTGAGCGCAAATGAGTTGGGCGCAATGCTGGCCACGCCAAAGCTGGCAAGCCATTGTTGCCAATCTGCAATGGCTTTAAGGCCTAAGCCAGATGAGCCATGCATGAATAAAACAACTGGCACCTTGGCATTGCCGACTTGGGGAGCGTTTTTAAGTGGTCCCACATAAATGTCTTTGGCTGTTAATTGACTTGGAAATGCAACTTGCGCTTCGCTGACCAATGACGCCATCGACTCTTGCGTATGTGCAAGGGGTCCTGCTTTGATTTCGCCTTGAGGGGTTTGTGCGATTGCTGATGAAACGAGAACTGACAGCGCGAATGCTTTGAAGCATTGATTGAATTTCATTTTAAATTTATGGTCTTGTCTATTTTTTTGCATGGGAATGGGGTGAATTGCAGGGGCTAAAAATTAGGCTCACTCAAATATCGTTGCCTCTTGCGATGTTGCCAAAATGAGTGAAGAAACATTTCTTTTGAACGTCTGTGTACGAATCCTACATTTGGATATGTCCAAATTTGTCGAAATGTTGGAGAATTCCAGTCTATTCTGTTTTTGATCGATCGCCACAACATGAGTGACACAATCTCACGCCCCGAACTACCTGACCATTTGTCCATTGATGCCCGCAGTCCTTTTTATGTGGCTGCTGTTTTTGAGCACGACATTGGCATCCGCTTCAATGGCAAAGAACGCCACGATGTGGAGGAATATTGCATCAGCGAAGGCTGGGTCAAAGTGCCTTCCGGTAAGACGCTTGATCGCAAGGGTAATCCCTTGCTTTTGAAGCTCAAAGGCAAAGTCGAAGCCTATTACGTCTGAATCTATTCGCTTATTTCGGTCCAGACCCTTGAAATAGAACGCAAAGGGTGACAGACTGTCCGGCCCTAGGAGAATTGCCATGCCCGCTTTATTGCCCAACATCGATCCCGATGGTTTGCTCGAGTTTTCTGTGGTTTACACAGACCGTGCACTGAACCACATGTCCCAACGCTTTCAAGGCGTGATGAAAGACATTTCATCGATCTTGAAAGATGTCTACAAGGCTCATTCGGTGGTTTTGGTGCCTGGCAGTGGCACCTTTGGCATGGAAGCTGTGGCGCGCCAATTTGCACACGGCCAAAAAGTCATGGTCATTCGCAATGGTTGGTTCAGTTACCGTTGGACGCAGATTTTTGACATGGGTTCTATACCTGCTGAATCTGTCATTTTGAAAGCCAAGCAACTGACTTCAGACACCAAGTCGGCATGGGCGCCTTGCCCCATTGAAGAAGTAGAAGTACAAATTGCGCGTGAAAAACCTGCAGTGGTGTTTGCACCTCACGTGGAAACCGCTGCCGGCATGATGCTGCCAGACGATTACCTCACACGCGTCGCCAATGCCGTGCACGCGGTAGGTGGCTTGTTTGTGTTGGATTGCATTGCGTCCGGTGCCATGTGGGTAGACATGAAAGCCACCGGCGTTGACATCTTGATCAGCGCGCCGCAAAAGGGCTGGAGCGGCACACCTTGCTGTGCCATGGTGATGCTCAGTGAACGTGCGCGCAAAGCGATTGATGCCACACAAAGCTCTAGCTTTGCTTGTGATTTGAAGAAGTGGCTGAACATCATGGAAGCCTATGAAGCCGGCACGCACATGTACCACACCACCATGCCCACCGATGCATTGGCGCAGTTGCGTGAAGTCATGAAGGAAACGCAAGCCTACGGTTTTGACAAAGTCAAACAAGAACAGTTGGTGTTGGGCAACCAAGTTCGTGCACTGTTGGTATCGCGTGGTTTTAAAAGTGTGGCTGCTACAGGGTTTCAAGCACCTGGTGTGGTGGTCAGTTACACCCAAGATGCCGACATTCACAACAGCAAAAAGTTTTTAGCCTTGGGCCTTCAAACAGCAGCAGGCGTGCCTTTGCAATGTGACGAACCCAAAGACTTCATGACTTTCCGCATCGGTTTGTTCGGCCTTGAAAAACTGCACAACCCAGCTCGCAGCGTGCAACATTTGGCTGCCGCATTGGACGAGATGGGCTACGTTGCAGTGAAAGCGCCCGAACCAGCGATGGCGTAATTCAAAGCCCTGACAAGGGTTTGCCGCCAGCTTGCAAAAACAGGCTGGCGTCGTCCATCTCTTGAAAGCCTTGGGCACAAGCTTGCTCAAATTGCTGCGTGGCCAGTTGGCCAAGTGCTGGCGGACTGACTTTCAATTCATCGCAAGCTTGTAAAGCCAATCGCGTGTCCTTGGCCAACAAGCTGGTGTGCGCACGTGGTGCAAAGTCATTGTTCAATGCCCTTTGCATGCGATCTTGGCCAATCCAACTTTGTCCACTGCTGGCTTGCATCACATCCAAGGTGGTTTGGGCATTCAAGCCCCAGGCTTGTGCCATGGCCAGCACTTCGCTGACGCCAGCCAAATGAATGGCGGCCAGCAAGTTGTTGGCCAGTTTGGTTTTGGCCGCATCACTGGGCGTTTCGCTGATGACAAAGCGCTGCGATGTGATGGCATCTAGCAATGGCTGGTGTTGCGCCAAGATGCGGCTGGGGCCGGCCAGCATCAAACTCATCTGACCTTGGCGCGCGCGAACGGGTCCGCCCGACATGGGCGAGTCCATCACATGAACCCCTTTGCCAAGGGCGCGTTGTGCAAACTGCCCAACGTCAACCGGGCCTAAGGTAGGGCACAAGTAAATCACATCACCCGCTTGAGCTGTCGTTAGCAGGCCATGATCGCCTTCAAGTACGTCTCGGACTTGGTCTGCATTGACCACGACCACAAAGCTGATGCGACACAACGCCCCAATGTCTGACGCCGCATTCACAAGCTGTGCGCCCGCTGCTTGTGCCTTGCGGTTTTGAAGGGGGTCGATGTCGTAACTGGCACACGGCCAGCCTTGGTCCAGTAGTCGGGCCATCATGGCAAATCCCATGTTGCCAATGCCCACAAAGCCGATGACCGATGAAGGGGTAACAGGTGAGAAGAAGTCGTGAGGCATGGTGTTTGTCATGCACACATTCTTCCCTAAAATGAATTCAAATACCACCATGCTGTTGAGCGTGCTCACCACAGCTTCCAGAGGGAGTCTCCATTGAAAATTTTGATCACAGGGTTTGAACCCTTTGGCGGCGAAACGGTCAACCCTTCTTGGGAGGCTGCCCAATTGCTGGCGGGGCAACAAGTGCAGGGGGCAAGCTTGGTGGTCGCTCAATTGCCATGTGTCTTTGCGAAATCCTTAGACGCTTTGGCCGCCGCTATTCAATTGCATCAACCGCGGGCTGTGATTGCGCTGGGTCAAGCGGATGGTCGCAGTGATTTTTCCATTGAGCGCGTGGCGATCAATGTATGCGACGCCAGAATTCCAGACAACGAAGGTGCGCAACCCATTGATGAGCCGGTGATTGCGCAAGGACCCGCTGCTTATTTCTCCAGCTTGCCCATTAAAAAAATGGCCATGCATCTCAAGGCGAAAGGCCATCCTGCCGCCATCTCTCAAACGGCCGGTACGTTTGTATGCAACCAGGTGTTTTACGGTTTGCAGCACCTGCTTTGCAACACGCCAGTGCTCAGTGGCTTTGTGCATGTGCCCTTGTTGCCATCGCAAGTGGCAGCCAGAGGCGGTCCTTCCTTGGCCAGCATGAGTTCGGAGACATTAGCACAAGCCCTGTTGTGCGCCATCGAGGTCTTGGTGCAACATCTGCAAAGCGATGAACGTGACATCAAATGGGGCATGGGTGCCAATCATTGATGCCCGTTCACCTGAATGATTAACACGCAAAAGGGCATCTCATGTCGCAATCCGAATTTGATTATGTGGTGGTGGGCGGTGGTTCAGCGGGCTGCTGTGTGGCAGGCCGGCTGAGTGAAGATGCGAAGCTGACAGTGTGCGTGCTGGAAGCCGGAGGGCCCGACGATTCTGTGTTTGTGCGTGCGCCTTTGGGCTTTGCGGCCACTGCATCCTTGAACATCAACAGCTGGGGTTACAACACCATTCCGCAAGCTGGCTTTAAGGGCCGCAAAGGATTTCAGCCACGCGGCAAAGTGATGGGCGGAAGTTCTTCGGTCAATGCCATGGTGTACACCCGTGGCAATGCGCACGACTACAACAATTGGTCGGCCTTGGGCAATTCGGGATGGTCGTACCAAGATGTCTTGCCGTACTTTAAAAAATCAGAGAACAATGAATGCTTTGGTGCCAATGACTACCGCGGTGTTGGCGGGCCCTTGAACGTCAGTTATTTGCGCAGCCCCAGTCCTGTCAACCAAGCTTTCATCCAAGCCTGCCAAGAGCAAGGCATTCCTTTCAATCCAGACTACAACGGCGAGCGTCAATTTGGGGTGTCGCCAGGCCAGGTGACACAAAAGGGCGGCGAGCGTTGGAATGCCGCAAGGGCTTACCTCGATCCGCATCGCCATCAAGATAATTTGCACGTCATCTCGCATGCACATGCCACGCAAGTGATGATGGAAGGCAAACGTGCGGTGGGTGTTCGCTACATGGTCAATGGCGTGTCACATGAAGTGCGTGCGCGCAAAGAAGTTGTTTTGTCGGGCGGTGCGTTTGGCACACCGCAGTTGCTGATGTTGTCTGGCATTGGGCCTGCATTGCATCTGCATGACATGGGCATTCCGTTGGTGCACGAGTTGCCAGGCGTCGGTCAGAATTTACAAGACCATGTCACCACGGTGTTGATTTACAAAACGCACAAAATCAACGACGCCATGGGATTTTCTTTGAAGGGCACTTGGAACATGATCAAGGCCATGCTGGAGTGGCGTGACAAACGCACAGGCTGGATCACTTCCAATGTGTCCGAGACGCAAGGCTTTGTGTCGACCGAAGGCAACACCGATTACCCCAACATTCAATTGGCCCTGTGCACCGGCATTGTGGACGATCACGCCCGCAAAATGCATTGGGGCCATGGCTACACCTTGCATGTCACCTTGATGCGACCCAAAAGCCGTGGCAGTGTCACCTTGGCCAGCCGTGATCCCATGGACAAGCCCTTGATCGATCCGGCCTTCTTTAAAGAAAAAGAAGATTTGCAGACCATGATGTCGGCCACACAAATGGGCTTGCGCATCATGCAATCTGATGGCTTGGCTGCCTACCGAGGTGAAATGCTTTACCCCTTTGACGCCAACAATCCAGCGCAGGTTGAAAACTTTTTAAGAGATCACTCCGACACCGAGTATCACCCTGTGGGTACTTGCAAAATGGGCCCATCCCATGACCCCTTGGCGGTGGTTGATTCAGAGTTGCGCGTGCATGGCCTTCAGGGCCTGCGTGTGATCGATGCGTCGGTTATGCCGCATTTGGTGTCGGGCAATACCAATGCGCCCACCATCATGATTGCAGAAAAGGGTGTCGACTTTATTCGGGCGCAGGCATAACTGCACTAGGCTTTAACCGGTAAAGCACCCAAGCGCACAAGCTGGAAGTCACCACCAAGGCCAAGAAGCCTGCACGGTAGGTGCCAAAAGCAGAGGACAAAGCGCCAAACAGGGGCGGACCAATCACCACGCCCAAAAACGTAAAGGCGAGGGTGCCGCCTGTGGCCACACTGGCCTTGCCTTTAGGGGCTTGTCTGGCCACTTCGGCCAAGTACACCCCGTTCCAGCCAATGGCCGATGCGCCAAACACCAACAAGATGGCCCAAATGCCCCAAACGGGCATGATGGGCAATAGCAAGGCGGTTGCCAGTGCGCTCAAAGCCATCAAGCACGCCAACAAGGCCAATGTTTTTTGAGCCCCCATCCAACGATCGGCCACCACACCCCATGCAATCCGCCCACCAATGCCGCCCATTTGCGTCACAGACAAGAGCAAACCTGCACTGACCATGCCATAGGCCAGATCGTCGTGCAGATAGGTGACCAAGTAGGTGGTCAAGGACATTTGCACCATGGAGAACATGAAAGAGCACGCAGCCATGGTGCTCAGTGCGCGATGTCCCAGCACCATGCGCAGGGGCGTGGTGAGGGTGCCCATTTGAAATGGCAGTTGCGGTTGCCGCAGATCGTCCATGCCTTCTCGCATGGGTTGCGACATGACGGCACTCACCACGCAAGCCAAGGCGACCACCACCAAGCTCCATTGCCAATCGATGCGCAGCATGAGGGAGGGCACGATGGCGCCGGCCAACATGGCGCCCACGGGCACGCCAGTTTGTTTGATTGAAAACACCAAAGCCATTTGGGAAGGCGGTGTGGTCCTGGCCAAAATTTGCGAGCTGGCCGGTGTGATGGGCCCATAGCCCAACCCAATCATGAGGGCACCTAAGCCAATGGCGGGCAACCAAGGTACAGCGCATAGACATAGGCCTGTGGCACAAAGCATCAGGCCCCATTGGCTCACCCTGATGGGTCCCAGCCTGCTGACAGTGGTGCCCGAGGTCAGGCTGGCAAACATAGCGCCCGCGTAGGTGATGGCCACGTAGACGCCCACCAGCGCAGGCGACACACTCAAGGATTTGGCGGCCACAGGGGCCATCACCGGCAGGGTGAGCAGGGCCATGGCCACCATGGCTTGGATAGACAGCGTAGCGAGAAGAGGGAGCCAATTGGACATGCGCCAATCCTAACTGTTCGAATCGAGCCGTTTGGGCACATGTGAGACTTAATCGCGTTGCGCCTGAATAAATGCACCAAGGCGTTTAAACTCAAGCCTTGTTTTTATTTAGATGGACATTCCCAAATGGATTTGCTGCAAGCCCTGAACTGGCGTTATGCCACCAAAAAAATGGACCCTACCAAGTCCGTGCCCGAAGCCAAAGTGCAACGCATTTTGGAAGCCATTCGCCTGACAGCCACTTCCAGTGGTCTGCAACCTTACGAAGTGTTCGTGGTGACCAACCCTGAAGTTCGCGCCAAGATTCAAGCGGCTGCCAACAACCAAGCGCAAATCACAGAAGGTTCACACCTCTTGGTGTTTGCTGCTTGGAACGATTACACCGCCGAGCGCATCAACATGATGTTTGACTACAACAACGAGGTGCGCGGCTTTGTGAACGAAGGCGCTGAGAACTATCGCAAGATGTTACTGGCCAACTATCCAGCCAAAGGCCCCGAAGTGAATTTCCAACACGCCGCCAAGCAGTCTTACATTGCCTTGGGCACAGCCTTGATCGCTGCAGCCGAGCAAGAAGTCGACGCGACGCCCATGGAAGGTTTCAATCCCGCTGCTGTGGATGAAATCTTGGGCTTGGCTGCACGTGGATTGCGCAGCACAGTTATCTTGCCTTTGGGCTACCGCGAAGCCGACAAAGACTGGTTGGTCAACATGAAGAAGGTGCGTCGCACCAACGACAAGTTCATCACTGAAGTGAAGTAAATCCTTAAGACACGTGCACGCTGATTTTGGAGGCTGCTGCGCGAGCGCGCTCTAAGGCTTGATCGCCCTTGGCCAAGGCCACGGCCATGCGCCTAAAAGGACGCGTGGTCGGTTTACCGAAAATGCGGACATCCACGCCAGGTTCTTGCAAAGCAGCCGACACGCCAGCGTAGCTGGGGTTCTTGCCTTCACGGTCGGCCAGCACCACGGCACTGGCACCTTCCACGCACTCAATCACAGGAATGGGCAAACCCAATACTGCGCGTGCATGCAAATCAAATTCACTGAGGTTTTGACTGATCAAGGTCACCATGCCAGTGTCATGCGGACGGGGGCTCAGTTCGCTGAAGATGACTTCTTTGGCGGTGACAAAAAACTCCACACCAAACAAGCCCGCACCACCTAAATCGGCGGTGACTTTTTCGGCCATCTCTTGGGCGGCTTTTAAATAATCAGGTGCCATGGCCTGAGGTTGCCAGCTGTATTGGTAATCACCGCGTTCTTGCACATGGCCAATGGGCGGGCAGAACAAAGTTTGGCCATTGCGTTGCCGAATGGTGAGGAGGGTGATTTCAAACTCAAAGTTGATGAACTCTTCAACGATGACTTTTTTGCGATCACCGCGCATGCCGGCGCACGCATAGTCCCAGCTGGCTTGAATGTCGGCTTCGGTTTTGGCAACGCTTTGCCCCTTGCCCGACGAACTCATGACAGGTTTGATGACCACCGGAAAACCAATGGCTTTGGCCTGAGCAAGCAGTTCTTCACTTGACTCAGCGTAGTTGAATTTGGCCGTGCGAACGCCTAAACCCACCGCCACATCGCGAATGCGATCGCGGTTCATGGTGAGGTTGGCTGCGCGTGCACTGGGGATCACCTCGAAGCCTTCTTTTTCAACGTCCAACAACACCTCTGTGCGGATGGCTTCAATTTCCGGCACGATCAAATCGGGTTGGTGTTTGGCGATGGCGGCGCGCAAGGGCGCTTCGTCCAACATGCTGAACACTTCACATTCATCGGCCACTTGCATGGCGGGTGCGCCGGCATAACTGTCACAGGCAATGACATGGCAGCCCAAACGTTTGGCGCTGATGACGAATTCTTTGCCCAGTTCGCCTGAGCCCAAAAGGAGTATTTTTTTCATAATGCGAGAAGCTGAAAGATGGAATGGCTTCAGCGATAATACGCCACATGTTCAACGCGCAAACCCACAAATTCATCGCCCGCCTGGTGTTGGTGTGGTTTGCTTTGTTCATTGGTGCGGCCATTGCCGCGCCCATCGTGCACCCCACAGAGACGCAAATGGTGTGTAGCAGCATGGGCGGCATGAAAATGGTGGCCGTGGGTGAAGAGGGGACAGACACACAGGCCAGTACCAGCATGGACTGCCCCTTGTGTGCGGCCGTTGTCATCCCACTGCACACTGATTCCCTTGCATTTGAAAAACCCAGCGCTTTAGCGCATGCCCTCCGGCCGCTTGCCGCAGCGCACATTGCGTCGGTCACGGCGCCCCCTCTGCCGTCACGCGGCCCGCCTTCTATTTCCTGAAATCAACCCACGGATCAACGCGCGCATGCGTTGACTTTGTTGGCTGTGCACCCCCCATAGGGTTGTGCATCGCCTTGTTTATTTTTTGGAAATTCAAAGTGAGTTCAGTATCAAGATTTGAGGTGAAACCTCTGATCATGGCTTTGTCTGTGGCTTTTTCAAGCGCCGTGATGGCCCAAGAACAGCAGCCCGTGAAAGAAGTGGGCGTCGTGACCATTCAATCAGGCCGTCCTTCTTCATTGCCAACGCACATTCCCACCACGATGGAAAGCATCAAGGGCTCTGAAGTGCAAGAGAAAATCAATGCCACGGACAGTGAAGATGCATTGAAGTATTTTCCAAGCTTGCTGGTCCGCAAGCGCTATGAAGGCGATTACAACCACGCTATCTTGTCCAGCCGCGCATCAGGCACGGGCAACCCTGCACGATCAGCGGTCTATGTGGATGGCATCTTGTTGTCCAATTACTTGGGCAACAGCATCAGTGGCCTCAGTTTTCCACCGCGTTGGGGCATGGTGACGCCTGAAGAAATTGAGCGCGTTGATGTGATGTTCGGCCCGTTTTCTGCCGCGTATCCTGGAAATTCGGTGGGCGCGGTGGTGGACTTTGTAACGCGCATGCCAACAAGTTTTGAAGCGCATGTCAAAGTGGGTTATTCAAACCAAGGTTTTCAGTTGTACAACACTGATACGCGTTACCGTGCATGGCAATCGAGTGCATCAGTGGGCAACAAAAATGGCGACTGGTCTTGGTTCATTAACCTGAATCACACCAACAGTGCCGGTCAGCCATTGACCTTTGCCACACGCACCCTGAGTACAGGCACAACGCCCACCAATGGTGTGGCAGTGAACGGCTGGTTGGCCGATAAAAATACGGCCAATGCAGACATTTATTACTTGGGCTCAGGCACGCAATACAGCACCCAACAAGACCACGCCAAGATCAAAGTGGCCTTCGACGTTTCAAGTACTTTGCGCGCCACTTACACCTTGGGCACTTGGCAAAATTCTTCTGAAGGCCGCCCTGAGTCTTACCTCTTCAATGCATCGACGGGTGCACCTGTGACCAGTGGTCCCATTGTGATCAATGGCATGCAATATGCAGCGCTCACGGGTGGTGACTTTCCGCTCACCAACGAAAGCATCACCCACTTTATGCATGGCGTGTCTTTGAAGTCCAACACCAAGGGCGAATTTGATTGGGAAATTGCGGGCAGCTTGTACGATTACAACAAAGATCAAAAGCGTCAGAACGCAGCCACGGCCACCTTGCCATCTGCATTAACGGGTGGCGCAGGCACATTGGCCGATGGCGCAGGTACAGGATGGAACAACTTGGCCTTGCGAGGTACTTGGCGCCCCATGGGCTTGAAGGGTGCGCATGTGCTTGACTTCGGTTACCAATCAGACAATTACACATTGAACTATTTGACCTCCAACATCGCTGGCAATTGGACCACCGATGCAGCCGGTGCCAAGTCGAGTTTTGTGGGCGGACAAACACAAACTCAAAGCCTCTACGCGCAAGACACATGGCGCATAGCTCCGGGTTGGACGAGTGTGTTGAGCTTGCGCTCAGAAACTTGGCGTGCCAGCAAAGGCACAACGCAGATTGCGGCCAACTGCTACAACCAAGTTTGGGTCAATCGCGAAGAAAATTTTGTGTCGCCTAAAGCGGCCTTGGCCTTTCAGCTAACGCCCGACAGCGTCATCAAAGCATCTGCGGGCCGTGCTGTTCGTATGCCCACGGTGTTTGAGTTGTATGGCGCAACTTCCACCACCAATTCGCGCTATATCAACGACCCTGCTTTGAAGCCAGAGCGTTCATGGACGACCGAACTCAGCTACGAAAAAGAATGGCAAAAAGCCAACTTGCGTTTAACTTATTTCCAAGAGTCGTCGCATGACGGTTTGTTTTCACAGAGCATCTTTGATCCCATGGCCAATGCCAGCATTTCTCGCGTTCAAAATGTAGGCCGCATTGCTACACAAGGCTTAGAAACATCGATGACTTCGAAAGATCTGGGCCTCCAAGGCTTGGACCTGGCGGGCAGTGCCACCTACACCGACTCCATCATCAAAGAGAACGCTGGCTTTGTGGCTGTTGCGGGTGACACTTTGGGTAAACAGCAGCCGAACATTCCGCGTTGGCGTGCCACGGCTGTGGCCACGTATCGCATGTCGCCTGCTTGGACCGGTACCTTGGCAGCACGTTACAGTGGCCCGCAGTACCGGACGCTGAACAATGCCGATGTCAATGGCTTCACCTACATGGGTGTGAGCAAATTCTTCACGCTGGATGCACGCCTTCGTTACAAATACGATGCGCAAACAAGCCTGGCAGTGGGCATCGATAATCTCAACAACGACAAGTACTGGAATTTCCATCCTTACACACAGCGTACCTTGCACGCTGAAATCAAATACGACATCCAATAAGGCTAGAACAGCATGACTTACTTCTTGAACATCTCTCAGAAATTGGCCATCCTTGGCGCAGCCACCATGGCAACATGGGCCTTTCCTGCAGCAGTCCATGCCCACGCTGTGCTGACCGAGCAAACCGCGCTGTCGGGCAGTTACTACAAAGGGGCTGTGCGCATCGGTCATGGCTGCGAAGGCTCAGCCACCACGGGCGTCAAACTTTTCATTCCTTCAGGTTTTGAAGGCGCCAAGCCACAACCCAAAACGGGTTGGAGCCTCAAAATCACGAAAGCCAAATTGGCAGAACCCTACCAAAGTCACGGCAAAACAGTGTCTGAGGATGTGGTGGCCATGGAATGGGTCGCAAGCAGCAAGGATGCCGCATTGCCCGATGGTGCCTTTGATGAATTCGCCTTCATGACCAAATTGCCTGAAAAGGCCGGTCCTGTGTGGTTGCGTGTTTTGCAAACTTGTGAGAAAGGTCAGAACGATTGGGCCGAGATTCCTGCAACAGGCACATCGACCAAGGGCATGAAATACCCTGCGGCCTTGCTGACTTTGAAAGCGGAAGGCACGGCAGGAGCCCCTGCGGGCAACGCCAATGTGGCCATCTCGGACGCTTGGGTGAGGCCCACTGTCACGGGGCAAAAAGCCACGGGTGCATTCTTGAAGTTGGTGGCCAAAGAAAACAGCAAGCTCTTGAGCGTCAGCACGCCCATTGCTGGGGTGGCTGAAATTCATGAAATGAAAATGGAAGGCAACGTCATGAAAATGGCGCCCATTCCCTTTTTGGATTTGCCAGCCGGTAAGGTGGTTGAGTTAAAGCCGGGTGGCTTTCATTTGATGTTGATGGACTTGAAGTCACCTTTAGAGAAGGGCGCCAAAGTGCCTGTCACGTTGAAGTTTCAGGACGGCAAGGGCGCCAAGTTTCAGATGGATCTGACGCTGGACGCCACCATGCCTTCAATGCCAGCGGCGGGCGCACCCGCAGCTGGCGGTCATCAACATCACCATTGAATGGCCAAGGGACTCACTCGGCCTTGATGCCTGCGTAAGCAGCCACCCGGGCCCAACGAACAATTTCTGAGCGCATGAAATCGGTGGCCTCTTCAGAAGTGGTGAAAAAGCTTTCGAAGCCGAGTGTGTCCAGCTTCTCTTTCATTTTGGGCTCCTTGCCCGCTTGAATGAAAGCGGCATTGAGTTTTTTCACAATGGCGGGCGGCGTGTTGATGGGGGCATAGACCGCAAACCAATTGGTGAGTTCCACGCCTTGGTAGCCTTGTTCATTGAGGGTCGGCACTTGTGGCATGGCTTTGTGTTGCGTTGCAGAGGCCACCGCCAACGCTTTCAGGCGGCCTTGCTGAATTTGAGGCAAGGCATTTTGTATGGGGCTGAACATGTATTGCAATTGGCCGCCAATCAAATCGTTCATGGCTTGGGCTTGGCCCTTGTAGGGAATGTGATTGGACTTCAGGCCCACCAACTGGTTGAAGAACTCAGCCTGCAAGTGCTGCGGACTGCCCATGCCCGCTGAGCCGTAATTCATGTCGCCGTTTTTGGCCTTCATCAATTCAACGAATTCTTTGAGGTTGTTGACTTTGACGGATGGGTGCACGACCAGTACCACACCGGTTTGACCGATCAAGGTAATGGCCTGCAGGTCTTTGATCAGGTCGTAAGGAAGTTTGCGATAGACGGCCACGTTGGTGGCAATGGTGGCGGGGCTCACCAAGAGGGTGTAGCCATCGGGTTTGGATTTCATGACGTATTCCACCCCAATGTTGCCGCCTGCACCTAGCTTGTTGTCGACCACCAAAGGCTGCCCCAGAATTTCACTGACGCGCTGACTTAAATTGCGCGCCAACAAATCAGTACCGCCACCTGCGGCGACGGGCACCACCACTTGAATGCTCTTTTGTGGAAACGATTGTGCGTTGGCATTCAAGGCCAGGCCTGTCCAAGCTAGACAAGCCAGGCAAGCAAGCCAAAAACTGGTGCGAATTTTCATGAGGTGTCCAATGTGCGGTGGTGACGGGGCTCTTGGATGAGCGTTTGAATTCAGTTTAAGAGGCATAAAACCCTTGTCAACGGGTACAACCATGAGAGGGCAGAACCGTGTGAAAATCTCTCTTTTGCTTGAGTAGGAAAAAATCATGCAGCGTCCGAACATCATCTTCATCGTGGCCGATGACTTGGGTTTTGCCGATTTGGGATGTTATGGCGGCCGGGATGCCAAGTTCGGCAAAGTCTCGCCTGTCATTGACGCATTGGCGGCCAATGGCCTTCGCTTTAGCGATGGTTATTCCAATTCACCCGTGTGTTCGCCTACGCGGTTTGGTTTGATGACTGCGCGGTACCAATACCGCTTGCGCGGCGCCGCAGAAGAGCCCATTAACAGCAAAGCCAAAACCAGCACCACCTTGGGCTTGCCCACCAGCCATCCCACCTTGCCTTCCTTGCTCAAAGCGCAGGGCTATCGCACCGCCTTGATTGGCAAGTGGCACCTGGGTTATCCGCCTGCGTTTGGTCCCTTGCGCTCAGGCTATGACGAATTTTTTGGCCCGATGGCAGGTGGCGTCGATTACTTCACACATTGCGCCTCAACCGGTGATCATGATTTGTGGGTGGGTGAAGAAACGCAGCCCCACGAAGGCTATTTGACCGATTTGATTTCTCGCAAATCCGTCGACTTTGTGAAGCGCATGACGGCCACGCCCGATCAGCCCTTTTTCTTGAGCATGCACTACACCGCGCCGCATTGGCCTTGGGAGACGCGTGAAGACCATGCCTTGGCCGATCGCATCAAGGACAATATTTTCCATTTGCAAGGTGGCAACATTCACACCTACCACCGCATGATTCACCACATGGACGAGGGCATTGGTTGGGTGGTGGATGCGCTCAAGGAAGCAGGACAACTCGACAACACCTTGATTGTGTTCACCAGCGACAACGGTGGTGAACGTTTCAGCGACAACTGGCCCTTGGTGGGCGGCAAAATGGACCTGACAGAAGGTGGCATTCGCGTGCCATGGATTGCGCACTGGCCTCAAGGCATAGTGCAGCCAGGCCGTATCACGGATCAGCACTGCATGACCATGGACTGGTCAGCCACGATGGTTGAGCTGGGCGGTGGCCATGCCCACCCAGAGTATCCATTTGATGGGGTTTCTTTGGCACCCATTCTGAAGTCGCCCGAGGCCACATTCGATCGCCCCATGTACTGGCGCATGAATCACCGAGGCCAACGTGCTTTGCGCGCAGGTGATTGGAAGTATTTGCGTGTGGACGGCACCGACTATCTGTTCAACATCGTTCAAGATGCCCGGGAGCGCGCCAATTTGGCCAAGCAAGAACCTGATCGATTGGCGGCCATGAAAGCGCAGTGGGAAGCGTGGCATGAAACTATGCCACCTATTCCAGAAGATGCCACCATCAGCTTGGGCTTCTCTACCAAAGACATGCCGCAGCGCTAAAGCCGTTTAAGCCGCTTGCAATTTGGCGATGGGTGCTTCTTTGATCGGCAAATTGATCACGCCGGCCATCGCAGACAGGGCAATGTCGGCGTACCACATCCACTGGTAGTCGCCATTCATGGTGAGGGCCAAGCCGCCAAGATAGGCGCCTAGGAAACCACCCACTTGGTGTGACAGCAAGGTCAAACCGAACAGTGTGGCCAAGTAGCGAATGCCAAAGAGTTTGCCCACCAATGCGGCGGTGGGAGGCACTGTGGCTAACCAAGTAAAGCCCAAACCCACTGCAAAGGCATAGAAGGTCCATTCGGTTTTGGGGGCCATCAAATAAAGCAAAATCAAAACTGCACGCGAGCTGTACATGATGGCCAAAATGTATTTGCTGCGATAGGCATTGATGCAAGAGCCTGCGAACAAACTGCCGGCAATGTTGGCCAGTCCAATGATGGCCAGTGACCAACTGGCCACAGTTGGACTCAAGCCGCACAGACCCACCTCAGTGGGTAAATGCGTCACCAGGAATGCAATGTGAAAGCCACAAGTGAAAAAACCAAGGTGCAAAAGCAAATAGCTGGGTGATTTCAGTGCGTCTTGCACAGCCTTTTTAAGTCCACCTTCGGGGTCGGGTGCTTTGGCGGGTGCATGTGTCTCGCTGGTTAAGCGGTTCAACAGAGGAATGGCCAGCAAAGCCACAGCGGCCATGGACCACATTGAACCCATCCACCCAATCCATTGAATGAGCTTTTGAATGATGGGCGCAAAGACGAACTGGCCAAAGGAGCCACCTGCATTGATGATGCCTGATGCCACGCCGCGTGACTCTGTGGGCATGCGCTGTGCTGCGGCACCGAGTAAAACTGAAAAGCTGCATGCGCCAGAGCCTATGGCTGTGAGGATGCCCAGCGTCAAGATCAAGCCGAGGCCGCTGGTGACGAAGGGCGTCAGGGCTGATCCGATGACCAAGATCAACAAGCCATAAAGCAAGACAGGACGCGGACCATATTTGTCAGCCAATGCGCCCGCAATGGGTTGAATGGCGCCCCACACAAACTGTGCAACGGCCATGGCCAGGCTGATGGTGACAATGCCCAAACCGGTGTCCGTGTTGAGTGGCCCCACGTAAAGCCCCATCGACTGACGCGTACCCATGGTGATCATGAGGATGGCCGAAGCCATGAGGGTGGTGAACCACACACCGCGGTGGTTCATGCTGGGGAATAAAGACATACAAACTTCGAATGGAAAAGACGGGTTATCTTATTCGATCATCCATTTTTCTGCCGTGCATGACTTTTGTGCGCATCAAACAGAAACAGAGCCCCTGTTGAAGAGGGCTCTGTGGAGGTCTCATTGAGCAGCCGCTCAATGAAGGTTCATGCCGATGAAATGATTATTTCTTGGCGGCGTCTTTGGCAACTTCTTTGGCTGCTTTGTCTGCTTTCTTGGCTTCAGGTTTTGCTTCAGCTTTGACTTCTGTTTTAGCGACAGCCTTGGCATCTACTTTGGCTTCCGCTTTAACAGGAGCCGCTGGTGTTGCGGGCGCTGCAGGCGTGGCAGGTGTGGTTGCAAATGCTGCGGCAGAGAATGCGCCAATGATCAATGTTGCGAGAAGTTTAGTCATGATGTTTCCTTCATGTTGTTTGAAAACTCCACCGATCGGGAGTGATCATTCAACGGCAGGGAAGACACGCTTGTTGACTGAAATATTTAATTATTTTTGTCAACTTTCAACATGTATCGGCGTTGATATCGGCGCACTTTGCCGTGAGGCTTAAGTCGCTTTCAACTCTTTGGCCGTGATTTGATATTTGAAATCATCAGGTGCGTAGGAGTCAAAACGACCTTCGTCATTTTCTGCAGTGGGGTACATGAAGAAGCCAATGCGATCGCCTTTGCTTTGGGGCAATGTCAAATCGTGCGCCGTGTTGTAGGCCATCCAGTTGCCTTCCCAGCCACCAAACAAGGTGTTGTAAACAGGCTTGACCACGGGGTGGTCTGTGGATTTGAGCCATTCGGCCGTTTCAAGTCGCATCACCTTGGCCACATCGGCAGGGTCCATGGCCATCCAGCCCTGTCCTTTGACATAGGCTTCCGCGCGGCAGTGCTGGGCACCCTTGAGGCTGGCCGGATTGCCTGAGAGTTCTTTGTAACCAAAGGCCGAGGGCACCAAGCGAATGCCGTAAACATCGCGTGCAGGAATTCCCACAGAGCGGCACAAGCCCACAAACAGCGCGTTGATGTCGGCACACTTGCCGCCCAAGTTGCCTGTTTCCAGCATGGTTTTGATATCGCCTTCGCCACAACCCCGAACTTTGGGTTCGCGCCATGCATTGGCTACCACCCAATCGTAGATGGCGCGAACTTTTTCGAGATCGGTGCTAGCTCCTTGAATGGCTTTTTGCGCCGTTGTTTTCACAATGCCGTCAGTCGGCAGCAAGTGCGTTGCGCGTGTGAAGTACTGCAGTGTTGCGGCGTCCTCTGCTGGAGCGGCCGCTTGACCTTTTGCAATCGGTGCACGACTTTGCGTTTGAACCCGGCTGGTGATTTCGACGTAAGGCTTTTCGATGTTGGCGGCAAACTCGGCGTATAAAAATTGCACACCTTGCAAACCATCGCTGCGCATGCGGGTGATGCCGTTGCTGGTGAATGAACTGGCTTCTGATTTTTGCCAAGATGCGTTGACACTGGGCACTGGCAACCAAACGCGTGTGACGCCGTTGGCTTTGGGAATGTCCACGCGGGTGGTGACTTCAAAGGTACGCCAGTCACCAGGCTGTGGTGAGAATGTGCGAGCAGCAGTTGGCGCTGTTTGTGCGGTTGCTGTGGACCAAGGCGCCAAGGTGAGCGCGCCAAGGGACGCAGCGCCCTGAAGAAGGGAGCGACGAGCGGGGGTCATCAAGAGATCTCCGAAATGAAGGTTAGACCTGTCGGCACATAAGAGCCTGTGTCTTGCACGACAGCATGTCGCGCAATTTCAGACAATGCCCCGAAGGCAGGTCATTGCGCCACAAAAGCGTTTCGCAACCTTCTGATTATCGCAGGCTATCGAGCCAAGATTGCGGAGTTTGAGCGGACCAATCCACTTCTCCCACAATGCGCCACTGTATTTGACCAGACGGTGCCACCAGCAGGGTGGTGGGAAAGACTTTGACGCCAAAGTGTTTGGCCCATTCGCCTTGGGGATCGGGAATCAAGGGCAGGGTGATTTGCTTGTTTTGCATGAAGCGCAAAGCACGGCTCGGCGGCTCTTTCACGTTGACCGTGAGGACGACCGTTTTGCTGGGATCTTGCAAATCAGAGAACACTTGCAAAGTGGGCAGCTCTTCTTTGCAAGGTGCACACCATGTGGCCCAAAAGTTCATGACCACCTTTTTGCCCTTCAGCGATTCTGCAGTCACAGCTTGGCCCGAGCTGTCTTTGAAAGCGCCACTCAGTAGTTTGGGGGTGCCAGTCCAGGGTGTTTTTTCATACTGTGCATAGGCGAAATTCAGGTTTGATAAAAACCCAGCCAAAAGCAAATTCAGAATGACTTTGTACAACATGATGAAAGACGCAGAGCGTTGCATGAGGAAGCTTTTTTGCTTGAACTCAAGTCAAGGCCAAAGCTTTGGCCAAGACGGTCATGCTTTGATGCGAACGATCGGGCGCAGCGATGACTTGGGCTTGGTCGATTTGGTCAAAGTTGCGTTTCATGGAGGCAAAGTAGGTTGGGTCGTAATGGGTGGTGAGGAGTTCACGCACCACCGTATTGATCTCGCCAGAGTGGATCAAGCGTTGCCATTCGTCCACCACCTGTTTGCCGCGAATGGCCACCAGCGCATCCAGGCGTTTGCAAAACAAGTCGGGGTCTTTGACAAAGAAGTCATAGTCTTCTAACAACAATTGCACGCGCTCGTCCTCGGGCAATTCCAACTGGTAGCAGGGACTGGCGCGCATCGCCAAGATCAAAGACTCTGGCACCGTCAAATTGCCCACTTTGCGGCTTTCAGATTCAATGTAAACAGGCTTGAGTGTGTCAAATTGGCGAAGCTCGTTCCAGAGCAAGGTATCAAAGTGTTTTTGACTGGGCTGTGCTTGGCCTGGAATGATGCCCAGAACGGAACTTCGGTGATTTGCCAAACCTTCTAAGTCCAAAACCTGTGCACCTTGCTCGCGCAAGCAGTGCAACAAGCGTGTTTTGCCAGCGCCCGTTGGGCCGCAGATAACGCGCCACTGAAGCCGCTGCGCCAAGGGCGGGATGGCCTCTATCACTTGGCTGCGAAATGCTTTGTAGCCACCCTCAATGATGGACACTTTGAAACCAATTTGGCCCAAAATTAACGCCAGAGAGCCACTGCGTTTGCCGCCGCGCCAGCAGTACACCAAGGGTTGCCAATCGCGTGGCAGGTCAATCACATGGCGCTCAATGTGTTTTGCAATGTTGGCAGCCACCAATGCGGCGCCACGTTTCTTGGCTTCGAACGGGTTCACTTGTTTGTACAAGGTACCAATGGTGATGCGCTGTTCGTTGTCCAGTGAGGGCCAGTTCATGGCACCCGGCAAATGGTCAAGCGCAAACTCATCTTCGGTGCGTGCATCAATGATGGCACTGTAACCTCCGGGCGTGCCAATGGGTGTGGCCATGCGCAACATGGCTTCTTGCGCGCTGACGGGATGAACGCTCACGCAGCACCTGCCTGTGTGACGCGCAATGCATGTGATTCTGGCGCGCAGATTTGACCGATCACCGCGGCATGATCAAAACCATGCGCTTTGAATGTGGCCATGACGTTTGCCACTTCAGTCGGCGCGCAAGAGACCAACAAGCCACCACTGGTTTGGGGGTCGGTGATCAAGCTTTGGTCGACCGACGCAAAGTTGGCGGGCAGTGCCACTTCAGCACCGTACCCTTGCCAGTTGCGACCGGATGCTCCAGTGATGCAAGCTTGCGCAGCCAATGCTTTAACGCCTGGCAGCAATGGCACTTTGTCCCAATCTAATTGAACAGTGCATTTGGCACCGCGCGCCATTTCCAGTAAGTGGCCTGCCAAGCCAAAGCCAGTGATGTCGGTCAGGGCATGAACGCCTTTGAGTTTGGCCAAGTCGGGGCCCGCTGTATTGAGCTTTGTGGTGTTGTCGATCATGGCTTTGTAGCCTTCGTCTGGCAGCATTTCTTTTTTGAGTGCGGCAGACAAAATGCCCACGCCAATCGGTTTGCCCAAGACCAGCACATCACCCACTTTGGCATCGGCATTGCGCTTGATGTGATCGGGGTGGGCCAGGCCCAAAGCGACCAAGCCATAAATAGGTTCAACTGAGTCAATGGTGTGTCCGCCAGCAATCGGAATGCCAGCAGCTCTGCAAACGCTTTGTCCGCCGTCCAAAATTTGGCCAATCACGCTCAGTGGCAACACATTGACGGGCATGCCAACCAGTGCCAAGGCCATGATGGGTTGTGCGCCCATGGCGTACACATCGGAGATGGCGTTGGTGGCTGCAATGCGACCAAACACAAAGGGGTCGTCGACGATGGGCATGAAGAAGTCGGTGGTGGCCACCAGGGCTTGGCTGTCGTTCAGCTTGTAAACGGCGGCATCGTCAGCCGTTTCAATGCCCACCAGCAATTCGGGTGGCAGGGGCATGGCTGTCGTGGAGCGCAGAATTTCGCTCAAAACGCCGGGTGCAATTTTGCAGCCGCAACCCCCGCCATGGGACAGGCTGGTCAAACGAGGGCTGGCTTTGAAATCTTGGGTCATGCTGACAGTCAGTAAGGGGTCGTTGAGACGGTTTTGAGAAGTCTTTGAAAAGTCTTTGAAAAGTCTTTGAGCTTAGGCTGTAAGCCATTCGATGCGCTTGATTATGGCAAACCCGACTTGGAGTTCGCTCGTTTTCTCGGAACAATGGTCTTCAGCACAGTGTCGGTGCACCGAGATGCCGCATGTGAGTTCCAAAACGGAAGGTGAAGTGCCATGCAAAACAAGCTGTTGACCCCCTTGAAATCAACGTTGATGGCGCTGGCCATCTTCCTCACAGGCATCAGCCATGCCGATGAAAAGTTTCCTTCTCGCCAAGTGACCTTGGTGGTGCCCCAAGCTGCTGGCGGTGCCAACGATGCCATTGCAAGGGTTGTGGCGCAAAAGTTGTCAGAGCAGTGGGGGCAGTCTGTCATTGTGGAAAATCGCCCAGGAGCAGGTGGCAATGTGGGCACCGCCTATACGGCCAAAGCCAAAAACGACGGCTACACCTTGCTGGTCAATGCCGACAGTGCGCAGGTGATCAATCCATTTTTGTACGCCAAAACGGGTTTTGACTCCGTCAAAGACTTCGATCCTGTGGCGCCTCTGGCCAAAGCGGGCTATGTGTTGGTGGCCAACCCTGCCTTGCCTGCCAACAATGTGGCCGAGCTGATTGCCTTGGCCAAATCAAAGCCGGGCACCTTGTCTATTGCGTCAGCGGGCAATGGCACTTTGAACCATTTGATTGGGGAAATGCTTCAGAAAGCCACCGACATTCAATTGCTGCACATTCCTTACAAAGCAGCGGCTGCAGCGGCCACCGATGTGGTGGGTGGGCAAGTGCCTTTGTCAGTTCAAAGCATGCCTTCTTCGATCGCCTTCATTCGCGCCGGAAAGCTCAAAGTGTTGGGTGTTGTGAATGAAAAACGCTTGGCAGCCTTGCCCGATTCACCCACCATTGGGGAGACGGTGCCAGGGTTTGGTGCAACGCCTTGGTATGGCATGTTTGCGCCTGCGGGCACGCCTAAAAATATCCTGCTTCAAATCCAAAACGATGTGGCCAAAGCTTTGGATGCCAAAGACGTTCAAGACCGTTTGGCCACCTTAGGCTGCGAGCCTTTCAAAGGCACTGGGGATCAATTGGCCCAAATTGTGAAAAGCGATTTGGTGCGTTGGGCCAAGATCGTCAAGGATTCAGGCGCCAAATTGGATTGATTCAAACACCGCCGCTGGGGTGTGTGGGGTCGATCCACAAAACCTGCTCGGGTTTTTCGACGGGCTCGATGTCCAGGTTGATGGAAACAGCTTGGCCATCGCTTCGGCACAGAACGCACTCCAGCACTTCTGTGGGACTGGCGTTGATTTCTTGGTGCGGCACGTAGGGTGGCACATAAATGAAGTCACCAGGTCCTGCTTCTGCTGTGAATTCCAGTTGGTCGCCCCAGCGCATGCGTGCGCGGCCCTTGATGACGTAAATCACACTCTCTAAATGGCCGTGATGGTGGGCGCCAGTTTTGGCGTTGGCATGGATGGTGACTGTGCCGGCCCACAACTTTTCAGCGCCCACGCGAGCGAAATTGATGGCGGCTTTTCGGTCCATACCGGGTGTGGAGGGTACATTGCCGTCCAATTGATTGCCTGGCACCACACGCACGCCGTCATGTTTCCACGGTGCATGGCTGTGCTCATGATCATCAGAATGGCCGTGGGAATGGGGTTTTTGATCGTCGTGATGATGATGGCTCATATAAACTACCTGTTTTTAAACCACTTGTTATTCAACTATAGGTTGGGTAACCAATTGTTGTGACATATGGTGTGAGAATTTGGCTCAATTTTGCTTCAAGTGTTGCGTGTTTGTACAGCCTCTGGATTCTCAGTTGTTCAAATTGAGGTAGTCTGATGTTTTTAGCAGTCCATCACAGATCACCATGACCCGACAGGCAGCCCTGCAACGTGCAACCACCGCATTTGACGACGGATCCTTCAAGGCGACCCTTCAACGCCGCATCCAGCGTCCTACAGAGAGTCAAAACCCCGCCAGAGCGGCAGAGTTGCCAGCTTACTTGCAAGAGGAAATTCGACCAGCGCTTGAAGCCATGGGGTTTGAGTGCCGCTTGATAGAGCATTCCAAAGCCAAAGCGCCATTTTTGTTTGCACAGCGCATCGAGGGGGCCCAGTTGCCCACGGTTCTGGGTTATGGCCATGGCGATGTCATACGCGGCCTCGAGACCGAGTGGCGTGAAGGCGTGACGCCTTGGGAGTTGACCGAATTGGAGGGCCGTTGGTATGGCCGCGGTATTGCCGATAACAAGGGCCAACACTCGGTCAACCTGCAAGCCATGGCCTGTGTTTTGGCAGAGCGAGGCCAATTGGGCTTCAATGCCAAATTCATCATCGAAATGGGCGAAGAGACGGGCTCACCTGGGCTGAAGGAGGTTTGTGCAGAACACGCCGACTTGCTCAAAGCCGATTTGCTGATTGCTTCCGATGGGCCACGCTTGCGAGCGGAACGACCCACCATTTTTCTTGGCTCCAGAGGCAGCATCAATTTTGAGCTGAGCATTGAATCGCGTTCGGGGGCGCATCACTCAGGCAATTGGGGCGGCTTGATATCCAATCCCGGTATTCAATTGGCCCATGCCATTGCCAGCTTGGTGACAGACCATGGCGAGATCAAAGTACCGGAATGGCGCCCTAAGGCTTTGCCAGATGCCGTGCGCCGGGTGTTGGCTGATTGCGAAGTTGACGGCGGGCCCAATGGCCCTCAAATTGAACCCGATTGGGGACAACCTGGCTTAAGCCCCGCAGAGCGAGTCTTTGGCTGGTGCTCATTTGAAGTGCTGGCATTCAAAACAGGCAATCCCGAAAACCCCGTGAATGCCATTCCGCCCAGAGCCAAGGCGACATGCCAGTTGCGTTTTGTGGTGGGCATCGACAGCTCAGACATCTTGGGCGCTTTGCGCAGACACTTGGACAGTCATGGCTTTGGCTATGTGCAAATTGCGGCCGCCCGCGACGAAATTTTCAAGGCAACGCGCATTGACCCCGATGACGCCTGGGTCACATGGGCTGCAAACTCCTTGCAAACCACCACCCAGAAAAAACCGGCCATCTTGCCCAATTTGGGCGGTTCTTTGCCCAATGACATCTTCACCGACGTGTTGGGCTTGAAAACCATTTGGGTGCCCCATTCTTATCCAGGCTGTTCTCAGCATGCGCCCAATGAGCACTTGCCACCCGAGCTGCTCAAAGAAGCTTTGCAGGTGATGACGGGTCTGTATTGGGACTTGGGAACCGCACAGACACCTTACGTTGCCTCCAAGGCTTGAACCGCTCAAAGGACACCACGATGAACGCTCGTTACGATTGTTTTTGCAAACTGTCAGACCTTGTGGGAGCTCAAGAATCCTTGAGTCAAGCGCGTCGACATTTGCACCGTTTTCCTGAACTGTCTTTTCAAGAAAAATCAACCGCTCAATGGGTGGCAGATCAGTTGGAAGGATGGGGCTACAAGGTCACCCGCAATGTGGGGGGGCACGGCTTGGTCGCCTCATTGAACAACGGAGAAGGCAAGGCCATTGCTCTACGGGCAGACATGGACGCCTTGCCCATTCAAGAAGAAACGCAAAAGCCCTACGCCAGCGAACACCCTGGCACCATGCATGCCTGTGGCCACGATGGCCATACGGCGATGTTGTTGGGCGCTGCACAACAGTTGGCCAAAACCAAAAATTTCAAAGGCACGGTGCACTTGGTGTTTCAACCTGCGGAAGAAGCAGGCAAGGACAGCGGTGCCCAGCAAATGATTGCAGATGGCTTGTTTGAGCGCTTTCCTTGCGATGCCATTTTTGGCATTCACAACCATCCCGGCGTGGAAGTGGGTACCTTCATGTTTGGCGCTGGCGCTTTCATGTCCGCTTCTGATACCTGCTACATCAAAGTCAAAGGCAAGGGCGGTCATGCCGCCAGACCGCATCAGACGGTGGACCCCGTGGTCATCATGGGCAGTTTGATCATGAGTTTGCAAACGGTGGTGTCGCGCAACATCGACCCCTTGCAAACTTCGGTGGTGACCATCGGCACGGCGCATGCAGGCAGTGTCTCCAATGTCATTCCCGATACCGCCAGTTTGTCGATGAGCATTCGATCCTTCAGTCCTGAAGTTCGCGAACGTTTGGAGCAACGCATCAAAGATCTGGTCACTGCGCAGGTGGCATCGTTTGGCGGTGAGGTGGAGATCATTTACGAGCGCGGTTATCCCGTGGTGATCAACTCTGTTGCAGAAACGGAATTTGCGCGTCAAGTTGCCGTAGAGTTGGTGGGGGAAGACAAGGTGGTCTCGCCTTTTGGCCCCGTAACCGGCAGTGAAGATTTTGCGTATTATTTGCAACACAAGCCTGGTTGCTTTTTGCGCTTGGGCAATGGCACCGACAGCGCTTTGCTGCACAACCCCAAGTACGACTTCAACGATCAAAACCTGTCTTACGGGGCGGCCTATTGGACGCGCCTTGTCGAACGATTTTTAGATGCTGCTTGAACTGATTATTTCAGCGATGCACTTCTCATGGCGACTTTTTAATATTTTTTCAACGGACACTCTATGACGATTTCAATGTACCAAGCCAGCGTGCCACGTTTGATCAATGGCTTGACCAATTTGTCGCACCTTTTGGGCAAAGCGCAGGCTCATGCGGAAGCCAAAAAAATTGACCCTGTGGTGTTTGCCACGATGCGTCTTTACCCTGACATGTTTCCGCTCAGCCGACAAGTTCAAATTGCCTGCGATGTGAGCAAAGGTTTGGTTGCACGATTGGCCGGTGTGGAGATTCCGGCACACGAAGACACCGAAAAAGATTTGAAGGATTTGCAAGCGCGAATTGCCAAAACCATTGCCTTTTTAGAAACCTTCAAGCCCGAGCAGATCGACGGTACCGAAGACAAAGACATCATCGTGAAGCGCGGCGACAAAGAGACGCACTACAAGGGCATGCAGTTTTTGTTGGGCCACGGTTTACCCAATTTGTACTTCCACACCACCACCACTTACAGCATGCTGCGCGCCAGTGGCGTGGAAATTGGCAAGGCCGATTACCTCGGCAAAATTTAAGCCTTCAATCGTCCAAGCCCGACATGCCAATGCGGTGTGCCAGGGGCTTGGGCCCCGAAATGCGGTACATCACTTGGCCTGGCCACGACAGATAGCCATCCAAGCGGCGCGAGAACACAATGCCGTCGGTGGCGCTCTTGTAAGTGGTTCGGCCTTTGGGGCCGTGAGGGTTGGCGGGGTCGATCACATCGCAAATGGGTTGACCCTTTTTAACTTTGGCGCCCGGTTTGACATGGAACACCAAGAAACCTGTGCCGGAGCTGTAGCCCACATCCATGCCGCTGATGGGGGCTGGCGCTGATTTCATCTTTTTGAGGGGGGCTGCTTTGCCGCCCACCACGCCTTGGCGAACCAACCAGCGGTACAAATTGCTTGCATCGGATTTGCCAAGGGCATCGCTGACATCGTGTTGGCTGCGCATTTCTAAAGTGACCGACATACAGGCTTGCGGAATGGCCGCATCAGGGAACTTGTCTTGCAAGCGTGCCCACAAGGAGCTGTTGACACCCGAAAAGGTGAGGGTGCTAGGGTAGGGGTCGTTGTACATGGTGGACTCAACGCCCAAGTCGGCTGCCAAGGCTTGCACGGCACCTTGATTGTCCAAGGGGCCGTGGCGGTCTTTGACCCAGTCATTGCGCGCCGTGAACAAGTGCAATGCCGCATAAATGTCGCAGTGCAAATCGAGCACGTAGTCGGCATCTGTGCTGAGTTTTTGCATTTCAACCCGCAGGGTTTGCAATTCGTTGGCAGGCTTCATGGCGTTGAGGGTTTCCAGCGCGGCCTTGCGAATCATCTTGACGTTGGCATGGGGATCACTGCCAATTTTTTTCCAAACTTTTTCGGCCACACCTTCAGAGACATCAATCCAATTGCGATTGAAGTTTTCGTTGCTGAGGTGGTTGTAACGGCCGGCATGAGAATTGCCTACCAACTGTGACTGTCCAATCGGATTTACGGTTGGCACCAAAATGATTTCACCTTTGATCAAGCCCTTTTTGTCGGCTTCGGCCAGCATGGGCATCAAATAGTGAAGCGCCATGGTGCCTGGCATCTCATTGGCATGAATGGCGGCTTGCATGTACACCTTGGGACGTGCACCAGATTTGCCAAAGCTGAGCACAGAAACAGTGCGGTGCGTACCGGGCGTCATGCTGGGCAGTTGAACTGATCGTTTTTTGATGGCCATGTCAATCCTTTGTTGGAAAGAAATTAGTTTATGTCGATTCCGTCTAAAGCAAAACCCTAATGTTGAATTTATCGATTAGAGTTAGTGTCCGATTTGTTATCAAACATCTCATTTTTTATTTCAGGAGAGCAAGATGAACGAGAGCGAAATTCGCGGTCTGATCGACCAGGTCCGAGACAATTCAGTGACCCGCAAGCAATTCATCCGCCAAATGGTGGGTGCCGGTTTGACCGTGCCAATGGCCGCTCAAATGCTCTTGACCTCTGGCTTGGCACAAGCCCAAACTGCCTCGACTTACAAACCTACCAAGCGTGGCGGTGGCGGTCCTTTGAAGTTGCTGTGGTGGCAAGGTGCCACTTTGCTGCAACCTCACTTTGCCAGCGGTACCAAAGACCAAGAAGGCTCACGCATTTTTTACGAACCACTGGGCGCTTGGGATCATGACGGCAACATGGTGCCAATTTTGGCTGCAGAGGTTCCTTCAGCCGCCAACGGTGGTGTTTCAAAAGATGGCAAAACCATCACATGGAAGCTTAAAAAGAATGTGTTGTGGCACGATGGCAAACCCTTCACAGCAGACGACGTGGTGTTTACGGCAGCCTATGCAGCAGATGTTGCCACTTCAGCATACACACGGGGCTCTTATGCTGACGTCAAAGTCACTAAAGTTGACTCCCATACGGTTAAAGTTGAATATACCAAGGCATCGCCTTTCTGGGCCGATCCTTTTGTCAGCGCTGCTGGCATGATCATTCCCAAGCACATCTTTGAATCTTATAAAGGTAGCGCTTCGCGTGATGCGCCTGCCAACTTGAAGCCCGTTGGCACTGGTCCTTACAAATTCACCGACTTCAAACCCGGTGACATGCTGCGTGGTGTGATCAACAACGATTACCATGAACCCAACCGTCCTTATTTCGACAGCATTGAGATGAAGGGTGGTGGTGACGCCGTTTCTGCAGCGCGCGCTGTGCTGCAAACCGGTGAATACGACTACGCTTGGAACTTGCAAGTCGAAGACGAGTTGTTATTGCGCCTTGAACAAGGTGGCAAAGGCAGAACCACCATCACGCCAGGTGGCAACATCGAATTCATCCAACTGAACATGGCCGATCCTTGGACGGAAATTGAGGGTGAGCGCGCTCACGCCAAGTCCAAGCACCCCATCTTGTCCGAATTTGCCGTGCGCCAAGCCATCAGCTTGGTGGTCGACCGTGCGGGTGTCCAAAAGTACATTTACGGTCGCACAGGAATTGCCACCTCCAACTTCTTGAACAACCCTCAACGCTTTGTGTCTAAAAACACCAAGTTTGAATACAACGTTGAAAAAGCAGCTCAGGTGTTGGAAGACGCAGGCTGGAAAAAGGGCCCTGATGGTATTCGTGAAAAAGGTGGCAAGAAGTTGAAGTTGGTGTTCTCCACTTCCATCAACGGTCCTCGCCAAAAGACACAGCAAATCATCAAGCAAGCTGCGCAAAAAGCCGGTATTGATTTTGAATTGAAATCGGTGCCTGCATCGGTTTACTTCTCATCTGATCCTGCCAACCCAGACACTTACACCAAGTTCTTTGCAGACGTGCAGATGTTCACGACCACCATGCCTCAGCCTGATCCTGAAATTTTCATGAATCAGTACTTGACTTCGCAGTTCGCAACCAAAGCCAACAAGTGGTTGGGTCGTAACTCCACCCGTTACAGCAACCCCGAGTACGACAAAATCTACTTGGCTGCCCAATCAGAAATGGACCCTGTCAAGCGTGCAGACATGTTTGTGAAGATGAACGACATGCCTGTCAATGACATCGCCATCATTCCGCTGGTCTATCGTCCCCGAACAGCGGGTGTCGTTAGAAACTTGGTAGCTCCTTTGTCCGGTTGGGACAATGACTTGTGGCTGTTGAAAGACTGGTACAAATCTTAATCAAAGCCCTATGTTTCGTTACATCCTGCGGCGGTTGATGATCGCCGTTCCCAGCTTGCTGGGCATCAGTTTGGTGCTGTTCACGGTCTTGGCCATGGCACCGGGTGACCCGTTTGCGGAGTTGGTCTCCAACCCCAATATCCCACCCGAAGTGGCCGAGGCCTTGCGAGAAAAGTTTGGCTTGAACGACCCGCTCCTGGTTCGCTACTGGAACTGGCTCACCGCCATGGTCCAAGGCGACTGGGGCTACTCGTTCATCAGTCGCATCAACGTTGAAACCCTCATCATGCAGCGCATCCCAGTTACCTTGTTGGTGATTGGATCGTCGCAGATTTTGGCTTTGTGCATTGCGATTCCTGTCGGCGTCTACGCCGCTACACGCCCATACTCGCTGTTTGATCAAGTTGCCAGCACGTTGGCCTTCATTGGCTTTTCGCTTCCAACGTTCTTTACTGGTATTTTGCTAATCTTGTTCTTCAGCATTCACCTGGACTGGCTTCCATTTGTTTATCGTGCAGACATACCTGATACGGGAGTCAACTTTTTTTGGGAGCACTTCAAGCAAATGATCATGCCCGTCACAGTGCTGGGCTTGTTCCAAGCTGGCGCCTGGACTCGCTACGTTCGTTCGGCTGTGCTGGACGTGATTCGTTTGGATTACGTCACCACTGCGCGCTCCAAAGGTTTGGCTGAAAAAGTGGTGATTACCAAACACGTGCTGCGCAATGCGCTCATTCCAGTTGTCACTTTGGTGGCCCTTCAGATGCCCGCCATTTTTGGCGGTGCCATTGTCACAGAACAAATTTTCCGAATTCCCGGCATTGGTTCACTCATCATCAGTTCGATGCTGGCCAACGATACACCCGTTGTGATGGCTGTAACCTTTGTTTTCTCCACGTTGGTGATTGCGTGTAATCTTTTGGCAGATATTTTGTATGGCTGGCTCGACCCTCGCATCTCCTTCAACTGATGCCAAGGCCTCTGGGCCCAAAGCAGTAGTTCACTCGCCAGGCAAAGAAGCTTGGCGTCGTTTTAAGCGTCACAAATTGGCTGTGCTGTGCACGGTGGTGCTCAGCATCATCGTGCTGGCTGTTTTGTTGGGACCTTGGGTATGGCAAGTGCCTATCAACGCCATTGACTTTGATGCGCGAATGCAGGGCCCTTCTTGGAATCATCCATTGGGCACCGATGATTTAGGCCAAGACCTCTTGGCGCGAATGCTTTATGGTGGCCGAATCTCTTTGGCCGTTGGCTTGGCGGCCATGCTGATTGCCATCACTTTTGGTGTGGTCATTGGCGCGGTGGCTGGTATGTCTAAAGGACCCGTCGATGTATTCCTCATGTGGGTCACCGATTTGTTTTTGTCATTGCCTCAATTGCCTTTGTTGTTGTTGATCTTTTACCTCTTCAACGACACCCTCAAAAAATTGATTGGCCCTGAAGCCGGTGTTTTCATCTTGGTGGTCGCCGTGATTGGCGGTTTGCGTTGGATGCCTGTGGCGCGTTTGGTTCGTGCGCAGTTTCTCACTTTGCGTGAAAAAGAATTCGTGGAAGCAGCCCGTGCCTTGGGTGCCAGCAAGTGGCGTCAAGTGACCGTGCACATTTTGCCCAACGCCATGGGGCCTGTCATTGTGGCGGCCACCATTGACGTGGCTGCGGCCATCATTGCCGAATCCACCTTGTCGTTTTTAGGTCTGGGTTTTCCGCCCGACATTCCCACCTGGGGCCGCATCTTGTTTGATGCCAAAGATCACATGGACGTTGCCGTTCATTGGGCTTTATTTCCTGGCGCGCTGATTTTCATCACCGTGCTCACCATCAATTACATAGGCGACGGTTTGCGCGATGCCTATGATCCACGCCGTGTGCTGTAAAGAGGTTTCTGAATGTCCAACCCCTTGTTGAGAATTCAAGACCTGAAGGTGCACTTTGACACCGATGATGGTGTCTTGCATGCGGTCGATGGTGTGAACTTTCACATTGACCGCAGCGAAACTTTGGGTGTGGTGGGTGAGTCGGGCTGCGGCAAAAGTGTCACAGCCATGACCATCATGAAGTTGTTGGCCATGCCGCCTGGCCGCATTGCCAATGGCCAAATTTGGTTTGAAGGGCAGGACTTGGTTCAAGCGGATGCGCAAGCCATGCGCAGTTTGCGTGCCAAAGAAATCGCCATGATCTTCCAAGAGCCCATGACATCACTCAACCCCGTGTTGAGTGTGGGTGAGCAAATTGCCGAATCCTTGCGTTTGCACGAAGGACTGACGCCCAAGCAAGCTCTGGCTCAAGCCACTGAAATGCTTCGCTTGGTCAACATTCCCAAGCCCGAACAGCGTGTCAATGACTATCCGCACCAGTTTTCGGGTGGCATGCGACAACGCGTCATGATTGCCATGGCCTTGGCCTGCAAGCCTAAACTGCTCATTGCGGATGAGCCGACCACTGCATTGGACGTGACCATTCAAGCGCAAATTCTCGATTTGCTGAACGATCTCAAATCGCAGATGGGCATGTCCATCATGCTGATTACCCATGCCATGGGCGTGGTGGCCGAAACGGCACAACGCGTGGTGGTGATGTATGCGGGCAGGGTGGTTGAAGAGGCTACCGTTGAGCACTTGTTTGCGTCCCCTGCGCATCCTTATACCCAAGGTTTGATTCGGTCTATTCCGCGCATCGATTTTGACAGTGCGCAGAAGCAAAGGTTAGAAGCCATTCCTGGCTCTGTTCCCAAATTGATCAACCCGCCAAAAGGTTGTCGTTTTGCACCGCGCTGCCAGCATGCCAGCGATCGATGCATCCAAGAAATGCCGGAGTTGCGAGAGATTGCAACGGGGCACAAAGTGGCTTGCCACTTCTCACTCTAAATCCCATGTCAGATCAAACGACCCTGTCTACCCCTTCAACGCCTTTGCTGGAAGTCAAAGGTTTGACCAAACACTTTCCAATCAAAGGTGGCATTTTTGGGCGCGAGGTGGATCGCGTTCACGCAGTCGATGGTGTGAGCTTTCACATCGATGCCGGCGAAACTTTGGGCATGGTGGGCGAGTCGGGTTGTGGCAAGTCCACCACCGGCCGATGCATTTTGCGCTTGATCGAACCCAGCTCGGGTGAGGTCAAGTTCAATGGTCAAAACGTCAGCACCATGGGCAGCGATGCACTGCGCGAGATTCGCCGTGACATGCAAATTATTTTTCAAGACCCCTTTGCGTCTTTGAATCCGCGCATGACCGTTGAAGCCATCATTGGCGAGGCCTTGACCATTCACAAACTCACCCATTCGCCTGAAGAATATCGGGCGCGCATTGTGTCTTTGCTTGAAACAGTTGGCTTGAATGCCGACCACATGAAGCGTTTTCCACATGAATTTTCGGGTGGTCAGCGTCAACGCATTGGCATTGCCCGTGCATTGGCCGTATCGCCCAAGCTGATTGTGTGCGATGAGCCTGTTTCAGCTTTGGACGTTTCCATTCAAGCACAAGTGATCAACTTGTTGGAAGACTTGCAAGCCAAGATGGGCTTGACCTATTTGTTCATTGCGCACGATCTGTCTGTCGTGGAGCACATCAGCAACCGTGTTGCTGTGATGTACTTGGGCCGCATTGTTGAGATTGCCACCTCACGAGAGCTGTACACCCAACCGAAGCACCCCTATACCGAAGCTTTGTTGTCGGCTGTGCCGATACCGGATCCAACGGCCAAGAAGAAGCGCATCGTGTTGACGGGCGATGTCCCCAATCCCGTCAATCGGCCTACAGGCTGCCACTTCCACCCCCGTTGCCCTAAGGCCACCGAGCGTTGCAAAGTTGAAGAACCTCAATTGAAAACGGTTGGCTTCATGCATCAAGCCGCTTGTCATTTGAACGATTGATCTGCGAGCCCTTTTTCAAGGGCTTTGCTATTTTTGGCTGTCACCTGGAGACTTATCGATGTTGAATTGGATTGATCAGCGTGTACCTGTTCGGTATTTGGCTTTTTTTGCAGTGGTGGCCCTTTGGGTTTTGTCTGCGCTTCAATTGGTGGTGGGGCAGGCCAGTTTGGCTTGGGTGCTGTTGCTCACTGTTTTGGTCGGCGTGGGCATTCATGACTTGCAGCAAACTCGCCATGCCATCTTGCGCAACTATCCCATCATTGGGCACTTTCGTTTTTTGCTGGAATTCATTCGACCTGAGCTGCGCCAATACTTCATTGAAGGCGATGGTGAGGCCGTCCCATTTTCTCGTTCACAGCGTTCTTTGGTTTATGCAAGGGCCAAAGGTGAATCCGATAAGCGGCCGTTTGGCACGCAAATGAATGTCAGAGAAGCAGGCTATGAATGGCTCACCCATTCCATCAGTCCCTCGGTCATTGCTTCGCACGATTTCAGAGTGCATGTGGGCGGTGCCCAATGCACCCAACCCTATGACATCAGCTTGTTCAATGTGTCTGCCATGAGTTTTGGCGCACTCAGTGCCAATGCCATCATGGCACTGAATTTGGGTGCCAAGAAGGGCGGCTTTGCACACGACACCGGTGAAGGCTCTATTTCGCGTTACCACCGGGAGCATGGCGGTGATTTGATTTGGGAGATTGGCTCCGGTTACTTCGGTTGCCGCAACGACGACGGCACTTTCAATGCTGATCGCTTCAAAGCGAATGTGCAATCTCCGCAAGTCAAAATGGTTGAGATCAAGCTGAGTCAGGGCGCCAAGCCAGGCCACGGGGGTGTTTTGCCTGGCCCCAAAGTGACGCCGGAAATTGCAGAGGCGAGGGGTGTGCCTGTGGGTGTGGACTGTGTCTCGCCGGCAGGTCACAGCAGTTTTGAAACGCCATTGGGATTGCTGCAGTTCGTACAAAGACTGCGCGAACTCAGTGATGGCAAACCCGTCGGATTCAAGCTGTGCATTGGTCATCCATGGGAGTGGTTTGGTATTGCCAAAGCCATGCAGCAATCTGGCATCTACCCCGACTTCATTGTGGTGGATGGGGCTGAGGGCGGTACGGGCGCGGCACCCGTGGAGTTCACAGACCACATGGGCATGCCCATGATTGAAGGTCTGCGCTTGGTTCACAACACCTTGGTGGGATTGAATTTGCGTCAGCACATTCGCTTGGGTGCCAGCGGCAAGATCATCAGTGGCTTTGACGTCATTCGAACTTTGGCCATGGGTGCAGATTGGTGCAACAGCGCCCGCGGATTCATGTTTGCTTTGGGCTGCATTCAAGCCCAAACATGCCACACCGGCAATTGCCCTACAGGGGTGACCACCCAAGATCCTCATCGCCAGGTGGCCTTGGTGGTGCCCAGCAAAGCCGATCGCGTGAGAAATTTTCACCTGCAAACGCTCGAGTCTGTTCGTGAGATGTTGCAAGCCACGGGTCTGTCAGGGCCTTCTGAGCTGCAATTGCGTCACATCATGCGCAGAATCAGTGAGCACGAAATCCAGAATTTGGCTGACCTCATGCCCAGTGTGTCTGAAGGTGCCTTGAACCAAGGCGCAATTCCAGAGGGCCTGTTTGCCCAATATTGGCATCTCGCCAGTGCAGAACATTTTCATTTAAGAACCACTGCCAACTCTTAAAGGCGAGCCCTGGTGCGCTGCAAAAAGGGCGCTGTGCGCTGGGGCTCAGTGGGTCACACATGTGCCTGCCACTCACACTGCGATGTGCGGCTTCAGATAAACTGATTAGCTCTTATTCCTTTTGTTGAGAGCCAATTTATGTCACTGCTGAACTTGTCGATTGCAACCACCGATTACGATCATTTTCGCGACATTCGATTGGGTTTTGTCAAACCCGAAGGCATTGATTTGAATTGGTTGAATTTGGGTCACCATGAGTGTTTTGCGCGGTTCACAGCCAACCGTGAATTTGACATATCAGAACTGTCTTTTGCCAAATTCACGACGCAAGTGACACGCCCCGACAGCGACATCATTGGTTTGCCCATCGTGTGTTCCCGCTTGTTTCGCTTTAGCTCTTTCTATGTGAACAAAAAATCAGGCATCAAGTCGGTCAAAGACTTGATTGGCAAAAAAGTCGGCTCGCCTGAATGGGCGCATTCCGCAGCGGTCTACATGCGCGGCTGGTTGCACAACGACATGGGCGTGAAATTGCAAGACGTTAAGTGGTATCAAGCTGGTGCCAATGCGCCAGGTCGTGAAGAAAAGGTCGAGATCACATTGCCTGAGGGTGTTGAGTTAACCCGCGTTGCCGACAAATCCCTCAGCGAAATGTTGGCCTCTGGCGAAATTGATTGCGCCATCATTGCGCGTCCCCCCACATGCTTCTTGGAAGGCCATCCCGATGTGGTTCGTCTCTTCCCTGACTTCTTGGACATGGAAGACGAGTACTTTGCCAAAACCAAAGTCTGGCCCATCATGCACATCATTGCCATGAAGAAAAGTGTGGTGGAAGAAAATCCATGGGTGCCACGCAATCTGTTCAATGCCTTTTTGGAATCCAAACGCCGCAGCATTGAACGTCTGATGGACCCCGCGGTCTCCCGTTATCCCTTACCTTGGTTGGCCACCTATGCGCGCAAAATGCGCGATAAGTTCGAAGGTGACACCTTTCCTTATGGCATTGAAGAAAATCGTCCGACATGGGAGTTGATGGCCAAGTACACCTTCCAGCAAGGCATTGCCCATCGCGAATTCACACCCGAGGAAATTTTTCCACAGGGCATGATGACCAAAGTGGTGATCTGAGCGCACACCATTCGTTTGCGAATCCATATTTGAAAGCAAGAGCACGGTACCATGACTGACACACTTGAATTGAAACAGCAACTGGTGGATTGCATCCGCATGCTGGAGTCGCAAGACATCATTGATTACAACGGCCATGCCAGCATTCGCTTGCCCAATAACCAGATGTTGATCAACATCGGCTCTTGCCAAAGAAGTCAATTGACGGTGGACGACATCTGCACCATTGACATGGAAGGTCGGGTGGTCGAGGGCCATGGCAAGCCGCCCTTGGAATTCCATTTGCATGCCGGTATTTACCGCGCACGGCCCGACCTCAAAGCGGTTGTTCATGCCCATCCCAAGTGGTCTACTTACCTCACCATGGCCGGGCAAACTTATTTGCCTGTATATGGCCAAGGCGCTTTGGTCTATCCAGTGCCATTGCTGGATTCACCCAATTCCATCAACAACAAGCCAATGGCCGATCGCCTGGCAGCCACCTTAGGCGACCGACCTGCCGCCTTGATGAAGTCACACGGTGCGGTCACAGTGGGTCAAAGCATTCGCGAGGCATTTGTGCTGGCCAGTTACATGGAAGAAAATGCACACCGTCAATACATGGCCATGCAATTGGGAACCCCGTATTCATTCAGCGAGCATGAAATTCAAATGTGCCGCGAAAAACTGTGGAACGAAGCTTTGTTCCAGCGTTGCTGGGACCACTTCAAAGCCAAATTGGGCTGAACCCCGCCCCTGAAGTTTGACTTAGGTCAGACTTTGCTCAAGTAATTTTCGAAGCTCAGGGGTCACTTTGGGCTCAATGCCAAACCACGCTTTCCAGCCTAAAGGGCCTTGATGCAGCAGCATGCCAAGGCCATTCAAGGTGCGATTGCCACGCATTCTGGCTTGTGCCAAAAAGGGTGTTTCAAGCGGTGTGTAGACAATGTCTGTGACCAAGGCATCCACGGGTAATGGGTCGAGTTGAATGTCCAGTGGCGTTTGTCCCACCATGCCTTGGCTGGTGGTATTGACCACCATGCTGGCACCGGCCATCAGGTCAGCACGGTCTTTCCAAGCATGCGCTTGAATGGCGCCCCCCAGCTCTGACTGGACGATTTGCGCACGTTCTAAGTGCCGGTTGACCAAGCGAATTTCGGTAGCACCTTCTTGAATCAAACCTTGGCAAACAGCCCGAGAGCCCCCGCCAGCGCCGATCACCACGATGGGGCCTCTGCTGGCTTTCCAGTCCGGTTGAAATTCTTTGACATTGCGTATGAAGCCTGCTGCATCGTTGTTGCTGCCGATCAAACGGCCATCTTCTTTGACTGCCACGCAGCTGATGGCGCCCATTTTGAGCGCAACAGGATCAATCTCATCAACGATTTTCAGGGCTTGCTGTTTGTGTGGAATGGTCAAGTTGCAGCCAGAAAATCCGAGGCCATGCAGGCTGCGCAATGCACGTTCTAAATGTTCGGGCTGGATGGCCAAAGGCACATAGACGCCTTTTAGTTTTTCTTGGGCAAACCAGTGGTTGTGCATCAAGGGAGAACGAGAGTGCATCACGGGCCAGCCCATGACACCGGCCATCAGGAAACGATCTTGGAGGTTCATGGAGGTGTACTATATATTTATTTCTTGTGAGATTTTCGACAAGCGTTGAACCTGCAAAAGGACACTTTGCCATGCTGTACAAATTCAAATCCAAAGTCACGGGTGACCTCATCATGCTCGAACCCGATGCCAAGCGCTTGCTCAAAATCATGGGACGTGAGGACCAGGTCAAAGGCATATTCCTGTCAACTCAAATTCAAGCAGCCATCGATTCTCTACAGCAAGCCATTGCCTTGGAGGAGTCTGAAGGACTGCAAGACCCCAAACTGGTGTCCTTGCGTCAACGCAGCCAACCGATGCTGAAAATGCTCAAGATGTGTCAGGACAAATCAGCTGACGTGGTTTGGGGCGTTTGAGGCTGCGCCTGGCCTTTACTTGCTGAAGACGGGGCCAGTGAGTTTGAAGCCCGCTTGAATGTTGCGTTTGGCAAACCAGCCCTGATTCATTTCCAAGACAAAACGAACGGGCTTGTGTGAGCAATGTGAACTGTCGTTCATGGGCTTCATGTCGGCCAAGTTGACGATGGTGCCGTCGTCTGCGACAAATGCTGCTGTCAAGGGTAGGTAAGTGTTGCGCATCCAAAAACATTGAACGGCGGGCTGCTCAAAAATGAACAGCATGCCTTCGTTTTGAGGCATCTCCTTGCGCCACATCAAGCCGATTTGGCGCTGTTCAAAATCTTGTGCCAGTTGCACTTGGAGGAGGTGCATGCCTGCATTCAGCGTGGTTCTGGGCAATTGTGTTTGGGGTACGCCTTCGGCATTCGCCATGGATGGCACCAGGGCGGCCGCGATCAAACTGCTGAATGCGAATGTACAGATGGCCAGTTTTGATCGAATGTGTTGCAGGATGTTCATTGCTGCTAGGTGTGGAGGGTTGGGGTAGGGGTGTGACGTACTCGATGGACGCTGGATTGTGACTGATTTATCGATAGAATGAAATAACGGAGACCAGTTCCATGTACCGACACATTCAGATTCCCGCAGAGGGCACCGCCATCACCGTCAACGCAGACAATTCGTTGAATGTTCCGGCCAACCCCATCATCCCTTTCATCGAGGGAGATGGCACAGGTGTCGACATCACGCCGGTCATGATCCAAGTGGTCAATGCGGCAGTTCAAAAGGCCTACAAGGGGCAGCGAAACATTCATTGGATGGAAGTCTTTGCCGGTGACAAAGCGGTTGCGCTTTATGGCCCCGATGTATACCTGCCAGAAGAAACACTGACTGCGCTCAAAGACTATGTGGTGTCTATCAAAGGCCCCCTCAGTTCGCCGTCCCGTGGTGGCATCCGCTCACTCAATGTGGCGCTTCGCCAAGAACTGGATTTGTACGTTTGCTTACGTCCATTGCGATATTTCAAAGGTGTGCCTTCACCTGTGCGTGAGCCCGAAAAAACAAACATCACGCTCTTTCGAGAAAATTCAGAAGACATTTATGCCGGTATTGAATATGCGGCCAACAGTCCTGAAGCAAAAAAACTCATTGCCTTTCTGACGCAAGAATTGGGTGCCCACAGCATTCGCTTTCCAAGTTCGTCGGGCATCGGCATCAAGCCAGTTTCCAGTGAAGGTTCCAAGCGCTTGGTTCGAAAGGCCATTCAATACGCCATCGACCACGACAAACCCAGCGTCACGGTGGTTCACAAAGGCAGCATCATGAAATACACCGAAGGTGCGTTTCGAGATTGGGCCTATGAATTGGCCCAAGAAGAGTTTGGTGCCCAGTTGATTGACGATGGCCCTTGGTGCGCCATCAAGCACCCCCAAACAGGCAAAACCATCACGATCAAAGACATTGCGATGGATGCCTTCTTGCAACAGATTTTGATGCGTCCTCAAGAGTTCTCGGTGGTGGCTACGCTCAATTTGAATGGCGATTACATTTCGGACGCGGTGTCTGCTCAAGTGGGCGGCATTGGCATTGCCCCAGGCGCCAACATGTCCGACAGCGTGGCTTGTTTTGAAGCAACGGTGGACGCACTCTCCAAATTTGCAGGCAAAGACTACGTCAATCCGGGTTCTGAAATATTGTCTGCCGAAATGATGCTGCGCTACATGGGCTGGACGGAGGCCGCAGACATCATCATTCGTGCCATGGAAGAGGCCATTCAAAGCAAACGCGTGCCTCACGATTTTGCGCGCCTCATGGAAGGGGCCTCGCAAGTCAGTTGTTCAGGCTTTGGTCAAGTGATCATCGACCACATGTGAGCAAATTCAAGATGCAATGTGCGGCCTGACATGTACGAGGAAAATCAAAGCGAAATTCCAGAGTCGTTCATGATGCTCTACGTCAAGCCGCATCAACACAAGCCCAGTTTGCCGCGCGCTGAATTGACACAGCGCTATGAGCTTTGTGAAGACCTGGCCAACATGCTGGTTGACACAGTCAGTACGCAGCAATTTCAATTGGGCATTACAGAAGACGACGCGCTAGAAAAATGTTGGCGAGGATTGCAGACGCAACCAGACTTGGTCAATGGTGCCGAGTCCTTTTGGGTGGTCTGCCGATTGGCCGAGTTGTTGGGCTGGCCATTGCCCGAGTCAACCTGGGCTTAAGGTGTCATCACCCATTCGCGTCCGCTGTGCGCTGATGCAATGGCCGCTTCGCAAATTCTCAAGTTCTCGAAACCCCATTGGCCGTCGTGCCATCCGGGGCCTTTGCCTCGCCAAACCTCTGCAATTTCTTCCAAGACCCCATCGCGTGGACTGAGGTGATGCGGTAATTTGAGTTCGCGTTCACCGTCTGCCGTTGCGATCAAAATTCCCTCTGGTGTTTGGCGCATGTCACCCAATGTGCAACTGACCACGGTCAAACCAAAATGGGGTTGCCATGGCGCGGAAGCTGGAATGGCGGTCTTGGCGCGTTCTTGTTTGGCGGCCAATTCTTGCTCAGCTGTGGCATGCTGCAAAGGCCGTCTTCTCCAGGGGCGTTGTTCTGCGGTTTGCAAGAATCCCCACTCAGAAACCTGGTGCGTCCAATCCATGCTGGAGAGTCCTGCGTAGCCGTTGTAGATGGCTGTTGCCGCCGAACCGTTTTCAAAGTCCAAATAGATGGCGTGTGCACCGATCGTTTGTCGCTGAGGGTCAGAGTTGAAAACTTTGGCTTTGACGGTTTGGACTTTGGCGCCGCACAGCGCACGCAAGATGTCAATTTGATGGGCACCTTGTCGAAAGGTGACACCGCCACCCAAGGCGGGGTCGAGTTCTTCGGGTCTTCGGGGTCGGTAGACCCAATCTGTGTAACACCAAGTGTTGACCATTTGAACAGCCCCCAACTCACCACTTTGAATGATGCGTCTCATGGCTTGAATGGGCGCATCAAAACTGTGTGAATGTCCGACGGTGATCGTTTTGCCAAATTGTTGGGCGGCAGACACCATGCGCAAGGCCTCTGCTGCATTGCTGCTCATGGGCTTTTCAACCAATACATGCCAGCCATTGGCAAGGGCTTGAATGCATTGCTCGGCATGACAAGGTGTGGGTGTGGCGATGTACACACCGTCTAAATGTGCAATCTGCTTTAAGTCTTCAAGTTGACTGAAAACAGGTACACCCAAGGCCTTCGCACTGGCTTGAACTTGCGCATTGTTTTCAACAATGGCGACCAAAGCAAATTGGGGGTTGTTTTGCAGGGCAGGGACGAATGCCTGGGCTGCAGCCCCATGTCCAACCATGGCAATTCGCAAGGGGCGTTGAGCTTCTGTGGTCGCCATGGTGAGCGTTATTTCGATCGCTTGATGACCGTGTCCTCAAACATTTTGAACCACTTGGCTTGTTGGTCCAATGCCATGGCGGGGTCAATGAAGTTCAGAGGCACTTTAGGAAATGGCAGCTCGTACTTTTTGCTGGTCGGTACAAACTTCAAGTCATGCAACTGCTTTTGTCCCTCGGTCAACATGTAGTCATAAAAGAGCAAAGCGGTATAAGGGTTGGGTGCTTTTTTCAGCATCGCAATGGTGCTAGGCTGCGCCATCAGCGGCTGCAATGCCAAGCCCTCGACCGGCGCCCCTTTGATTTTGAGTTGCTCAGGGTTCCAGCTGTAAACGGTCAGGGCCAAAGGGACTTCGCCAGAGGACACCATCATGGTGAGCAAGGAGTGGCCTTTGCGATTGGAAATGCCATTGGTGCTGGCAATGTTCGCAAACAATTTTTGGCCTTCTTCCTCACCCATTTTGCCCATCAAAGCGCCAAACCATGCATGGTTGTTGCCTTCAATGCCGAGTTGGCCTTTCCATTTGGGATCGAGCAAATCTTTGTACGATTTGGGCAAGTCTTCTTTTTTGACCTTGTCGGTGTTGTAGGCCGCTGTCCAGATGTCGACTGTGATGCCAACCCATTGCTTGTGCGCAGGAATGGCCTGCGGCAACAAGTCGTTGTGATAGGGGGACTTCACCTCTTGGAGCAGTTTTTCCCGGTAGGCGGCTTCGTTTTCAGGTGCATTGTTTTGAACGATGTCGACATCGAATTTGTTGCCTCGGTTTTCACTGGTCACACGTTGCAGCACAGCCTCTGATCCTGCTCGCCAAGACTTCACCTTGATGTTGTACTTCTTGCCAAACTCATTCATGATGTTGGTCAAAGCAGGGTAGACGTGATAGACCGACAGTCCAGATTCTTTCTTCGCACCTTCAATCAATTTGGCTTGCCTGTCAGGTCCTTGGTAGACAGCCAATTCGGCAATCGACATTGGCTTGGATGCATCAACAACTTGCGCTGAGGCCTGTCCCATCAGCGTCAACATCAAAGTGGTCATCACCGAAAATTTTACATAGCGCATGTTGTCTCCTTGTTGTAGGTTCAGCGGCCTAATTGGCGAAGTGCTCGTCTTCTCAAGTATTCAAAATTAATGACATATTGCTCTGGCCTTGTAATGTCATGGTGCAATTTGCTCACTTGCTCTGAGGTGAACTTTTCACCGATGCCACCTGCGGCCATGGTGGCCAATTGAATTTGGCAGGCGTTGTCTAGCATGATGGACAAAATGGTGGCTTCCTCAACATTGGCCCCCACAATGGCGGCCCCATGGTTGCGCAACAAGACCGCCTTGTGCTGGCCCAAGGCGCTGGCGACAGCGGCACCGAGGTCTTGGCTGCGAACCAAATCAATGGCTCGGCTGAAATAAGGCAGGCCGTCTGCAAAAGCCACCGCAGGTTGGCTGATGGGCTCCAGCGCCTGACCTGTAGCAGACAAAGCCACAGCATAGGTGGGATGGGTGTGAATGACGCTATTGACGTCCGGACGCGCTTTGTAAATTTCCGAATGGATGAACACTTCGCTGTGTCTTCTACCGCCACCATCAATTTTCACGCCATCCATGTTGCACACCACGATGTTCTCGAGTGTGATTTCATCGAAACCATAACTGTGAGGCTTCATGATGAATAGGGAGGGGTCTTCGGGTGAACGAATAGACACATGGCCGCGTGTCAGATCGCCTTGACCTGCATTTTCCAAAATGTGACCAGCGTCAATCAGGCGTTGCTTGAGTTCGTTCAAGTTCATGGTGTTGTCGCTTTGTGAAGGTGGGGTTCGAACAGTTGAGACAGGTCGTTGGCAATGGGTGAGTATTTGGCGTGTGTGCGCATCATGAAGCTGGTAAAGCCGTCACTGTTGTGGTGCTTTTTCTTTTCATTTGGCAAATCGATGCATTGATTGCGGCTGCGGTCACGAACCAAGCCCATGGGGTCGATGCCGGCTTGCACTTTCTCCATTTCACGTTTGAGCATGCGACGGTACATCACAACGCCTTTGTCAGTTGCACCCAGGTTTTCTAGCGTGCGATCGGCGATGGGGCCTTGGCTAATCCAAGCCATCATGTCTTGACCATCGACGTTGTCAACGATGTATTCACCTTGTGCATCCATGAAGGGAACTTCGTAGGTGTGCACTTTTTCCAAAAGGTGCTTTGGCACTTCCACACCCTTCGGTGGCACATACGCATTGAACCAAAGGTGCATGGTGTGGGTGTCATCCACTGGGACGCGCATTTGGAATGAGTAATAGCGCGATTTTTCATCGCCATTGCCAACGGCCAGCATGTTGGGAAACACAATGGGATGGCCTACTTTCCAGTCGTCACCGTCTTCAGAGTGGCCTTCTAACAAGCGGTGCTTGGTTATGCCATATTCAAATTCTTTGAAGTCGATTTTGAGGTGGCGTGCACTGATCGCCACCTTCACGCCTTCTTGCTCTTTCAAGAATTCATAGTGATGACCGTGCAACCACTCGGTGTGAACTGGGTCTAGGGAGTTCTCCATAATTTGCAACCAATTGATCGGCAAAATGGTGCGACCCATGATGCGAATGGTGCCTTCTGCCACAAAGCCATCCCAGCGGGGCAGCAAAGGTTGTGGCTGGGGACCCATGTAGGCCCAAAGCATGCCGCCCATTTCTTCAACGGGGTAAGCGTCGGTGCTGACTTTGTCTCTGAATGCGCATTTGTCTTGCTCGTTAGGCTGGTTGATGCATTTGCCTTGCGCGTTGTACTCCCAACCATGGTAGGGGCATCGAATGCCATCTTGGGTGGGAATGCCGTGGGCAAATGAGGCGCGTCGGTGTGGGCATTGCTCGGCAATCAAGCCCAAGCGACCCTGCCGGTCTTTGAACAGGACCAAATCTTCGCCCAGCAGCCTGATTCGTCGGGTCCACTTGTTGTCAAGATCAACCAATGCGCCAATGGGTTGCCAGTATCGGCGCATCAAATTGCCCATGGGCGTGCCTTTGCCAACTTCGGTCAGTAGCTTGTTTTGCTTCGCGCTTTCCATGTCTCACCTCTACCTGTTATTTTTGGGTGGTCTTCTTTTGAGCCACTGATTTTGCGCTGGTTTTAGCCAAAGTTTTAGATGGCGCCTTCGCTGCTGTTTTCGTTGGCGTTTTAGCTTTAGCCTGAACCTTCGTCTTTGATTTCTCGGGCAAAGCTTTGCGACCTTCATTGGCCATGACGTGCTTGATTTCAGTGTTCATGGGCACGTCTTTGCGACGCATTTTGGCAATTTCTTCGCCTGTGATGAAGTAGTCGCCTTTGACCGCACGCTGTGCCATTTGTTCGTTGCGTTCGCTCCAGTCGCCTAAAGAATAACCAAACCAAGGGGATTCTGGTTTCAATTTGGGCAGGCCCAATTCTTCCCAAATGGCTTTGGCGTTCTCCATGAATTCTTTCTTGGGCAACGCAATGGGAGGGAAGTCATCTTTGAGTGTGGCATCGATCAACAAAGAAGAGTCCATGCCACCGTTGCGCGGGCTGCGCGGACCGTGGCCTGGATCTCTGTTTTGCAGTACCTGCAAGTCGAGGGCGAAATTGGCGCGGTAGCTCATGGCCCACAGCAGTGCATCGGCATTGTCTGGATCGATGTCTTCGTTGACGGCGATGACCATTTTGCCGCCAGAGCGCAGCAGGGATGCAGCGCCATACAGGGCTCGCCATACTTCTGTTTGTGGCATTTTTCGGTCGACCACAATGGAGATCACTTTGCGCAAATTGGTCAGTGGCTCATGCATGACCACTTTTTTGACGCCTTTGATGCCCATTGCTTTGCTCAAGTGGTTGAGGAAAACAGGCTCGAGGGCCACGCGCTTGATCAAACTTGATTCGGAAGGTGTCACTTGCGAAATGATGGACGTCAAAATGGCGTTTTTGCGGCGTGTGATGGCCGTGACTTCCATGTAGGCGTTGAACTCTTGCAAGTTCACGTGGCCATGTGACTCACCAAAGGGCGCCTCGGGTTCAAGCCACTCTGTGTTGATGTAGCCTTCAATCACAATTTCTGCTTCTGCCGGGACCAACAAGTCAACGGTTTTGCATTTGACAACATTGATTGGCGCGCCAGCCAAACCGCCTGCAACATGCAACTCGTCTGTGTCTTCCGACAGTTTTTGCGCAGAGGTGAAGGCCACGCAGGGAGGGCAACCCAAAATGATGGCCGCTGGTAATTTCTGACCTTTGGCTTTGGCTTTTTCCCAATGGGTGTAAATGCCAGGTTGATTTTCCAAAGAGGGATTCATGCCTAAGCGCGTAGGCGACTTCACTTGACCCCGGTAGATGCCCATGTTCTGGATGCCAGTTTCGGGATCTTTGGTGATGTACTGCGAGAGGGTGGTGTACGGCGCATTGTCCCAACCCGGAGTGGAAATGGGGATGGGCAAACTGTCGACGCCTTTGCCTGGCTTTAAGAGTTCTTTGCCCTGAACCACAATTTCCTGGCAAGGGGCTTCTTTCAAGACATGGGGTTTGATGGGGTTGGCAATGGCGTGGCTCCAAGTCTTGCCAATGTCTTCAATCTTGCAGCCCATGCCCACGCTGTAAATTTTTCGAGTAGCGGCCAAGGCGCCCACCACCACGGGAATGTCGTATTTCTTGCCTTTGCCGTTGACCACGTTGGTGAACAAAAAAGCTTTGCGATCAGGTTCGGCAATGCCACCGCGAAACTGCCAGCGAACCAATGGGTGCAATTCGGTGTCTTTGTTGATCGGGCGATCGATGGTGACCAACAAACCCTGTTTATCGAGATCGGCCAAATGCTCGTGCAAATCACGGTAGCCACGTTGTGGTGTTATCGTGCTCGACGTCTTTGCCGCTTTGGCTGTTTTAGACGCAGGTTGGGTACTTTTTTTCATAGGTCAATTGGCGTGTTTATTTGGAACTGGAATTTTTGATCACGATCTCATCAAAGGACTTGGTCCACTTGGCAAAGCTGTCCATGGTGACCACGGGGTCAATCACTTCAATTTTCATGTTGGTATAAGGGTTGGCAACTTTGGTGCTGGCGGGGTAGTAATGCAGCGAGGCCAATAATTTTTGCGTCTCTGGCGACAGCATGTAGTCATAAAAAAGAAGCGCAGCGGCAGGATGCTGTGCTTTTTGGGCAATGGCCATGTTGAAGCCTTGCGCGACAACAGGGTCGAGTGCAAACCAATCGACCGGTTTGCCAGCACGCTTGTCTTTCTCGGGCAAGTCGATGTAAACCGTTAAGGCCAATGGCACTTCACCCGCTATGACCAGGTTGTGCAGCAGCGATGCGCCTAAGCGTGCTGACATGCCGTTTTTGGTGACCAATTCTCGAAAATATTTGGTGCCTTTCTCTTCACCCATCACGGTGACCACTTTGCTGAACCACTCTTCGGCTTTGGACTCCACGCCCAACTTGCCTTTCCATTTGGGATCTAACAAGTCGTTGAAGGACTTTGGCAAATCTTCTTTTTTGATCAACTGGGTGTTGTAAGAGTGAACGGTGACGTTCATGAAGACGGTCGACCACTGTTTGTGCGAAACGGTGGCACTGGGGATCAGGTCCTTGACCAGTGGTGATGTGACGGGTTGGAGCAATTTCTCGCGATAGACGGCCTCCATCTCACTGGCGGGCATCATGATCACATCGACCTCGGGTTTTTTGCCTGCGGCTTCTCGGACCACGCGCTGCGTCACATTGTTACTGCCAGAGCGCCATGCTTTCACTTTGATGCCAAATTTGGCCTCGAAGGGTCCCAAGATCAAAGGCAAATCTTGAGGTCTGAATGCCGTGTAAAGCGTCAGGGTGCCTTCTTTGTTGGCGGCTTCCAAAATCTTTTCTGCACGATCGGGTTTGTCGTATTGCATCAAGCTGTTTGCAATGACAACGCTTGCTGCTGGACTGGCCGATTGGGACATGGCCGAGAATGACACGGCAGCGAATGCCGACAATGCAAGGGCCTTGAGAAAAAGGCTGCCGCTTTGCCATGACTTGGCATTGCGATGCTTCAAGGTGAGATGCTCGTTGAAATACTGTTGCATGGTGTAACTCCTTCAAACGATCAGTGAAACAAGTCAATGCATCCAGCGAGAGCCGGCCAGCATGAGCGCGGCGCCAAACAAGGCGGCAGGAAAAAGCCACCAAGCCGGTACCTTTGGGTTTTCTGATGACGTCCCTTGTGGGAGGGATGTCGTGGTGACAGGCTGTTTCGAAGCATTGGCAGCCGTTGGCGCTGCTGAAGCACTTGCAGGTGCTTCAGTTGCAGAGGCCTTGTTGTCTTGGGGGGACAACTCGTTTTGAAATGCCTTGAAAAAGTCATCGGCCATTTTTTTGGCAACACTGTCAATCAGGCGTGAGCCCACTTGTGCCAACTTACCGCCAATTTGTGCTTTGGCTTCATACGACAATTCAGTCCCTTCAGGGACTTCCTTGAGCGTGACGGTAGAGGTGCCTTTGCCAAATCCAACTGCACCACCTTGGCCTTCAAATTGCATGACACAAGATTCTGGCGGCGAGGCTTCGGCTATTTTCAAAGAACCTTGAAAGCGCGCCTTCAATGGGCCAATGGCCGTTTTGATGACCACACGAAACTCGTCTGGTGTGACACGCTCTACGGACTCACAGCCCGGTAAGCTGGCCTTCAAAATGACGGGATCGTTCAATGCATCCCACACCCTTTGGCGTGGCGCTGCAATCAGTTGTTGGCCCAGTATTTCCATGGCGTGCTTTCTGTGTCAAAAAAATCAGTGGGCTTTTTTCTTCATGGCCGCGGAAGTGTTGACAATGGAATGCAAGCTGCGCGCATAGTCAATGGCACCTTGTTCGTCCATGCGGGGTGCCACACGCAAATACTCCTTCAAGCCCAAAATGGCAGGGCGAGGACGGCTGAGCAACAAGTCGCAGAATCGATTCAATTCTGCATCCAATTGCGCTTCGGGCACCACATTGCTGATGATGCCGTAAGACTGAGCTTGCGCCGCGCTGATGAAGTCAGCTGAATAGGCCATGTACAAAATGGCGTTGCGATTCATGCGGTCGTAGATGGCGGACATCACCATGGTGGGCATCACGTTGTGCGCAATTTCGGGGATGTTGAAGGTGGCCTTGTCGCTGGCAAATGAAACATCGCACAAAGCTGCAATGGCGGTTCCAAAGCCCATGCACTTGCCTTCAATGACGCCAATCACTGGCACCAAACAACTGCGCAATGCTTTATAGCTGTTGAAAATCGAATCGTATTCGGGGCGACGTGAGTAAGCTTCTGGTGAAGGTGGGAAGTCTGCGTCACGAACTCGTCCGGTACAAAAGTCAGGACCTACGCTGCGAAGGACCACGCAATCAGATGTTTCATGTGCCTTCATGACGGCATCTGACAAGGCGGCTGCCATGCTGTCGGACACACCGTTGCCTTCTGGGCGGTTAAAAGTGATGCGCAAAATGCGGCCATCTTGTTGAATTTGGATCTGATCGCTCATGCTTGACTCCATGCTGGGTTTTGAAAAAAGTGACGCATCATTGCTGCGTTGAATAATACGGACTGATCGATGTTGGGAAGATGGCCTGCATCCGGTATGACTTCGAGCTTGGCACCCACAATTCGCTGTTGCATGTCTTGCATGGCCTGTGGCAATGGACCGTCCTTGGCGCCCACGATCAAGGTGGTGGGCACCTTGATGTGTGACACTTGATCTAAATAGTCGAGACCTTGAATGGCACGGGCGCAGCTGACAAAGCCTGAGGCTGTGGTACTTGCAATGGTTTGACGGAAGGCTTTTCCAACCACTTCATTGGCTTCAAGGAAGGGCACACCAAACCATCGTTCTGTGGTGGCGACGGCCAATGACTGGCAACCTTCTGTGATGGCGCTCGTGATTCGATCATTCCAAACATCGCCCATTGGGGAGGGCATGTCGGCTCTGCAATCACAGAGCACCATGCTCAGCAAGCGATCGGCATGTTGGATGCCCAGACCCACACCGCTCATGCCGCCCAGCGACAAGCCCATGTAGTGGGCCTTGGAGATATTCATGGCATCCATCACGGCCAGCGTATCGGCCACCAAGTCGTCCATCGTGCACATCACTGACTGGCATTCGGATTGGCCATGGCCGCGCGTGTCGATGGCGATCACACGCCAACCAGACGAAGATAGCAGATAGGCTTGCTCTAACCACATCATGCTGGACGACAGGATGGAATGCGTCAGGATGACCGCTGGACCTGTTTCAGAACCTTGCGTGTGAACTGCAATTTTTCCTGCAGGTCCCGAAACAAATTGTGTTTGACTTTGATGTGTCATTTCAATCAACTGTCCTTTTAAGCTTGTGCAGATCGCGCAACATTCAGCGCGGTCCAAATGGCTTGCGGTGTCATGGGCAAGTGGTCGATCTTGGCGCCTTGTGTTGACAGGGCGTCGTTCACGGCGCTCGCAATGGCGGCTGGACTTCCCAAATAGCCGGCTTCACCAGAGCCTTTTTGGCCAAATTCGGTGAGCGGTGAGGGGGTGCAGTGGTCCACGATGGTGATGGCGGGCACCTCTGCAGAGGATGGCAACAGGTAGTCCATGAAGGTCCCCGACAACAACTGGCCTTCGGTGGAAAATGCAAACTTTTCCATCAGCGCCGCACCCAAGCCATGGGCAATGCCGCCATAGGTCATGCCATGCACCACGTCGGGACTGATCATCACGCCGCAATCGTGACCGCACACATATTTGCGAATGCTAACTTTGCAAGTTTCTGGATCGATGCTGGCCAACACCACATGCGATTCAAATGAATGGCAAGGGTACATTTGTACGCGACCATCTTCAGTCGGCAGCATGCCGCCAGTGGGAACTTCCCATACAAACTTTTCTTGCAGTCCTGGCTCCATGCCTTCGGGGAGCTTGTGAAAGTGACGGTGTGCAATTTCGACCAAGGTATCCCATGACATTTTTTGAGCTGGGTTGTTTGTGGCTTGCACATGCCCGTCTTCATAGACCAAGTCTTCAACCGCAACACCCAAGTTGTGTGCCGCAATTGTCAATAGTTTTTGTTTGATTTTTTTGGCAGCGCCAGCGGCCGCACCACCCAACATGATGGCCATGCGACTGCCTACTGGACTGTTGGAGGGCAGGGCGTTGAGCGAGTCAGCATGCAACACGCGAATGCCATCGGGCTCTTTTTGCAAGACTTCGCCCACCACAGTTGACACCATGGTTTCGTGGGCTTGACCCGAAGTAGATGTGCCCATCAACGCCGTGATGGCACCCGACAAATCGACTCGCACCAAACACGAGTCCATCCAAGTGGTGGTTTGGTTTTTAGGATTGAACAAAGGCTCGAAAGAGGAGTTACCGCCAGAAGGCTCCAAGCATGTGGAAATGCCAATGCCTGCCAATTGGCCTTGTGAGCGCAAGTGATCACGCTCTTTCAGCAAGTCTTCGAAAGCCGCTGTGTTCAAAGCTTTGGTCATGACCGTGTCGTAGTCACCCGAGTCGTAGTGGGTGCCACTAGGAATGAGGTAAGGAAACTCATCCTTGCCAATCAAATTAACACGGCGCAAAGCAATGCGGTCCATGTTGAGGAAACGCGCTACTTTGTCGATGCCCGTTTCTAGGGCGTAATTGGTCGGTGCTTGTCCAAACCCACGCACCGCCTCTTGTGGCGTTTTGTGGGTCATCACAGCCATGGCGTCATATTCCACGCTCAGGATTCGATAGGGGCCCACAATGGCGCCAACGGGTTTGCCCAATTGAAGGGGGGACCTGCCAGAATAAGCGCCAATGTCATCGACTGCGCGCATCTTCATGGATTTGATTTCGCCGTTCTTTTGAAAACCCAGCGTGACATCGAACACGCGATCAGGGCCCTGCATATCGCCACCGCGCATGTTTTCTAATCGGTCTTCAACCAGTCTGACTGGGCGGCCTAATTTTTTGGCCAAATAGCCGACCAAAATGGAATGCTTCAAGCCGCGTTTCACGCCATAACTGCCACCGACATCCACATCGAAGTGCACGCGAACAGCATTGCCTGGTAAGCGCAGTGCCTTGGCCACTTGGTCAGGAAACTTCGGCATTTGAATGGACGCCCATACATCCAGAATGCCTGTTGAATCATTCCATTGGCATGCAACAGCAAAGGTTTCAATGGGCACGGTGGCATTGCGCGCCCAGCTGACTTGGTAGCTCAGTTGATGGTCGCATTTGGCGAAATCTTCTTCAACCGGACCCCAGACAAATTTTCTGTGAAAAATGACGTTGGTTCCATGTGCAGGGTGCACCAAAGTTGCGTTGGGTTTCAAGGCTTCTTGCGGATCCACAACACATGGCAATTGTTCGTAATCGACATTGACCAACTCGGCGGCATCTTCTGCCAAAGCCCTGCTGTCAGCCACAACAGCCGCAACCCATTCTCCCGCATAACGCGTCACGTCGAATGCCAAGGGGTAACGTGTCACTTGAGGGGCATCAACGCCAGGGAGCATGGCGTCGATGTGACGGCATAACTCTTGCCCTGTTAACACGGCATGAACGCCAGGCATGGCCAAGGCTTCAGATGCATCGATGTTTTTGATTTTGGCGCTTGCATAGGGGGACGCCACCAAAGCAATGTGCAACATGCCGGGCAATTGAATGTCTGCGGCATACCGGCCTTTGCCCACGACAAAGCGTTTGTGCTCTACCGCTCTGCGGTGTTTGCCAATGAATCGAAAAGGTGCTTTGTTCATGGTCATTTCTTCTCAACTTGCGTGGCGTACATCACGGCATCCACGATCTGTTGGTAACCAGTGCAGCGGCAGATGTTGCTGCTGATGGCATCGCGCACTTGATCTTCAGTTGGGTGCGGATTGTGCGCAACCAACGCGTGGCAAGCCATCAGCATGCCAGGGGTGCAGTAGCCGCATTGCAGGGCATGTTTTTCGCAAAAGGCATCTTGAATTTTGGTCATGACGCCACGCTCTGGTGCCAAGCCTTCAACGGTTGTGACACGCATGTCATCGGCTTGAACTGCAAACATGCAGCAAGAGCGAACGGGTTCGTCATTGAGCATCACGGTGCATGCGCCACAAACGCCATGCTCACAACCCACATGCGTACCAGTGAGGCCCAGTTCATCGCGCAGGAAATCGACCAAGCTGGTTCGAGGTTCAACGTGTCGTTGTTGCATCACGCCGTTCACTTGAATTTGAATCGGCTTCTTATCGATGCGTGTGTTGTTACTTGTAGGGGTGCTCATGGTCATCGATCTTTAAGCGGCTTGCGCATTCAGTGATTCCTGGTAGGCGCTCAGCAGGGCGCGTGTCAACAGGGCTTGCGCCAAATGTTTTCTGTATTCAGCCGATGCGTGCATGTCGCTACCGGGCTGGCTTTGCTGTGCAGCTGCATGTGCAATGTGCTGCGCAAGTTCTGGGGTCATGTTTTGACCCATCAGCGAGGCGGCCAATTCTGGGTAAACCAAAGGCGTGCCATCGATGCCACCCAGGCCAAAACTGATTTTCGTGATGGCACCATCTGCTGAGGTTTGAATTTGGCAAGCCGCTGAGGCCATTGCAAAATCACCTTTTCGGATGGCCGTTTCTTCAAAGGCGGTTCCGATGCGACCTCCTTGCCACACGGGCCAAGTGATGTCGGTCAAAGCTTCTGTTTCTCCTACTGCGGTGAACATGGGGCCTAAAAAGAAATCAGCTGCCTGTAGTGTTCGCACGCCGTCCGTTTGCGATTCGAGTTGCAAACGCACATCCAATACCAAAGCGGCCAATGCCAGTTCTGCGGAAGGATCGGCATGGACCAAACTGCCACCCACGGTGCCGCGGTTGCGAGTTTGCTCATGACCCACCCATTGAATGCCTTTTGCGATCAATGGCAAGTGGGAGTTCAGTTGGGGGTGAAACTCCAAATCACGTTGCCTCACGCCTGCGCCCAGTTTCACTTCGTGCGCTTGCAATTGGATGTCTTTCAGGCTGTCTAAGCGGTTGATGTCAATTAGGCAGGTGGGCCTGGCCAGTCGCATGGCCATCATGGGCACCAAGCTTTGGCCGCCCGCTATCAACTTGGCGTCTCCGCCGAACTGGTTCAATGTCTCTAAGGCGTGAGACAGTGAGTCAGCTCTCACGTAGTCAAAGGGTGCGGCTTTCATGCGCATGCACTCCTTTTCGACAACTTGCTTTTTCTCACGCAGGACTCCTTTGAATGTCTTGACAGTTTCAGCCCATTAAAAGGGCGATGCAAATCAGTTTATTTCACCGACTTCGAGGAAAACTCACATCCAAGCAAGAAATCTAAAGCTTATGTAAGATAGCGGTATGAGAAAACTTCCTCCTTTGAATGCGGTGCGGGCTTTTGAGGCGGCCGCACGCCATGTCAGCTTCACGAAAGCCGCCAAAGAACTTTTTGTCACACACGGTGCGGTCAGTAAACAAGTGGCCACACTGGAAACCTGGCTGGGCACCACGTTGTTCAATCGTGCGCAGTCTCAGCTCAGCCTGACCGATGCAGGGCGCACCTTTTTGGCGGCGGTCACGCCTGCATTGGACCGAATTGCCGTCACGTCCATGCAATTGCTGGAGCAAACCGAGCCAACTGCTTTGCGCATCAGTGCACCGCCCACTTTCACCATGCGTTGGCTCATTCCCCGTATTTCTGCGTTCCAAAGGCGCAGGGGTGGGGTGGAAGTGAAGCTCACCACATCAACTGCACCCGTTAATTTTGAGGACCGTGTTTACGACGTTGCCATTCGGGGATCGCATCAACCTTTGCCAGGCATGCTGTCCGTGCCCTTCATGACGGAAACCATTGTGCCGATTTGTCACCCAGACCTCATGGAACAAGACAGGTTGTCAGACCCGCAAAGTTTGAAAGATCACACCCTGATCAGTTACGACACCGAACCCATGGCTTGGGCCGAATGGTTGCCGATGGCGGGACAGGCCGATTTGCGCGTTTCACATACTTTGCAGTTTGAGCAGATGTACTTTGCATTGCAGGCCGCTGCAGAAGGTTTGGGCGTGGTGTTGGTGCCGCTCTTTTTGGTGGCTGACGACATCATTGCAGGTCGACTTTGTGCGCCCTTTGGTTTGTTAGGTGCTCGACAGCGTCGCTATTACGCCAATGCGCCCCTCAGCTCACAAGAAAGCCCTGTCATTGAAGGCTTCTGCGAATGGTTGCTGAAAGAGGGTCAAGACACTGAACAGTCAATTGATCAATTGGCAGAGACCATGGGATGGACCATTTCTGGCCATTCTGCTGTGTGAGTATTTCTCGGGTTTGGTCTGATGCATTTCAAAAACATTGCGTGCATCATTCGTGCTTCATTTTGAATTTGCAGTCATGAGTCAAACACAAACCGGTTACCCCGACCTCCACGATCATTTGGAAAGCCTGAAACAACGAGGCTTGTTGCAAGTCATTGATCGTCCCATCGACAAAGACTCAGAATTACACCCCCTGGTTCGTTGGCAATTTGTGGGTGGCATGGACGAAGCAGAACGCAAAGCTTTTCTCTTTACCAACATCGTCAACGCGCAGGGTCGCAGTTACGACATTCCCGTGGTGGTCGGTGCCTTGGCTGCCAACCGCGAAATTTACAGTGTGGGCATGGGTTCTTCAGTCGAAGACATTCAAGCGCGTTGGGACAAGGCCATCGCCAATCCCATTCCACCGCAAATGGTGGACAAAGCCGAGTGTCAGGAAGTGATCCATGAAGGCGTTGATCTGCAAGGTGAGGGACATGGCCTCGACATGTTGCCCATTCCTATCTCAACCCCTGGTTTCGACAGTGCGCCCACTTTGACGGCGACCAATGTGATCACGGTCGATCCCGAAACAGGTGTTCAAAACATGGGCACCTACCGATGCGCCTTGAAGGCGCCCGACCGCATGGTGGTTCGCATGGCCACTCGTGTTGGGGGTGCAGGGGGTTATTTGCATTACCAAGCTTGGAAAAAAGCGGGCCACAAAACCATGCCTTGTGCAGTGGTCTTGGGATGTCCGCCTTTTGTGGCTTTCATGGGGCCGCAAAAATTGCCAATTGGCATGGATGAATTTGATGTGGCTGGCGGCTTGGCTGGTGTCCCCATTCAAATCACCAAAGGCCGTACCGTTGATTTGCGTGTTCCCGCTCAAGCTGAAATTGTGATCGAAGGTCAGATCGACTTGGACATGCTCGAGCCTGAAGCCCCCTTTGGTGAATCACATGGCCACGTTGCGTTGGAAGAGTACAACCTTCCCATGAAAATCACGGCCATCACACATCGATTCAAGCCAGTCATTCCTTCTTACATCAGCCAAGTGGCGCCAAGCGAATCCAGCGTGATCAAGCGCGTGGCCTACGAGCCTTTGTTCTTGGCACATTTGCGCAGTTCTTTGGGCATTCGCGGCGTGAAGAAGGTGTCTTTGCATGAACCCCTCACGGGTTTGCTGCGCGTCACCATCGTGACCTTTGAGAAGACCACCCCCAAAACAGAAATTTGGCGCGCCTTGTATGGCGCTGCTTTTTTCAAAGGCGACTGCGGCAAGATTGTGATTGCGGTCAATGAAGACATCGATCCAGACAACGCGGATGCTTTGCTTTGGGCCATGGCTTACCGAATGAACCCCGTTACTGACGTTCGTACTTTGGACCACCGTGGACAAGGTCATGGCCCTAAGCGCGAAAACGATGGCGAAGAAGATTCGACTTTGCTGATGGACGCCACCATGAAAGGCGACATGCCGCCTTTGGCTTTGCCGACTCAGCCCTACATGGAGCGATCCAAAGCCATTTGGGAAGAATTGGGCTTGCCCAAATTACGCCCGCAAGCGCCATGGTTTGGTTACTCTTTGGGCGATTGGTTGCCCCAGTGGGACGAAGCCGCAGAACGGGCAGCCACAGGCCGTTATTTAGAGAATGGCAAGATCAGCTTGAAACATCAGCGCAACGATGTCAAAGCTGAGTCCAAATTCAGACCTGACGAAGTTTGAATGTCACAGAACCCTGAAACACCATGACACAGACCACAACCTCCTCAACAAAAAGACGATTGATCGTCGGCATCAGTGGTGCTTCTGGCATTGTTTATGGTGTTCGCTTGCTGCAGGTTCTGCAGCATTCTGACGTTGAGACGCACCTGGTGATGAGTGACTCAGCTCGCATGACCTTGGCCACCGAGTTGGACATGAGTGTGAAAGAGGTTGAAGCCTTGGCCACAGAAGTCCACAGCGCCAAAAACATTGGTGCCACCATCTCGTCGGGTTCCTTCAAAACCATGGGCATGGTGGTCGCACCTTGCTCCATCAAGTCTTTGTCAGAAATTGCGTATGGCATGACGGGTGGTTTGTTGTCTCGTGCCGCGGATGTGGTTCTCAAGGAGCGTCGTCGCTTGGTCTTGTTGGTTCGCGAAACACCACTTCATACAGGTCACATTCGCACCATGCTTCAAGCCTCTGAAAACGGGGCTATCTTGATGCCGCCTGTGCCAGCGCTGTACGCACGCCCCAACTCCATTGACGACATGGTCAATCACACCGTGGGCCGTTGCTTGGATTTGTTTGACATCGAAACCGCGCTGGTCAGCCGCTGGGCCGGCATGGGCCAAAACAAATAAAGAGTCACCATGCAAACCTTGTTCGTGTATTACAAGTTGCCAGTCACAGAACACGACAAGTGGCGACCCCAAGTTGAAGCTTTCCAAAATGAACTGAAGCAAAAGTGGTCTGGCCTCAGTACATCGTTGATGCAAAGACCAGAAGCCACGCCAGAGGGCATTGAAACTTGGATGGAAATTTACAGCCACGAAAAAGGCGTCACGCAAGAAATCATGGACAGCATTGCAGCTTTGGCCATTGCGCATGGCTTACCGCCAAAAAGAATGGCTGAGTTTTTTATCCCATTGCGATAAAAATCTGTTAGAAAAGCATCATGCAACAAGACATTTTGATCAATTGGTCCCCACAGGAGACTCGTGTTGCCGTGGTCGAATTAGGCGCTGTTCAAGAACTGCATGTCGAGCGGTCCCTCGAGCGTGGCTTGGTGGGCAATATTTACCTAGGCAAAGTGGCAAGGGTCTTGCCGGGCATGCAGTCGGCTTTCATCGACATTGGCCTTGAGCGTGCGGCCTTTCTTCATGTGGCCGATGTATGGCAAAGGCAACCCGAGGGCGAGCCCCCTCAAGTTGCCAGAAGTTCGCAGCCTTTGGTGCCCATTGAAAAACAAGTGTTTGAGGGGCAGGCATTGATGGTTCAAGTGGTCAAGGATCCCATTGGTACAAAAGGCGCACGGCTCTCCACCCAAATCAGTGTTGCCGGGCGACATTTGGTTTTCTTGCCGCAAGATGATCACATTGGGGTCTCACAAAAAATCCCTACTGAACAACGGGATGCGCTTCGTCAGCGTTTGCAAAACTTGGTCGGCAATCAAGGCGGTGGCTTTATCCTCAGGACCAATGCTGAGGACTCCAGTGACGCAGAGCTTGCCGATGACATTGCTTATCTGCGAAAAACGTGGGCCCGCATCAAAGATGCATCGACTCGGCTTCCTGTTCAGTCTTTGTTGCATCAAGATTTGACTTTGCTGCAACGGGTGTTGCGTGATTTGGTGTCTGAGTCAACGCAAACCATTCGCATTGATTCCAAAGAGCAGTTTGATGGCTTGCTGACATTTGCCAAAGAATTCATGCCTGCTGCTGCTGCGCGCCTTCAACTGTACAAGGGTGAGCGCCCCATCTTTGACTTGTACGCCATTGACGAAGAAGTCGCCAAAGCTTTGGGTCGAAGGGTGGATTTGAAATCGGGTGGTTACTTGATCATTGACCAAACCGAGGCATTGACCACGGTGGACGTTAACACGGGTGCTTATGTGGGCGCGCGCAATTTTGACGACACCATTTTCAAAACCAATTTAGAAGCTGCGCATGCCATTGCGCGCCAATTGCGTCTTCGAAATTTGGGTGGCATCATCATTGTTGACTTCATCGACATGGCCCGCGAAGAACATCAGAGCGCAGTGTTAGATGAGTTCAAAAAGCAATTGGCCAGAGACCGCGTTAAAACGATGGCAGGTGGTTTTTCACAGTTGGGTTTGCTGGAAATGACGCGCAAACGCACACGTGAATCTTTATCGCACATGCTGTGCGAGCCTTGCCCCAGTTGTGAAGGCAAGGGCAGTGTTAAAACAACGCGAACCGTTGTCTATGACATCCTGCGTGAAATTTTGCGTGAAGCCAGACAGTTCAATCCACGTGAGTTCAGGGTGGTGGCTTCGCCATCGGTGGTGGAAATGTTGCTGGACGAAGAAAGCCAACACTTGGCTGCGCTTTCTGACTTCATTGCAAAACCGATTTCATTGCAGAGTGAGTCGGTCATGGGACAAGAGCAATACGATATTGTCTTGCTCTAATGTGTCTAATTTGGCGATGACCCCATGTCGCCTTTGTGTTGCAGTCTTGAATAAGCACCGCCTGAATTAATCAAGTCGGCATGTCGCCCTTGTTCAACAATTTCACCTTGGGCCATGACCACCACGCGATCGGCATGTTCAATGGTCGACAAGCGGTGCGCAATGATCAAGGTCGTACGACCCTTCATCAGGTTGTGCAAGGCTTCTTGCACTAGTCGTTCTGATTCATTGTCGAGTGCAGAGGTGGCCTCATCCAAAATCAAAATGGGGGCGTCTTTGTAAAGCGCCCGTGCGATGGCCAAACGTTGTCTTTGACCGCCCGAAAGCTGCGTGGCATTGTGGCCTAGCACTGTGTCGATTCCGGATGGAAGTCGCTCAATGTGTTCGGACAGATTGGCCGCTTTCAAGCATGCCATGACCCGTTGCTTGTCGATCTCTTGGCCCAGTGCAATGTTGGCACCCACCGTGTCATTGAGCATCACGACATCTTGGCTCACCATGGCAAATTGGGATCGCAATGCCGTCAATGGCCAGCTTGCGATGTCGACGCCACTGAGCTTGATTCGCCCTTGGGATGGCAGCACAAACTTGGGCAGCAAATTCACCAAGGTGGTTTTGCCAGATCCCGATGGGCCGACAAATGCAATGGTTTCACCGGCATTTATTTTCAAGTTGAAATTGCGAAGCGCAGCAGGTGCGTCACCGGGATACTGTACGGTGACGTTTTCAAATTCAATGGGCTGCGACGCGGCATTGAAGGCCGCATGCGAAGCAGCCTGACCCGCGTTGGTCTCGTCGGCGGATTCGCTTTCAACTGCCACTTCTTCTAGAAGTTGCAAGCCTCGTTCAAGGGCAGCCAAACCTCTTGTGATGGGTGTGGCAATGTCGGCAAGTCGTTTGATGGGAGACACCAGCATCAGCATGGCCGTGATGAAGGCCACAAAACCGCCAACGGTGGCGCCTTGAAGGCCACTGCGACTTTGAATCAGTGCAATCACCAGCACGGAAGACAGGGCCACAGCAGCCATCAATTGCGTCAAGGGCGACATGGCGGCTGACGCAATGGTGGATTTCAGTGCCAAGCTTCTGAGGCGTTGGCTGAGAATTTGAAACCTGGATGTTTGTGAATTTTGAGCGCCATGAAGTCGAATGATGCGGTGCGCCAAGACGTTTTCTTCCACCACGTAGGCCAACTCATCGGTAGCGGCCTGACTGTCACGCGTGAGTCCGTAGAGTCGCTTGGACAGCTTCTTCATGATCCAGGCTGAGCCGGGGACCACCACAAACACAACCAAGGTCAGCTTCCAATTAAGGAACATCAAATAAGCAATCAAGGCCAGCAAGGTAAAGCCGTCGCGCGACAAACCCAGCAGTGCAGAAATCAATTGCGTTGCGCCGTTTTGCACCTCGTAGACCAGGGTGTTGGAGAGCGTGCTGGCAGATTGTTTGCCGAAAATAGACATTTCGGCTTGAATCAGTCGCTGAAACAAGGCTTCACGCAATGCTTGCATGCCATCGTTGGCGATTCGGGCCAAGGCATATTGCGACACAAAAAAAGCCAGCCCGCGAATGAGAAAGATGCCAATCACGGCAATGGGCACCCACCAGAGTGGCAGCGATTTTTCTGAAAATCCCTCGTCCAGTAGGGGTTTGAAGAGGGCGGGGATCAGGGGCTCAGTGCAGGCTGCCACGACGGTGGCAGTGATGGCCAAGAACCAAACGGCGCGTTGTTGGCCAAAAAAGGGCCATAGGCGAAGCATCCTTTTGAGGAATGAAATTTCCTTGGATGCGGTCTCTGTGGCAGCTTGTGTCATTATTTTGATTTTACTGCGTGTCACAATGCTAAATTAGCGGTGTTTTGGCAGACTTTACGTATGAAGAAGACTTCACTTTTGACCCATTTTTCTCATTCCAAGCGGCAGTTGGGCATTTTGAGCTTGGCCTTGTTGTGTTTTTCAACGGCGGCATTGGCGCAGTTCAAAGTTGAAGTGTCAGGCGTTGGGATGACACAAGTGCCCATCGCCATTGCCACATTCAAAGGCGAAGATGCAGCACCGCAGAAAACCTCTGCCATCGTTTTGGCCGATTTGGAGAGAAGCGGCCAATTCAGAGCCATCCCCATGACCGGGGTCGCAATGGACGAATTAAGCCGTCCCGATTTTCCTCAGATGCGGCAAAAAAATGCGGATGCCTTGGTGTCCGGAAGCGCCACGCGATTGGCCGATGGACGTTATGAGGTTCGCGCCAAATTATGGGATGTGGTGGCGGGTCAAGACCGTGGGGATTACCGTGAAACGGTTGCTGCGGCTGATCTGAGACTGTCATCCCACCGCCTGGCCGATTGGGTCTATGAAAAACTGACCGGAGAGAAGGGTGTTTTCGCAACCCGAATTGCCTACATCACCAAAACCACGGGCAAGTACAGCCTTTGGATTGCCGACTCAGACGGTGAAAACGCACAGTCGGCTTTAACAAGCTCAGAGCCCATCATTTCGCCATCCTGGTCTCCTAAGGGCACGCAACTGGCTTATGTTTCTTTTGAGTCGCGCAAGCCGGTTATTTATGTTCACGAATTGGCCACGGGTAAGCGCAAGGTCATGGCCAATTTCAAAGGCTCCAACAGTGCGCCTGCTTGGTCGCCAGACAGTCGCACTCTGTTGGCCACTCTGAGTCGTGATGGCGGTTCACAGTTGTACCAAATTGATGTGAGTTCAGGCGAGGCCAAACGGCTGACCCAAAATGCTGGCATCGACACCGAACCCACTTACACCCAGGACGGCTCCAAAATCTATTTTGTGTCCGACCGTGGTGGCAGCCCCCAGATTTACAGAATGTCAGCCACAGGCGGCTCGGTCGAAAGAGTGACATTTGGTGGAAGTTACAATATCTCACCCGCACTAAGCCCTGATGGGCGGTGGTTGACTTACATCAGCCGCGTTGGGGGGCAGTTCAAAGTTCAAGTGATGAACTTGAGCACCGGCCAGTCCAGCGCCATCACTGACACCACAGCAGATGAGCGCCCTAGCTTTGCACCCAACAGCAAGTTGATTGTTTTTGCCACCGTGTTTCAAGGACGCGAGGCGCTCATGACCAGCACACTGGACGGCAAGATCAAAGCCAAGTTGTCCGGACAAAGTGGTGACATTCGTGAGCCTGCCTGGGGTCCTTACCGATAATTTTTTTTTGGAGTTTTTTCATGATCAAACGCAGTCTTTGGATTTTGGCGCTCACCGCCGTGTTGTCAGCTTGTTCTTCAGGCGTCAAATTAAGCGATGTACCCGTTGAAGACAAAAACGCCTCTAGTGCTGACGGTGCACAAAGCAGCGTTGCTGCTGTCGTGAGCGGCAAGGCTGGCACACAAGGAGTTGCACCCGCTGGCGTCAATGTGGTTTATTTTGATTACGACAGTTTTGCATTGAAGCCTGAAGCGCGTGCCGTCTTGGAGCGCAATGCTGCGCATTTGCAAGCCAACAAGCAATTCAAAGTGCAACTGGAAGGTCATACCGATGAACGCGGTGGCCGTGAATACAACTTGGCATTGGGTCAAAAGCGTGCCGAAACAGTTCGCCGCGCTTTAACCTTGTTGGGTGTCAGTGACGCACAACTTGAAGCTGTGAGTTTTGGCAAAGAAAAACCAGCAGCCAGCGGCTCTGACGAGGCAGCGTTTGCCAAGAACCGCCGCGTTGAAATCAAATACTGATCTTGAGCTGAAGTCATGACCCTGAAACACTCGGTGTTCTATCGCGCCATTCAATTGGGTTTGGTAGGTTTCTTGGCAGGCTTCAGTGTCATTGCCCACGCGGCTTTGTTTGAAGACAATGAAGCGCGTCGCGCCATTTTGGATTTGCGCCAAAAGCTGGATGTCACTCAGCAAGGTTTGAAGTCCCAAACTGAAGACATTGCTGTGTTGCGCAGAGCTTTGTTTGAACTTCAAAATCAAATTGAGGCATTGAAATCAGAACAGTCTGCACTCCGAGGTGCCAACGAGCAATTGCTGCGTGAGTTGACTGATATTCAGTTGAAACAAAAAGATGTGCTGCAGACTGTCGACACGCGGCTCAGCAAGTTTGAACCCGTCAAAGTTGTGTTGGATGGCTTGGAGTTTCAGGCTGACCCGGCCGAAAAGAGAGAGTTTGAGGCATCTTTGGCTGTGTTCAGAACAGGTGACTTTGCAGCGGCACAAAACAGTTTGTTGGCCTTTCTACGCAAGTACCCCACCAGTGGTTACGCGTCATCGACTTTGTTTTGGCTAGGCAACGCGCAGTACGCAACCAAGGACTACAAAGAGTCCATTGTCAATTTCAGAAAACTGCTCAGCATCGCGCCGCAACACGCTCGCGCACCTGAGGCCATGCTGGCCATTTCCAATTGCTTGGTGGAACTGAAAGACATCAAAGCCGCCAAAAAAGCCATGGAAGATTTGGTCAAGCAGTACCCCACGTCTGAGGCTGCTCAAACCGCCAAAGACCGATTGGCACGTTTGCGTTAAAGCATGACCCAAGATCAACTTGCACAGTTGCAGTGGATGGTCTTGGGCGCAACGGGCCTCGTCTCGGTGTTCTTGGGTGCTTTGATGCACCGTACCCACTTTTGCACCATGGGTGCCGTCAGTGATGCGGTGGTCATGCAGAATTTTGACCGCTTGCGTCAGCTGGCATTGGCCTTGGTGGTTGCATTGTTGGGTTTTGGGTTTATGTCGTTGGCGGGGCTGATCTCGCCCCTCAAGTCGGTTTATGCAACGCCCGTCATTTATTGGTTTTCCTCACTCTTTGGTGGCCTGCTGTTTGGCTGGGGAATGGTGTTGTCCTCGGGTTGCGGCGCCAAGGCTTTGGTACGCTTGGGTGCAGGCAATTTAAAGTCTTTGCTTGTTTTGCTCATCATGGGTCTTTCAGCCTTGGTGGCAATGAAAGGCATGTTGGCCTATCCGCGCGTTCATTATTTAGAAGCACTGACTTGGGCGCCCACGCAGGGTGTTTTTGCAGGTCAGTGGTTCTCATCCGTTTTTCAAGTTGAATTGGCCTCGGGCGTATTCATGGCTGCTGTGTTTGGAAGCGTCTTACTGTCCTTCTGGATTTTCAAAGATCGAAGTTTTTTGACGTCTTTCAATGTAGGGACTGGTTTGTCTGTCGGCTTGGTAATTTGTGCGGTATGGTTCATTTCAGGCGTATGGGGGCATGGCTTGGAACATCCCGATACCTTGGATGAATTCTTTTTGGCGACCACCAGTCGAAAAATGGAAGCTCTCAGCCTGACGGCACCCGTCGCAATGAACTTGGATGCACTCTTGTATTTCAGCGATGGCACCAAGCGTCTCACTTTGGGCATGGTGAGTGTGCTTGGCATTTGCATGGGTTCATATTTCAGTGCGCGCTGGTCTGGCACATTCAGAGTGGAAGCCTTTGTCAACAAAGCAGATTTATTGAGGCACCTTGGTGGTGGGTGCTTGATGGGGGTAGGCGCGGTCCTGGCGATGGGATGCTCCATCGGTCAAGGCTTAAGCGGCATGTCTACCTTCAGTTTGGCAAGCCTGATTGCATGCTTGGGCATGTTGTTGGGTGCCTATGCGGCACTCTGGCGAAACATGCAGCAAGCGTGACGCGCAAGATTTCATGACGCAAGCCTCTCTCAATGACCGTCGCTTTGGCGGTATGACCCGACTTTATGGTGTTGGCGGCGCAGCCAGGGTTGCGCAATCACATGTCATGGTGGTGGGCATTGGCGGGGTTGGCTCCTGGGTTGCAGAATCCTTGGCCAGAAGTGGTGTAACCGAGTTGACCTTGGTGGACATGGACCACATTGCAGAGTCCAACATCAATCGGCAGATTCACGCGCTTGAATCCAGTGTAGGCCAAGCCAAGGTTTTGGCCATGAAGGCACGCATTGCCCAAATCAACCCTGAATGTTGTGTTCATGTGGTGGACGATTTTGTCTCACCTGAGAACTGGCTTGAAATTTTGCACCAAGTTCAATCCGATCCCTCTTGTCAATCACCCATCATGGCTGTTGTCGATGCATGTGACCAAGTGAAAGCCAAAGTGACCATGGCCGACTGGGCCATTCGACACAAGAAGTTTTTGGTAACTCTAGGGGCTGCAGGCGGCAAGCGAGAGGCTCATCGTGTAGAGCAGGGTGATCTATCGTTGGTCACGCACGATCCTTTGTTGGCGCAATTGCGCTACCGTCTGCGCAAAGAAAAAGGTGCTCCCAAGGATGGCAAAAAGATGGGGGTCCATTGTGTTTTCAGTCGAGAAAATGTGGCGCCACCTGATGCCTCATGCAACATCGAAGGCGATGGCAGCTTGAACTGTCATGGCTACGGATCGGTTGTTACGGTTACTGCTAGCTTTGGCATGGTGGCAGCATCATTGATATTGAATTTTCTTGCAACAGGGTTTGAAAAACCCAAAAAATGACGCTATAATTTAAGGCTTGAGTAGGGGGGTCGGTAGCTCAGTCGGTAGAGCAGCGGACTTTTAATCCGTTGGTCGCGAGTTCGAATCTCGCCCGACCCACCAATTACTCATGTCCATTTCAAAAACCCCGCAAGGCTTTCGCTTTGTGGGGTTTTTTCTTGGGTCAAGGTATTTTTGCACCTCGCAATGCACCTCGCAATGCACCTTGCAAGTGAGGGCTTTATGTGCTTTGTTCGAGTTTTTCAAGCTCTTCGGACCATGCCAACCACTGTGCCTCCAAGGCTTCCAACGAATTGTTGACCGTCTTCAATTGCTTGCCAGTTTCGGCAATGTCCGCTGGTGACAAGGCTTGCGTTAATTTCTCTTCCAGCGCAGTTTTTTCTGTCTGAAGTCGAATCAATTCAGCATCCGCTTTTTCAATGGATTTTTTCAGAGGTTTGGTCAGTGCTGATCGCTGCTGACGCAGCAAGGCATCCTCTTTTTTTTGCTCTGCTGTTCTGGTTTGAAAAGGCGCAGTTGGTTTGACGGCCAATTCGATGGGCGCAACCGGTACCCACAAAGCTGCTGCATCATTGGCCTTGGCTTCTTCGCGCAGACGCTTAGACTCTTCAAGCAAGTAACGTTGGTAATCATCAAGATCACCGTCAAAGGGTTTGATTTCGCCGCGACCTACTAACCAGAACTCATCACATACAGCGCGCAACAGGGCACGGTCGTGACTGACCAACATCACCGTGCCTTCAAACTCATTGAGCGCCATGGACAGAGCTTCGCGCGTAGCCAAATCCAAGTGGTTGGTTGGTTCGTCCAGTAGGAGTAAGTTGGGACGCTGCCACACAATCATGGCCAAAACCAAACGCGCTTTTTCACCGCCGCTCATTGAGCCAACACTTTGCTTCACCATGTCGCCGGTGAAGTTGAACGTGCCCAAGAAATTACGCAAGTCTTGCTCACGTGAGGATTGACCCGGAATGCTGCCCAGCTCTTTGACCAAGCGGATCATGTGCTCTAGCGGATTGTCGGCTGGGTGCAAGACGTCTAATTCTTGCTGTGCAAAATAGCCGATGTTCAAACCTTTTCCTTCGGTCAATTCGCCTGACAGTGCCTTGATGCTTCGCGCAATGGTTTTGACCAAGGTTGACTTGCCCTGACCGTTGGCACCCAAAATGCCGATGCGCTGTCCAGCGAGCACCGACTTGTTGACTTGTTTGACAATGACTTTGTCTTGGCCCTCTACCGAATAACCCAAGTTGGCATCTGAAATGGCCAGCATGGGGTTGGGCAAGTTTTGAGGTTCTTTGAATTCAAAGGTGAAATCTGCATCTGCCAAGACCGGCGCAATTTTCTCCATGCGCTCAAGCGCTTTGACGCGACTCTGAGCTTGCTTGGCTTTGCTGGCCTTGGCCTTGAAACGGTCAATGAACTTTTGCAAATGTGCAATCTTGTCTTGTTGCTTGGCAAAAGAGGCTTGCTGAAGTTCAAGTTGTTGAGACCGCAGTGTTTCAAAGGCACTGTAGTTACCACCGTATCGATTTAACTTGGCGTGTTCAATGTGCAGGGTGACATCGGTGACCGCATCCAAAAACTCCCTGTCGTGGCTGATCACAATCATGGTGCCTGTATACCGCTTCAGCCATGCTTCTAGCCAAACCAAAGCATCCAAGTCCAAGTGGTTGGTGGGTTCATCCAGAATCAGCAAGTCAGAAGGGCACATCAAAGCGCGAGCCAATTGCAGACGCATGCGCCAGCCACCAGAGAAACTGTTGACGGCCTGGTTCAATTCGGCTGATCGAAATCCCAAACCCAAGATCAAAGACTGTGCTCTGGGCACGGCATCGTGCTCGCCAGCATCTGCCAGGTCAACGTGCGCATGGGCCATGGCCATGCCATCCTCAGAAAGTTCGGCTGCATGCAGTGCAGCTCGCAACTCGGCCAATCGTGTGTCGCCACCCAGAACAAAATCCGTTGCGCTTTCATCTGTCTCTGGCATGTTTTGAGCAACTTGCGCCAATCGCCATTGCTTGGGCATGGAGAAGTCGCCACCGTCCTCGTGCAGGGTGCCGTTAAAGAGGGCAAATAGCGTGGACTTGCCTGCGCCATTGCGGCCGACCAAGCCTACTTTTTCACCAGGATTGATGGTGACCGAGGCAGCATCGAGCAACACTTTGGCGCTACGGCGCAGCGTGACATTTTTCAGTTGAATCATGGAGAAGTATGAGCGTCGGTTGCTCGCAAAGAGCGGCCGAGAAAGATCAATTCTGAATTAGGGTGTGTTTTAAAAGAAGGAACTGGCAAGAAGCCTAAAGCTTGGTACAGGGCCAAACCCGTTGAATTGCTTTGCCATGTACTGAGAACCGCTTGATCATAGCCTTCGGCTTGGGCTTTTTCTAAAAGGTCTCGAATTAAGACCTTGGAGCCGCCTTGGCCGCGAAATGCAGGCTGAATGAAAAGCCGTTTGATTTCGCATGCACCTTGTATTTTTGTGGATGCGAGTGCGCCGCAGCCAACGACCTCTGTATCCAGATCTGTATTGCTCTGAGCGATCAGCAGGAAGGCTGCGCCATGCGGCGGGCCATAACGTGCTGGTAGATCATCGAGGTCCTTCCAAATGCTGCTGAGGTGGGGTTGGTCCAAATCGGTCGCAGCATAGGTTCTCAAGAGCTTGTCGAATTGTTGCCAATCTTGCGTTGATTCAATGAGGCGTGTCGACAAATGAGAGGGGTCTAACTGCGCGCTCATGATAAAGGGGATGCTTTTTCAATCGCTTCTTTGGTCAGCAGTAAGACTTGGTCTTCGCCGGCACTCGTCTCAAGCCAAACGGCTTCAAGTCTTGGAAATGCGGTTTCGAAGTGTTCTCTTTCATTGCCGATTTCAAGAACCAAGATGGCTTTGTCGTTCATGCGATGAGGCAAGTCTTGCAGCAACTGCCGAATAAAGTCCATGCCGTCAGAGCCACCAGCCAATGCCAACAGTGGCTCTGCTTTGTATTCGTCAGGCAAAGCCTGCATGCTGGCTTCGCAAACATAAGGCGGGTTGCAAATGATGCAATCGAATTTTTGCTGAAGCCCTTTGAGGCCATCGCTCTCGATGAGTTGAATGCGTTGAGTCAGTTGGTGTTTTTCGACATTGATTTTGGCCACTGCCAATGCCTCTGACGAAATGTCAGCGCCAGTGACTTGAATATCTGGATAAGCCATGGCACACAACACGGCCAAGCTGCCGTTGCCAGTGCAGAGGTCCAAAAAAGAATGCGAGTTTTCCGAAAGCCAACCATCAAACGCGCCATCGGCAATCAGCTCTGCAATGAAACTACGCGGCACAATGCTCCGTTCATCCACATAAAAAGGAATGCCTTGAAGCCAAGCTTCTCGGGTGAGGTAGGCCGCTGGTTTGCGTGTTTGAATGCGTTGTTCAATGAGGGCTTGGCAAGCTGCAATATGCGCTTGTGAAATGTCTTGAACATGGAGAGAGGGGTTCAATGCACCAACTTGCTGTTGCAGTTCTTGTGTATCGTCTGACAAGTCCAGGTCTAAGGGCAATTGGAGTTGCCACAACACAAGCCAAGTGGCTTCATCTTGTGCATTCAAGGTGCCGTGTCCATAAGCCACTTTGGCTTGCTCTAATTGCTGGGCACTGTTTTGGATGAGTTGTTTTAAATCCATGACGTGCGTGTTTTAAGGTGTCTTGCCATGTTGGCGTGCGCAAGCCTGATTCAAGTTCAGCAATACTTTTTTGTAAATGTTTTTCAGAGGCTCAATGTCAGCCAATGCCACGTGCTCGTCAATTTTGTGAATGGTGGCATTGGGGGGGCCTAATTCAATCACTTGAGGACAGGTTTGCGCAATGAACCGGCCATCACTGGTGCCGCCCGTTGTGGACAGTTCTGTGTTCAAACCAGTCACCTCAAGAATGGCTTCTTGCACGGCTTTGACCAAGGTGCCAGGTGTGGTGAGAAATGGCAACCCGCCCAACGTCCACTCAATCTCAAACTTCAACTGATTCTTGATCAAGACATCTGTGAGTCGTTGTTTCAAAGTGGCCTCTGTTGATTCGGTACAAAAGCGGAAATTGAAATCAATCACCATTTCGCCCGGGATGACATTGGTGGCACCAGTGCCGGCTTGTACGTTGCTGATTTGCCAGCTGGTGGGTGGAAAAAATTCGTTCCCTTGATCCCACACCATGCTGGCCAATTCAGCCAAAGCGGGTGCTGCACGGTGAACGGGATTGTCTGCCAACTGCGGGTAAGCAATGTGACCTTGAATGCCTTTGACGATCAGTTTGCCACTGAGAGATCCGCGGCGCCCGTTCTTGATCATGTCGCCAGTTTGGTTGACCGAAGTGGGTTCACCCACAATGCAAAAGTCTGGCGTTTCATGGCGCTGCTGCAACATGTCGCAAATGCGCACAGTGCCATCCAGCGCTGGGCCTTCTTCATCACTGGTCAGGAGGAACGCAATGCCCAAAGCAGGTTCTGGGCATTCTTGATAAAACTCTTGTGTGGCCACCACCATGGCAGCCAATGAGGTTTTCATGTCACTGGCGCCACGACCAAATAATTTGCCATCGCGGTGCGTAGGGGTGAAGGGGTCGCTGGTCCACTTTTGCAGTGGGCCAGTTGGCACCACATCGGTATGACCCGCAAAGGCCAATGTGTGACCCGACGAACCGGCTTTTTTAGCCCATAAGTTTCTGACGCGGAAATTCTCGGGACCCAAATCGATCACTTCGCATTTGAAACCCAGAGGCTCAAGGTGTGAATTGATCAATGGAATGCAGCCGCCGTCTTCTGGTGTGACAGAGGGCAGGGCAATCAATTGCTCTGCCAATCGCAAAGTGGCGCTCATGCTGTTCGCCCCGCGCGAATTAAGCGTGCGATGCGGTGGGCGGCTTCCAAGCACTCTTCGGTTTCAGCAACCAGGGCCATGCGAACACGTCCCTGTCCGGGATTCAGGCCGTTGGCAGTTCTGCCAATGTAGCTGCCGGGTAAAACAGTGACGTTTTCTGCTGCATAGAGTTCACGTGCAAAGTCTGTATCGCTGTTGTTCCAAGCAGATGGCACACCTGCCCATAAATAAAAACTGGCGTCGGGCAATTGAACGTCCATCACCTCAGCCAAGACCGGGGTGACTTGGGCAAACTTGGTGCGATACATGTTCCGGTTCTCCACCACATGGGCTTCATCATTCCAAGCAGCCACACTGGCAGCTTGAACCACGCCACTCATGGCGCAGCCGTGGTAAGTGCGGTAAAGCAAAAAGTCTTTGATGATGGCTGCGTCACCTGCCACAAATCCACTTCGCAGGCCAGGCACATTGCTGCGCTTGGACAGGCTGGTGAATGAAATCAGACGTTTGAACTCTTTGTAACCCAACTGGCTGGCAGCTTCCAAGCCACCCAATGGCGGCTCATCACGGAAATAGATTTCGCTGTAGCACTCGTCGGAGGCAATGACGAAGCCATATTTTTCGCTCAACTCGAACAGTTTTTTCCACTCTGCCAGCGGCATGACCTTGCCTGTGGGGTTGCCCGGGGAGCAAACAAAGACCAGCTGGGTTTGGGCCCAAATGTCGTCGGGCACGGCGTCCCAATTGGCTGAAAAGTCGGTTTCTGGCGCATTGGCCACGTAAAACGGTTCAGCACCACCTAAAAGCGTCGCGCCTTCGTATATTTGGTAGAAAGGGTTGGGGCTGATCACCTTAGCGCCTGGCTTGGTGGGGTCTAGGACGGCTTGCGCCAACGCAAACAAGGCTTCTCGCGAGCCATTGACCGGCAAAATTTGTGTGGCTGGGTTGACCTCAATGGCATAACGACGCTTGAGCCATTGGGCACAGGCTTCACGCATGCGCAACTCACCCAAGGTGGCGGGATAGCCAGAAAGGGCGGTATCAAGGGATTGAATCAGGGCTGTTTTGATGAATTCGGGCGTTGCATGTTTGGGCTCACCAATGCCCAAACTGATGGGGCTGCGGTTGGTTGGGGGGGTGACACCGGCAAACAACTGACGGAGGCGCTCGAAGGGGTAGGGCTGAAGGGTGGCCAATAATGGATTCATTCCTCAATTATCCGGGATAGTTGTGGTCAATTTCTCCCCAATTTGAGGGGAAATCTGCGTCATATCCGTGGTTCGGGTCGGTTAACATGGAGGCTTGAGGCACAAGGTGTGCCTTTTGATTCAAATTCTGACTGCTGTGCGCCTTAATTCCATCAAATTATCAGGATTCAAATCCTTCGCAGAACCCACCAATTTTGTGCTGCCTGGCCAATTGGTGGGAGTTGTTGGCCCCAACGGTTGCGGCAAATCCAACATCATGGACGCATGCCGCTGGGTTTTGGGCGAGTCCAAAGCGTCTGAGTTGCGTGGCGAGTCCATGCAAGACGTGATCTTCAATGGCACCAACACCCGCAAAGCAGCCAGCCGCGCCAGCGTGGAATTGGTTTTTGACAATGCTGATCACCGTGCGGGTGGTCAGTGGGGCCAATTTGCAGAAATTGCAGTGAAACGTGTGTTGACGCGCGATGGCAACAGCAGTTACTACATCAACAACCAGCCTGTTCGACGCCGCGACGTTCAAGACGTGTTTTTGGGGACAGGCTTGGGACCCCGCGCCTACGCCATCATTGGCCAAGGCACGATCAGCCGAATCATTGAGTCTCGCCCTGAAGAGTTGCGCCTCTTTTTGGAAGAGGCTGCTGGCGTGTCCAAATACAAAGAGCGTCGACGCGAAACTGAAAATCGATTGTCTGACACGCGCGAGAATTTAACGCGTGTTGAAGACATCTTGCGGGAGCTCAATGCCAACCTCGAGAAGTTGGAAAAGCAAGCTGAAGTTGCGCAGCGCTTCAATGACTTGAAGTCCGACAGCACATTAAAGCAACAGCAGCTGTGGTATTTCAAACGTGCAGATGCCGAATCTGATCAAGTCAAAATCAAAGCCGACGTTGACAAAGCTGTCATTGACTTAGAAGCCCGCATTGCCGATTTGCGGCACGTTGAAGCCGATCTGGAAACAGTTCGACAAGCGCATTACGCCGCAGGTGATCAAGTCAACCAAGCTCAAGGTTTGCTGTACGAGGCCAGCGCAGAAGTTGGCCGTTTGGAAGCCGAAATTCGATTTGTGGTGGAAGGTCGTCAGCGCGCTGAACAGCGAATGGCGCAATTGCAAGAACAAACGGCCGATTGGTCAGACCGTCAAGTTCAAGCCCAAGCCGAATTGGAGTCTTTGGCAGAACAAGCCCTCCAAGCCGAAGATCAAACCCTCACTTTGGCCGCTCAAGTCGAAGAGCAAGCCCAAGCCTTGCCAGATTTGGAAGAAGCTCTGCGCCAAGCGCAAGCCAAAGCCAACGAACAGCGCAGCAGTGTGGTTCAAGTCCAGCAGCAAATTCAAGTGTTGGCCGCAGATCAACGCAACATTGAAGACCAAACGCGTCAACTGACCATGCGCCGTGAGCGCTTGGTTGCTGATCGCAATGCCTTGGACGCCCCTGACGAACAGCGCTTGCTGAATTTGCAAGCGCAATTGGGACAAGCCGAAGAATTGGCCAAAGAGTCCAGTGCACGCTTGCAGGAACTCGAAGAACAAACACCGCGCTTGGACCAAGAACGTCGTGACAAGCAGCAAGCAGTCAACGATGAGTCTGCCAAGTTGGCCGATCTGTCTGCCAAGATCGAGGCGCTTAAATCCTTGCAAGAAAAGGTAAAAACCGACGGCAAGCTCAAGCCCTGGTTGAACAAGCATGGCTTGGACAATTTGCAAGGTTTGTGGAGCAAGATCCACATGGAGCCCGGCTGGGAAAATGCCATGGAGTCTGCGCTTCGTGAGCGTTTGTCTTCCCTTGAGGTTTCTCGCCTCGACATGGTCAAGGCCTTTGCTTCAGACGCGCCACCTGCCAAGCTGTCTTTTTATGCGCCTCCCAATGGCACTGCCACTGTGGCTCGCAAAGGCTTGCCCTCAGCCTGCCGACCCTTGTCTGATTTGTTGCGCCTCTCCGATGCAGGTTTGTCTGCACTGTTAACGGATTGGTTGCAAGGTTGTTTCACGGCGCCTTCTTTGGAAGATGCCATGGCTTGGCGCGATCAACTGCAAGGCAGCGAATGCTTTGTGGTTCAGGCGGGGCATGCGGTTGGCAAACACAGTGTCAGTTTTTACGCACCAGATTCTGAACAAGCTGGTCTGTTGGCCCGTGCGCAAGACATTGAAAATTTCGAAAAACAATTGCGTGCACAAACTCTGATTGCGGAGGAAACCAGATCGGCTTCTGTCCGCGCAGAAGCTGCTTACTCAGATGCGTCACAGCGCTTGGTGTCTGTACGTCAAGAAGCTTCTGAAGCCCAATCTAAAGCGCACGAACTCCAAGTTGAAACCTTGCGCTTGTCCCAATGGGCAGAGCAAACTCGTGCACGCAGTGAACAAATTGCCAGCGACTTGGCCGAGGTAGATCTGAGCCTCGAAGATTTGCAAGAACGCCGCATGACTGCGGAAGGTCGATTTGAAGAACTCGACATGCAATTGGCCGACAGCCAGGAGCGTCACGCCCAATTGGATGAGCGAGTCATTGAAGCCGAACGAAAATTGTCAGAGTGCCGAGAACAACAGCGGACCTTGGAGCGTTTGGCGCAAGAAGCCACGTTTTCTCAGCGCAGCTTGGACGCGCGTCGTTCAGAGTTGCAACGTGGACTTGAAACAGCCGCACAACAAATCCAATCCATAGCGGCTGAACAAGAACGTGCGAAAGATGAACTGTCTCGCCTGACCGATGCAGCTGCACAAGCAGGTCTGCAAAATGCCCTCGCCATGAAGATGGAGCGCGAGCAGGTCTTGGGTGCAAAACGCAGTGAATACGACGACCTGACTGCCAGGTTGCGCGCCAGCGATGAGCGTCGTATGAGTTTTGAGCGCGAACTGGATCCCTTGCGACAACGCATCACTGAGTTGCAATTGAAAGAGCAAGCCTCTCGCTTAGGTCTGGAGCAATACACGCAGTTGCTGGTCGATGCAGAGGCTGATCTTGAAGCCTTGGCCAAATCGATTGAAGAAGGCAATGTTCGATTGACGGGCCTTCAGTCTGAGATTGACCGTTTGAACCGAGAAATCGCGGCTTTGGGTGCTGTGAACTTGGCGGCTTTGGACGAGTTGACTGCGGCGCGCGAACGCAAAGTCTTCTTAGATGCGCAAACGGCTGACTTGACGGAAGCCATGACCACCTTGGAAGACGCGATCAAGAAGATTGATGCTGAAACACGCGACTTGTTGGGTGGTACCTTCAAAATTGTGAATGAGCACTTTGGCCGCATGTTCCCTGAATTGTTTGGGGGCGGTAACGCGCGCTTGGTGATGACGGGTGACGAAATTTTGGACTCGGGTGTTCAGGTGATGGCTCAGCCGCCTGGCAAAAAGAACCAAACCATTCACTTGTTGTCGGGGGGCGAAAAAGCCCTCACAGCCATTGCCTTGGTGTTTGCCATTTTCCAGCTCAATCCAGCACCTTTCTGTTTGCTCGACGAGGTGGACGCGCCACTCGACGATACCAACACCGAGCGCTATGCCAAACTGGTGAAAAGCATGGGCAAGGAAACACAGTTCTTGTTCATCAGCCACAACAAGATCGCAATGGAAATGGCAGAGCAACTCATTGGCGTCACGATGCAAGAGCAGGGTGTATCTCGCATCGTGGCTGTGGACATGGAAGCTGCGGTTTCGATGGCCGAGCTCACTTGAATTGAAATGAGCGCACCTGTTTCAACCTTCACTTACGCACATCACACATGAGCTCATTGCAAAACAGTTTGGCCTTGGTCGGTGGTTTGACACTTGTGGGAGTTGTTTTGTACAACTTTTGGACAGCACGCCAAAATGCACCGAGGCAAGCTGATCCAGATTCTGCCGCGCAAGACCCTGGCCTTCAAATTCACGAGCCAGATCCATCCGCTGGACCCAAGGATCCCAGCTTCTTGGACGATGCTTTGGATGTTTTGCCTGTTCCCGATAAAAAGCCACCTTTGGATGCGCTGATCGACGTCATTGCTCCCATTGAAGTCGACGCGGCAGTGTCTGGCGATGCAGCTTTGGCAGCCTTGCCTGCTACCCGCCGTGTCGGAACAAAGCCATTTGCCGTTGAAGGTCTGAGTGACACCAGTGGTGAATGGGAGACCCCTGTTGCAGGCCGCCGATATCACTCATTTCAAGCGGGTGTGCAATTGGCCAATCGCGTGGGCCCCTTGAACGAAATTGAATTTTCTGAATTCGTCATCAAAGCCCAAGCTTTTGCCGACGCCATCAATGGCGCCCCTGAGTTTCCAGACATGTTGGAAGAGGTGGCACGTGGGCGCGAGTTGGATCAATTTGCCAGTGAGCATGACGCGCAACTGAGCTTCACCATTTGTGCAACGTCATCTGCTTGGAGTCCTGGCTACATTCAACAGCATGCTGCGCGATGGGGTTTTGTGGCGGGCGTTATTCCCGGCCGCATGGTGTTGGCTGCGCCTGTACAAGGCTTGCCACCCATTTTGTCTTTGTCCTTTGATTCTCAGGCTGCCATGGCCGATGACCCTGCCTTGTCTGCCATTCGTGAGTTCACTTTGAGCTTGGATGTACCACAAGTACCTCGTGATGAGCATGCGTTTGCGCGCTTGCGTGAAGCAGCCCGCATCTTGGGGAACGAAATGGATGGCGTGATCACAGACGGTGCAGGTCACGCATTAACTGACGATGACTTGAACGCCATTGCAGCCGACTTGGAGCAACTGTACGACGCCCTCGATCAGCGCGAGCTTTCTGCAGGTTCGCCTCAAGCACGACGCTTGTTCTCCTAAGCGTTTGCGTTTTTTGCCACTCAGAATCGGCATGGTTAGACCGTGAATCTAGATTTATTTTCAGATCCTAACGATGGCAAAGCGTCACCTGCTGCGGATGTCGCTGAGCAAGCAGCGAACTTAAGAAGACAGCTTCACCATCACGCGCATTGCTATTACACCCTCGATGCGCCCGAGGTACCTGATGCTGAATACGATCGTTTGTTTCGTGCGTTGCAAGCGCTGGAATCTGCACACCCCCATTTGAGAACACCCGATTCACCGACCCAACGCGTCGGTGGCGCTGTGCTGCCTGAATTTCAGACCGTTCGCCATCAAGTGCCTATGCTGAGCATTCGCACAGAGACCGACACCGAATCTAGTGGCGCCATTGCTTTTGATACGCGGGTGCGGAAAGAGCTGGCCCTGAGCGATGCCGATCCTGCAGTTGACTATGTTGCCGAATTGAAGTTTGATGGCTTGGCCATGAGCTTGCGTTACGAGCATGGGGTGCTTGTTCAAGCCGCCACACGCGGTGATGGTGAGTTTGGTGAAGATGTGACGCACAACATTCGAACCATTGGTCAAATACCTTTGCAACTGCCATCAGACGTTCCAGATGTCTTGGAAGTTCGTGGTGAGGTTTACATGCGCCGTGATGACTTTGAGTCTTTGAATGAGCGGCAGCGTCAAAAAATTGCGGAAGGCGCGAAAGGGGAGAAAACTTTTGTCAATCCACGCAATGCAGCTGCAGGGGCTGTTCGCCAGTTGGATTCCAACATTGCTGCACAGCGTCCTTTGAGTTTTTTTGCGTATGGTTTGGGCGAGGTTAAAGAGGGCTCGTCAGCATTTCAAGCCTTTCAAACGCACTATGAATTGCTTCAAATCCTAAAACGCTGGGGCTTTCCTGTCGCAGAACAAACGCGCTGCGTTCAGGGCGCGGAAGGTTTGATTGAATTTCATGCGCAAATTGCCGCTGAAAGAGATGCCTTGCCCTATGACATTGATGGCGTGGTTTACAAAGTCAACTCTCTTGGGCTTCAAGCGCAGTTGGGATTTGTGACGCGCGAGCCCCGATGGGCTGTAGCGCACAAGTACCCAGCCCAAGAAGAGATGACACAGGTATTGGACATTGATGTCCAAGTGGGACGCACTGGCAAGTTAACACCCGTCGCCAAATTGGCCCCCGTGTTTGTGGGTGGTGTCACTGTGACCAACGCAACCCTGCACAATGAAGATGAAGCCCGTCGCAAAGATGTGCGAATAGGTGACACGGTCATTGTTCGCCGTGCGGGGGATGTGATTCCTGAGGTCGTCAGCGTGGTCTTGGACCAACGCAAGCCCGATGCAGTCGTATTCACCATGCCCAAAATTTGCCCTGTTTGCGGCAGTCCTGCAGTACGGGATGAGGGCGAAGCCGATTACCGTTGCAATGGAGGATTATTTTGTAAAGCACAGCAAAAACAGGCTTTCTTGCATTTTGCCCAGCGCCGCGCCGTAGAGGTGGACGGCTTGGGTGAAAAATTGATTGATCAATTGGTCGACGCAGGGATCGTCAATACCTTGCCTGATTTGTACAAGATGGGCCTGACCGCTTTGGTTCAGCTCGACAGAATGGCAGAAAAATCAGCTTTGAACATTCTCAAAGCATTAGAAGCCTCAAAGTCCACAACGCTGCCACGTTTCATTTACGGTTTGGGTATTCGTCACGTCGGTGAGGCGACAGCCAAAGAATTTGCAAGGCACTTCGGTACCCTGGATGCTTTCATGAATGCCGATGAAGAAGCACTTTTGCAAGTTGCAGATGTCGGCCCCGTGGTTGCCAAAAGTGTCATCACTTTTTTTGCACAAGCCCACCATCAAGAAATCGTGGCCCAACTGAGAGCATGTGGTGTTCATTGGGATGAGGGGCCACCAGCAGAACGACAGATGCAAATTTTGTCGGGTAAAACGGTGGTATTGACCGGAACTTTGCCTACCCTCAGCCGTGATGCAGCCAAAGAAATGCTGGAAGCTGCGGGTGCCAAAGTTGCGGGTTCCGTAAGCCAAAAAACCAGTTATGTGGTGGCGGGTGCAGAAGCCGGCAGTAAATTAGACAAAGCGGTAGCCCTTGGCATTCCAGTTTTGGATGAAGCGGGCTTGATTCAATTGCTTCAAGGAAATCAAGATGACAGTGCGTGAAATATTAAAAATGGGCGATCCCCGTTTGCAGCGCGTTGCACAACCTATCGAAAAGTTCAACACGCCCGAATTGATTCAAGGTTTAGCAGACATGAAAGAAACCATGCTGGCGGCCCATGGCGCCGGTTTGGCAGCACCTCAAATCGGTTGGGATGTGCAAGTGGTTATTTTTGGCACGGGTCAAGTCATCCCACGTTATCCCGACGCTGCGCCAGTACCCTATACCGTTCTGATCAATCCCATCATCACACCATTGAGTGAAGAGTTGCAAAACGATTGGGAAGGTTGTTTGTCTGTGCCTGGCTTGCGCGCTGTGGTGCCTCGCTGGCAAAGTATTCGCTACACAGGTTTTGATGAATTGGGCAACGCCATTGACCGAACCGCTGAGGGCTTCCATGCCAAAGTGGTCCAACATGAATGCGACCATTTGATGGGTATTTTGTACCCTCAGCGCGTTCGTGATTTTTCAAAGTTTGGATTCAATTCAGTTTTGTTCCCCGAGTTGGCCCCTGAAAAATCGGCTTAAAGCTTGGCTAAACGTGCCAACGCAGACTGCAAAGTACTGTCTTGTTTGGCAAAACAAAAACGGATCACGTTTTGGTCAAAGCCATCGCCATAGAAGGCCGACATGGGAATGGCGGCCACACCAATTTCCCGCGTTAGCCATTGACAGAATTGGGACTCTCCCAAATTCTTTTCCGGTACAGACAGTTCAGAGATGTCGACGCATTGGAAATAGGTGCCTTCACCAGGCAACATCTTGAAGTTCGTCTTGGAAAGTCCGTCTCTGAACAAATCGCGCTTGCGTTGGTAAAACTGCGGAAGATCCAAGTAAGGCCTTGGGTTTTGCATGTACCTGGCCAGTGCATGCTGAACCGGTGTGTTCACAGTGAATACATTGAACTGATGCACTTTGCGAAACTCAGCGGTCAATGATGCCGGTGCTGCAACTGTGCCAACTTTCCAGCCAGTGACATGGTATGTTTTGCCAAAACTAGACACTACAAAAGCCCTTGCCGCCAAACCTGCATAGCTAGAAGCGCTGTGATGTTTCAATGGGGCGTACACCATGTGTTCATAGACCTCATCGCTGATCAAGAGCACTTGGGTAGGCGCCAAAATGTCTTGAAGCTTGAGCATGTCCTCATGACGCCAGACCATGCCGCTGGGGTTATGAGGTGAGTTGATCAAAATGGCGCGGGTCTTGGGTGTGATGGCCGCTTGAATTTTGTCAAAGTCTGGCCTGAATGTGCCAGGCGTTAGCGGCACACGTACAACTATGCCGCCTGCCATCTCAATGTTAGGGACATAGCAGTCATAGCAAGGTTCTAAAACAATGACTTCATCACCTGGATGAACCACAGCCAACATGGTCGTTAGGATGGCTTGGGTGGCACCTGCGGTGACCGTGATCTCGCTTTGAGGGTCGTAATGACGACCATACAAGGCTTCAATTTTTTGGGAGACTGCTTCTCTAAGGGGCGCCGCGCCCGGCATGGGCGGGTACTGGTTCAGGCCTTCTTTCATCGCCTGCGTCACTTGATCGACCAAGTGGGGGTCGCATTCAAAATCTGGAAAGCCTTGGCCTAAATTGACAGCACCAGTTTCAGCCGCCAAGGCCGACATGACGGAGAAGATGGTGGTGCCCATCTTGGGATGTTTGGAAGTTACTTGCGGTGTCATGATGGCTGCCTCACATGTCATAGTCGTTCACATGGCCTGTCATGGCTTTTGCAACCAAAGCAGCCGTCAATCGGTCACTCAACAATTCGGCAAACTGATAAACAAAGTTACGCAAATAAGCGCCACGTTTGAAGGCCACGCGCGCCACATTTTTGCCTAACAAGTCGCCCAAAGGCCTCGCTACCAAATCTCCGACAGGATCGTCTTTGACGGCCATTTCTGCCACGATGCCGACGCCGAGTCCCAATCGCACATATGTCTTGATCACGTCTGAATCAATGGCTTCCAGGGCAATTCTGGGATGCAACTTTTTGCTTTCAAACGCTGCGTCAATGCGTGTGCGGCCTGTGAATGAAGGGTGGTAGGTGATCAAAGGTTCTTTGGCAATGTCTTCCAAATGCAGGTGTTTTTTCTTGGCCAAAGGATGGTCGGGCGCCAAGACCAACATGTGTTGCCACTCGTAACAGGGCAATGTGACCAAATCATCATAGTCGGCCAATGATTCTGTGGCCATGCCAATTTCTGCCGTGTCATCCAACAACATGCGTGCGACCTGATCGGGTGATCCTTGGTGCAAACTGATGTTGACTTGAGGGTATTGTTCGCGCAGGCGTGCAACGGGCACAGGTAAGACATAGCGGGCTTGCGTGTGCGTTGTGGCAATCGACAGCGTGCCGTTGTGTTGCGCGCTGTATTGCTCACCGATGCGCTTCAGGTTGCCGATTTCTCGCATGATGACTTCAATGCTTTTCATCACATGCTGGCCAGGTTCTGTGATCCGCTTGAGTCGCTTGCCATGCCTGGCAAAAATATCGATGCCCAGTTCTTGTTCAAGCTCGATGATGGCTTTGGAGACGCCTGGTTGTGAGGTGTGCAGCGCTTTGGCCGCCTCGGTCAGGTTGAGGTTGCGCCGTGCAGCTTCTTGTACAAATCGGAATTGATGTAAGTTCATATCAATAAACCCTGTAAGAATGGGTTTATTATGCCTTACAGATCTATAGCTGACGTGCTTTGCTGGTTCAATCAGGGCAAGGAAGACAAGGCAATGTTGGCCATGGCCTGCGTTAACTGGGGTTCCTCGCCAATGGCACGCCTTAGTTCAAACTGAACGTCTGGGTGATCTTTTTGGAGTTGCTGTACCAAAACGGGCAGGTCTTCACGGGCATGCCTTCCCACCCCCAAAAACATGGGAACGATGACGATGTGTTGAATGCCGCGCGCAATCATCATGGCCGCCGTGGTGGGCAAGTCAGGCTCTGTTAATTCCAGATAGGCGCAAGCGACATCGGTTTGGGGCGACACGGTTTGTATACGTTGAGCCACGGCCTCAATGGGTAAGCGCCAGAGGGCATCGCGTGAGCCATGCGCAAACAAAATAATGCCTTGGGATGGAGTTGTCATGAATTGCCAATCAACGCAGCCTTACTGCCTGAGAACCAACCACCCAAAAGTGGCCAAAGAAATGATGCTGTAAATCATGGCCGGTGCCGCAGCTGTGAGCCAAGGTTGCCAGTTTTGCAGATTGCCCATGAAACCGAAGACATTGTTCAAGAGGTAAAAACTAATGCCTGCCATTACGCCACCAAAAACATAGCCAGCAATGTTGCCCGAGCGAAAGTGCAAATAAGCAAATGGCAAAGCCAAGGTCAACATCACCCAGCAGCTGAGTGGGTAGAAAACTTTTCGCCAAAATTCAATTTCGTACTTTTGTGCGCTTTGACCATTGGCCGCCAAATGGCGCATGTACTGAAACAGATCAATCGTTTTCATGCGATCTGGACTCAGTAGGGCTGCACTGATCATTTCTGAAGTGATCTCAGTTTGCCATTTCCATTCAGGCAATTGAATAACCTCAATGCGCGCTTCGTCGCCACGGGTCATGTGGAACACACGTCGATCGACTGGCTTGAGCAGCCACGCACCGTCGTCAGTGAATTCAGCGCGAGGAGACAAGGTGATCGATTTCAAACGTCCATCGTTGTCAAACTCGCTGATGCGAATGTTCTCTGGCTGACCGGTGCTGCTAAGGCCGCGAACGTTGACAGCAAATTGTGAATCAGTTTGTTTTTCACGCAGCCAAGCGCCCGTTTGACCCACCGTAATTTGGCCTTGGTAGTTGGCCTTTAAAAGCTGGGCTTGCCGATCAGACCAAGGCGAAATGTAATCACCAAAAATAAAAGTCACTGTGACAAAAATCAGGCCCAGTTGAAACAAGGTTTGCAGCGCCCGCCAAGGTCCAAGTCCCCCAGTTCGAAGGATGGTGAACTCGGAACTTTGCGCAAATCGCGCCATGACAAAGATAGAGCCAATCAAGACCGAGATAGGCAGCAACTCATACAAGTGATTGGGAATCAGCAAGGCAACATACATCAAGGCATGTTGCAGTTGATAGCCTTGCAACTTGTTTTTGCTCAGGGTTTGAAGTTGGTCTACCAAATCAAAAAAGACGAACAAAGCCAAGAAGCCCAAAGCGACAAAACTGACCGCGCGAATGATTTCGCTGTGAATGAGTTTACGGACGGTTTTCATGCCGCACTCCTGGTTTTCGGCTGGACCAGCGTTAACAAACTTCGCCATGACAAATTCAGATGGCGAACTGTAAGCCAGCTGATGGCGAGCAAAAAGGCACCGCCATGGAGCAGCAGCATGAAGGCGGGCAGGGTGGTTCTGCCCGATGCGATCCAGTTTTGGCCCACATTGACCATGTTGTAGTAGCCCACAAAACAAAACAAGGCCACAGCCAGGTGATAACTTTTACCAACGCGAGGATTGACGCTGGCCACCGCCAAGCCCATGATCATCAGGTTGAATGCCGCAAAGGCCAATCCGAGGCGCCAGGACAATTCACCCAGGTTGGTGGCAGTGGGTGCTTTCAACAATCCTAAGGTGCTGATCATGCGGCTTTGAACATCGGTGTTGACCAATTTGGACGTGGGGTCGATCAACAATTTGTAATCTTTGAATTCGGTGATGCGTACTTCACCTGTTTGATGATTGCGCAACATTTGCTGCCCTTGCTGCAGGCTTAAAAAACGTTCGCCCTGATGCCATTCAATTTGACCTTGCTGGGCCGTGGTGATGATTTCGACGGCACCTTCAATGCTTGAAACAAAAACATGACGCCCCGTCTGATTGTTAGGACTGTCCTTGTCGATGAAAAATACGCGCTTGCCACCAGCGGATTCTTGAAATTGACCGGGTGCGACGCGCTCGATGTCATTGCGTTGTTCGTAGCGATCTCTCAGGTCTTGAATTTGTTGGTTGCTCCAAGGCCATACAAACAAGGCAAGCAAAGCAATGGCCAACAAGATAGGCCATGCAAATCTCAACAGCGGTTTTGAAAAAGAAACGAGGCCTCTGCCACTCGAAAACCAAATGACCATTTCACTGTCTGCATACATGCGAGACAAGGTAGACACCACTGCAATGAACAAACTCAGCGTCAAAATCGTGGTCAGATGACCAATGACTGTCAAGCCCATCACCAACATGACTTCTGAGGGATTGACCGACCCGCGCGTAGCTTGACCCAGCGTTCGGATCAAAATAATGGTCATCACGATGGTGGCCAAAACCACGACCGTGGCACCAAAACTTCGAGCCAAGTCTTTTCGAATGGAAGAATGGAATAACATTGCTGCGCTACTAAACCTCAATTATGAACTTCGAATTAAAAACACTTTCCTTGGCAGCTGCTGCCAAATCTTCAACGGACACCCTGATTGTCCTCATTTCTAAGCACTTTAAAGCAGGAAAAGACCCTCTTTCTGACTTGATTGACAAAGCCATCAAGGCCAAGGACCTGTCAGCCGAGGCGGGGAAACTGCTCAATGCCTACGCGTTACCTGGCGTCAAGGCTGCCAAGATTTTGATGGTCGGCATAGGCGAAGCCCGTGCGGCCGACGTTAAAACAGCAGTGGCAGCTGTTGCGGCCCATCTCAAAACAGCAAAAACAGCCAATGCGGTGATGGTTTTTTCAGAAGCGACGACCGCAGCGGCCCTGCAATCAGCGGTGCTGACTTTGGCGGATTCAACCTATGTTTACACAAGCACAAAATCGAATCCAGTAGCGCGTCACTTAAAACATGTTGACTTGGGCCTTGTGGTCGTCAATGCAACGCTTCAGCATGCCTTTGCAAAAAGCATTGCCATGGTGCAAGGCATCGAATTCGCAAAAGAATGGGCCAATCGGCCAGCCAACCATGCCACCCCCACACTGCTAGCAAAGGCGGCACAGAGCTTGGCCAAAGCGAGTCATATCGCCTGTGACGTCCTCGGCCCCAAGGAAGTGGCCAAATTGGGCATGGGATCCTTCATGGCTGTGGCTCAGGGTTCGGCCGAACCTCTGCGTTTCATCGTTTTGAAATACCAAGGCGCTGCCAAAACCGAAGCGCCGACCGTCTTGGTTGGCAAAGGCATTACCTTTGACACAGGGGGCATTTCACTCAAGCCGGCGCCAGAAATGGATGAGATGAAGTTTGACATGGGCGGCGCAGCCAGCGTACTTGGCGTATTCAAGTCACTCAGTATTTTGAAACCAGCGGTCAATGTGGTTGGCCTCATTCCTGCCTGCGAAAACATGCCCGACGGCACAGCCATCAAGCCTGGCGATGTCGTGACCAGCATGAGCGGTCAAACCATCGAGATTTTGAACACAGACGCTGAAGGGCGACTGATTTTGTGCGACGCCTTAACCTATGCGGAACGTTTCAAACCCAAAGCGGTCATTGACATTGCAACCCTGACGGGTGCGTGTGTGATTGCACTGGGCGCTGTTCGATCCGGCCTCTTTGCCACAGAAGATGACCTGGCTGATGCTTTGCAAAAAGCTGGCGATGACGCCATGGACCTGTGCTGGAGAATGCCTCTAGATGACGAATATGCAGAGACTTTGAAGAGCAACTTTGCCGATGTTGCCAATGTGGGTGGTCGACCCGGTGGCGCCATCATTGGTGCCAAATTTCTGCACCGCTTTGCTCAAAAATACCCTTGGGCCCACTTGGACATTGCCGCAACGGCGTGGAAGGGTGGCGCGGCCAAAGGCGCTACAGGGCGTCCAGTTGGCCTCTTGCTGAACTATGTGTTGTCGCAAGAAACCACAGGCAAGACCAAAGCGCGCGCCAAATAAATGAGATTTGCAAATGACGCAAGTTGACTTTCACTTCAATGCACCCGACAAATGGCTGTACGTCAGCCGTTTGTTGCGCAAAGCCAATGCTCAAGGAAAACGTGTGGGTGTTTGGGGTGAGTCCGCAAAGATTCAGCGTCTCAATCAAGATTTGTGGCAGCTGGGGCCAACTGATTTTGTGCCCCATTGTTGGATCAGCGAAGCACCCGAATGTGTTGATCGTTCAAGTGTTGTCATGGCTGAAGATTGGGTCCAACTTCGGAGCTTGCAGGGCTTGGATGTTTATTTAAATTTGAATCATTCTGTCCCACATGATTTGAACCAAGTGCCTCGATTGATTGAGGTGGTCGGCCCTGACGATGAGGACAAAGCCTTAGCAAGACAGCGCTGGAAGCGCTACACCCAACTTGGATTTCAAATCAATCGTTACGATTTGGCGAGCAGGGGGCCCGTCTGAGCTTGGTTTTTGTCAAAAAAGCGCCTTTATCCATGAAAAGCCCCTTTGACAGCCCCCATTTTTGCGGTATTGTTACGGCTTGCTTGATTGAAGCAAATCCACTTTAATTTCGGAGCTTTGAATGAACTTGTCTTCCCTTAAGACCCCTCTGACAGCTGTTGCTGTAGCCGCTGTTGCTTTGACACTTGTTGCCTGTGGCAAAAAAGGTGGCGATGACGCTCAAGTTATCAAAATCGGTCACGTTGGCCCAACCAGCGGTGCCATTGCCCACTTGGGTAAAGACAATGAAAACGGCGCCAAAATGGCGATCGAAGAGTTGAATGCAGCTGGCATCAAAATTGGCGACAAAGCTGTCAAATTTGAATTGCTGGCAGAAGACGATGCAGCCGATCCTAAGCAAGGTACTGCAGCTGCTCAAAAATTGGTCGATGCCAAAGTTCAAGGCGTGATCGGTCACCTCAATTCTGGTACCACCATTCCTGCATCACAGTTGTACAACGCAGCTGGCATTCCCCAAATTTCTCCCTCCGCTACAAACCCCAAGTACACACGCCAAGGTTACGCTGGTGCTTTCCGTGTTGTGGCTGACGACGTGCACTTGGGTGGCACATTGGGCAAGTACGCTGTTGAAACACTCAAAGGCAAAAACATTGCCGTGATCGACGACCGTACTGCCTACGGCCAAGGCGTTGCAGAAGAATTCGAAAAAGCAGTCAAGGCGGCTGGTGGCAACTTGGTGGGTCACGAGTTCACAACTGACAAAGCTTCTGACTTCAATTCCATTTTGACCACACTCAAAGGCAAAAAGCCTGACGTCGTGTTCTTCGGTGGCATGGACGCTGTTGCAGGCCCCATGCTCAAGCAAATGAAACAACTGGGCATCAACGCCAAGTTCATGGGTGGCGACGGCATCTGCACTTCAGAATTGGCCAAATTGGCTGCTGAAGGCATGTCCGACGAAAACGTTTTCTGCGCTGAAGCCGGTGGTGTTGAAGGCGAACAAAAAGCTGGCATGGACAAGTTCCGTGCTGACTTCAAAGCCAAGTTCAACGCTGACGTGCAGGTGTACGCACCTTACGTTTATGACGCTGTGAAAGTCATGGCACAAGCCATGGTGACGGCCGGTTCTTCCGATCCAGCCAAGTACTTGCCCGCTTTGAAAGCGATCAACTACAAAGGTGTCACTGGCAACATCGCATTTGACGAAAAAGGCGACATCAAAAACGGCGCTTTGACTTTGTACACTTACAAAGGCGGCAAGCGCGAACAAATCGCTGTGGTTCGTTAAGCCATAGCCGGTTCAAAAAAGTAGGGCCTTCAAGCCCCACTTTTTTCAACACATCAAGCCCCGACACTGTCGGGGCTTTTTTGTTGGATCTTGGCTGCTGATCAGGCCAATCCGCGTTTGGTTAGCAAGGGGGTCACAGTGGGCGCACGGCCTCTGAACGCAATGTAGGCTTGCATTGGATCTTGCTTGTTGCCCGCTGAGTAAATGTGCTCGTAAAGCTTGTGGGCTGGTTCGGGTGCAAACAAATCACCGGCTTCCAAAAAGGCGTCAAAGCCATCAGCGTCCAAAACTTCTGCCCACATGTAAACGTAATAGGCAGATGCATAACTGTTGGATGAAAACAGGTGAGAGAAATGCGGCAAGCGATGGCGCATGCCAATGGCCGGTGGCATGTCGATGGCCTTCAGCGTGCGGGCTTCAAAGTCCTTGAAGTTCAAAGAGTCTAGGTCGGTGGTTTCATGCAAAGCCAGGTCTACCAGCGCAGAGGAAACATACTCGACTGTTGAAAAGCCTTGGTTGAAAGTTTGAGCATCCAAAATCTTTTGAATCAAGTCGTCTGGCATGGCTTGCCCGGTTTCAGCATGCAACGCAAATTCCTTCAAAATTTGAGGCTGCATCAACCAGTTTTCGTAGACCTGAGAAGGAAATTCGACAAAGTCTCGCAACACACTGGTGCCAGACAATCTTGGAAAACGCACTTGTGACAACAGACCGTGCAAGCCATGTCCAAATTCATGGAACAAGGTTCTGGCGTCATCCAGGCTGAGCAAGGTGGGTTGACCTTCGGGGCCTTGGGAGAAGTTGTTGTTGTTCACAACGATGGGCCTGATTGACGTACTGAGGTGCATCGGATCCCGGTAGGTACTCATCCACGCACCAGAGCGTTTGGTGCTGCGCGCAAAGTTGTCGCTTAAAAATAAGCCCACATGTTGGCCGTTGGCATCTGTAACTTCCCAGCCCGTCACAGTGTCATGGTACTTGGCAATGTTGCTGACTTCTTTGAAATTCACGCCAAACAAACGGTTGGCCACATGAAACATGGCTTGCATCAGTTTGTGCAGTTGCAAATAGGGCTTGATTTCAGCTTCGTTCAAATCAAATTTTTCTTTTCGGACGCGTTCTGTCCAGAAGTGCCAGTCCCAAGCTTCAAGGTCATTCAAGCCAGACAGTTTTTTCAAGTCTTCACGTTCTTGCAAAGCTTTCAAGCGAGCGGGTTGCCAGACGCGCATCAGCAAGTCACGCGCTTGTTGGGCGCTACCGGCCATGGTGTCAGCCAGTGCATATTCCGAAAAATCTTTGTAACCCAGTAGCCGAGCCTGCGCCAATCGCAGCTTGAGAATTTCCTTCATGATGGGCTCGTTGTTGTGCGCACCCGCATGCTCACCCCGCTGGCACCATGCGTTCCACATGGTTTTGCGAAGGTCCCGTCGCTCCGAAAACGTCATGAAGGGCGTGATGGAAGATCGCGACAAAGTGAATGCATGTGCGTTGGGTTCTGTCAGACCTCTGTCTTTTGCAAGTTTTTGCGCAGATTGACGCACAAAGGAAGGCAGGCCTTGAAGCTCCTCGTCTTTGGTGAGTGTGAGGCAAAAGCTGGACTCATCCGCCAGGACATTTTGCGAGAACTGTGTAAACAGACTGGCCAACTTTTCGCTGTTTTGAGCGAAGCTTTCGCGGTCCTTTGCTTGGAGCTTGGCACCTGCTCTTACAAAGTCCAAGTGATAACGTTCAATCAAACGTATGCATTCAGCATCCAATTGAAGCTGATGTTTGGTTTGATTCAGTGCATCAATGCGCTGAAAGAGGGCTGCATTCAGGTACAGCGCTGCACTGTGCGCTGCCAATTTGGGCGCAAGATTTCTTTCAAGGCTTTGAATGTCAGGCGAGCTGTGGGAGGCGCTGAGGTTGAAAAAAACATTGGAGGTTTGATTCAACAAATCGCCACTGGCTTCAAGCGCAATCAATGTGTTTTCAAACGTTGGGGGTTCAGAATTGTTAGAAATGGCGGCAATTTCTGCCTGATGCTGCAACAAGGCTTTGTCAAAGGCTTCTTCAAAATGAGACGCTTGAATTGACTCAAAGGGGGGCATGCCAAAAGGCGTTTGCCATGTTTGTAATAAAGGATTGGTCATGTCGGTATTTTTGATGAGTGCGAACGGAATTTTGACTTTAAGGGTTTACCTGAGGTGTGGGGCAAAGCCCCTGAAATAGCCCTTCAATTTTAAAAAGTTCAAGGGAATTTCTTTGAATTAGATTATTCTCCAAGGCTGAATAATTTGACCCATTATCGGTGTCTGAATCTGTGTCTTAACATTGTTGTAGAGGATGGCTGTGGAGTTTTCGACGCGATTAGATCTATTGGATCAATGGGGCATGCTTTTGAAACTGAAATTCAAAAAACACCTGTCTTTCTTAGGCCTGGTAGGGCTTTGTTGCGCGCAATTGGCCATTGCCAATCCGGCGCCAAATCCCAAAGCCAATCCGGCAGATCCAGACAAGGTTCTGAAAATTGCATTCCCAAGCACCGAAACTGGATTTGATCCCGTTCGTGTCAATGATCTGTATTCCAACACCATTACCGCAGCAATTTTCCAGCCCCTGGTGACATACGACTGGATGGCCATGCCAACGCGCATCGTTCCGCACGCTGCTGAAGCCATGCCTGAGGTTTCTGCCGATGGCAGAACTTACACCTTCAAAGTCAAGAAGGGCTTGTTTTTTACGCCCCATGAAGCCTTCAAGGGCCAACGCCGTGAGTTGATCGCGCAAGATTTTGTCTACACCTTGTTAAGGCACGCAGACCCTAAAAACAGAAGTCCCCAAGTCTCAGATTTCGATGACAAAATTTTCGGCTTTGCGGATGCCCGCAAAAAAGCTGTTGCCAGCGGAAAATTTGATTATGACCAACGACATCCTGGCATTTATGTCATTGATCGTTACACCTTGGCCATTCAACTGAACCAACCCGATCGCAATTTTCTTTCCCTCTTGACCAATCCCTTTGCCGGCGGCATGGCGCGAGAAGTGGTGGAGAAATATGGATTTGAAGAGTTGATGGCCAATCCGGTGGGCTCGGGCCCTTACATCCTCGAAAAATGGGTGCGTGGTTCCAAGATCATTCTCAAAGCCAACCCAGAGTACCCTGGCTTTGTTTGGGATTTTGAACCGCCTGCCAACAACCCTGTAGAGCTGCGCATTGCCAGTCAAATGCAAGGTCGCAAAATGCCTCAAGTGGGTCGCGTTGAGGTGAGCATCATTGAAGAGCCGCAATCGATGTGGTTGGCATTCAGTGGTAAAGAAATTGACGTGGTGGCGGTGCCGCCTTCCTTCATCGAAAAAGCTTTAACGCCCAAAAATGATTTGCAGCAAACATGGGTGGCGCAAGGCGTCAACATGTACAGAAGTGTTGAGCCCGACATTCGCTACCAATTCTTCAACATGAAAGACCCTGTCATTGGGGGTTACACACCCGAGAAGATTGCACTGCGACGTGCCATCATCATGGGCTTTGATGTGGATGAAGAAATTCGGGTGATTCGCAAAGGCCAAGCAGTGAAAGCGCAGCAAATGGTGTCGCCCGTGATTGCGGGTCACGACCCCAATTACAAAAGCTTGGTGAAATTCAGTCCGCTGTCTGCTAACGCACTTCTTGACGAGTTTGGCTACAAGAAAGACGCCAAAGGCTACCGCAGCATGCCCGATGGCAAGCCCTTGGTCTTCACCATTTATTCCTCGACTTCTTCCATTGACCGTGAGCGCGATGAACTTTGGAAAAAATCCATGGACCGCATTGGCATTCGGCTCAAAGTCAAAAAAGACAAGTTTCCAGAAATGCTGAAGCAGGGGAAGCAGTGCGCCATTCCATCCTGGGCATTGGGTTGGACGCGTTCATCTGAAGCCGAGTTTGTGATGAAGTTGCTGTACTCCAAAACCATTGGGCAAAACAATTACGCTTGCTTTGAAAATGCCGAATACGACGCCAACTTTGAAAAGCTCAAACGTTTGCCAGATGGCCCTGAACGAACCAAAGTTCTGCACAACTTGTACCGTTTGATGGAAGTCAATGGTGTGTTGGGTCTCAGTTCAACTGGCATTGCCACACGCCTCAGTCATCAGCGTGTGGAGGGCTACCGCAAACACCCCTTGATCTTGGGTGATTGGATTTACTATGACATTCAAAAACCTTAAGAGGGATTGAGCATGAGTGCCTACATCCTTCGCCGTTTATGGCAAATGATTCCCACTTTGGCGGGTGTTATTTTGCTGGTTTTTTTCTTGTTCAATTGGATCGGTGGTGACCCGGCCTACGTGTTGGCTGGCTTGTTTTCCAATCAAGAGCAAATTGACAGCATCCGCGCAGAATTGGGCTTGGACCAACCCTTGCACATCCAGTTGTGGATCTTCGTCCAACAAGTGGCCACATTCAATTTCGGCAACAGTTGGACCACTGGGGAATCGGTGGCCGATATTTTTGCCACACGCCTGCCCGCGTCACTGACCTTGATGGCGCCTTTGCTGGTCATTGAAACACTGATCGCTTTGGTGCTGGCTGTAGGATTGGCATGGGTCCGTGGATCTTCGATCGATCGTGGCACCATGGTCGTTTTCACGGCGCTGATGTCGGTCAGTATTTTGGTCTTTATCATTCTGGGCCAATATGTGTTGGCTTATCGATTGGGTTGGTTCCCAGTGCAAGGTTGGAGTGACAACTACTGGAAAAACATCACAACCTATGCGCCACTTCCCATCCTGTTGGGCTTGTTGGTCAGCATTGCGCCCAATACGCGATTGTTCAGAAGCTTTGTGCTCGATGAGGTTGACCAAGATTACGTTCGCACTGCGCGCGCCAAAGGCTTGTCTGAGCCTCGGGTGATGTTCATCCATGTGCTGCGCAACGCGCTGATCCCTGTGATCACGTTTGTCATTTCAAACTTGCCAGGTTTGTTGCTGGGAGCGTTTTTGTTAGAGCGCTTCTTTGGCATTCCTGGTGTGGGACGTGAAATCATTTTGGCGGTCGAACGCAGCGACTTTCCGGTCATCAAGGCCGTCACGATTTATGTGGCCATTGCCACCATGGTCTTCAACTTGATCGGCGACGTTCTCTATCGCATCACGGACCCACGCGTTCAGCTTCGCTGATGCATCATTGAATTTCATTTTTGTATGCAAACATCTATTTCAAACGCGGTTGCTGTACCGCAGATCGCCGCCAGTGAAGGTGCTTGGGCCTTAGCTTGGCGCCGTTTCAAGTCAGACAAAGTAGGGGTCTGGAGTGGCATCACCGTTGTCCTCAGTTTGCTGCTGGTCTTGTCGACCTTGTTGGGCTCTGTTGCACACGATTGGGAAAAAGAGGTGGCCGTCAGTCATGCACCACCTTCTTGGGCGCTGGGCGACATTCAATCAGCAAACAACGCCAAATCAATGCCAGAAGTTGTGCTGTATGAACCTACACCCACTGACATCGTCGATCCTATTGCCGCCCAATGGGAGTCCGCTCAAAAAGCCGTGAAGCCCAGTGGTGACAAAGTCAATGCATTGGCCACCAGCCTGCCCATGGGATCTGACAAATGGGGCAGGGATGTGCTGTCGAAAACCATCAAAGGCGCTGAAACCAGTATTTTGGTGGGATTGGCCGCGGCGCTCATGGCAACCGTCTTGGGTTCTGTGTTGGGTGCAGTGTCTGGTTGGTACGGCGGCATCGTGGACGACTTGAGCAATTGGCTGTACAACGTTTTTCACTCCATTCCAGGCATCTTGTTGATCTTGGCAATTGCCGCTGTCCTCAATACCAAAGGCACCATGGCCGTGGTCATTATTTTGGGGACAACAGGTTGGACCGGTACTTATCGATTGATGCGTGGGGAATATCTGAAGCATCGAAACCGCGATTATGTGAGGGCGGCTGACGCCATTGGCGCATCCAACAACCGCCGCATGTTTGTGCACATTTTGCCCAACGTCAGTCACGTGATCTTGGTTCAATTTTCGTTGCTGACTGTTTCATGCATCAAAGCAGAAGTCATTTTGTCGTTCTTAGGTTTTGGGGTACCAGTGGATGGTGTGTCATGGGGCACCATGTTGACGGAAGCCCAAAATGACTTGCTGGTTGGCATTTGGTGGCAATTGCTGGCAGCAACATTGGCCATGTCGATTTTTGTGACTGCCTTGTCACTGCTGACAGACTCACTGCGGGATGCACTCGATCCCAAAGTGATTCATTGAGACGATATTGAGAGACTATTTCAAGCATGGCTACACGTCGCACACCCCCACCCATTGCCAACATCTCCGACAATTTGTTGGAGGTTAAAAATCTCACAGTTGATTTCATCAGTGCATCCAAAGCACCAGTCAGAGCTGTCGAAGAAGTTTCTTTCGTCATTCCACGGGAACGCACTGTGGCCTTGGTCGGTGAATCTGGAAGTGGCAAGTCTGTCAGCGCCTTGGCCATCATGGGGCTCTTGCCAAGTCAAAATGCCAAGGTGGCGATTCACTCCAAAATTGACTACGACGGACGCTCCTTGTTGAATCTCAGCCGCCCCGAGTGGCAGTTGATTCGCGGTTCTCGAATCGCCATGATTTTCCAAGATCCCATGACGTCGCTCAACCCTGTTTACACCGTGGGTTATCAGCTGGCTGAAATGCTCCGAATTCACAAGCGCATCAGCGGCAAAGAAGCCTTAAGCCGTGCGCGCGACTTGCTGGAGGAGGTGGGTATTCCAGAACCGCAGAAACGCATCCATGCGCATCCGCATGAATTGTCAGGTGGACAGCAGCAACGCGTCATGATTGCCATGGCCTTGGCTTGTGAGCCAGAGTTGTTGATTGCAGACGAACCCACCACAGCGCTGGATGTCACTGTGCAGCGTCAAATCATGATGCTGTTGGCTGAACTGCGCGAGCGACGCCGAATGGCCATGTTGTTCATTACCCATGACCTTGGCTTGGTCAGTGAAGTGGCCGATCATGCGGTGGTGATGCGCAAAGGGACGGTTCGTGAGGCCGGTCCTGTTAAAACCATTTTCAGTGCGCCTCAAGACCCCTACACCAAGGCCTTGCTCAGTTGCAGACCCAGTGCAGAACGACAAGGCAAACGTTTGTTAACCATTGATGATTGGATGTCGGTCCAACCCACCTCTCATCTACCTCAAAACAATTCAGACAATCCTGAAATTGTGACCATCACAGCCTCTGCAGCGGCTGCTCCCATGAGTGCATCTGAGCATGCTTTGCTTGAAGTTCAAAATTTACGCAAAGTATTCAAACGTTCTGGCGATTGGTTCAAGAGTGATGATTTCGTCGCCGTTGAAGATGTCAGCTTCAAACTACAGCGCGGTCAAACGGTTGGTTTGGTGGGGGAGTCGGGCTCTGGCAAAACAACGGTGGGGCTGTGTTTGTTGCGCTTGCATGAAGCCACGGCAGGCAAGGTGCTGTTTGATGGTCAGAACTTGCTAGAGATGTCGAATCAGGCGTTTGCCAAGTACAAGCGTCGTCTTCAAATTGTTTTTCAGAATCCTTATGCATCTTTAAACCCAAGGTTTACCGTGGGTGAAATTTTGAGTGAGCCCATGCAGCTACATGGCATTGGTACCGGTTCTGCCGATTGGGAAAAGCAATCTTTGGCGCTGCTAGACAAAGTTGGCATGCCTGCGTCAGCGCTGAAGCGCTATCCCTTTGAGTTCTCAGGTGGCCAGCGTCAGCGGATTGCCATTGCGCGTTCGCTCAGCTTGTCACCAGAGGTGGTCATCTTGGATGAGGCTGTATCGGCATTGGATGTTTCTGTCCAAGCGCAGGTTTTGAATCTCTTGAAGGACTTGCAAAAAGACCTTGGGCTCAGCTATTTGTTCATATCGCACGATTTGGAAGTGGTGCGTTACATGTCTGACACTTTGTTGGTGATGAACAAGGGTCAAGTGGTGGAGCAAGGTGATGCGCTAAGCATTTATGCCAAGCCGCAGCACAGTTACACACAAACCCTGCTGGCTGCCGTTCCCAAAGTTCAGCATGCGATGGCTGTTTAAGCACTCTTAGCGTCTGGCAAGGCCTTAAGGCTTTTCAAATAAGGCCTTGAATAGGCGATCAGTGCCACCAGAAGCGTGCCTGCGCCTGCTGCGCCGAGTGAGCTTCGCATGCCCCAGTGCTCGGCCATCCAGCCTCCCAAAATGGCGCCAGGACCTGCTGGTAGCAAAATCAACCAACGCATGGTGGTGGTCATGCGGCCTAAGAGTTCTGTTGGCGTAAATGATTGCCGAAGCGATAAGAAATTCACAAAGAGCAAGGTGGCGCCCCAACTGAAACAAAGAAGCATCCAAGAGAACAAAAACAAACTTGGCAAGTAACTTTCTAGGGCCAACAAGCTGATCCATCCAAACGATGTGATGGCGATTCCCAAGATGAGCGCGGGTCCAGGACCAAAGCGCGATGACAATTTGGGCCCCGCCATGCCGCCCAACACAGAACCAATGCCCAATGCGACAAAACTCATTGAGACCAAGGTTTCGTCTAAGCCTAAGTCTTTGACAGCAAAAATAATTTGAACTGACAAAGCCAATTGCGCAAAAAATTGCCAAGCACCCACTGTGGCTGCCATTTCGATGAGCATTTTTTGTGATTTGACAAAGTTCACACCTTTCATCAATTCATCTTTGAATGATCGGTCTTTCCAGGTGGACCGAGGTGGAACTACTTCGTGAATTCGGATGCCACGCAACATCACCACCGAACCTATCAAAAGTAAAGCATCCATGACCAACGCCAAGGGCGCACCAAACACGCGTATCAACAAACCTGCCATGCCAGGGCCCAGTACTTCTGCCATAGAGCCAGCAATGGCGTTTTGTGAATAGGCTTCAACCAGTTTTTCACGTCCGACAAGTTGGGTCAGAACAATTTGAGAGGCCGATCCGGCGATGGTGTAAACAGTGCCCAGTGCAAAGCTGACCGCATACATCAAGGGCATGTTGAGCATGTCCAGCGCCCACGCCAGTGGAATGAGAAGCAAGGTACAGCCCATGAAAATTTCACCAGCAATGTACAGGGGAAGTTTTTGCATGCGATCAATGAGCACGCCACCTGGCAGTGAGAGCAACACAAAGGGGGCAATTTCCATGGCCGTGAGCAGGCCCATTTGGGTGGGGCTGGCGTCTAACAGGAACACCGCTGTGAGGGGCAAAGCCAACATGGTGATTTGACCTCCCAAATTGCTGAACAAAATGGAGAGCCACATCCGTCGGTAGCCGGGAATTTGAAAGAGGGGACTGCGAAAGATGTTCAAAAGGAAAAACCCCGCTAAAACAAGGTTCTAGCGGGGTTTGAATTTGGCGGAGCAGGCGGGATTCGAACCCGCGGTGGGCTATGAACCCACACACGCTTTCCAGGCGTGCGACTTAAACCACTCATCCACCGCTCCGAATCCCGCAAGTATAGCAGTTTAGAGGCACATTCTTGACCCAAACCGCTTCTGATGGCCCGTTTATTCATTACACTTCGCCCCTGTTGTCCAATTTTTGACCCAAGGCAGGTCCCCTATGAAATTTCGTTTTCCGATCGTCATCATCGATGAAGACTACCGCTCTGAGAACACCTCAGGTTTGGGTATCCGTGCCTTGGCTCAGGCCATTGAAACCGAGGGCTTTGAAGTCTTGGGTGTGACCAGTTATGGTGACTTGTCACAGTTTGCGCAGCAGCAATCACGTGCCAGTGCCTTCATTTTGTCGATTGACGATGAAGAGTTCACACCAGGCCCAGACCTTGACCCTGCCGTTTTGAGTTTGCGCGCTTTCATTGAAGAAGTGCGTCGCAAGAATGCAGATGTGCCCATCTATATTTATGGTGAAACCAAAACCTCACGCCACATTCCCAATGACATCTTGCGTGAATTGCATGGTTTCATTCACATGTTTGAAGACACGCCTGAGTTTGTGTCGCGTCACATCATCCGTGAAGCCAAAAGTTATTTGGAAGGTGTTCAACCGCCTTTCTTCAAAGCCCTGCTCGACTATGCAGAAGACGGCTCGTACTCATGGCACTGTCCAGGCCATTCAGGTGGCGTCGCCTTTTTGAAGAGTCCTGTAGGCCAGATGTACCACCAGTTTTATGGTGAAAACATGTTGCGTGCTGACGTCTGTAATGCCGTTGAAGAATTGGGCCAGCTGTTGGACCACAACGGCGCCATTGGCGAGAGCGAACGCAATGCGGCGCGCATCTTCAACGCCGACCACTGTTTCTTTGTGACCAATGGCACCAGCACGTCTAACAAGATGGTTTGGCACCATACCGTGGCACCTGGCGATGTGGTGGTGGTTGACCGCAACTGTCACAAATCAATTTTGCACGCCATCATCATGACTGGCGCGATTCCTGTTTTCCTTAAACCCACTCGCAACCATTACGGCATCATTGGTCCTATCCCTCAAAGTGAATTTGAAGTGAGCAACATCCAAGCCAAGATCAAGGCCAACCCCTTGCTCAAAGGCATTGATGCTAAAAAGGTCAAGCCACGCGTCATGACGCTGACGCAGTCGACCTATGACGGTGTGCTGTACAACACCGAGACCATCAAGGGCATGCTGGATGGCTATGTTGAAAACCTCCACTTTGACGAAGCTTGGTTGCCTCATGCCGCGTTCCATCCGTTTTATGGCACCTACCACGCCATGGGCAAGAAGCGCGCACGTCCTAAGAATTCAGTGGTCTATGCCACGCAATCCATTCACAAGCTGTTGGCGGGTATCAGCCAAGCCAGCCATGTGTTGATTCAGGATTCTCAAAATACAAAGTTGGACAGGCACCTGTTCAATGAAGCCTATTTGATGCACACCAGCACCAGCCCTCAGTACAGCATCATTGCCAGCTGCGACGTTGCTGCGGCCATGATGGAGCCTCCTGGCGGTACAGCTTTGGTGGAAGAGAGCATCGCCGAAGCTTTGGATTTCCGCCGTGCCATGCGCAAAGTGGATGACGAGTACGGCAAAGACTGGTGGTTCAAAGTGTGGGGCCCCGAGAACTTGGTCGATGAGGGCATTGGACGCGCTGAGGACTGGATCATTCGCAGCGATTCACGCAAAAAGGGCAGCAAGTGGCATGGCTTTGGTCAGATGGCCGATGGCTTCAACATGCTGGACCCTATCAAGGCCACCATCGTGACCCCTGGTTTGAATTTGGATGGCAAGTTTGACAAGGCGGGCATACCGGCTTCCGTGTTGACCAAATTCTTGACAGAGCATGGCGTGGTGGTTGAGAAGACCGGCCTTTACAGCTTCTTCATCATGTTCACCATTGGCATCACCAAAGGTCGCTGGAATTCTTTGCTGACGGCCTTGCAGCAATTCAAAGATGACTACGATCGCAACCAGCCTATGTGGCGCATCATGCCGGAGTTCTGCCAGAAGCAGCCCAAATATGAGCGCATGGGCTTGCGTGATTTGTGCCAGCACATTCACGCGCTGTACGCCAAATATGACATCGCACGCTTGACCACGGAAATGTATTTGTCCGACCTCACGCCTGCCATGACCCCGGCAGATGCCTATGCGCAAATTGCCCGTCGCAAAACAGAGCGCGTGGCCATCGATGAATTGGAAGGCCGCATCACCGTGGGATTGGTGACACCTTATCCTCCAGGTATTCCATTGTTGGTGCCCGGCGAAGTCTTCAACAAGAAGATCGTGGATTATTTGAAGTTCTCTCGTGAGTTCAATCTGCAGTGTCCTGGCTTTGAAACCGACATTCATGGTTTGGTGGAAGAGAAGGGCGAAGACGGTGTAAAGCGTTACTACGCTGATTGCGTTCGCGTCGATTGATCACTGCTGTCCTTGAATGAACTTCAAATCACGAACCCACTTATTTCTTGCTTTGATCGTGCTGCTGTCTTTGGGTGGCGGTACTTGGTATTGGCAGCATCAAAGGGCCAAAGCAGCGCCAGTCAAAGATGTCCTGGTGAAAGTATTCCAAGCCTCTGAGGTGACGCAAGCCCAATTGCAGGCGCTGTCTGGACGGATTGAAATGTCGGGGGTGTTGATTGCCTCTGAAACAGCCACATTGCGCAGTAAAACGGCAGGGACTTTGCTCCGTTTGAATGTTGCCGAAGGTCAAACGGTTCAAAAAGGCCAAATTCTGGCTGAAGTAGATGTACGTGACTTAAGTTCAAGAACTGAGGAGCGTGAAGCAGCACTGAGTTCGGCTCAACGGGCCTACCAGTTGAGCTTGTCGCAGCACAAAGCCAATCAAGATTTGTCACGACAAGGCTTTATTTCAGAAACGGCTTTGGCTTCTTCGCAGGCTAATTTGGCCGCTAATTTAGCGCAGTTGAAAGCAGCCGAGTCGGCCGCCATGGCCCATTCAAAACAAGTTGCTGATGCTGCGATCACGGCACCTTTTGCCGGGGTTGTGGCACGTCGGTTGGTTAACGCAGGTGAAAAAATTTCGCAAGAACAAGAAGTGCTTCAATTGCTGAACCCATCCCGCTTGGAGTTCAAGGCCATGGTTGACGCAGCTGCAAGTCAATTTCTCAAACCAGGCTTGAAGATGCCCGTTCAATTTGAAGGCGTCAGTCAGGCCGTTATGCTTCGTTTGGATCGCATGGGTCCTGGTAACGATGCGGGATCTCGTGCACTGCCTGTGTATCTCACGCTAGAGCAGGCAAGTTTGCCACCCATGCTTCGCCCGGGTTTGATGGGAATGGCGCAATACGCCTATGCATTAAACCAAGAGGGTTTGACCTTGCCGATCACAGCCGTCCAAGAAGAAGGTGGCAAGAGCATCGTTTGGGTCATTCAAGAGGGCGTGCTCAAACGTCAGACCGTCACGACTGGTATGAAGGATTCACAAGGTCAGCGCATATACATCTTGGATGGCCTGAAAGCCACTGACGCTGTGTTGGCGCTTCGATTTGAGGGCCTGAAAGAGGGCACCGAGGTTGAGGTCAAGCGCTGATGTTGGTCACGCGTGTATCGATTGCAAGGCCTGTCTTTGCGGTCATGGTGATGATTGCCTTGTGTGTCTTGGGCATCTTTTCTTATGTCAAGTTGGGGGTAGAACAACTGCCTGATTTGAACTTGCCGATTGCCTATGTCGATGTGCTTTACCCAGGTGCGTCGCCGCAATCGGTGGAGGAAGAAATCACCAAAAAAATTGAAGAAGCACTCAATGGCATTGCCGGTGTGAAACGCATCACCTCACGCTCTTTCGAAGGTCGCAGCCAAACCAGTGTCGAATTCAATTTGAATGCCAATATGGCCCGTGGCATGCAAGATGTGCGGGACAAAATTGCAGCTGTGCAGGCTGCATTTCCCAAAGATGCCAAAACCCCCTTGGTTTTGCGCGTTAACAATGAGGCCTCAGAGCCTGTGGCGGTGATTGGGGTTTTGTCTCAATCCAAGACGCATCGCGATGTGTCGATGTTGGCGGAATTGCAAGTGGTTCGGCGCTTGCAACGAATTGATGGCATTGCCTTCATCAAAATTTCTGGCAATGCCACGCGAGAAATTCGCATCGATTTGAACCAACAAAAGTTGCGTGCCAATGCTGTCCTTCCCATAGACATCAGCAATGCCCTCAAAGCTCAAAATCAAGATGCGCCCATTGGCTTGATATCCAATGACGTTCAAGATGGCATTTTGCGAATGGAAGGTCGGTCCAAAAATTATTTGGACTTGAACGCCACCGTGGTTCAGCAACGAAGCGGATTGCCTGTGACTGTGGCAGATCTTGGCAAACTTTACCTGCGTGAAAAAGAACTTGAATCCTTGGCGCGTATCAACGGTCAGCGTGCCATCAGCATTGAAGTATTCAAACAGCAAGACGCCAACATTGTGAGCACAGGCGAGGGCATCAAAGAGGCCTTGGCTGAACTCAAGAATCAAATTCCCGCAGATGTTGAAATTCGCACAATCAGCTTGAACAGCGATTGGGTAAAGGCTTCCTTGGTGGGGGTCCAAAGAACGCTGATTGAAGGCGCTTTGCTGACGGTGGCCATTGTGTTGCTTTTCTTGAAGTCTTGGCGAAGCACGGTGATCACAGGATTGACCCTGCCCATTTCGGTCATTTCCAGTTTCATCGCCGTTCAGGCTTTTGGATTCACACTCAACTTCATGACCATGATGGCTTTGTCACTGTGCATCGGCTTGCTGGTGGACGATGCCATTGTGGTGCGTGAAAACATTGTGCGGCATTTGGCCATGGGCAAATCGCATGTCCAAGCGGCTCTGGAAGGCACTCAAGAAATTGGCTTGGCCGTTTTGGCGACGACCTTTGCGATTTGTGCTGTATTTGTGCCGATGGCTTTCATGGATGGCATCACAGGTCGCTTGTTTTTCCCATTCGGAATCACGGTGGTTGTCGCAGTGATCATCTCTTTGTTGGTCAGTTTTACCTTGGATCCGATGTTGTCCAGTGTTTGGCCAGAGCCCGCCAATGCCAATTTGGACCGGGTGCCCGTGCTCGGCTATTTGATTGCGAGGGTCGATCGTTTCATGGCAGGATGCCACGCGTCTTACGAGTCTTTGGTTCACTGGATTTTTGACACTCGCAAGTTTGAACTCGTTCCAGGGTTGAGACTGTCGCATCGTGCGTTGGTGCTGTGGGGTGCGGTGTTGAGCTTGGTGATTGCATTTTTACTGACCAAAGTGGTTGGAATAGAATTCATTCCACAGACAGACCGTGGACTGATTCAAATCACCATGCGCTTGCCGGTGGGGTCTAGCTTGCCACGCAGTAGCGAAAAGTTGGCCCAAGTGGAGGCGGCCATTCGATCTGTGCCTGAAGTTGAAACGGTCGTGACCGTGATTGGTGGCAGTGATGCTGGATTTTTGGTGGGTCGAAATCAGGCGGCCGTCAACATTGTCTTAAAACCAAAACATGAACGGCAACGCACGCAAAAACAAATTGAAGAAGTTCTTCGCAAGTTGACGCAGCCCATCTCAGGCATTGAAGTGGCCATCGGCTTGGACAGGCCGATCTACATTGCGGTGTTGGGCAACGATGCCGAACGTTTGGCGCAATTCAGCAAAGACTTTTCTGAAAAGATCAAAAGCATTCCTGGCATTGTGGACGTGGACCTTTCCGTCAAGCCTGGACTGACAGCCTACAGCGTCAAACTGGATGCATTGGCCATTCGTGAACTGGGCTTGAACGCTTCGCAAGTGGCGCAGACGCTGAGAGCTTATGTCAATGGTGAAGTTGCCACAACCTGGCTGGCAGGTGATGGTGAGCAGATTCAGGTGGTTTTAAGGTTGCCTGAACTCGATCGTCAGCATTTGGTGCAAATGCACAAATTGCCCGTTGCGTACACCAAAGAAGGGCAAGCCATTGAATTGGCCAGAGTGGCTCGGATTGAACCGACCGCCAACCCAGAAGTGATCCGGCGCCAAAATTTGATGCGCCGTGAAGCCATCTTTGCTAGTGTTGAAGGCCGTCCAGCCGGCGATGTAGGCGCTGATGTTCAAGCCATGATGAAAGCAACTACACCGCCGGAAGGCATTTACTTTGATTTGCAAGGATCGACCAAAGATCAGCAAGATGCCTTCTCGGCCATCTTGAGTGCCATGTTGATGGCTGTGCTGTTCATCTACATTGTGTTGGCCAGTCAATTCAACAGTTTCAAACAGCCGATTGCCATCATGGCATCGCTGCCTTTGGCCTTGATGGGCGTGATGCTTTCTTTGTGGCTCACTCAAACCACCCTTAACTTGTTCTCCATGATTGGCATGGTGATGCTGATGGGCTTGGTGACCAAAAACGCCATTTTGTTGATCGACTTTGCCAATGAATCGCGCAAGCGAGGCTTGTCAGTGAAAGATGCATTGCTGGAAGCTGGACAAGTTCGCATGCGCCCCATCATGATGACCACCTTTGCCATGATATTTGGCATGCTGCCCTTGGCCTTGGCGCTGAACGAAGGCGGTGAATTACAAGCAGGCATGGGACGCGCCATCATTGGTGGTGTATTGACGTCTACTTTTTTAACCTTGGTGGTGGTGCCCGTGATTTACTCTTACCTTGTCAAAGACGATGCGACTTAATATTCAATTTGACCAGGCATAAAAAAACCGCTCCGAGGAGCGGTTTTTTGTGGCCAGTCCCAGTCATGATCTGGGACTGTGGTGATTAGAACTTGTAGTTCGCTTTCACAGCCAATGCACGACCCAGGGGGTCTGTGTAACGTGGGTCGTAACCTTGTTGGAACGTAGCACCTTGGTTTGTGAAAGGTGGCTTTGTGTCAAACACGTTACGCAACACGGCGCCCAATGTCAGGTTTTTGATACCTGTGTAGCTCACGCCGAAGTCAACCAATGTGTATGACTTCACTTCATTGATGTATGAAGGATCGGCATTCTCATCGGTGTAACCAGACATGTAACGCACGCCTGCGCTGTAACGGTAGTTACCTTGCGCCATGGTGGTGGTCAGGTTGTGCTTCCAACGGAAGATGGGGCTAGAGTCTTTGTACTTGCCAGCGTTTTCGATGTACTCGCCACCGATTTCACGTTGGTATTTGTAGCTGTTGACGTAAGTGCCATCGTAGTTGAAGTTGGTTTTCAAACCGGCAATGGTGGTGGCGTAAGCAGCGCTGAAATCCAAACCATTGGTCTTCACATTGCCCAAGTTGTCGGTCAATGTTTTGATGTAGGCAATGGCGTTAGAGCCTGCAACCACTTGGCAACGTTCCCAGTTAGATGCTTCGGCAGCACTCAAAGTGTTGCAACGAATGATCTTGCTGGCGTACTTGGCTGGATCGTCGAAAATGGTTTGCTCAGGGAAGGAACCAATTTGGCTCTTCACTTGAACGTTCCAATAGTCAACGGTCATCAGCAAGTTTTTCGCGGGCTGGAAAGCTGTACCGAAGCTGATCGCTTTGGACTTCTCAGGTTGAACGTCAGGGTTACCACCGTTCAAAGCTTGAGTCTGCTGACCGCAATCACGTGATGTGATGCCAGATGCAGTTGCTTTACCGCCTGGGCACAACAAAGGATCGTCATAAGCATTGCTTGAGAAGGTGCGTGACTGAGGACCGAACACGTCATCCAAGGATGGTGCGCGGAAGCCAGTGTTGGCAGAGCCACGAATCACTGCAGTGGGAGACACTGTGTAACGGAAGCCTACTTTAGGATTCACGCTGCTGCCAAAGTCGCTGTAATTGTCAGCGCGCAAAGCGGCTTGCAATTCCAACTGCTTGGACACAGGGAACAAGGCTTCGGTCACAACAGCGGTCACTGTGCGTGATGCGTCATTGACGTGGTAAGGGCTGCGACCAGCGGATGGCACGCTGTTGACCAGGTCGTCGTTGGTGTTGGTTGAATAACCTTCACGACGTGCTTCTGCGCCAATCGAAATAGCGGCGTTGCCACCGTCCATCTTGAACCAGTCACGGTTGAAGCGGGCATCTACGCCTGTGGCAGTACCACGACCTGTAGAGAATGTGCCACGTGCTTTGGCCGCATCGATGTAATCCAAAGCTGCTTGCGTGTTAGTGCCAAAAGGATTCAACAAACCGCTTGTGACGCCCGCTTGAATTTTGGTTTTGCTGACATAACCGTTGGTTGGGCCATCAGAAACTGTGCTGGAAGCAGAGTAGAAACCAGTTTTGTATTCCCATGCACCTTCAACACCTGACAAATCAGCCACAACACGGTTGGCTGTGGAGTTAGATGTGTTTTCACGACGGCCTGCTGGCACCATGCGCCAGCCAATACCGATCAAACCTTTTGTAGCGTCCAAACCGGCATAGGTTGTGGGATAGAACGGGCTAGTCACAGGCATTGTCATACCGGTCACTGGATCGGGCGCAACACGAGCGATATTGGTGTTCTCTGAGTGAACGGCTTCAATTGTCAACAAACGGCTGTCGCTCAAACGGAACGTACCTTTTGCATTGATGTTCAAATTCTCTGTTTCAGGAATGATGTCAATGGCCGATGTGTAGTCATAACGGCAAGTTGTGCCAGAAATGAAGATCGATCCAGGAGGGGCGCAATTGGGCAATGTGACGTTGCCTGACTTGATGGCGCCTGCTGTGTTGTAGTAGTTGAAGTTGGCAGGGAAGGTTGTGCCTGAGGTTTTGTTCAAACCAGCTGACGGAATCACACCCGTTGCGCCAAATGCACGGTCAGTTGCCTTGACGGAAGCTTGTGTTTTGTTGTCCAGAGAGAACCACAAGTTGTAACCGTCTTTGGCCAATGAACCTTGTCCACCTGAGAAAGTGAAACGCTTGATTTGGCCAGATTGTTGTGATGGGTATGTGTTGTCAATGGCAATGTCAACACCTTGGTAATCACGCTTCGTGATGAAGTTGATCACACCGCCAACGGCGTCCGTACCATAAATGGCAGAAGCGCCATCACGCAATACTTCGATGCGCTCGAGTGCGGCAAAAGGAATGGCATTCAAGTCAACAGCGCTAGCGCCAATACCGAAGAAAGCCAAACGACGGCCGTTCAACAAAATCAAAGTTTTGTTGGAACCCAAACCGCGCAAACTGGCGTAAGAGCCACCGCCTGTGCCAGAGCCAATGCTTTGGCTGCCACCGGTGCTGGATTGGCTGGCTGTAATGCGCTGAACAATTTCTTCAGTGGACGTGACGCCCACGGATTTCAACTCTTCTGCAGAGTAGATCGAAACGGGCAGGGCGCTTTGGTTTTCGATGGAACGCTTGATAGACGAGCCAGTGATGGTCACGGTTTCGACTTGTTGAGCTTGTGCAACTTGCAGGCTCGCCATGGTCAAAGCAGTGCCACCGAAAGCCAGCCACAAGTGGCGGTTCAGGGTGCTGATTTTGAATCGAGGCATTTTTAATCCTTTTGTAACTAAATGAATATGAGAATGAAGTGAAAAATGGTCTTTTCGGAACAACCAGACACTCGTGTACGGCTGAGAAAAGACCAAAAGTTACATTTCAGTTACTCATCCTCTAAATATCTGACAAATTTGTGAAAATTGCTATTCTGATTTTTGGAAATGTTAAAAAAAAACAACGCCCTAAGACGTTGTTTTTGGGAGGGGGATGTGACTAGAAAATTAAGCTTCGCCGATACCACCCACAACATGGCTGAAACCACCATCGACATACACAATTTCGGCAGAGATGCCTGCTGACAAAGGACTCATCAGAAATGCGGCTGTATTGCCAACATCCTCAATGGTGACGTTGCGGCGAATGGGGGATGCGGCTGCAACAGCACTCAGAATTTTGCCGAAGTCTTTGATGCCACTGGCGGCCAAAGTTTTGATGGGGCCGGCACTAATGCCGTTGACGCGAATTTTCTTGGGTCCCAAAGAGTCTGCCAAGTAGCGCACAGAGGCTTCCAAGGATGCCTTGGCCAAACCCATGGTGTTGTAGTTTGGTACCACTTTGAGGGCGCCCAAATAGGTCAAGGTGAGCAAAGCAGCGTTTTCGCGCAAGTATGGGAGGGCTGCCTTGGCCATGGCTGGAAATGAATACGCACTGATGTCGTGCGCAATTTTGAAGCCCTCACGGCTGAGGCCTTCAATGAAATCGCCGGCGATGGCTTCCCTGGGGGCGTAGCCGATGCTGTGAACAAAACCGTCAAATTGTGGCCAGTGTTGCGACAAATCTTTGAACAATTTGTCAATTTGCGCATCGTCTCCCACATCGCAGTCAAAGATCAGCTTGGAGCCAAAGTCAGCCGCAAATTCTGTGATCCGGTCCTTGAATCTCTCGCCCACATAGCTGAAAGCCAATTCAGCACCCTGTTCATGACAAGCTTTGGCGATGCCGTAAGCGATAGAACGGTTGGAGAGAACGCCTGTGATCAGGATTTTTTTGCCAGCAAGGAAGCTCATGGTGTGAAAGGAAAGTTATCTAATTCGACATTTTGACATGCTGGCCTGTACTAGACGATGACGCTCTTTGTTGGCTGCTTGCAACACTGCTAACTTTTTGAATTGATTCAATGAATCAATATTATTTTTAAAGTAATTACCAAGTATTCGTTGTCTGTATATTTTGAATTCTATAGAAAACGAAGGTTTGTCGTCATCAAGACCCTACTCGTGTAATTCCCAAGTTAACAAAAGTAACTTTTCGACTAAAAACATCAAATCTATTATTTTTTGATTTGAAAGGTCGCTTGATGTTTAAGCCATCCAAAATTAGCCTGGCTGTTATGGTTCTCATGACTGCTGGTGTTTCGCCCATGGCATTCGCCCAGCAATCGGGTCTTGCGGAAGTCACCATCACTGGCTCGAACTTGAAGCGTGCTGATAAAGAGGGAACATCTCCCATTCAAACAATCTCTGCCCAAGAGATTCAGCAATCGGGTGCCACCAGTGTTTTGCAATTGTTGAAGGCGGTCCCTTCAATGGGCGTGGGAGGTTACAACGACACACCGGATCAAAATGGTTTCTCACGTGGCGTGGCCACCGCATCTCTGCGTGCTTTGGGTTCTACCTCTACATTGATTTTGCTGAATGGCCGTCGCATGACGCCCTCCGCGTATGCCAATCCCAACAATGGTCAATCGACCTTGTATGACTTGAACAGCATCCCAGTCTCTGCCATCGAGCGCATTGAAATTTTCAAGGACGGTGCTTCAGCTGTTTATGGCTCTGATGCCATGGCGGGTGTGATCAACTTCATCACCAAAACCGGTTTTGTGGGTGGCGAAATTTCAACCAGCATTGGTGCCAATGACAACCAAGAATTTGGTCGTCGTAATGTCAATGGCACTGTAGGCATGGGCAATTACAAAGCAGATGGCAAAAGCCTGATGTTGTCATTCGATTTGTCTTCTCAAAACAAGACAACGGTGCGTGATGGCTCATTTGACATCCGTGCCTCTGAATACGCAGCAATGAACAACCGTTTGATCCCGTATTACAGCTACGCAACAGATCAGCCTTTTTTCTTCAAAGAGCGTGCACTCAATTCCAAATCGTTCTTCACGACTGGAAATGCGACTACTCCCAACATCTTGAACAAACTGAACTGTGATCCATCCAAGCAATTGGTGGGCAGTGCCGCATACGGTATTGCTTCGTCCAGTTTCTTGTTTGGCCGAACATTCTGTAACTACGATGGCGATGCATTTACCGATGTGCAAACCGAGGGCGAAGATTTCAGCTTGCTAGGAATCGGCAAGTTCAGAATCAATGAAAATTTGTCTGCATTCAGTGAATTTGCTTTCAACGACACACGTCGCACATATCGCGCTCCTGCACGAACCATTAGCGGTACATCGCCAACCACCAACTTCTTAGTTGGTGGTATTGCAGAGCCTTTCCAAGCGATTTTACCAATTGGCCATCCAGACAATCCTTTCACAGATGCACGTTCAGCCGTCGTTTATCGATTTGAAAATCTTAAAACAGGTAACGACTTACTGAATCAAAATGTCCGCTTATTGGGCGGCTTGAAGGGCGTTCAAGGTGCATGGGATTGGGAGAGCGCTGTACTCTGGAACCAATCTCGCCGTGAAGAAACAGCCTACGGCTTCTTGTACTTGCCAACATTGCGCAAGCTGATCACTGACAAGCGCTCGTTAGCATCTTTGGCGGCAGATCCCACCATCACCAAAGATTTGACCAATGTCGGCATTGCTGAAATTGCTCAATGGGATGCAAAAGCTACGACTGAGCTTGGCCAGTTGGCGGGTGGCAAAATTGGTTTGGCTGTTGGCGTTGAAGCTCGCCAAGAGCGGCTTTCCATCGATCCAGATCCCGCCAATGCTCGCGGGGATATTTTGGGGCTTTCTACAACTGCCATTCAAAGTAAACGCGATGTCGTCTCTTCCTTCTTCGAAGTGCGTACGCCGTTCTCAAAAACCTTTGAAATGGACTTTGCCGGTCGTTTTGACAAATATCCAAGTTTCAAAACAAATTTTGTGCCTAAAGTTGGCGCCAAGTGGATTGCCAATGAGGGCTTAGCCTTCCGGGGTACTTACTCAGAAGGCTTCCGTGCGCCCGCCCTGTCTCAGGTAGCTTCTGGTGGTGCACAATTCTTCTTGAATGGTACAGTTGATCCTATTCGTTGTCCTGATGGCGTAACACCCGTTGCTGGTGCAGAACAAGCTGATTGTTCCAAGAGCGTCTCTGGTGTGGGCGGTTCCAACCCAGATCTGAAACCAGAGAAATCAAAAGGCTTCTCATTGGGCATGATCTATTCGCCTACAAAAGACATCGATGTATTGATCGATACCTACAAGGTTCGTCAAGAGAACGAAGTGGCCTTGGGCAGCGCAACCTACCTGCTTGAGCACCCCGATCGCTTCCCAGCAGACGCCATCACACGCGACACCAATCCGTTGAACCAATTGAAGGATGCCAATGGCAATCCTATTCCTGGTACAGGTCCTTTGATTGCTGTCAAAACACCTTGGGTTAACCAAGGTGCCACAGAGATCACGGGTATTGACCTGGAATTGAAGTCACGCAACAACTTGGGCGACTATGGTCGTTTGACTTCATCGTTCAAAATGACGCACTTGATGACTTACATGCGTGCAGAAGCGCCTGGCGACTTCATGCGCAATGCCGTAGGCACAGCTGGTGGTTTGAATGACTGGGCAACTTCTGTTGGCGCCATTCCACGCAATCGTTTCACTTTGTCGACAGCTTTAGAGCAAGGCTCACACATCTTCTTGGCCGCCATGAAAATGACCACGTCTATTTCCATGATGCGTCGTTATGACGGTGCCACTGAGTACCCTGTTGCTTATTGCCACTATGGATCAGGTCAGCCCAAAACAGCGACATCTTTGGGTGGCGTTGCTTTGTACAACACCTACTACCCCGACTGCAAAGTGCCTTCATGGAAAACCTTTGACGTGGGGTACATGTACAACGGCATCAAAAACCTGCAATTGGGCTTGAACATTTCCAACGTGTTTGACAAGCCAGCGCCTTACTATCCTGGCTCCAACACCAGCACCACGGTGCAACAGGGTTATTCTTCTAGTTTGTACAACAACACAGGTCGCTACTCGCGCTTGACTGCCAAGTACATCTTTAACTAAGTTGTCTTGACATCCACTAAAAACGCCTCGATTTCGAGGCGTTTTTCTTTAGAGGGCGCTGGCGAAAAGTTCATGTCGCTTGAGATAAAGTACGCCATCTTTCAAAAACAATCATCATGTTCAGTTCAATTCATCGACTTCAGCGTTTTGCTGCCATCTGCGGGCTTGCCTTTCTGCTCCAGTCTTGTGGTGGCGTCTCCAATGAACCTGTGCCCAAAGCACTGTTGGCTGAGAATGTCCTCTTCAGCTCTTATCAAGAATCACCTAAGTATTTGGATTCAACGTCCTCGTACAGCAACAATGAAACGCCTTGGACTTATGCGGTGTATGAACCGCCACTCAAGTACCACTACTTGAAGCGCCCCTATGAGTTGGTGCCTCGCACCTTGACCGACATGCCCAGTGTCAAGTTTGTTGGCAAAGATGGTCGTGAAGTGCCTCTTCAAACACCAGCTGATCAAATTGCTGAAAGTGTCTTTGAGCTGAAAATTGAGCCCGGAATTCAATACCAACCGCACCCTGCATTTGCAAAGACGCCTGATGGCAAGCATCGGTACTTGTCATTGAAAGAATCCGATTTAGAGGGCAAGCGCCGTCCCTACGATTTTGAGCACATGGGCACGCGCGAATTGCTGGCTGAAGACTATGCCTACGCCATCAAACGTTTGGCTACACCTCGCATCAAGTCACCTTCGTTTGGTTTCTTGTCAGAAAGGATTGTGGGCTTGGCAGATTACGGCAAAGAGATCAAAGCTTTCAATGAAAAACTCAAAGAGGGTAAGTCAGCGCGAGAAGTCGGACCTTTCGGTCATTTGCCTTGGCTAGATTTCAGAGAACACAAACTGACTGGCGTTGAAGTGCTTGATGCGCACACCTTGAAAATTCGAGTGGTGGGCAAATACCCGCAATTCAAATATTGGTTGGCCATGACCTTTTTTGCGCCCATTCCATGGGAAGTCGATGCGTTTTATGCACAAGCGGGAATGTCTCGTCGCAACTTGAACCCAGACACCTGGCCCGTGGGTACGGGCCCTTACATGCTGACCGAATACATTCCCAATTCGCGCATGGAACTGGTGCGCAACCCCAACTACCGAGGCGTTCCCTATCCCTGTGAAGGCGAAGAGGGGGACAAAGAAAAGGGCTTGTTGAAAGACTGTGGTCTTAAAACCCCCTTCGTGGACAAGGTGGTCTCGGTGATCGAAAAGGAAGCCACTTCGGTTGCGACCAAATTCATCCAAGGTTATTACGACATTCCTCAATTAGAACGTGGTGAGCCTGGCATTGGTTATCAAGTGTCGATTCAAGATGGTACAGGTCGCGCCAAAGAATTGTTGGAGCGCAAAATTCAATTGCCCAGCACCATTCAAGTCGGTTTTTGGCATTTTGGTTTCAATTGGCTCGACCCCGTCGTGGGACTCGGCAAAACGCCAGAGGACCGTGTTCGCAATAAGAAGTTACGCCAAGCATTGGCCATTGCTTTTGACTTTGAAGAGTACGTGTCCATTTTTGAAGATGACCGTGCGCAGGTCAATCACAGTGTTGTGGTGCCAGGCTTGTTTGGCAACAACTTGTCAAAACCCAATCCTGTGGTTTACGACATTGCGGCCGATGGCAAATACAAACGCAAATCCATTGAGGTTGCCAAAAAGCTGCTAGCTGAAGCAGGCTATCCAGAGGGCCGCGACTCTAAAACAGGGCAGCCTTTGGTTTTGAATTACGACACGCAGGGTGTGGGTCCAGGTTACAAAGCTCGTTTGGATTGGGTGGCCAAGCAATTTGCCAAGTTGAACATCCAAATAGAAATTCGCAACACAGACTACAACCGTTTTCAAGACAAGATGCGCAAAGGTTCCGCGCAATTTTTCTTCTGGGGTTGGCTGGCCGATTACCCAGATCCTGAGAACTTCTTGTTCTTGTTGTACGGCCCTAATTCGAAGGCCAAATTTGATGGTGAAAACTCTAGCAATTTTGCGCATCCTGAATTCGATCAACTCTTTGATCGCATGAAGGACCTGGACGACACGCCCGAGCGCGCTGCCCTGATTGGTCGAATGATTGAGATCATGCAGGACGAAATGCCCATGTTGTACGGTTGGTCAGAAGAGTTTGGTGGGGCTTATCACCAGTGGGTAGGTAACGGCAAGCCTTCCAACATCATCCGTGACAGCTTGCCCTATTTGCGCATTGACCCCCAACTGAGAACCAGCAAAATCAAAGAATGGAACCAAGCCATTTGGTGGCCTTTGGCCATCCTGCCCTTGCTGCTATTGGCCGTTGCATGGCCTGCATGGAAAGCCTGGCGTCGGCGACAGTCACAGCGAGCCGTTCAAGGTTCTGCCACCTCAACAAGGAGCATGTGATGTTCAGATTTTTAACCCGAAAATTGGCCTACGGTTTTGCCATTCTCATTGGCATCAACTTGCTAACCTTTGTCTTGTTTTTCAAAGTAAATACGCCGGATGACATGGCACGCATGCAGCTCGGTGGCAAACGCGTCACGCCCGATGCCATTGAAAAATGGAAAGCTGAACGCGGCTACGACCGACCTCTGTTTTTCAATGAAAAAGAGCAGGGCGTGGCTCAAGTGACCAACACCTTATTTTTGGACAGTTCACTGCGCATGTTTGCTTTTGACTTTGGTCGTGCAGACAGCGGACGCGACATTGCTTCTGAAATTGTCCGACGTGCGGGTCCTTCCATCGCTTTGGCTTTACCAACATTTGTGGTGGGTTTGGGCATTTCGATTGTGCTGGCCCTCGGCTTGGCTTTTTTCCGGGCCACCTATTTGGATTTTTGGGGCACCGTTTTGTGCGTGGTGTTCATGTCCATCTCCTCCTTGTTTTTCATTGTGATGGGACAGTTCATGTTCTCTAGGGTTCTTCAATTGATGCCTGTTTCTGGCTTTGCGCCTGGCATGGATGCTTGGCGGTTTTTGGTGCTGCCCATTGCCGTTGGAATCTTGGCGCGCTTGGGGGGCGAGGTGCGATTCAATCGCACCTTGTTCATGGAGGAAATTGGCAAGGACTATGTGCGTACAGCACGTTCTAAAGGCTTGTCTGAAGCGCGTGTGTTGTTGGTGCACGTGCTTCGCAATGCCTTGATTCCCATTTTGAGTGCCTCTGTAGCGGTCATTCCGCTTCTGTTCATGGGCAGTCTCATCACGGAGTCATTTTTTGCCATTCCTGGCCTAGGCAGTTATTTGATTGAAGCCATTGCGGGCCAAGACTTTGCCATCGTGCGAGCCATGGTTTTCATAGGCTCCTTTTTGTACATCGTTGGTTTGATATTGACCGACATCAGCTATACCTTGGCTGATCCTCGCATTCGTTTGCAATAAGCGCACCATGCAACCTGTATTTTTACTCACCGATTTATTCGTTTATGCCATTTTGCTGTTTGTACTTTGGTACATGTGGCGAGTGCGCTCCGACCGCAATTTAAGGGCCAATTGGCGCTTGGCCATGCAACGCCCCGTCTCCATGGTCAGCAGCATAGTGCTGGGCTTTTTCTTGGTCATTGCTTTGGCCGACTCTGTTCATTACAGAGAAGCATTGCCGGCTTCCACAGGGCAAACAAGCACACAGTATTCCTCTGAGGCCAGCTCTCTTTTAGACAACTTGTTGAAGCCCTTGGCGACAGCACGAGAGCGCAGTTATTCAGAGCCCTTGTCTGCTGTGGCTTTTAGAAAAGAAACCTTTGAGCGCGATGGCGTCTCGGTGCGTGACTATCCGCGCTTGCGATTTGGCGGCAAACATTTGCAAGATCCAGCCTCCGAGCTCTCTGCAGATGTCTCGCGCAAATCGTGGACTGCACTGGGATTGGGGGCGGCCATCGTTGTGAGTTTGATGTTGCTGGGATTAGCTCTTGCAATGGCTCAAACAGGTCAATCTTTCTCTGTCGTTTTGACGCGCTTTCGAAATGGCCAAACCCTCTGGCCTTGGCGATCCATGACCATCACGTTTGCGGTTCTGGTCATGTCAATAACGTGGGTTGTGATGCTGTCGCAGGGCTACCATGTGTTTGGCACTGACAGAACAGGCAACTCCGTTTTGGTGTTTGCATTGAAAAGCGTCAGAACGGCTTTGGTCATAGGCGGCCTCACCACACTTGTCGTACTGCCCTTGGCATTGCTATTCGGCGTCACTGCGGGTTATTTACGGGGCTGGGTGGATGAAGCCATTCAATACCTCTACACCTTGCTGGCATCCATTCCGGATGTGCTGCTGATCGCTGCATCCGTTTTGCTATTGCAGGTGTTCATTGACAAGAATCAAGGTGTTTTTGAAACCTCACTAGAACGCGCTGACGCACGTTTGTTCTTCTTGTGTTTAATCTTGGGCATCACATCCTTCACAGGTTTATGCCGCTTGGTTCGCGGTGAAACTTTGAAGTTGCGAGAGCTGGAGTACATCCAGTCGGCCCGTGCTTTTGGCGTTTCAACACCCCGAGTTCTTTGGCGGCACATTGTTCCCAACTTGATGCATTTGGTGTTGATCAATACGGTGATGCAATTTTCAAGCTTTGTGTTGGCTGAGGCCGTTCTATCTTATGTCGGTGTTGGCGTCGATCCTAAGACTGCAAGTTTTGGTGTCATGATCAACACAGCGCGTGCTGAGTTGGCAGCGACGCCTTTGGTCTGGTGGACCTTGGCCACCGCATTTGGGTTCATGTTTCTGATTGTGCTCAGTGCCAATTTGTTGGCCGATGCAGTTCGGGATGCTTTTGACCCCAGAACCCGTTTACGCAGTGCCAGTTCCGTGGCGAACACAACGCAAGAGGTGGCCGCATGAGTCAGCAGTTGAACGTTCAGAATCTTGTGGTCGACTTGCAAACCGAGCAAGGCATGGCGAGGGCCGTTGATGCCCTTCATTTAACCTTGCAAAAAGGTCAAACATTTGCTTTGGTCGGTGAGTCGGGTTGTGGCAAGTCGATGACAGCGTTGTCTTTGCTTCGCTTGTTGCCCGACAACGCGGTCATTCAAAACGGCAAAGTCAATTTGAACGATGTCGATGTTTTTGACTTGAGTGAAAAACAAATGCGTTCCATCCGCGGACGCCGCATTTCCATCATTTTCCAAGAGCCCTCCACCAGTTTGAATCCCGTGATGACTGTGGGCGATCAAATTTTGGAAGTGATCTTTCAGCACACCGACCTCCAAGCAGAAGCGGCTCGAAAGAGGGCCATCGAGTGGCTTCATAAAGTAGGCTTGCCAGAGCCCGAACGGAGAATGGGCAGTTACCCATTTGAATTGTCGGGCGGACAATTGCAGCGAGTGATGATTGCCATTGCCTTGGCCGCTGAACCCGATCTGTTGATTGCGGATGAACCCACCACCGCTTTGGATGTCACCATTCAGGCGCAAATTTTGGACTTGCTCAAAAGCCTTCAACAAGAACGTGGCATGGCCATGCTCTTGATTACCCATGACCTGGCCGTTGTCAGTGGCATGGCCGATCAAGTGGCCTTGATGTATGCGGGACAAATTGTGGAGGTGGCCTCTGCCGCTGACTTCTTTGTCCGTCCCTCGCACCCTTATGCCAAATTGTTGTTGCAAGCTTTGCCAGGTGAAGATTTGAGAGGTCGTCAATTGGCCGCCATTCATGGCACGGTGCCGCCTCTGACGCAAACCTTCACAGGTTGCCGCTTTGCGCCACGTTGTCCCTACCAAACTGAAGTTTGTACAGACAAAGCTGTCGCTATGACCGCCTTGTCTGATACGCACAATGTTCGCTGTGTTCGGGTGCACGATGCCAGTTTGCAGTCTTTGAGTTTGCCTCCCATTTTGGAGCGAGCCCAAGCAACATCTTTGGACCACGCCGTGTTGCTGTCTGTCAAGAATTTGTCGGTGACTTATTCAATGGGCCGTGGCGTTTTGGGTGGCAAAAAAACTTTCCAAGCAGTGAAGGGCGTTAGTTTTGACATCCAAAGAGGGCAGACCTTGGCGTTGGTGGGGGAGTCTGGCTGTGGCAAGACCACCATCGGTAAATCCTTGCTGCAATTGTTGACACCACAGACACAAGTGACGGGACAAGCCATCTTGCAAGGACAAGACTTGTTTCAACTCAAGGGACAGGCATTGCAATCTTCCCGCAAGCAAATGCAAATCATTTTCCAGAACCCATTTGCTTCACTGAATCCCCGCATGCGTGTTCAGGAAATTCTGGAGGAGGGCATGAAGAGTCTTCACCCCGAATGGTCGGTGGACCAACGAAAAGCAGACTTGAAGATTCTGATGGATCAAGTGGGCTTGCGAGCAGATGCTCTGGACCGATACCCCCACGAGTTTTCTGGCGGGCAACGCCAACGCATTGCCATTGCTCGCGCTCTGGCTGTCAAGCCCAGCCTGATTGTCTGTGATGAGCCAACTTCTGCTTTGGATGTCTCTGTGCAGGCCCAAATTTTGAATTTGCTGCGTGAATTGCAGGACCATTTGGGTGTGAGCTATTTGTTTGTCACACACAACATTGGGGTGGTCGCCTATTTGGCAGACCGTGTTGCCGTGATGCATGCTGGTGAAATGGTCGAAATGGGGGAAGCTTCTCAAATTTTGAACAATCCACAGCATGCCTACACAAAATCCTTGCTTTCAGCCGTGCCGCAACTCAACACGGCACTGTCTTAAATTGGCGCTTTTTTCCAACAAAATCGTTCCAAATCAAGGATTTATGGATTAGAATGCGAGCTTCACGACCAAACGGGCGGGTTTTCACCGCCCGTTTTTTTTGGTCGATCGATTAATGAGCAGGGTAATTACCTGTCATTTTTCAAGTCCTGAAACCTGAATGAAAAGACTGATTTCGCGTGGCATTGCAGCAGATTGTTGAAGAAACTGTAGCCGGACTGGGTTACGAGCTGGTAGAGATTGAACGCTCTGCCGGAGGCCTTGTGCGCATCACCATCGACAACATTTGGGCAGAAGGCGTTGACCGAATGGACATTCCCTTTGTCACGGTGGAAGACTGCGAAAAAGTGAACAGGCAATTGATGTTTGCTTTGGAAGTTGACGGTGTTGAATATCGCCGACTTGAAGTGTCTTCCCCTGGCATTGACCGTCCTTTGCGCAATGACCGCGATTTGGCCCGCTTTGAAGGTGAGTTGATTGACATCACCCTGAAGGCCCCCATGGGCGAAGCTGCGGCTGGATTGGTCAACGCTTTGCGCAAAAAGTTTCGGGGCACCTTGGAAAAAGCAGATGCCGAGAACACATGGCAAATTGTGTGGTCCGATGCGCCAGAGCCCAAGCCTGGTGCGCGTGTCAGTAAAAAGAGACCGCCAGTTCCCATGCAAGTGCTGGGTTTCAGGTTAGACGAATTAAGAGAGGCGCGTCTTGCGCCAGTGGTTGATTTCAAGGGCCGTAAGCCCAAAATAGACTTAGGAGAGAATTAACATGAATCGCGAACTGTTGATGCTGGTTGAAGCTATCTCACGTGAAAAGAACGTGGAGCGTGACATCGTGTTCGGTGCTGTGGAGTCTGCATTGGCCCAAGCCACCAAAAAACTTTACGAAGGCGATGTGGACATTCGTGTTGCCATTGACCGCGACAGCGGCAATTACGAAACCTTCCGCCGCTGGCACGTGGTGCCTGATGAAGCGGGTTTGCAGTTGCCTGATCAAGAAATTCTCTTGTTTGAAGCACTCGAGCAAATTCCTGACATCGAAGTTGATGAATACATCGAAGAGAGCGTCGAGTCTTTGCCCATTGGCCGCATTGGTGCCATGGCCGCCAAACAAGTCATCTTGCAAAAGATCCGTGACGCTGAGCGCGAGATGTTGCTCAACGAATTCATGGCACGCGGCGAAAAAATCTTGGTCGGTACTGTGAAGCGCATGGACAAGGGCGACATCATTGTCGAGTCTGGCCGTGTTGAAGGTCGTTTGCGTCGCAGCGAAATGATCCCCAAGGAAAATTTGCGAAATGGCGACCGCGTTCGCGCCATGATCATGGAAGTGGACCTGACTTTGCGTGGTGCGCCCATCATTTTGTCGCGTTCATCACCCGAGTTCATGATTGAATTGTTCCGTCAAGAAGTTCCCGAAATTGAACAGGGCCTTCTTGAAATCAAATCTTGCGCCCGTGACCCAGGCTCTCGCGCCAAAATTGCAGTGTTGTCTCACGACAAACGTGTTGACCCTATTGGCACTTGCGTGGGCGTTCGCGGTACACGCGTCAATGGCGTGACCAACGAATTGGCGGGTGAGCGTGTTGACATTGTTTTGTGGAGTGAAGACCCCGCACAATTCGTCATTGGTGCTTTGGCACCGGCCAACGTTCAGTCCATTGTGGTGGACGAAGAAAAGCACGCCATGGATGTGGTGGTTGATGAAGAAAACTTGGCCATTGCCATTGGCCGTGGCGGTCAAAACGTCCGATTGGCTTCCGACCTCACCGGTTGGAAAATCAACATCATGGATGCTGCAGAGTCTGCTCAAAAGCAAGCCGAAGAGACAACGGGCATTCGCGCTTTGTTCATGGACAAACTTGATGTGGACCAAGAAATTGCCGACATCTTGATCGAAGAAGGTTTTACCAGCTTGGAAGAAGTGGCCTACGTGCCCTTGCAAGAAATGTTGGAAATTGAAAGCTTTGACGAAGACACGGTCAACGAACTTCGTTCACGTGCCAAAGATGCCTTGCTCACACTTGAAATTGCACGCGAAGAAAGCGTGGAAGACGTCTCGCAAGATTTGCGTGACCTCGAGGGTTTAACACCCGACCTCATTGCCAAATTGGTTGAGGCAGGCGTTCACACTCGCGACGACTTGGCCGATTTGGCCACCGACGAACTCACTGACATCACCGGACAAACCGATGGTGAAGCCACCGCCCTGATCATGAAAGCCCGTGAACATTGGTTCACTGGTCAGGCCTAAATTCAAGGAGGCAAGAACCCCATATGTCCAGTAATACCGTCGCCGAGTTCGCCAGCGAACTCAAAAAATCACCCGACACTTTGCTTGAGCAATTGCGCTCTGCAGGTGTCAACAAGTCAGCGCCATCCGATGCGTTGACTGAAACAGACAAGCAAAAGCTTCTGAGTTATTTGCAAGCGAGCCATGGCACCGCCACAGGTGAGCGTAAAAAAATCACCTTGGTTAAAAAATCAACCAGTGAAATCAAACAGGCTGATTCAACAGGTAAAGCGCGCACCATCCAAGTTGAAGTTCGCAAAAAACGCACTTTCATCAAACGCGATGACGAATTAGAAACTGAACAAACGCCCGCCGCTGCAGAGCCTGCTGCACCCTTGATCGATCATGCTGAATTGGCGCGCCGTGAAGAAGAAGCACGCAGCCAAGCCGAATTGCTTCGTCGACAAGAGGAAGCGCTTGCAGAAAAGCGGATCGAGCGCGAGGCCAAAGAACAGGCTAAACGCTTAGCAGCGCAAGCTCAAGAAGCCGAATTGGCTGCTAACGCAGCTCAAAAATCGCCCGAAGAAACTGCCGCTGAGGCTGCAGCCATTCGCAGCGCCAAAGCTGCAGCCGCTCAACATGAAGCTGACAGCATCAACGCAGCCTCTAAACCCGTTGATCCCAGCATTGCACAATCTGCTGAGGCCGAGCGTGTGAACGCTGAAGCAGTCAAATTGTCTGAAAAAGCAGCGCAGAAAAAAGCCGCTGAAGATCAGGCAGAGCTCGAAGCCAAAGCCGTTGTGGCTGATGAAGCTGCACGCGAACGTGATTTGAACTTGCGACGTAACAAAGCATTGGCGGAGGCGGAAGCCATTCGCGCCATGATGAGTGGTCCGGCCAAAAAAGCCCCAGTCAAAGAAGAACCCAAAGCGGATCCTAAAGCCGCAAAAGGCACTTTGCACAAACCGGCTCAGGTCGCAGGTGCTACCGCCAAACGCGCTCCTGCTTCGACGGATGCCAAAGATGCTGCGCCTGGTGGTAACAAAGAAATTAAATCAGCCAAGCTTTCTTCAAGCTGGGCTGGTGATCCAGCGACCAAAAAGAAAGCCATCCCAACGCGTGGCGACACCAGCGGTGGTGTTGGCCGCAACAACTGGCGCGGCGGACCTAAAAACCGTCGTGGCAATGACCGTGATCGTGAAGAACACACGCAAGCAGCACCCGTCGAGGCGCGCGTCATTGAGGTGCACGTGCCCGAAACCATCACAGTGGCTGAGTTGGCGCACAAGATGGCCATCAAGGCCTCTGAAGTTATCAAACAATTGATGAAACTAGGCCAGATGGTCACCATCAATCAGCCTTTGGACCAAGACACCGCCATGATTGTGGTGGAAGAGTTGGGCCACAAAGCGGTCATTGCTGCGCTTGACGATCCAGAAGCATTTACCGACGAAGAAGTGTCTCAAAGCGATGCGCCTTTGTTGTCACGTGCACCTGTGGTCACAGTCATGGGTCACGTTGACCACGGTAAAACTTCTTTGCTCGATTACATTCGCCGTGCCAAAGTGGCTTCTGGCGAAGCGGGTGGTATCACCCAACACATCGGCGCGTATCACGTTGAAACAGCGCGTGGCATGGTGTCCTTCTTGGACACGCCAGGTCACGAGGCCTTCACGGCCATGCGTGCACGCGGTGCGCAAGCCACCGACATCGTCATCTTGGTCGTGGCCGCCGACGACGGTGTGATGCCACAAACCAAAGAAGCGATCAAACACGCCAAAGCAGCGGGTGTTCCCATTGTTGTGGCCATTAATAAGATCGACAAACCTGATGCCAACCTCGACCGCGTGAAGGGTGAGTTGGTTGCCGAAGAAGTGGTGCCTGAAGAATTCGGCGGCGATTCGCCATTCGTAGGCGTGTCCGCTAAAACCGGTGCCGGCATTGACGAATTGCTCGAACAAGTTCTCTTGCAAGCTGAAGTGCTTGAGTTGAAAGCGCCTGTGGATGCAGCCGCCAAAGGCTTGGTCATTGAAGCGCGTTTGGACAAAGGTCGTGGACCTGTGGCCACTGTGTTGGTTCAGTCCGGCACTTTGTCGACGGGCGATGTGGTGTTGGCAGGTCAAACCTTTGGCCGTGTTCGCGCCATGTTGGATGAAAACGGCAAGCCAATCAAAACAGCCGGACCTTCTATCCCTGTCGAAATTCAAGGTTTGACAGAAGTGCCACAAGCTGGTGACGAATTCATGGTGCTGAGCGACGAGCGTCGTGCCCGTGAAATTGCCACTTACCGCGCAGGCAAGTTCCGCAACACCAAGTTGGCCAAGCAACAAGCTGCCAAGTTGGAAAACATGTTCAGCGACATGAGCGCTGGCGAAGTCAAAACTTTGCCCATCATTGTCAAAGCCGACGTACAGGGTTCGCAAGAAGCTTTGGCGGCCTCATTGCTCAAACTGTCGACCGACGAGATCAAAGTTCAATTGGTCTATGCGGCGGTGGGCGGTATCAGCGAGTCCGACATCAACTTGGCCATTGCGTCCAAAGCGGTGGTCATTGGCTTCAACGTGCGAGCCGATGCCGGCGCGCGCAAACAAGCCGAAGGCAATGGTGTCAGCATTCATTACTACAACATCATTTATGACGCTGTCGATGAATTGAAAGCCGCTATGTCTGGCATGTTGGCCCCCGAGCAGAAGGAAGAAGTCATTGGTATGGCCGAAATCCGCACAGTGTTCGTGGCTTCCAAAATTGGTACGGTGGCAGGTTGTATGGTTACCAATGGTCAGGTTACGCGCTCTTCCAAATTCCGTTTGTTGCGCGACAACGTGGTCATTTACACCGGCGACATCGACTCACTCAAACGCCTCAAAGACGACGTTCGCGAAGTCAAAGAAGGTTTCGAATGCGGTATCAAACTCAAAAACTACAACGACATTGCAGTGGGCGACCAACTGGAATTCTTTGAAGTTAAAGAGATTGCACGTACGCTGTAATCACAGAACCAGGCCCATCAGCTCATGGCACGCAAACCGACCAGCTCAGCTCACCGCGGATTCCGCGTGGCCGACCAGATCCAACGCGATCTGTCGGAGCTGATTGCGCGCGAGCTGAAAGATCCGCGTGTGGGCATGGTCACTTTGAATGCGGTGGAAGTTACGCCTGACTACGCACATGCCAAGGTGTTTTTCAGCTTGATTACGGGCAAGCCAGAAGAAGCGACAGCAGGTTTAAACGCTGCCGCAGGTTTCTTGCGCAATGGTTTGTTCAAGCGTTTGCAAATTCACACAGTTCCCACGCTTCATTTCATTTTTGATCGCACCACTGAGCGTGCATCCGACATGAATGCCTTGATCTCCAAGGCCGTCGCTTCACGTTCAAAGGACGAGGAGTGATATGAACGCGCCACGCACCAGGGTGCAACGGCGCCCTGTGCATGGGGTGCTGTTGTTAGACAAGCCATACGGTATGTCCAGTAACGATGCTTTGCAAAAAGCCAAGTGGTTGCTGCGCGCCGAAAAGGCAGGGCACACAGGTACCTTGGATCCTTTGGCCACGGGTGTTTTACCTTTGTGTTTTGGTGCAGCCACCAAGTTCAGCCAGCTGCACTTGGATGCAGATAAATCTTACGAAGCCATTGTTGTTTTGGGTGTCCAAACCAGCACCGGCGATTTAGAAGGTGAAACTGTTGCGGAAAAGCCTGTGAGCTTCACGGCGGATCAACTTCAACAAGTGGAAAAAAAGTTCACTGGGCCGATTGATCAAATTCCACCCATGTACAGCGCCTTGAAAAAGGATGGCAAAGCTTTGTATGACTACGCTCGTGCAGGCATAGAAGTGGAACGAGAAGCTCGCCACATCGTGATCCATGCTTTGGCATTGGAAGAAGTTGCGCCCGAGAATGACCACCGACGATTGAAAGTCACAGTGACTTGCAGCAAGGGCACCTACATTCGCACCTTGGGTGAAGACATTGCCATTGCCTTAGGTACATGTGGACACCTTAGTGCTTTGCGGCGCATTCAAACGGGTCCATTTAAAGAAGCTGAATGCATCAGTGTTCAAGAATTAGAAGCTTTGCCTGAAGCAGAGCGTGAAATGAAATTGTTGGCTGTCGATGCCTTGCTCGATGGTCATACCCCTGTCACCTTGCCCCCAGATGATGCGGGCAGATTCTTAAGCGGCGTGCGACGTCGAGGCGATTGGCCCGACAACCTGCATGTTGCTGTGTACGGCGATTCACCGCGCGCGCTCTTGGGCACTGCACATGTGAAAGCTGGTGAACTTATTCCGGGGCGCTTGTTAAGCCCCCTAGAAATTCAATCAATTTTGGAGAAGGCCTTAGCATGAGTAGACAAATTCGTAACATCGCGATCATCGCCCACGTTGACCA
>JACCDX010957422.1_pt1 | contig 175367 bp, 245 predicted proteins | sample 7449681 | NCBI WGS metagenome assembly JACCDX01 (sample SAMN15323450, study PRJNA562643) | freshwater metagenome | isolation source: river surface water | place: USA:Blue River Watershed | collected 2017-08-18
AGTTCATTGTGGTGTCCTTAATTTAGTTCAACATACTATTTAGCATGTGGCGGAAGGTGGGGGATTCGAACCCCCGGTACATTTCTGTACGTCTCGTTAGCAGTGAGGTGCCTTAAACCACTCGGCCAACCTTCCTTATTTACGCCCAATATGTTCCTGACTGACAGGAATATAAGGTTCTATTGTAACCATAGTGGTTTGAACCAGACGGCCACTCCCACTACACTTATAACAAGTTTCCAACCAATCTTCATATTCACCCTTATGATAGTTTGTCAATTCGGTATGATATGTATGACCTTTACCATCACAACTGTCACAAAGAATTACTGTCTTCATAATGAATCTCCAAGGTTGCTTTTTTCACTCTGTATCCCTTATCATGATATCGCTGGACCATGATAGAAAAATCAATATCTCTTATTGATCTTTGAGTTTGTATAGCCCATGCCTGTGCTGGTGTCAAAGCAAAAGTGCTATAAGACATATGCGGGATGATTTTATCTTTGTTTTTTTCATCCCAAGGACTCAGAGGCATTACAATCACATATCCCTCTAATTTCATCCCGCATTTCCTTTGTTTTCAAGCTACTCTATCTTCTTTATGACCAATATGCTGGATTGCGTCCTTGTACCTGTCAGCACAGTAAGATGCGGCCCAAGCATTTGGTTTAACAAGAGGTACGATATTACACATACCACGAATGTAGCCAACTGCCTCGTTGATTACGCATGAAGAACCATGCTTCAAATCAGGGTTGATATCAAGATGGATTTCGACTTCACGGTCTTCAAGAACATCAGCAAGTTCCATATACAGACCAGCAGTCTTGTATACTTCATTCATAAGACGCATCCTTGGGCGATCCTTCTGCTGATCATAGTCACGCTCACGAACGATGCCGCCGAATACCTTACAGCCATTCTTGCCGTTCTTATGAACAACAACGACATTGATGTAGTCGGCATACCAAACACCATCAATCTGAAAGCGTTCTGAGTCACCACCAAGATACACCTTTGTTTCTGGTGTCTGTGCGTTGATGAATTCTTTTACTTCTTCGATGTTTAGTTGCTTTCTAATCATAATGTTTTCCTTATCTAGTTTCTTTCTTTCCTTCTACATCTACAAATCCATAACCGTTACTATGAACAATTACTTTCTTTGTAACTTTGTATCCAGAATTTTTCATGATGGATACAAACATATTTAACTGTTCGTCTAGCTCTTCGCCACTCGCCGTCTTGGCAGAAAAAGAAAACGAAAGTATATTTTTATCTACGATCATTGACCACCTATTACCTGTTGGAATTCAATTGGCAATCTAACATTTGCAGGACAATTCTTGAACATGGGAGCAATATCAGAATATCTGTAACCAGCTAATCCACATCCAATTGGTGTCACGTTGAAGATCATATCAGAATTCTCTTCCGCAAACAAGAGAAAAGTCTTGACGAAGAAAGAAATTTCGTTGAGTGGAAGTGTATTTAAATTGTGATCCTTGGTGGGAATGGCATAGGAATTTCCCTGTAAGCCTCTGCCTTGACCATAGATGGCACCATGATTTTTCTTAGCAAAAAGGGCCGCACCTTTACCGTGAGCGCCGCGCAAGTTGCTGCCGAAGACAAAGATTTCTCTCATAATATACCTAGTTCCTTAAGCTTTAATCTGTCCCATAATTCAACATCTATAATCTGTGCGGCCACTTCATACTTCTCTTTATACCCCGGATACCATCTTCCTTTTATCTCAAGATATTTCTGATTGTCGATGAGGTAGAAATCGGGCCGATAGGTGCTTTCTTTGATTACACCTTCTACCACGTATTTAACTGGAATGCAATCTGTTTCGTAAGTCCAATTTAATTCATGTTCATCCAAATACTTTGCAACCTTAGCCTCCCATGTACTACGAAAACAAATACTCTTCCCGTTAGCACATTCATACCAAACTTTCTTTGTGTGTGTAGGCGTTTTACCATAACTATGGTTGTTTGCACCATATCTCTTAGATTCTTCTTTATGTTTCTTCCCGTAAAATGGATTTAATGAGCCAGACAGTCCCGGTTTTCCTTTAATGGGTGATGGTTTCCCACGATGCGCGGCGGCGATTTTCTCTCTTGCTTCTGGCGTATGTGTTTTGCCTACTCTGGGATGTGGGTGGTGCGCCCAGTGTTCTTTTACTTTATATGATCTGAATTCTTTCGTCGCCTCTGATCTGTTTTTATTTGCACACCACTTACACAATTGATGTGCGTCTCTAAACTGTTTTTCTCTTTGTGTATGACATTGTGGGCATTCACATATTACCGTTTTACAACTAGATGGCCGCAGCAAATTAACATCATAACCGTATTTCAGTAATGTTTCTTCTCTTAAAATCATAAAAAATACTCCTAAGTTTCCATAGGAGTATTTACAAAAGTTCGACCTGCTAAATTTGAACCGAATACGAATATCTCAGTCATCGTCAATTCCTAGATTTTTTTCATATTCATCCATGCGCCGTTCTTGCATGGTTTTAAGTTTATTACCGCTCTCCATTACACTATGGCGAGGGTTTCCACAACCGGAACATGAACAAGGTTTTCTTGTGTCTGCGAACTTTTTTAACAGTTTCTCTTTATATTCATCTGGTGCATCAGCAATCCAAGGAATATCTCTCGCTCTATTCATCATACGGCGGCGGTGGTGTCGGCGTTCAGCCCTAGACCTCATTCGTCCTCCAAAAGATGGTGCTGGCCACAGGATTCGAACCTGCAATGTGGTTTCCCAGACGGCTTACAAAACCGTTGCCTTCAACCATTCAGCCAAGCCAGCATTATTTCTTATTTATTCTTTGTCGATACCGAAATAGTTTTCTATAGAGCGCATTGCTTCATATGCATACTCTTGTGCTTCGCTATCGTCCTTAGTTTTATTCTTAAGCAACTGCAAGGTAAACAAAATTTTCTTTAGTTCATCGTCAGTCATTACATTTTCCTTTATGGTGCCTCAGAACGGTTACGATCCGTTGTTTGTGCATTACCAATACACTGTTCTACCATTGAACTACAGAGGCTTTTCGTCGTTGGAGACTTCATCAAGAAACTTGCTTGCTTCTTCGAAAGTATTAAAGCAATTATCAAACCATTCATCTTGAATTGATGGAATGAAACCGCCATTCGCTACTTGATGAATTCGTTCGTCATCACGTATCCACATCTTATGATTATCATTAGCACCAGCAATTCGATACTGGTATTCCATCCAAGAGTGAGGTTGTGACTTCATTTGCTCTCCTTTGTTTGGTACGCGGGGTGAGATTCGAACTCACACTGTATAGTTCCTAAGACTATTGCCTCCTGCCGTTGGGCTACCCGCGCTTTTATTGGTAGCCGATGAGAGATTCGAACTCCCGACATTCTCGGTGTAAACGAGACGCTACTACCACTGAGCTAATCGGCCTTAATTTGCATCCCTTGTAAGATAAATTCGCTTAATATTCTCAGGAGAGAAATACTTCGTTACAAGCTTCTCTACTACATCAATTTCGAATGGCTTGCAAGAGAAAACATCGATGTAGAAATCTCCGCTGCTATCAACAAAATGACCACAGATATTAGAAGTCTCAATCATTTGACAAAATGAAAGACCAGCCTTATCAGCGGCATGAGTAGCGAAGTGTTCGATCCAAGGTTCACCAAATGCAATCATATCAATTGCAGGAACAAGTTCCTTGATAAACGCCCTCATATGATCCTTATCGCTGATATTCTTGCCAGCAGCGCAGTCCAGCATTAGATGATAACCCCAAGCCATTCCTTATCCTTTCAATTCATTCGAATATATTATATTTATTAGAGGGGGATTTCTCCCCCTCCTGTTAGATATCGTAACGAGGATTCATGATGGCCTTCATCATGATTGATTCAGGAGTGAACTGCTCTAGATCAGCAGATAGAACAGTCTTGACAATCGTCGGTGAGAAGCCAGAGACAAGAGCAACGCCCTTTTCGTTGAACTTCACAGGAACGTTATCAGCAGCGTTCAGGTTCCAGAATACGATATTTGGAACATTATAGCCAGCTTCCTCATACTGACGGCGAACGCTTTGCATGGCGCTGTCATCAAACTTGGCGCACTGATCGAACTGCATGTCAGAAAGGATCAGAAGCATCTGAGGCATTTCTTCCTGTGGAACACCAGCATCCTTGGCAACCTTAAGAATCTTAGAGAATGCCTTAACGATATTGGTGTTCATTTCCCACTTGGAAGTGTTCATCTGATCGATCTTCTGAACAATATCACCCTTGAGGTGAAGCAGTTCAGGAGAGCCAGAGAAGGTCAAGAACGTATCCTTGAACTTACCCTTGTTCTTGTCTGCAAGATAAAGACCAAGAGACACAGAAACGTCCAGACAGGTTACAACAGACTTGCTGCTATAGCCGCCAGCAGGAGTGGTCATCGAACCAGAAACGTCTACCAGAGGCAAAATGTTCGCATCACCAACGAAGTTAGGAAGTGCTTCCCACTGCGCCTTGATGTGGTTCAACTGATCCTTATTAAACTTGGCGTCATAACGATTGCTGATCAAACCCTTGAGAACGTCATACGGATAAACCGCACCAGCGTTCACCTTAACGGTTTCCTTGACCTTCGGATCATCAGAAACAAGCGCCTTAGCCCATTCACCATACTTTGCAGTATGACGAGCGAAAGCCTTCTTGTAACGAGCAGAAGCTACAGACGGAACGTGATTGAAATTAATATTATCCCAATCCTTAGCACACATCTGGGTTTCAACAACCTTGGTCAATTCGACAAGGCGCTTACGGTAGAACTTAGGAGTCCAACCAAAGGCATTGCGAAGTTCCACGGCCTGTTCACCCTTACGGGGCATCCACTTAGCACAAAGACCATTGCCCTTGTCGAGGGCATCCTTGATAAGGTGGAAAGCTTCTGCCTTCACACCCTGATTGGTGAAAGGAAGAAGAAGATCATCCCAACGGCCAAGTTCAGGTGCCTTGTTCATGAGAACAATAGCGGCGTCTGGGTCATTCTTATCCAGATACAGAAGGATATCGCGGAACAACTGGCGTTCACCAGCACCACCACGAACGTCACGCGCCCACTGAGCAATACGGAGCGCGATGTTGCGGTCCTGTACATAAGCAGCAGTGAACTGCGGGACAATATTCTTACCACGGCTTGCACCAATCTTGAAGAACAGATCGACGCAAGAAGAAGTGGTAGACTGAAGTGCCTTCATACCGTTGGTGGTACGGGCTTCCTGATTCTTCACGGCATTAGCGAAAGTAGACATTATATTCTCCATTTTATTTACAGATTCAATGGAAGGATGTTAGCCTTCCGGGTTTGTTATGGAAACAGGGTTTATATGCGGTATTGAATCTAGAGTCATCAGATTGCGGTAGTACGGAATCGAACCGTTTCGTTCGCGTGTTTAGGGCGAATTTTATCCTTTTTGTTTGCTGAATGCAATCTAAAACTCAACAGGTTCCGTTGCTTAACGTGCTACTATTACACCACGGCCCCATCAAAGACACTTGACAGTAACCACCCTGTTACCTCAGCCAGAAATCTGGAAGAACTTGATAAAGCATCAAGTGCCTTTGGTGGAGCCGCACGGATTTGCACCGTGACCTTTCCTTTTCATAGGAATAGCTTTGCTATGCTGAAAGGAACCTAAAACTCAACAGGATAGTTTTTTACGTACAGTTTATGAGACTGTTGATCTACCATTGATCTATAAAGCCTAAGCGGCTTCAATCGGATTCGAACCGACACTTGCTTTTGCAAGAGTTGCTGAACCTATCCTAAAACTCATTATCTCCTTCATTTATTCAACGGGTTCATCTTTTTGCTTACAACAGAGCTTTTTTAGATGCTGAACTGAACCCAAAACTTAATTCAACGGGATGCGCGGGCGGTAATTAATTTTATAATCTTGCAGCGCCTAAACCCCACTGCCATATCACAGATACGCTGTGCCGTCTACTCTGGTAACGCCAGACCGTTTGATCAACATTCGGGTTGATCCCCTACACCCTTTTAGCTTTTGTTATTGGAGTTTTACCCCCTCACCTTTCGCCTCTGGGTTCTTGCGCTACATCAAGTTTTTGAAGTTGATGCTGAATTCATCCCTTAACTCGATTTTTGTATTCTAGCCTTTTTATCTTCTCCGGTCAAGAACTTTTTCGTCACCGAAGAAGAATTTTTTGTCAGAAAGGAAGACCCATCCAAGCAAGCACCATGGCCTTGTACTTTTCATAAACTTCCTTCGGCCAATCCCATTTCTTAGTATCTCTGCTATAGATTTTGTAAATCTTGTCGGGACCATACTTCATAGCCATTTCAATAACACGCGGCACGATATATGCCCGGAGATTGGAATGATTATGTACTTTCTTTTCGATTGATTGATAAGGCTTGCCAGATAGGAAAGCCCTTGCAAGATATGTCGCCCGTGATTCATTTCGGACAACCCACTTGCGATGTTCTGAGAGAGAACGATACTTAACAAGAATTGATTCGGTATCGTTATATTCACGCCTTCTAGCCATTTTAAGAAGCTTGCGCTCTTCATGTCTGATAATGGATGGCTCTGTGGCGAGGTGCTTGGATTTAATCTTTAGTTCTATGCTCATTTCTTTAACTCCTTATTCTTTATATAGTTTACTATAGACAAAATAAGCAGTCAAGGGGGATGTGCATTCTAGTAGAAATAATCTTCCATGTTTATTTCCTTTTTAATTGGCGACCCTAGCGGGATTTGAACCCGCGTCACTCCGTTTTAGAGACGGCTGCATAAAACCACTATGCTACAGGGTCTTTACCCCTAATCTTATCAACCCAAACCTTGACGGCAGTAGGCTGTGCAAGAAAGTTCCAACCTACAACTAGGCCAGAAACAAAACCGATAATCAATCCAGTAATCATTTTATACTCCTGTTTTGTTTGGAGCGGGTAGGGAGAATCGAACCCCCGCTGTCACCATGGCAAGGTGAATCGCTACCACTACAACATACCCGCATTATTTCTTATTTAGGCTTCATTCTATTCTCACAAGCTAAACGAATAGTCTTATCTAAGATTTTTTCTAGTTGTTCAACTTGTTGCTTGTATTGCCTAACCATTTCTTCATTCCCATCATACTCATATATCTTCATGATGTAGATGGTGGTGCCTAATGTCTCTGCATAGCGTTTAGCTATGTCGAATGGGTTAGGAACAAACTCTTCAGACATTGGCCCTGACTGCACAATCCTTGGCTTCCAGAAGCTTCCTGAGTGCCACAGTACGCTCTGCGTTACGCGGGAGAGTACGAATGATATGTCCTGCCATAGAACAGAAGGCGGAACTGGTTTGCTGAAGCTTAGGGGGAAGGTGCTTGTAATGAAAGAAGTGAAGAATAGGATCAACTGCGATTTCTTCTTCAGTAAATTCTACAGGGGCCGGAAACAATTCACTCATTTTTTTCTCCATTATATTGTTGGTGCCTCTTCCAAGTTTCGAACTGGGTTGTTCCCCTTATGAGGAGGATGCGATTGCCAACACCGCCCAAGAGGCATTTTAGCGCCGCCGAAACACCGTCTAACCTCATGTCTTCACGGTAGCTAAATCCGTTACTAGCTAGGTAGGACTTCAGAGGTCCGTGTCTCGAATGTTTCAGCTATTAAATGGAATGCACTTAAAGTTTGCTATTCTCCCCAAGGGCTTCCCGTGGTCTTTATGAGGACACTTCATCCCACAGTATCGTAAGTGCATTATTGGTGCAACCTCTCTGGATCGAACAGAGTTCTTTCGCTCTTCAGGCGAACGTGAGCACCAGCTTCACCAAAGTTGCGTTGTTTTTATTCAGAAAGAAGTTGCGGAGAAGACTCCTTTAGTTCCTTCTTATTGTGTGCTTCAAGCTTTGCTTGATATTCTTCATTTGTCAGGCCATGCCAGCCGATACACTTACCAGTAGGCGAACGTCCACAACCACAATCTTTACTCATTTATTTTCTCCTTTATATTGGTGTAGGCTGGGGTATCTCTGTCACCCATTTATTATCTGTCCAGACATCAGACACACCTACATAATTGGCGGAAGGTGTAGGATTCGAACCCACGGAACGCTCATCACGTTCTCCCGCTTTCAAGGCGGGCGCAATAGACCACTCTACCAACCTTCCATTTTATTAATTATCTTCAATGTTTCGTAAGTTTGTTGCCAATCTCTTACGAAATGAAAACGATCAGCAACCATAGCAAGTGGATAGTCATTACCACCAAACTCGCAACGATCACCAAAGAAGGTGATTGGACCTGTAAGATACTTCCTCACCTTAGACTTATTGTGGCCTCTCAGGTATATATCTATCCCGGTTTCGCCGCCGATAACGGCCTCAAGCCTTTGACCATGAACGAAGTTAATATAGTTTACAAAGACTTTTCGTTCATTAGTTCTGATATCCCATGCCATATAATCTGCTCTCTGTGCCGGGGTGCAGTCCCTGCCGACCACAGATGCATTCACAGCACCAATACGTTCTTCAATGTGCGGTCCTATTTTATGAGGAAACCCAGAACCGCGAACGAAGTCCATAATTGTTTTGCGTTCATCATCTTGCAATTCAAAATTATTTCGAAATACAAGAGTTCCTTGTTTGTAGATTGCATTCGTTGAACAACTGAATACTGATCTTGCAGCCATACATATCTCATTACCTAGCTGTTCAACCGTCTTAGCATAGTCGCTGCCACTGACAAGATACACATCATGTCTATGGCAAAATTCTAAGAAGTAAGAAGCAAATTCATCATCTATTTTTCCTCTGGATGGCGTTAGAGTACCATCAACATCAAAAACATAATTCATTTGCTACCTCTTTAATTGGCTCCCGCCGTAGGATTCGAACCTACCGCATAGTGGTTAACAGCCACTCCTCTCCACCTAGGACAGTTGACGGGAATAATTTCGCACCGTTTTCTTAAAGTGGTTACGGCCTCCACTGTTGCTATAATATAGCAAAAAAAGAAAGGGAAGTCAACACATTTATTTAGTGGCGATCCTAACGGTACTCGAAACCGTTATTTCTGTTAGACAGACAGATGTGATACCCATTCACCATAGGACCATAAACTTCCCCTATCTATTTTTTTTTGTTTTTATCGAAGAACTGCGACTCGCACGGTACAGACGCCACGACAACCGATTGCTCTGGCTGCGCCCTTAGACAAGTCAAGATGTCTGCCCTTAGTGAATGGACCACGGTCATTAACTCTTACAATGACAGTACGGCCTTTATATGTAACTTTGAGCTTAGTTCCGAAAGGAAGAGTTTTATGTGCTGCTGTTAAAGCATTTTGATTAAACTTTTCCCCACTTGCTGTTGATCGACCATGAAAACCGGGACCATACCAAGACGCCACCATAGTGCTGGCTGATGCTGGAATGGTTGTTAAAAACAGACAAGCTGCAATAGTACTTAATAGTTTCATTTAATTTCCTTTTGTTGGAGCGCACGACAGGATTCGAACCTGTATCGGCATGAAGCCACTCCAGTTACCTTTGTTCACGTTCGTAGCGTGAGGGGATACGTGCGCTTGTTGGTTCATAAGACGCTCTAGGAATTATTGGAGCGGCTTAAGTTGGAACATCATCTGATCGAAAACAAATCTAGGTATATCGACCATGACAATGTTAATCCCATCATCAACAAACAGAGACACAAAGTGCATCCCATCAATATTCTTTGTTGTGATGGTAATCTCCTGTCCATCAGGAGATGTTAGGGAAATGCTATCTGTGACTTCAGTAACAGGGTTAACCTCGCCGTCAAGCACTCTCATATTTTTGTTCGCCCCTAAAATGTTTTTTTCTGCAAACCAAAAGATTACTCCCAAGGTTTGATCCTCGGGAGTATATCTGACTCAGTACAGTATTGCAACCTGTCTTCTGTGGAATTTACGATTTCCACTAAGTCTTCTTAGATGGTGTATCCGATTTATCACAGCTACCTCCTACTTGCGGCGCTTGCGGCGGCGACCAAAGAAGTCACGATCAATTTTATATTTTTCAGGTACTTCAATATCTTCAGCGGGTGGAGTGGACGGAGTATCGGCAGAAGATAATTCCATATCACTTTCTGTTGGAGGTTCACGGCGGCGGTGGCTTGGTATGGCCTTAACCTTGGGTTCCCTGCGAACCTTCTCCTTCTCAGGAGACTCTTTCGCCTTCACCTTTGGTGCTTCCTCTTCCTCTTCCAACTTGCCCGGAGAAGGAATAGTGCCAAGTTTGACCACATCATAGTTTCCACGGCGCAACGCCCAGCGGGCCGCTACAGACTTGAAGGTTCCTACGCTTGACTTCACAAGTTGACCATTGGGGCCAACTGCGCCCCAGATGACCAGATCGTCAGGTTTGTCGGTGTTCATATGTTTCACTCACTTGTTGCTACACATACAGACCGTCTCTGTATGGATAAAGAATATGTAATGTGAGGAAAAAAGTCAACCTGAACAGAAGGAGAACATTGTAAAAATCTACGTGTTTCTACGTATAATGGAGGAGCCAACTGGATTTGAACCAGTACCTCAAGGATTTGCAGTCCCGTGCATTACCATTTTGCTATGGCTCCTAAAACTGGTTCCCGGCTATGGATTCGAACCACAATAGCCAGAGTCAGAGTCTGGCGTCCTACCGTTAGACGAACCGGGAATATATTCTGTCTTGACAATGGTCCCTGACCTTGGTTACGATCCAAGTCCTGATGCTCCACAAACATCCGTGCTAGCCATTAACACCAGACAGGGAAAAGTGATTGGCCGTTACTCAGCGAGTGTGCTGCCATCGTGCAGCGCGGCGGGGGTTCTCCCTCCCGGAGAAGGACAATCAGTACATTGGAGGATCACCGGGAAGTCGAATCCCGACCTGAAGGATTAAGAGTCCTTTGCACTACCATTATGCTAGTGATCCGTATCTGGAATAATATGAGGATATTGTAGAATTTCACCAAGTTTATAAGCCTGATCATCACTACAAACAATCGGCATTACATCTGAACTGATGTAAACGTGTTTGTTGTCATACTCTACAGTGATAATAGAGTCTTCGCTTGTAACTGGCTCAATTCTAATTACTTTCATATTACCTCACTCTTCTTTTGGTTTGAACTCCTGTAAAACCGTGTTGCCATCACGTTCAGCGGCAACGAAAACATATCCAATACGTTCGTATGTTTTCCTTAAATTCTTCGCGCCAGCATCTGACATAGAAGAAATAAGAAAGGATGTGTTGGGTTTCTTAGCCATAATTTATCCTAATTAAAATTGGCAGCGCATAGGGGAGTCGAACCCCTCTTTCCGGCGTGAAAGGCCAGCGTCCTAACCGATAGACGAATGCGCCATAGTTCAACGGGTTGCTGGCCTTACCGTAGGCCACTCTCCCCATCAGATACACACTAATCGGATGCAACTTCCGAATCTCTTCGCTTTCGCTACTTTACCATTTCTGGTGTGTGAGGCAGCCGTTCTCACCTTTAGTGTGTATTTGGTGGGGAGAGTTGGAATCGAACCAACTATGATTTTGATTGCTGCAATCAACCCAAAACTGGTGAACCGGGAGGGAATCGAACCCCTTACGCATGGATTAAAAGCCCATTGTCGGCCCAGCCTGACTTTACGTTCCCGGTACATATTGGCTGGGCTACATGGATTCGAACCACGATATACGGAGTCAAAGTCCGCAGTCCTACCGTTAGACGATAGCCCAATAAAATGGTGTGCAGAGAAGGATTCGAACCTTCATGGACAAGGTAAGTTCAACCGTCGAAGAACTTTACGTACACCCTGCCAACGCCCCCGTCGAGGCTGCGTTTACCGTTTCGCCATCCACACAAATTGGTTGGTATGAGTGGAATTGAACCACCGACCTATCCCTTATCAGGGGATTGCTCTACCACTGAGCTACACACCAATAAATTAGTAACCGTTAGCCAGACTGAATTTAATCAGTCGATTGACCCAAGACAGGCAAATTAACGCCTCCTGACTTATATTCCGCCACGGCCTACGGCGGCTACTCTTCGGTAGAAGATGACTGGTTCTTCTTTTATGTTACCCACTTTAGCATAGTAACCACCGATTTGGTGCTTGGTGTTGGATTCGAACCTACTCACCTATAAGGAACAGATTTACAGTCTGCCGCGCCTCTCCTGCTGCGCCGCCCAAGCATTAATGGTGGACCTTAAGAGAATCGAACTCTTACTTTCGCCGTGCAAAGGCGACATGCTCCCATTATCATCAAAGGCCCATTATTGGCACCAGTGCAAGGATTCGAACCCTGACAAACAGTTTTGGAGACTGTCGTGCTACCGTTACACTACACTGATATTTTTTGGTCTAGGTGAGTGGATTCGAACCACCGATCTTCTGCTCCCAAGGCAGACGGATTAACCAGACTTTCCCACACCTAGTTGTTTTTAGTTATCAAACTCAGTACGCAACTCATCGAAGAGAGAAACGTCAGGAATATCAATTCCAACCTCTTCAACATCTTCCATGGTATCAACAGTGGCATTAGACCACTCATCCATCCAATCCCGGTATTCTGTTCCGGTATCGCTTTCCTGCCACTTTTCAGACTTACCGTCAAAGTACTCTTCCATCTGATCAAAGATGGACTGACGATAGTTTTCCAGTTCAGTCACAGTACCATTAAGATCATCGATGGCTGCATTGAGCGCAGCAACCGCATCAACATATTCAGAGTACAAACGATCAACATCACTTGCTTTTTCGGCAAAGGATTCCAGAAGTTGCTTCTGGATTTCAAGTTCGTCCTTACTGAGTTTCTTCATTTTTTTCTCCTCTGAAGATGAGAATAGTATAGCCCACTCAATCATCTATGTCAACAGGAAAAAATGAAGGAAGAATTTTTGTGAGGGGTGTCTGAACACACGGTTCCTCACTGATGTTTCGTCGTTCAGTACGCCATCTTTATACCAAAAGATGGAAAACTCTAGGAATTAACGATGTAAATCAGCAGTAGTAAACAAAAACCCCGGTATTTTTTATCTACCGGGGTTTGTGGAACAAAGTTTAGATTACGACTAATCTAAAGACACAACCCCATGCATACACCTTCCCATGCCTGTGGGAATACGGCGCATGACTTATAATTAATGGGATGACTTTGTGTCATTCTGGGTGTTTCCTTGAATTTATGATCTGTATTATATATACAAATTTTTGTCTTGTCAACAGTTACTTGCGCCTTCGCGCCTTTCTTTTTTTCGATCCGATCTTCCTACGGCCAGTTCTTGGACGATTTTTGTGTGCATGTGGCATTTTTACCTCACTTCAGAATGAATGTTAAATCAGGGGGCGAATAATTCGGACCCTTTAAAATTTTTCCATCATCACGACGAATTGGTTTGCCATCTTCTCCTAGCTTTGACATATTGCTGCGATGGACTTCAGCAAACGTTTTGTCTAAATCGATACCAAATGTATGACCAGCACCATACACAACGTAAAGAAGATCAGTAAGAGCATCTGCAATCTCAATAAGATTTTCATCTGCTATTGCCTCATGAAGTTCTTGCAATTCTTCTTCAATTAAATCCACACGAAGATGAATTGTGTTTCTGTCGGGGAAGTGTGCCTTGTCGGGAACTAGCTGCCCATAAATTTCCATGAACTGCTTTACTTTTTCATTGTTTGTCATTTTAAATTCCTTTTATTAATGATGCCATCACCCAAGTTCTAAGGCATCAGCTTCGGCTTGGATAGCTTGGTTCCACCTCGCCTACTCTTTTTCACTGCTTTATTGGTGCGGGTAGAGGGACTTGAACCCCCACACCTTTCGGTAGTGGATTTTGAGTCCACCGCGTCTACCGATTCCACCATACCCGCTTAATTTTACTTTTTATTAACGATAAGAAACCAAAGGAAAGCAAACATGATCAAGAATATTATTAGAATGAAGGGTATCCACAAAGGAGCCAATACCCACAACCACGGCCACGTAATATATCCAGTCAGCTTCAATGTAATGAATACTATAGCAAGAAGACCAAAGAACCCAACGCCATTTGACCTAACTATAATTTCTTTCTTTGGTTCTTTTAACATTATCTATTACCTCTCATGTGTCTTGTCAATTGCGTGTGGATACTTATTCTTATTTTCATAGGACTGATCAGTATTCCACCTTCTATTGCAGTCCGGACAATACCATTCTGTCCAATAACTGTCTTCATAATCCCATCCGCCAGAATTACCACGGTACTTGTATTCTAAATTATGGTGTGGACATTCTAACTGAAGCTGAATGAGTTTTTGATTATATTCAGCGTATTTCTTTTCTATTTGTTTTCTTTTTTTGAGAATGATTTCAACCTCTTGAGCCTTCTTCACATTCTCTTTGGCAATCTGAACAAGATTTTTATTAGCCATATCATCCTCAGAATTTGGTGCGGGCAGTCGGATTCGAACCGACACTGTATTGATTTTAAGTCAATTGTCTCCTGCCTGTTGGACTATGCCCGCCTGTTTCAACATTCTATCCAATCTCGTTCGTCTTACGCCATTCTTTCTACCACACCATGTTTCTGTCATACTATGACAGTTAGGACATAAAATCTCAAGATTAGAACGAGAATTATTTTCTCTATTTCCGTCTTTATGCTCTAACTCAAATGTAATAGGTTGCCCTAACCACTCGCTATTGCCACATCTATTACATTTGTTATCTTGTTCTAGTATAACACGGATTCTCTTCGATTGGTAGGCGAGGTTATCAAAATCTTCTTGCATCAAGAAAACTAAACTACGTTCCGTTAGTTCATTTCGCGCAAGTTTCAAACGATAAGATATGTAGTTCTTTTTTTCTTCGCTCATATTCTCATATGCTTTTTTTGCTGCATATGACTTCTTCGCTTTATCCGATTTATCCCACACTCTACTATTAGCGCACTGCCTACTACAAAAAGTTCCTTTCTTTTCGTGTTCCTTATTGCATTTTGGACATTGTTTCATTAACATCGAACTCCCATAAGTTTGCTTATGTATTTATAAGAGTTCGATTTTTAAGATGGTGGAAGTGGGTGGTAACGCTCCACCTCAAAGGCGGTAATCTGCCGCAAAAGGTTTATAAGTCCTCTCTGACTCTTAGTCTCACTTCCTTTATTCTTTATCACGCCCCTAACTTTTTGATACCTTGAACGTAATTCTCTGCCGCATCTATATGATATCGAAAGTTCTTGTCTTTATAGCTTTCGGAGAGAATATATTTATTGTCTTCATAGAAGTCAATCTCATATTCAAGTGCCGGATGGAGAAATACTTCTGCCTTCTTTCCCATGAACTGGTAAATACACATTAGCGTTCTATCAGTCAATCTTAAACTCCTTACACATCTTCGAATGATCAAGCAACAAATTCATAAGTACTTGCCTTGGCACTTTAACTTCTCTGGCATTAGCTCTATGACTATCGATAGCAGCATGAAGGAGTTCGAAATCCTTGACTGTAGTATAAAGTGAAATTTTCTTACTCATGATAATTCCTTTATACGTTTGACAAGATAGCCTTGTGCATCCAGTAAAGAACGATATTCATCACTTTTATAATCAGTTCTTTTCTTTAACTGAATACAGACATAGTTGTCAAGCTCATATTGAAGCATTGATTTCAGAAGAACAAGATGTGTATCTGGAATATCCATTATATATCTGAAACTGGTGGGGGAGTCAAAATACCCCACCCACCAGTTTGCAGCCTCCCACGTTATTCCAAGGTCAGTGAAGAAATACCAGCAGCAACAGCTACACCAGTAGTCCCTTCAACGCTAACAGGATTAAGAACAATTCCGTTCTTCATTCCGCCAACAAGGGCATTTACACCGACACCGACAATAGCAGTTGCAGATGCGCTGGCACCGATATAAGTTCCAGCAAGATTACCATCTACGTTATTTCCAACGCCCATAACTGCCCAAACAATCTTTCGATTGCCAAGATAACCTACATCAACACCAAGGCGAGAAACAGAACCGACATATTCAGTTGTACGGCCATTGGTCTTTGTAAAAGTACACTGAACTTCCTTCTGGGAGCCAATAAAAGCACCCCAACCCCCTTCAACATCACAAGTCAGAACGCCAAGCTTACCACCAGCATTTGCTGCTCCAGCATAAACAATAACAGCAGTAGCGGCAACAGCAATAGTCTTAATCATATTTCTCATTATTTATCATTCTCCATTTTTGTTTTGGCGACATGGCTCTTATGAACCTTCACCATTATCCACGTATTATAATACTCTTCACTGCGAAGAACGTCAAGCGCAAACTGTTCTTTGGCCTCGAAATAGTTGCACTCACCTTTCGTTTTACACAATCTCAATATTGTTCTTTTGAAATTATGCTTACCATGTTTTTCAGTGTCTGCAATCAATTCAAGATTAGAACCATAATATTTTTTCCAATCACTCTCAATCTTGAATTTCTTCTTTTTCTTTTTGACAGTCTTCGTTCTACTTGAGTAGAAAAGCTTCTTTCCAATATATTTTTTATTATCAACAAGATTTTCTATCAAGTAGACGAAGCCATAATTATCTTCTATTTTATCGCTGTCAAACACCTCATCATTATGTAGCCACGGGTTATCATAGGACATTTAGAAGTTATTGTGGTCCTGATCGTCCCATTCGCCAAACTGTTGTTCGAAATCATCATCTTCAACAATTGACTTTTCTCTTCGCTTACCGCAGCATGGGCAGAATTTAACTTCAGAATTATTAAGTTCATCCTCATTCAATACTTTGATATCAAACTCGGCGGTGCATTCTTCACACGTAATTGTTTCGTACTTTGCCATTATAGACTGATCCCTTTAAATGTTTCGACATTGGCATCCTTCTTGACACCTCCGACGATGTAAGAAGAGATTTCTGTTTCTTGTGGTGCAACCTGAACTTCCGCGCCACTAATCCACTTCTGGGTCCACGGCAAAGGATTGCTTCCACCTTTATATATGCTGGGCAATCCGGCGCTCTGCATACGCTTATGGGCAATCCATTCGACATATTCGGACAGAAGCTGTTCGTTTAGACCAATCATAGAACCATCCTTGAAAAGATAGTTCGCCCATGCCTTCTCTTGATCGACTGCATCCTTGAACATCTGGATACATTCGTCCTTAGTTTCTTCCTTGATCTGAGCGAAATCAGGATCGTCAGTCGGCAACACTTTAAGAAGATATTGAGTGCCAGCCAAATGAAGGTTCTCATCGCGGCAGATCAACTTAATGATCTTTGCATTGCCTTCCATCTTCTTCAGTTCTGCGAATGCCCAAGAACAGGCGAAGGACACATAAAAGCGCACACCCTCAAGAATGTTGACGGACATAAGACACTTCCACAGCGCCTTCTTATGATCATAAAGATTAAGATTGGTGGTATCGGAATATGATTGCAGTTCAGTATTGAACTCAATCAATTCATCGTAATTCTTGCTGATATCACCAGCGCAGTCTACGATATCCTGAATGTCCAGCATCGTATCAAAGATGAGAGACGGATCGGCATAGACATTACGGATGATATGAGTATAGCTGCGGGAATGGATTGACTCAGAGAATGCCCAAGTCAAAATCCATGTTTCCAATTCAGGCAGAGAACATACAGGACCGAATGCCGCAGTAGGGGCGCGGCCCTGTACGCTGTCCAAAAGAATTTGGCGCTTCAGGTTAGAGGTGAAGATATGCTGTTCGTAAGCAGTAAGTTGCTTGAAGTCCTTTGCATCACGAAACACATCAACTTCTTCAGGACGCCAGAAGAAACCCAATTGTTTTTCCGTAAGTTTTTCAATAGTAGGATACTTCTGCTTATCATAACGAGCTATAGTGGGAGGATCATCAAAGAAGGCTCTAACCTTTGTAGCGTCCTTCTTGTTGTCCGAATCAAATACAGAATAACTCAATTTGTAACTCCTTTTAAATTACACAGCTATCGCAGTTTTCCTGATCAAGCTCACCAGCAGCGAGAGGTTCATCCTTGTGAACATCAATTTCGCCAGCGCCATCATAGGTATTGAAGTAGTACAACTGCTTGCCACCATACTTATAAAACATCACCAGATGCTTAAGCATGTCAGACATAGGAAGCTGTTCACCTTCGTAGAACTTGGGATTATAGCTTGTGTTGACACTTATACCCTGATCAATGAACTTTTGCAAGACTGCAACAATCTTCAAGTAACCTTCCGGCGACTTTTGATCCCAAAGCAAATCGTACTTATTCTTTAGTTTCTTATATTCAGGAACCACTTGCTTTAGAACACCATCCTTAGACTGCTTGACGGTGATCAGAGAGCGCACAGGCTCAATACCATTTGTCGCATTAGCAATCTGTGCAGAGGTTTCTGCGGGCATCAGAGCCATCAGAGTACTGTTACGAATGCCATACTGTACAGCCTCATCACGAAGCTTATCCCAGTTGAACCTGTAAGTTGGAGTTACAAGTTCATCTACTTCCTTCTTATAAGTATCAATAGGCATAATTCCCTGACAATACTTAGTTTCATACCACTTATCAGGCTTACCCTTTTCCTTGGCAAGATCAATCGAAGCCTTAATCAAATAATAAGACCATGCTTCGGCATAAGAATGAAGCTTGGCAAGGCCATCATGATCAATGTTCTGATATGAAAGATCGTTCTTAGCCAACCAGTAAGCAAGATTGATGATACCAACACCAAGAGGTCGCCGCCACTTGGTGGAGTTTTCTGCCGCAGCCACCGGATAGTTCTGGTAGTCAAGAAGTTCATCTAGACCACGAACAGCCAACGTACAAGCCTTCTCGAAATCAGAAGGGTCTTTAATCTTTCCCCAATTAATTGCAGAAAGAGTGCAGAGGCTAATTTCTCCGTTTGAATCAAAAATATGCTCAAGAGGCTTGGTCGGAAGATCAATCTCAGCGCAAAGATTTGACATATAGATAGGAGCCATTTCCTTGATGAACGAACCATGATCGTTTGCATGATCCACATTCATAAGATAAACGCGACCAGTATCCTTACGCTCCTGCATGAATGAAGAAAACAATTCAATTGCAGGAATTACTTTCTTTCTCAATTTTGTAGATCGTTCTGCCTTTTCATAAAGTTCTCGGAACTTGTCAACGTTTGTGAAGAACGTTTCATACAGTTCAGGAACTTCATGAGGCGAGAAGAGTGTAATGTTCCCGCCAGTGAGCAAGCGTTCGTACATAACCTTATTGAATTGAACTCCGTAGTCGAGGTGTCTGACACGATTATCCTCCGTTCCTTTGTTATTCTTTAATACCAAGAGGTCTTCGACTTCCAGATGCCAGATAGGATAGTAGAGAGTCGCTGCTCCACCTCTGACGCCGCCTTGAGAGCAAGATTTGACTGCTGCTTGGAATAACTTGTAGAAGGGGATGACGCCTGTGTGCGAAGTGTCGCCATTACGAATCGGAGAGCCAAGAGCGCGAATACGCCCCGCACCAATACCAATACCCGCCTTCTGCGAAACATACTTAACAATTGACGAAGTAGTTGCATTCATGGAATCCAGACTGTCATCGGTTTCGATAAGTACACAACTGCTAAATTGGCGCTGTGGTGTGCGAAGTCCAGCCATGATGGGAGTCGGAAGAGAAATGTCGTGCGTAGAGATTGCATCATAGTAGTCCTTTACCCACTTGAGACGAGTTTCCTTTGGATAATTACGGAACAGGGTCATGGCGATAAGCATATATGCCATCTGCGGAGTTTCGTAAATCTGACCGTTGGTGCGGTTCTTCACCAGATACTTACCACGGAATTGTTCCATAGCAACATAAGTCAATTCAAAGTCTCGGTCATGTTCGATAGCATGTTCAAGCTTATCGAATTCTTCGACAGTGTAATAATTTTTCAATTCTTCATCATAAAAGCCAAGATCAGCAACGTGACGATAATGATCCCAAATTGAAATAGGTTCTGGCCCACCATAGACTTCCTTCCTCAGATGGTAATTGACAAGACGGCCAGCAACATACTGATAGTTAGGTGCCTCTTCACTGATAAGATCAGCAGCGGCCTTGATCAGTGTCTCCTGAATATCAGAAGTTTTGATGTTATTATAAAACTGAATCTGAGACTTCAGTTCGATTTCGGATGCGGATACTCCACTCAGTCCTTCGACAGCCCAAGCAACCACGCGATGGAACTTGTTGAGGTTAATGGGTTCCTTGGTTCCGTTTCTCTTCGTTACATTAATTTCAGTTGGTGGCATTCTTTTCTCCGTAGATATCGTTCAAAAATTTAAATTCATTTGTGATTAGCTTCCAGCATTCGGCGGCTAATTCACGATGTTCCTTCTGTGTACCATTTCCCATTCGGAGTTGACAATAGTGTATCCATGATCTGAGCGTACCATTCATATACATACGGCTCATGGTCAAACCTTCGGGTAGAACTGCGCGGGCTACTTCTTTGGCAATACCATTTTTGATTGCCCAATCGTAAGCAGATAGTGACATACTTTTCAAGGTTTTTTGATATTGATACCAATCTTCCGCCAAATCCAAGTTCTTCTCATCATCATAGTCCAACTCGGTGCTGTTCTGACGGTTCTTGGTATCCTGCAATCGTGCTTCACGCGGCGCAGACATATCAGTTACAGCAGCATAACGCTGGCTGAATTCCTGAAATGAGAATGAACGGTGGCGTAGGATTTGGCGGGCGATATCGCGTGTAGTTTCAATCTCCATCACCACATTCACCATTTCGAAAATTGACCAATGATCATTCTTGACACAATAAGCCAACAGTCGGTCTGCGGTTTGGTGATTGTTTTGATTTGAAGGATTGCTTACTCTTGCACAATACGAAACAATGTCCTTCGGAAGGAACATTTCCGCCGTTTCGTTAACGGGTTTAGTAATACCAATCAATTTTACCTTATTCATATTTCATTCCTTTTTTCCATTCTATTCCGGGTGAGGTTTCCGCACGTTTCCTCTTACCAGATATATGCGTCCACCAGAAGGTATTTTTCACATACTTACTACCATGACTATCAGTTTCGGTATTCAAAAATCCAGCATTTTTCTTTTTCGCGGCAAGGCCAGCATTACGCGCGTTCTTTGTTACATCTTCGATTCCAAGAAAAGCAGGAAGACCATTTTGTAGACGTTCTGATATGGTTTTCTTGCTAACTGCAACTCGATCAATCTTTTGAAAATTGTGATTATTTTCATTGATGAGTTTACGTTGAGCCATCGAAGCATACCGCGCAATAGACTCACCGCGTTCTACCACATCCATACGCATCAGAATAGCTTGAACCGCGCCCCAATCCTCCTGCCTCATATGGATATCTAAGTGTTCGTGGATGGTGACCATCATGAGATTACATAGATCATTGTTATTACGATCACCATCTATGTGGTGGATTTCCATACCGTCAGGAATGGGACCATTAGCAGTTTCCCACACCTTCCTATAGTTCATTAATATTAACCCTCTTCCATTCATTCAGTCGCAATAAGGCTTCGGCCCCGCGATATATGTTGTCATCAATTACGTTCTCAACATTCAATACTTTTTTCATTACGAATTCAGTATTGACATAATCTTTCTTCACTGGCATTCTGTTTAACACCATTTCATTTATATCTTTACCTTCAAAGTTGTCTGGCCAGATACAGACAGCAAATCCGGCATCAATCGCTTTCTTCATTTTCTTGACAGTTTCTTTGTTGCGAGGTTCATTGTCATAAACAACAACAATATTTTCCTTCACAACATCAGCACATGAATGAAGAACTGATACGATATCACCACCAGCAGACGCTATGGTGTTAGGAATAAACATCGCATCGATTGGTCCTTCTACTATATACGTTCGCTTGGAAAAGTCAACAGTGTCGAGGTTAAATATCCTCGGTTTCCGTTCATCAAGCATTATAGTTATATAGCGTATGTTAGTATCGCCAAATGCTCTTCCCTGATACCCAAATAAATTTTTATTTTTGTCAAACAGAGGGATGACAAGTCGCGCTTCATCAATCTCTGGATGTTCAAATTTATTTGGTATTAAACTATTTGTCCACTTCTTGAAGCCAGAAGTAAAAAACAGCTTGGCATGGTACGGCGTAGGAATCATACGTGATACCACATATTTCCTAGCAAAATGTTCCACATCAAGCTGCGATATCTTCTTTAGCTTCTTAAGCTGTCCCTTCTCAAGAAATACAGGCTTTTCAAAGACAATACTATCAATAGGGTTCTTATACGTATTCTTTTCAAGAAGAGATTCCTTCCTGTACTCATCATACAGAAATAGGTCTACATGCTTGATTAGATTAGGCACAGAACGGCATACACCACAATTATGGCATGTATACTGTAATTTCTCTTTGTACACATAAATATAGCCTCTGGCTCTTCTCTTATCCGTCTCTGAGTCTCCACAGAATGGACAGCTAAAGTTCCATAGGCTATCTGATTTGCGTTTATAGTTCCTAAGCTTTACGGATATCAATCCGATATACTTGGTGTCCAACCATCTCATACTATATGAATCCTATATCTTCATTTCCACATGAATGATTATATAGGGTATTTATGAGTTGTCAAGCTTTTCTTGACATGTGAGGGATTAGTTTGAGGCGGCTGATACCAACGGAAGCCATCTGATAAAGTTTGCAAGGATGAAACCGACTACGGCTCCACCACCAGATACAAGCCACATCCACTTCTGTATCTGTTTTAATTCTTTCATAACATCTTCATGACGATCATCTATCTCCTTACGTAAATCTTTCTTCGTGTCGGAGATGCGGTCATAAATTTTTTGTAATTCTGTGTCTATTTGTTCTTTGTTTTTTTCTATGAGATTTGCCAATTGCGAACCAGCCTTTTCTTGATTTTCCAATCTGGTTTCATGAACAGCAAGCAATCGTGAGACAGTTGATGACACATCGGTAAGCTTTTCAATGGTCAGGTCTAGCTTATCGACTATCGAATTTATTTGCGACATGTCTTTCTGCAAAGCCGTAACGTCATTCTGTATCTTGTAAACTTCCGGTGTAGTCATGGGCATCCTCTTACATCTTTATAGGGGCTGTACGGGTGAGCGGTGAGGGGGTCATCACAACCTTCTTCTTTCTCTTTCCGACAGGAGGATTTGTGCCAAGGCCAGCCACACGGCTGTCAATTGTAGCAGCATCCCCTACAGCATTGGCAGGAACAGCGGAAACCATTCCACCACCGCCTTCATTTTCAGAAATGAAATCTTTGAAGCTTTTCATTAAATCTTCCTCAATATATTGACGATGTTTGTATCCATAGGGATTTCATCGGTCATAACAGTTATTTTGTTCTTTGTTAAACCAGAGATTTTTTCTGGCATAATATTGAGGAGGACCAAGAATGGCTTGACATACTTCATTTGGTCCTGCATCTTAAGGTACACCATTTTTGGTGTGTGTTCAGGACCGAACACGTTATTCAAAACAATTAGATGATTGAGTATAAGTCGTTCTTTAAGTTCCCCGGTTTCAACATATCTGGTAATCAGTTTCTTAATATATTTGAACCTGTTCAGGTCTTCAAAAAATTCCTCAGTGTCGTGACACTGAGTTGAATCGTAATATCGCGCTGCATACAAAAGAAAATTCTCATCATCTAGATAATCAAAAATCATTTAAAACAAACTCAAAGCAGCCCTTTTTACTATGTTGTTTGCTACAGCAATATAGATGTAGTTTGAATCATAGAAAATGGACCCCGCCTTGACAACAGTGACTGTACTATTGGACGGGGTAATTGATGTAATCGCAACGTTTGCTGTTGAGTTGCCAAAAAGATTTCCGACAGATAGCTTTCTTGATGAAGGCGTTCCGTTGGGGTCATTCACAATCAGAATTTGATCATCCGCCGTAGCAGAATGAATTTCTGTAAGTTGTGAAACCTTTTTAGCTTCTGTTGCCATTTGTATTAGTAGCCGCCAGTAGAGTTGGCCATTCTGCCAGCAACCAAAACTTCAGTCTGAACGCGACCAGCGCGTCCACCCTGCCCAGTTGTCTTGAGAATCCATCCAGTATGAGAGATAGAACCATTGCTAAGTTCTGTCTTATCGATACCGAACATACCGACTGTTGCACCTGAAATTACAGCATTGGCAGTTGAATTGCCATACAGAGCATTTCTATTTGCGACAGTAGGAGCAAGCTTTACTTGCTGTGCCGCCCACAGTACAGAACTGTTAGCGTTGTCGAGTGTACTCCATTGTGCCATTGTAGTTGTTTCCTTTTTTTAGATATTACTTGGTGTACTTATTTAGGATTTTAGAAACGAGGCTGATTTCAGTTTCTTCATTCTTCATGATAGAACGGCCAAGCTTCTTATATGACTTCATAAGGGTTTTCTTGGCATTATCGTTGCCTTCTTCCTTATCAATATCCTTGGCAATACGTTCAGCATAGTCTCCAGCAACCTTATGATCGGCAGCACGGCCTGTCTTTGTGGCGTGTAAGTCCTTCTTCAGCTTGTTGTCCTTATTACGTTCATCAAGCTGTTCTTCTTCCTTCATATGGTGCTTCTTCTTATGCTTCTTCTTATGCTTACCAGCGCGAAGAGCGGCGAAATCATCAGCATCAACCTTCTTCTTGTCGCCACCAAGAGCAGCAATATCATCCTTGCTCATCTTCTTGGCTTCCATAACTTCCTTGACCGTCTTTACAAGATCGGCGCTAACGTCGAACATTTTCATTAGGCGTTCCTCATCGATAATTTTTCTTTGAATTTGTTGCTTCTTGTGGTGCGCCTTGGCCGGATCGGTTTCGGCTTCTTCTTTCCAAACAGGTTGAATAGAATGATTATAGCTTCCATACTTATTATCATGCTTATCACGCGCTGAACGAGCAGACTTCATAGTCTTGGCCTTACCGACCACACGGCCTGTGCTTTTGCTTACAATGTGGTAGTGTTCGACTTCACGATCCTTCTTGGAATTAGAATCCCAAGCAGTTTCTTCATTTGCTTGTCGTGCATAATGCTTAGAGTGGCTCATAAACTTCTTAGCCTTTTCTGTATCACCCTGAAGTGTGGCGTCAGCCGCAGTTTTCTTGGAATGATTTGAAAGGTTATATGCTGAGTTCTTAATGCTTTCTCTATCTGGATTAGCAATATTGCGAACTGGTCTTCTGTTTGAAGAATGAGAAGAAATTCTATATGCAGCCACTACCGCTTGTGCAACACGTTTAGTTTTATGAGATGTATCACCTTTATTAAGACGGTTATCAAGATCATCGGTGTGCTTATCAAGCTTAATTTGAGCCTGTTGTGGGGTGTTTGCTTCCACAACTTCATTTTTATTCTTCATTGATTGGTCCTCTTCGCGGTGCATCTTGCGTTCATGTTCATGGTGACGCTTACGGCGTTCATCATGGTTTTCTTTTTCGTTTTCAATCTTGGAGTACTTGCGATATGAGCGGGTTTCACGTTCAGCTTCCCGCTTTAATCTTTCCTTCTTTTCCTCTTTGGTTTCTTCCTGCATAACTTCCTCATGTGCCGACACTAAGTGGTGTGGAGCTTTAACAATACGGTTTTTGTCGATCTTCACGAAGGTATGGCTGGGGGTTACCTTAACCACTTCACCACGGTATCCAGCGCCATTAGGAACGGTTAGAGCGGCATGTACTCTGTGACCTACCTGATGGTGCTTCGGAAGCCCACGGAGCTTACGGGCCACCTCATTAGGGTCTTCAGGCTTCTCTTTCTTCTTGGGAGCTTTCTTGGCCGCTTCCTTGATGATCTTGGTATCTCTATCCATCTTAGACCTTTGAGATAGCTGTAAGCATCCAGTGATGCTTAAAATGAATATCAATACGACCTTGCAGGAAGTTATCTACTCCAACAGCGTCAGCCTTCTGAGCAAGCTTCTGTGCTTCCTTGAGGCAGTCAATAACTTTCTGATTATCATTCTTCAAACGAATAACCATTTCCATTGCGTCAGGAACATTTAATTCATCTTGAATTTCTGATAGGTCGCCATAACGCTTGAGGGAACCCGGAGCAAAAGCATCCAGAGTTCTGATCTGTTCTGCAATTAAATCAATTGCACCCCATACTTCTGTGTAAAGATCACCGAAGAATGTATGAAGCTGGGCGAAGTGAATGCCCTGCACGTTCCAGTGATAGTTATGGGCTTTCAAATAAAAACAAAATGAAGTTGCAAGACACTTTTTCAGTTGTTCAGCTAATTCTTTTTCCATTATCTATCCTTTACTTGCTACCGCACTTCCACTTGCGAAGAGCTAATGCTTTGCGAGTAGGTCTACCCTTTGAATCCTTCATTGGTCCCGGCATACCGCCCATACGGGCGCAGAATGATTTCTTACGCGGGCCTCCTCCGGGTTGTGGCGGCTTGAGGTCTGAACCGGGATTTTCGCGCTCATAGGACTTACGGCCTTTTTCATTCAAGCCGCCCTTTGGGTTTTTACCTTCCTTGCGCTGCCATGCTGGAGACTTTTCTTCTAACTCGACTTCTTCCTTTGCTACAGCCATATTATCAACTAGATTAGGGTATGGGCGGCCAGCAGCCTTGGCACGGGCCTTAGCCTTTGCCTTCTGTGCAGGAGATAACTTTTTTGATTTCTTTTTTGGATTTGGCTTGTCCCAGACTTCTTCTTCTTCACCGATAAGTGGACAACCGCCTTCTGTGGATTCACCAATTGGAACACAATTAGGTACGACTTTACCGTTCTTTACCTTGGTTCCCTTTTGAACATAGCCTGTCCAACATGGCTCGTCGGTTCCGCCATACTTGGTATGAATGATACGTTCTGAAATTGGTTGACCGGGAGTGGCTTGCTGGTATGCTTGCTTGGCTGTTTTTGTGCCGTCGAGACGATTATCTGGATTGTTGATATCAATCTTCTTTTTCTTAACTACTTCAGAAAGATCGGCATCTAATTCTGCTGCTTTACCTTCTGAAATGAAACTATTAACACGGGCAAACGCCCATTGTTCTTGAGTTGAATTCTTGCAGATGTATGGGTTCCAAGAACTTAACCCACGCTTGAACACTTCTTCCAATATAGAAAGATCAATGCCAGACTTTGCTGCTTTCTTTTGAAGAGATTCAACAATAGGGTTAGTGACTTTAGAAACGATGTGGCGTTCGAACAAATAATTTTCGAAGCTTTTGTTAAAGTCAGCTACGGCAACCTGTACATTCTCACTTTTTAGCTGAGGATTTATTTCAACTTGTTTTCCGGGAAAAAGATTCAGACCCTTATGCTTGATCTTTGGATCAGGAATAGCATGATGCTGAGGCTTAGATGTAGTGGTAGTGTACTGTTTCTTATCTTTTTCCATTAGAGTTTCCCTTGGGCTTATCTATTTTTACAGGTCTGCCGTAGCCGTTTCACTGCAAAATATATTTATATGTATTGTTTTCTTAAGCAGATTGTTTCTGTTTGTCGAACATCGTGCTTTGTTTAAGTATCTTCTTGAGTGTGCCGATATCCATATCACCTCTGTGTTTCGGTACGGCAATCGTCTGAGTAGATTGTGGGTGCTTGTAATTCGTATGTTCGCCTTCACGGGCAAACTTCCAACCAAGCTTGGTAATATGGGAAATAACTTCTTGCCTGTTCATAGGCTTGTAGTGTGTCCCTTCGCCAATAAATTCTTTAAAAGTAAACATGGCTAGCTCCATAGTTTTTAGTCTATTTATCAAAAACAAAAAGGGGAGCCGAAGCCCCCCTTGCAATTTAAATTAGTTATTATTAAGGTACAATTTCTATGTGTGTATTCTCTTTCCCATAGTAGGATACCAGTCTGAATAGAAACTTTGCATTCTCAGGATGAAGTCGAACACATCCATTAGAAGCTTTCATTCCCAATTTTCCTATAGATGTAGTTCCATGGATTGCATAGCCACCTTCATAGAAAATAGAATATGGCATGGGCGCATTGTCATACTTGCTTGAATAGTGCATCTTTTTCATCAGGTAAGGCTGATAGTATCCCGGAGGAGTTGACTTGCCCTTTTTCCCGGTTGAAACGTCCCATACATCGCTGAACTCTGGAGAATCCACATACATAACCTGATCTGAGATATCAACCCTGATAAAAACTTCAGCCATCGCAGGAACAGCCAAATATACACTAATCAGAGCAGCCATGATCCACTTCATTTTACCTTAACCTCCGTCAAAAAGAAATTCGGCGTCCAGCCATTGAATCCACTACCGCCATTCAGCTTACGCATCATCTGTTTGGCATCTTCCCGTGAAGATAAATTTTTAATGCAGATAGTCTCTATGAGGTTATCTAGCTTTCTTTCCTCCATCACCTGAAAGGTTTTATTGCTCTGCACTACTCTGTACGCCATTATTTGAACCCCTTGAACGCATCTTTTCCAAGCTTCTTTTTACCTTCATTACTGATACGCTCTCCGGTATCCGTCTTATCCATCACAGGACCATCAAGCAAGTCTTCCTGTGCAGACTGTTCAACATCATACAGCTTCATTCGCGGCCTGTCAACGCCAATGACAAAAGAATTAAACCGTGAAGGATCATTATAGCGGTTCTTCAACTGCTTTACTTTAATCTGGTTCAATTCCTTCAGAGTATCATTGGTGACCAGAGAGAACATCAAATCAGCAGTGTGTGGAACACCAAATGATTCGGAAGTGTCTTCCAGACCGGGATCACTGTTGGAATAACCGGAACGTGTTGTCTGCGTTGCAGTGAAGATAGGCACATCAAACTCAACCGCTAGCCCACGTAATTCCTCTGCAATCGACTTGATATACGTATAGGAATTTACGTTACTGCCTCCCTTGATACGCGAAGAAGAACAAATATTCAGATAGTCAATATAGATGATATCCGGAACAAATTTCTTCTTCAGTTTCAATTCATTTAGAAGATACCTGAAGTTGGCTGCACTCGCGGAAGATGTTGGGTATTCCTTTACGATTAGCTTACCATGGGTCTTGCGATTAATACGATCCATCTTCTTTTCAAATACATCGCGCGGCATAATCTCAAGCTCATCCATCGTAACGTCCAATAGATTGGCGTCGATACGCTTGGAAATTTCAAACTCAGACATTTCCATGGTGATGTAGAGAACGTTTAGACCGCTAGTCATGTTATAGGCTGCGCTATGACACATGAACAGCGACTTACCAACACCAGTGCCAGCCAGAAGAACCGTGAAAGTCTTCTTGATCAAGCCGCCCTTGGTGATCCTGTTCATATAATCCAGATCAAACGGAACTCGCTTATGCGTCTGGTGATAGTAATCATAACGAAGCTCAAAATCAGTCAAGAAGTCATGACCAATTGATTCATCAAAACTAACAGACAATGCATCCGACAGGATTTGTGGGATAGCACCTTTGCTGATATTATTTGACTTGTCATCCATGATCTTGATAGCTTGCATCATAGCGTTGTACATAGCCTTGTCCTTGATGAACGTTTCTGTTTCCTCCAGAAGCCACTCATCCTGATCATCATTAGATGATGTTAATTCAGATACCAGTTCGACGGCGGCATTGTACTGATCCTCTGTGAAGGTGTCGATCTTGCCCACTTCGATCATGAGAACAGACTGATCCGGAAACTGGTTAAACTTCTCGGCGTGAGAAGAAACAAGGCCGAAAACGGCCCTGTCTACTACATCGTGAAAATACTCCTTCTTCAGGAAGGGGAAGACCTTTCTGGCAAACTTCTCATTATTTACCAGATTGGTCAGGATCAGTTGTTCAGTTCTCATTCTTCTGTGTCATCCTCAATAAGCGAATCATTAACCAGAACGTAGCGCAGCCGGATATACTCTTGGAACTTCTTATCCTTTAGTAGAGTAATCCAGAACATCTTATCATCTTCAATCGTTGACAGCTTCACCTCTTCACCAATCGTCTCACCTGTTTCAGGATCGATCACTTGAATATGTGTACCCTTGCTTCCACGGTTGACCTTGTTCAAAAAGCCGCCTTCAACTGCAATATCCAGAAGACCAGACCATTTCTTGATGCCACCACTGAAGGATACAGTAATCGGTATCTTAGACTTTTCTTTGACATACCTAGACTTCTCTACATTGATGACAAAGTTATAACCAGAGACTTCGCCACCTTCCTTCTCCTGCTGACGGCCAATAATCCAGATGGTATCAGCAGAATAGTAGGAACCAGTACCGCCGCCCACAACATCCTTGGCATACATTTCAAGTGTCTTGTATGTATGATTAACGGCAATAAGTGGAATATCCTTGAGAGACAGCTTAGGTGTAACGATACGGAAGAGAGACTTCAATTGCTTGGCGCGGGTCATATCTGCGGCAGTCTTGCCCTCTAGAGCATCCTCAGACTCCTTTCGGGAAGCCAAGTTACCGATAGAATCAATAACAATGACCACCTTGTCGCCACGCTTGATTTCCTCAAGCTGCTTGGTAATATCATGCTTCAGTTCTTCAATATCTGTAATCGGTGTGTGAAGAACTCTATCCAAAGGAATATTAAATGCTTTGAAATATCCCTGTGGTGTGCCGAATTCGGAATCATAAAAAAGAAGAATTGAGTCCGGATACTTTCTGAGATAGGCCGCAGCCATGAGCAGAGAGAATGCTGTCTTGAAGTGCTTGGACGGTCCAGCCAGCATTGTGAAGCCGGGAACCAGACCGCCGTCAAGAGAGCCAGAAAGGGCCACGTTGACCATAGGAACTGGCGTTGGAACCATTTCCTTCTTTCCATAAATCTTACTTTCAGTGATGAGGGAAGTTTCGTTGATCGTTGAATTCTTCAGAAGTCTTTCTGTTAGCGTAGCCATATATCCTCACAATTTTATGATTGAATCTTTATCGATATGTATCTTATCATCCGTATGTTCGTATGTCAATGTATCTTCATATTTCCTTTGTCTCATTATGCCGTTATTTGCCGCGATCAGAAGAAGCACTGCTAATGGGTCAAACACCAGAACAATTAATATAATTACCCATCTAACTGCATTCTCAAGTTGAGTATTGTCTGCATTGTCGTATATCAACTCAGCGATATACTTCAGCGGGCCGACTTCCGCTTCCAGCTTTCTGACTTCACCTTCAATCTTTATCTTTTCATTTTTTAAAGTGGCGATAGTCGAAAGATGATCTGATTTCTTTTTAGTTAGTTCGTCTCTGGTCTTTCTCTGTTGCTCTGCCGCTTTCAATGAGTTTCTAGCCTGTCCCTTTTCAGTGAGGGACTTAATCGCATTATCGATCTGACCTATCTGAATGTCAAGGTCTTTGATAGCCTGTTCCTCGAAACTAATTTTGTTATCAATAATTTCGACTTGCTGAGTATTCCCGGTTGTAAGACTGATTTGTTGTTCGATGTGCGCTCTAGACAAAAAACCAAATATACCCATACTTGTGATCAGCATGAGAACAGCAACGGCTGACGCCAAATAATAACGAATTAATTTTGGTGTCATCGACCAGTTTCTGTACAACCATGATGCAGTGACAACTTTCGCTAACTCCAGCACAGACCCCATGATCATCACAGACACAGGCGCAGAAGAAAATATCGCAGCCAATCCTATGATAGAATAATAAGCTGCGACAATAGATAATGTAATAGCAACAACAAGTGCTAGATAGTGCTGTTTCATCCGTCTACAAATTTATTGATCTTGTCAATAAACACCTTGATCTTCTTAGAACGATCCGGCCAGTAGATATACTCCCGGCTTTCGTCCTTTGCTAGATTGGTTAACAACGGCATAATCATACCTCTCAGTTGCTGCAATTTATTCTGCATTTCCTGATTGGTTTTAACTACCTCTGTTTCTTTTTGTTTTACTTGTTGAACAAGTTGTTTCTCTAATGCTTTTAATTCGCTTTCACTAACGAGAGAGAAACCAAAGTCATCATCTTCTGTTGTCATCTAATAGCCTCACTGTAGATATTTTTTGAGTACATGTGTAGTATGGGCAGTTGAGCAGATACGATATTGCATCATCCATTTTCTGCCCACACTTGGCGCATATATTTTTCTTACGTTTCACCATGAATTGATTTGATTTCCCCGGAAGCTTGCATAGGGCAAGCCCATGATGGACAAGTGTAAGACACCACGCCGCTAAACGTCACATTACATTTGGGGCAAACATTCATCGAAGACCTTGTTGTTGTGTCAACCTGTGGGGCTTTAGCCCTCATGGCCTCATGCCACCCTCTGGCAAACCCGTCACGGTATCCCATTTCCTTGCCGTCATTAAATCCCTTTTCGTACATATCATTCATAGATAAAGAATCCTTCTAGTGTTGAACGCTCTTCTGTTTCCCATCCAATTACGGATGTGATGGATTTGATAGGCTCCAAGAAAGACTTATTGAACTGCATATCGCGGTCAATGTACTTCTCCAGTTCAAACTTCGGGGGAAGAATACCCGGAACAGATATGACTGTCGAGAAAGCAGGGTTTGGAACCTTCAAGTATGAGAACTTAATCTTGTCTCCGTCAGAAATCGGCGGAAACTTTTTTTCAATTTTGTGTGTATTAATCAGCTTGTTGTATACTAAAGCTCCCTTCACATGGATCGGAGTTCCTTTCTTATACACACTAGCTGGACAACGATATTTATTAATACCGTTTACACCCCGTGGGAACGCAATATCCTCAAACGGAAGGTGTGAGAAATCTGTTCTGAATTTTTCAATAAATGTGATCAGTTCATCCTGTGTTCCTGTCATAATGATCTTCAGAGCCTTCTTGATGTTCTCCCGGCAAGCTGCGGGCGTCGAAGACCTTACAGCCTCAATACCCATTGTCTTAAGCTGCGGCTCCTTGTACTGCACACCCTCATTGTTCCATACATTGAGAATATACATTTTCTTGCCACGCCAAATGCCTTTGTCAGCAATTGACTCTCGCTTCATAAACATCTTCTGCTGGTAGGCACCAACGTATTCAGCCAACTCCTGATAGCTATTATCAATGAACGGCTGAATTGTCTTCTCACATGCTTTGTCAAGAAAAGCAACGACCTTGTTGATAGGTGGTTTCTTTTCAGAAAATATTTGACGAACAAGCCCATCCAGAGAAACGTAAATCGAATCCGTGTCGGATGCAACCACGTAATCTTTCATTTTAGTCTTCAATAGTTTATTGAGAAACGTGTTCATCTTGCCTTCGATCCAGCGGATTGAAAGCTGACCAGACATGGTAATTGCTTCGGCATGGCGTGTGTCGAACCAACGGAAATATTGGTTAGCAAGAGCGCCATACGCACTATTCAACTGAATCTTCTTCGCCATCTGCATGTTATGCAAACGAGAAACTTCTTTCAGAAGTTCTGCATCCTTACTTTCCTCATACTGCTTTTTAACTTCAATCATCTGTTTCTTGTAAACAGTACGATCAACATACATCTTCTCCATCAGCGCGGGAAGGAACCCCTGCTTGTCTTTTTTGTATAGACCATAATTAGCAGTGATAGCATACTCTTCCCGATATTCATCATAAAAGTCAAAATCACCATTCAGGATTTTGGTTACAATTCGTTCTTTGTCTTCAGGCTGACCGGAGACTTCCTGCAAACAACCAGCATAAGTTTCAGGGCTAATGTTGTATTGCATGATCAGATGTGGATACAGAGAATTCAAGTCGAATGAAACCATCCAATCATGAAGACCAATCTTCGGGTCTTTCACATGTCCACCGACAATATTTACCTCGTTCGAAGATGGTGTAAACTGTGGTACAACGATGCGGCGCTCAAGGAGATAGTTGTGTATGATAACATCCCAAAGACGGACGCTAGTAAGAGCATCGCTGTAATTAACTTTAGCATCGTAAGAGAGCGCATATACCAACTCCAGTAGTTTCAATTTATCATCAATACGTTCCACCAGAGCGCAGTCATGAATATTATATTCGATGAACTTCTGGAAGTCATTCTTGTAAAGCTCTAGAAGGCTTTCATATTCAGAATAATCAAGTTTGCGTTCACCGATTTCCACAAAAGCAATATGATCTAGCTTGTAGCTTTCCTGCTGGGTATACGTAAACTTTTTATACAGATTTTGATAGTCAAGGACAGAAACGCCAACGGGAGTAAAGACCTGATTTTCGCGGCCACGAATTTCAATGGTCTTCTCTTCCATCAACCCCCATGGGGAAAGGCGCTTGGCTTCATCTTCGCCAAGGAGATTGGTGATACGGTTTACCAAGTACGGAATATCAAAGAATTCGATGTACCATCCTGTGACTACATCAGGTTCAATGATATTCCACTCTGCGAGGAACGCCTTAAGGAGAGCTTCTTCGTCCTTGCACTTCACATAGCGGACGTTAGGATCATCCGTCTTGAACTTTCCGCAGCCGAATACATGACTGAAACCGTTATGCCGGAGACAAATAGCAGTCACTTCTTTTAAAGCATCCTGAATATCCGGGAACCCATCGTCAGACGCCACCTCAATATCGATGTTGGCAACCTTGATCTTGGAAGAATCGTATTTGATTTCGCCGCGATAATTATCAAAGATAAAAGGATAGAGCCATTGAGTCATTCCATAATATTCAAAGTTTGATACATCTTTGAATTGACCAATAAACTCTCTAGCATCCTTCATGCTATCAAAGGTCTTCTTTTCAACTCTCATACCATCAAGAGTACGGTAATGGCCTTCCTTGGATGGAAGAAATAGATATGGTTTGTAACTCACTCGCTCCTTGACGGCATAACCGTTCTCATCATACCCTCGCAACAGAATTTGATTCCTGTACCTATGGGCATTGGTATAAAACTTTCCCATCTTCATCTCCAATGTGTGCGGAGAATAATAACACAATCTCCGCATATTCTGCAACGAAAAAGAGGGCCGAAGCCCTCTTCTAATTATTGTTTCTTTTTTCTTTTTAATATTTCTAACCGCTTTCCTGTGAGCGGTTTAATATCGTCAAAGACACGTTCGCTGACATAATGAGATACAGATGTGCCGTTCAAGTAATCTGCTTCCTGATCTGTATACGGCCACATTATCGGTTTCTCCTAAACCATTCTCTTTCAAGTTGTTCTAGATGTTCTCTGGATACAGCTTGAGAGAGAAATTCATTCATTCGTTCTTGTTCTGATTTTGGTTTGAAACGATACACCAACCTTTTAACACAACGAAACATCACTTATTATACTTTTCAGAAAGAAACTGTTGTGTAGAATTGGGTTCCTTTTCTGGCGAATAGTTGATATCAATCTTGCGAGGCTTCTTTGAATCTGGAATGATATTTTCCAACCAAACCTTGAGAATGCCGTTAATTAGTTCAGCATTCTTGATTTCCACAGTGTCGGCCAGCTTGAAAGTGCGCGTGAAGGCACGTTCAGCAATACCCTTGTGAAGGTAAGTAACGTCAGCGCCATCCTTGGTGAGAGTGTCAATTGAAGTCTGGCCCTTAATGATAAGGGTGCCATCAAGAATTTCAATTTCGATATCTTGCTTTCCAAACCCAGCAACAGCAACTTCGATTACATACTTGCTTTCAGAAATTTTCTTGATGTTATATGGGGGATAGCTTCCAACCACTTTAGTCATAGTTCGCTGCATCTCTTCAAGAGATTTGAACATGGGATCAAAACCAATGGTGGTGGGGAGAAGTGCCTTGGAAAAGGCGAACGGATCGTAGTATTCTTTTGTCATTTAGAACTCCTGTTAAAGCGAGTTGATTGTTGGCATCCCTTTAAGGCGATGCGAATGGTTGCGGGAGTGGGAATCGAACACCACGGCCTTCTGATAATGAGTCAGACGAGCTACCTCTGCTCTATCCCGCACTAAGTAGCGGGTACGCATTACATAACCCCGCTATAGTATATATAGTGATTCGTCAGGTGACTGTCAAGTCTTAACGAAAAATATCTTCGTACTTGTGGATAAGATCAGCATGAATATGATTTAAACCGTTTTCTCTATCCAGAAATTTATACTCAATATTTTTAGGAGAGAAACACTTAAGCGCATAGAACACTTTCTTAATATCTAATTCTCCACAAGTATAAACATCAAGCTGCATCAGGCCGGGGCTGTCCTCATCCCACACATGCATGGCGACATGGCTGGTTTCAATGATGGACACGCCAGTGAACCCGCGATTGCCTTCCTTGTCTAGGTATGTGACATACGGTCCCATAAGGATTTTCATACCAATATCTTGGATCAAATCCTTGAACCACTGCTCCATGAATGGAGTGTCGTTTGGCCCCGGTGGAGTGAGAATTTCTGCTCTGACGATCAGATGCTTGTGATATAACATGGTCTACCTCTTCTTTACGTAAGCTCTTTGGGTTTCTGTGCTGTTAACCAATACAAGGTTGGTATTTTTAACAAATTCATCAATAGTTGTCACACATGACTGAATATCATTCAAAATAACCACAGCGCCAGCCTTAAGCAGACCATACGCATTTGATATATCTGACCTTACAGTTTCGTGATCCTTACCGCCATCAATATAGATTATATCCGCGCGAAATGGGTCTTGTCTGATTATGTCGGGTAAGGCTACCTTTGAATCACGAATGAGCATATAGATTTGCGTCCGTGACTTTGATAGATTGATATTGTATTGAAAGCGTTCTTTCATAGAAGCTCTGGAGTGTATGTCTCCGGGGATCATTTCAAGCTCGGCACCTTCAAACGTATCTACGACATAAAATGCAGACTGCTGGTTTTCCATAAGATTGTTGGAAATCCAGCAACTAATACCACCTTCAAAACATCCAATTTCCAGAATGTTTAACGGATTGTTCTTATTTATGTTAAGTTTATTTACAGTTTCCTCAAGGAAAGGAATTGCTTTCTTGTGACTGTCATCACTGAAGCGGTAATCGCTTTCGGTATTAAATACCATCCGCTGTCGTGTTTGATCATACTTATATAATTCTTTATTCTTTAACCCGCGTAGAAACCCATCCGGGTGGAATACATTATACTTAGCAGATTCAAATTGAGTGAAAGACCTACGGCCATTACCGACTTCGCAGATAACAGGCGATGGATCAGTGAGGTACAACCTTTGACTAATCAGGTTGTGAATGCCCATCAGACCGTCAATAGGGCAAGGGAATTCACGGAGGGAAGCCATAATGTTCACCAGCCTTCGGGCGGTCACTGGCGTAATGGCATAGGCATGAGTACCTTCAAACTTATTAATTGGAATAAGTCGAATGTCTCCTTCTGGACATTCATAATCATTTCTATTTTCTACGCGAAGACCTAGGAACACAACTTCTCCATCAGTTACTTCGATATCATCCATACGGCGCTTAACAATGGCGTCATGCTCAAGAACAGCGACAGCACCACCTTCCTGTATAACCTTGCGCCAAATATTCAGGTGTCCAGCGGTACAACAATATTCCTTGACCCAAGCGTTAGGAAACCGCCATCCAGACAGGCGGTTAAGCTCTTCAACATCAGTCGTATAATACCCGTCAAAAAACTCATAAGGAATGCCATACTTCTCACATGAAGCAGCGCATTCCTCTGAGTATTTAATTGAGTAAGGAGCAGGGTGGCGAAGGATTATCGCCTTACGAATTGTACTTCCCATAATATTTTTCCTCTGTAGTCACATGAATCATGTTCTCTTCTTCATTTAAAAAGAACAGCGGTGTCAGTCCCGCTGCTCTATAACTGTCTGCTATGGATAAAGCTGTTTCGAAATTATTTCCCGGTCCCATTAGGATCGACGCTTTCTTGATTAGGTCTTCGTCTATCTGTTCCACCAAGTTCTTTCTCCATTATTGCTTTGGACCATCCCTTGACGAAATCAATATAAGCGTTAGGTGCAGCATAGAGAAGTTCTGCACAAAGCCTACCCATATCTTCGGCGTGGGATAGCAAGTTTTGCTTGAGCATCTTTTCATTGTAATCCCACCCGAACATTTTATCAGTCCCACAAATTTAGATAGTATTTGCCGAACAACCGGAAGCCATTATTAATACGTTCGCCATATTCTTTCAAGCCTTGGTTGTCAACCTTGAATGTATGATTAGGGCCGACTTCCATAGTCCAGCACTTCAAACCATTTACTTCTGTTTCAACACTCCTCATGTCCATTTCACCAGACTGAAACTTTTCTTGCCAATCGATATCGTACAGGACACGGGCTTCATATTGTTCAAAAGCAAAGATCATTTCGCCAAGAATATAATCCCACTTAGCAGAATCCTTATCTTCATCACTGAATGACTTCTTTTTTGTGCGAAGTTCGACAGGAACATCCTTGTTATCAATAAGCGGGTAACCAAGCTTAGTTTCACGAAGCTGGCGCAGCATCGGAGCAATAATGACTGCAAGTGATTCATACATTCCCCATGTGTCATAGGGATCAATACGAATCTTCATTTTGCGTCTACGCTTCCTATGAAGCCAGTTCAAAGACTTTTCAATCACACCACCGCATAACCAAGCGCCAAGCTTGTCGGCACTCTCTTCAGAGAACCCAATCTTAGTTATAACACTTGCAACCTGATAAGGTCCAATCCAATTTATAAACGGTCCTTGATAGATTTTCATTCTAACGCCTTGTCTATTTGTTTCTTTAGTTGTTCAAGTCTTTTACGAAAATAATCATTAACCCAACCATCATTTCTCTGGTCTTTCATTTCGTAAATAAGATCACGGATAAGCCTATCAAGCTTGTCCATGTTCTGCAATTGCTCTGTTGGCTGCATCTTCTAGAACCTTCATAATACCAATCTTAGCAAAATGCATAAGACTGTCATAATCGAGATTTACAGTCATATCCAATCCGCCGTCTTCAGCTTCCCGGATAGATTCAATTTGAAAACGAGTCTTCTTTTCCTCAACAACAAGAGGAGCTTCTTCCACAACTGGCTGTGGGGCAGGAGTATCATATCCCAATGCACTTGAAGTCATAACCATTTTGATCACCTTTATGTTAGATTGGAGCGGATAGCAGGACTCGAACCAGCTTCATCAGCTTGGAAGGCTGAGGCACAACCCATATACCATACCCGCGTTATTCTATTTATGTTCGCAATTCTGAGCTTTCTTCTTTCTTTTTTGCCTTACGCCAACCTTTGATTTTCTTCATTTTAATGAGACGATAGTTCTTTTCACTACGTTCATCATCACGATATCTGTCTTTGTAAGTCTTGCCCATTCATGCACTCCACTTAGTAAAAGTTTCGTTTAGGAAAGTAGAGAAGTCTTTCCTTCTCGGTTTCGGCCAGCATATCCAAGAAATCATTAATGTTTTCTAACGGAATAGCTGCTAAGTTCCTTTCATTTGCAACTTCAAGTATGTAATCAGCTACAAGTCTAGGAATCTCCTCATAGTTGTTATAAATTGGATAATTCATTACTAACTCCAGAAAGCACTACAACTTTATTAGCTTACCATATATTTATATGAATAGCAAGAATTTTTTTACTATGCAAAAAACTCATAGCTTAGTCGTATAAATATTTTTGTGCAGATGCTCAATAATGAGGTCTGCTTTTTTCATGTCTTGCTTTAAGGAGAAAACAATGTTCAAGAGACTATCCGGAATTTCCGGTATGTTCATTTGCAGTCACGATAATGATCCCTTTGTTCGTATTGCTGAAGTCGAATACAACAGAGAATTCCGTTCGTTCGTTAAGCTGCACGGCAGACGCCCAAATAAAGAAGAAGCTATGGCGATCATGGGGAGATGATCCAATCAGGAGCCTGACGGTTCTTCCACTTATGGAGTGACGCCTTGCCCTTGTTGTAATAGTTACGGTAGTTCGTAACAGGATCGGATGAAATCTTATATTCATCATCCATTGCACAGGGCATAGGCGTCATAGCCCATTCCTTCAAGTTATACGGGGGAGATTGCAAGTGGAAAGCCACATCATAGCACTTGTGCTTCTTATCATAACGGTAGCGATATTCACTGAGCAAACCATACATATGTTCGACCAACCACAGATAGTTTTCCACTGAAGTACGGCACCAGATAGCAGAGGGGTGATTGATATGGGTGGCCTTATAGATAAGTGTTTCCCGGCCATCAGGAAGAACCCACTTCTTACCAATCTTCTCTCCATCTAGAACGCGATGAGCCGTAGAGAGAAGCTGGGCAGACTCAAGGATCATCTTCACCACATGCTTATCAACGAGTGACTGAGCGGCTACAACAGGATCAGTGTCTACATAAAAGATATTCATGATTACTCCATTTTTTATAGGATACCACAAGAAAAAAGGCGGGTCAACCCCGCCTTTACACTAAGCCTTCTTTCGGCCAATATTATATTTTGTCACAAGTTCCCAATCGTCTTTTTCTTTATACGGCAGAACTTTGATTTGGTTCATAGGCGTCTTAGGATTTTCTGCTCTTATCTTATCTACAATCTTGATCAACCCCCACTCTTCCAGTAGCGTAGCAATCGTATTTCTACGGCCCTTATCATCATCTGAAAAATTGCTTGGCTTTCCATCAAGAGCAAACAATTCTTTAAAGTGTACTATGTAGTACTTTCCTTGTTTGTGTAGGATGTGACAAGATTGATAAAGTTTTTTGTCCTTTCTAGAGGCAACACCGATACGTGTAAGCGTTTCTTTAATCTTCAAGAAATCTTCTTCTTCGGCTATCGTCACCTCCAACAATGTTTCAATTAAGTTCATTTTTAACTCCACCCGTTTATTCTTTTTCTTATTATAGCTATTTGGTCCGGAGAAAGAATTGACAACGCTTCCTGCGCTTTCTTGGTGTTGTACCCATAATACTTTTGGACAACCTCCACATCAGGAGTATCTATCTTCTTATACCATTTAGACCGCCTGTTTCTAGGTCTAATTATATTTAGGTAATAGTGATATTGAAGCTTATTGTCTAGGTGATAGAGCATGTTCATGCGGTTGGCATGACCAAGTGTGTCGTTGAAATATGACAGAGCCTTGTTGGTTAGATACGGATTGTATTTCTTCTCAAACTCTGGATCATCTTTCATCAAGTCTTCTTTAAAAGAGGAATTAATACTGTTGACGAAATCAAACGGACCCAAGGTCATCGCCATACTCCTTCTTTACGTTCTCAAGGCATTCTGAGCAGAACCTAATCTTTCCCAGATGAACAACATTATCGTCTGGCTTCTTGAGAGTGTAATAAAACTCGTAGATTGTATTAAAGTATCCGCGACAAATGTCGCAGTCTGAATCCGTAATCATCTTGTACTTTGCGATTTCAGACTTCATTTGAACTCACATTCAACCATAATTTCGGTGAGACAATTGGCAATGTTAATTTCAGGGTCTGCCACGAATGCAGCATAGTACTGGAACTTACCAATGATCATGATGAGTTGTGCAACACCGACAGGAGTGAAGTACTCGTTTGCAGTGTCGTAAAGCTTACGAAAAATTGTAGTCTGGTCGTTGTTGCAATTCTCTGCCGCCCACTTGCGGACATTCGTGATATTCTTATCCTTCATATCAGTTATGAGTTGCTTGATGGTCACTTCCTGAAGGCTGGTCAGAATACCAGTATCAATAGAACCAGTTGCAGAATACCTCTGTAATTCATTAATGATGCGCCGCCAATCAGGAAAGTACTTCTTGATGAATTCAGCAACAACATTCTTGTCAAAAGGAACATTCTCTGCCTTGAGAATGCCAGTAACCCTCTTGTAAAACTGTGTAAGAATTTCCTTCTGGTCACTCTTGTTAAGCTTGAAGTCGATCACAGAACATCTGCTATGCAGAGGACTGATGATCCGGTTCTTATAGTTACATGTCAGAATGAACCCGCAGTTGGACGCATACTCTTCCATGAAATTACGTAGAGCGGGCTGTGTGCTATTCGGATTCAGGTAGTCAGCCTCATCAAGGATCACATACTTGCGCCCCGGTGCCAAAGACATAGAGGAAGCAAAATGCTGAATGTTGACGCGCAGGGTATCGATATTACGGTCTAGAGAGCCGTTAACAACAATGTAGTTGCATCCAAGCTCCTCCAGCATCGCCTTAGCAACAGTGGTCTTACCAATGCCCGCAGGGCCAGCAAGGATGAGATTGGGAATGTTCTTCTGGTCAACAAACTGCTGGAAGGTCTTCTTCAATTCTTCCGGCAAAATAGTATCACTGATAGTCTGAGGCCGATACTTCTCAACCCACAGGAATTCTTCAACCATTATATATCTCCATCATAAAAGGTAAAAGGGGATTTCTCCCCTTTCAATTAACTCAGAACACGCTATCCTTTTCAACCGCAATCCAATACTCAATATTATCCCCCTTGAAATACGAAACCTTCGGGCAGATTGAAAGTTCGTAATCAGAAGGAATAATCTTCATATTTTCAACACGGAAGATTGCCGTAAACTTCTTATCAGTTGAACCAAGCTTCCCAATCTTAAAGTTATCAGAAGTGGGGTTCTTGGTGTCGAGTGCCTTGATGCTGACAGTTTCCCCGTCACCGATAAAAGCAATTTCCGGAAGGCTCATGATACTGAGCGCCTTCATGATATCAGACAGGATACTTGCGGTCAACTTCAATTGCACCACAGCCGGGGGAAGAGAAAAACCAGATGGTGGTTGCTTGATTGCTTTTGGATCAGCAAACAAATAAACAAGTTCTTTATCCTCAGTTCGAATAGTCATGTAACTATCATGACACACAATCTCTGGATCGTTGAAGAGAGATAGCGCACCCAGAAATCTGTTCAAATCATAGATGGGGATCATGGTATCAAACGTCTGATCAGTCTTTGCTTTCGCAACGATTGTATAAAATTCAGAAGTTGTTCCAATCATGTCACCCTTCTTAAGAACAATACTTGGATTAATAGAAGCAAAGTTCTTCAGGATTTGAACAGTCTTTTGTGTGAATTTCATAATATATAACCTCTTTTCACAGTTTGTTGGTTTCTTACTTCTTTTTCAGAACAGAAGCGTCAGCAGTTGCTGATGCTCCTACAGCAGCCAAGTCAGCAAGTGAACCACCGAAGATGTAGGTGCCGACATGTTGCAACTTCATCCATGGACAGAACCAAGTACGAAGTCCTGCTTCCTGAATCTTCTGGCAGAACCAATAGTCTTCAGACAGATACCGCTTTGATTGAGGATCAATTTCAGCTTGGAAGTACTGCATGATTTCACGGGTGCCGTCAAAATGCTCAGTACGAATATGATCTGGACGGTAGCTATACTGTGGAAACTTTTCGTTAAACTTCTTGAAAGTTTCCTTACGGACCATCATGAACCCTGTGCCAGCTTCAAGAACTTCAACTGGCTCACCAAGAGGAATGGCTTGAGCGCCACTCTTTGGATTGAATACATAATCACCCACAAACTTTTCAAGTTCATTTGCATCCTTGTCTGCGAACCCCTTGTCCACGGCCATCTTGACCTTCTCCCAAGATATACACTTCTTCGGATAAGGTCCAGCGATAATATCATAGGGCGAGTCGTCTGATGCAAGTGCCATCAGAGCGAGAACATCCTGTGGATTGAAACCGATATCGGAGTCAATGAACATGAGATGTGTAGCATCTGAACGCATGAATTCATCTACGCAATAATTTCTTGCGCGAGTAATCAATGATTCATTAAACAGAAAATACATCTGTAGTGGAATGCCGTAGTGAGTGCAAAGAGCCGAAAGGTCTGCAACAGAACGTGCAAACATACCAGCGCACTGACCACCATACATTGGGGTTGCGAGGAACAGCTTTCTTTTTCTTAACTCCTCAATAGGTACTTTAATTTCAATTGCCATTATATATCCTTTATTTTATTACTTACCAGTTCCTGTGGCCTTTGTCTTATCAGCTTCAGTGAAGTTGATTGATCCGACTGCCCCAGTCATATAAGCAGAAGTGGTTACACCAAGACCCCGCATGGCATCACCCATATTCTGAGGGGTCATGTTCATCCACTTGGCCTGACCAGCACCATAAGTTGCGGCAGTGTCACCAACCTTGTCAAAATTGGCACCAAGAAAAAGAACTTCATAATCCTTAGCACGAAGCTTGTCTGCCATAGCCTTGACTTCATACTGACGAAAGTTCTTTGATGAGTTTTCTTCGCCATCAGTCATAACAACGAATACCGCGCGATCAGGCTTGTCTTCCTCAATACGCTGCATCATACGCATGGATGCATCAAAGAGAGGCGTACCACCACGGGGGGCAGCATCCTCACGGGTCACAGGCTTCCACTCCTTCGCGGTGGTGCTACGAATAACATCATAACCATTAGTGTCAAAGACAGCCAACATCACCCTAGCCTTAGCCGGAAGCTCCTCAACATAACTGTTAATGGAACCAAGGGCTTCCTTCCATTGGTTTTCCATTGAACCTGAACGGTCAAGTAAAATATATGTGTTCATTACTTTTCTCCTTTTGGATTTTCTAGATCGTGTACATGCAACTGAATAATTGCATAATGAATGACCTTCATCAGGTCTTTGCGCCAATCATCTGGCGTTCCTTTACGACCATATCTTTGGGCGTACTTCAAAACATTACCGATACAAAAGCCAGTTCCGTGACCGCCATCGATAATGAATTCTGTTGCTTGGAAATTATTCTGTGAATAGTGCTGGTTGTAGGTACTATCAATGTATGCCTTAATCTCACCTACATACATACTTTCATTGTACTTATAATTGATCTGAGATGGAGGGGTATACTTCAGCGTAATACCAGAAGAACCCTTAGTGGGGTAATAGTCTGGCGCATCCATCAGGCCAGCCGGATCGTCATCATCACAAAAAATAGACATACTCTTCATTCTCTCCTTACTTGGTATAGGTGTGGTTAGATAGCTTTTAGGAACGATCACTGCGCCATTTCTTCATAGCTTTTTCTCGGTGAAATAAAGTTGCTCTGGTTTGAAACAAAATACCGTCAAGATGATCCATTTCATGCAGAATACAACGTGCAGTCATACCTGTATATTTCTCAGTCACAGTTTCTCCATTTGGCATTGTATATCGTAACTTGATGTGGCGGGGCCGTTTAACCTTCATAACCAATCCGGGAAAAGTAAGACAACCTTCTTCAAGGTATAGTTCTTCACTGGACACATCAACAAGTCTTGGGTTGAAGCACACATGGATGGGGTTGCCGCTGATAGCGAATACTCTATACGGCAACCCCACCTGTGGCGCAGCAAGACCCAAACCCTGATGATGGATCATGGTTTCTGCCATGTCCTTAGCAAGCTGAACCGGATCGACAGAAGGAGACGAAAAGTCGAATGGTTGGGCTGGTGTTGTCAGAATGGGGTCTGCGCTAGGAACTAAGTTTAAAATCATTATGCTGCCACTTTGGAGAAATTACTATTTTTTTCAAACCTGATCACCCGTTCGAATTTATCGTATAGCTGACCAGTACGATGGCTGATAATGAAAGTATTTGTATCTCCCGTCAGACCATTCAAAATCTTGATAAACTCTTCTGTGCCGTTGGCATCCAGTGAGCTATCGAAAACCTCATCCATGATGAGAAGATTGGTACTAACAGAACTTCTCTGCTTGGCAACCGTGCGCCACGTAAATAGAACCGCCAGATTAATCCTCATCTTCTCACCTTCGGAGAAGGATGAATAAGAGAAATCGTCACGGAAACGCGACTTGATGGTTTCTTCAAATTGTTCATTCAGTTCGAACTGAACAAAGAAGTCCATAGCAGACAAATACTTGTTAATCAGCTTATTGATGATAGGAACATATTGCTTTATGATCTTCGATTTGATCCCACCATCCTTAAGGATCAAGGCGGCGGCAGCAAGAACATTCTTATCTTCAAACAGTTCAGTGTATTTAGCTTCGATTTCAGAAAGCTGTTGCTCAAGCTCAACAATTTTCGAGGCGTCCAGCGTATTTTTTTCTTCCTTGATTTTCTCTATCGCCTTTTCGATACGCTTAATTGTGTGTACTGTAGTGTCTATTTTAACTTGCAATTGTGACAATTCTATGTTGTTGTTCTGAATTTGGTCACGAATTTTCTCAAACTTCTTGAGTTGTTTTTCCATCTCGGCAATTTCATTCTTAGCAAAGGTAACAGCGACTGCATATTCAATTTGCTTTTGCCGATTGTCTTCAACAATTTTATCTTTGTGATCATGAGCGATACCCTGCTTACATGTTGGGCAGTTCTCATTATCCTGATAAAACTTTTGGCGCTGGTTCAGTTCTTCCAGCTTTGCTTCGACCTTGATCTTAGCTTCCTTGACCTTATTCTTTTTCTTTTCAACAGCCTTGGCCTTGGAATATTCCTCCTCAAGTTTAGATGTAGAATGTTCAACATCCTTATACTTAACGTTCAATTCCTGTAGCTGTTGCTTAGAATCTAACAAAGCTTCTTCAGCGTCCTTTAATCTACTCTCAGATGACTCTTCCATATTAGAAAGATGTTCTGTAATCAATTCGATCTTCGTCTGAATAACTTTCTTGTCATTCAGGATCATTTGGATTTCCTGATTATTTACAGACACTTTTTCCTTCAGCAAAGCATTCATGCTGGTGAAGATATTGAGGTCTAGGAGGTCTTCGATTATTTCCCGGCGCTGTCCCGCAGGAAGCTGCATAAACGGCACGTAGGACGCGCTACCAAGCACCACGACCTGACAGAATGCCTTATGGTTCATGCGGAGAATTGTCTTCTCCAGAAGCTCCTGATAGTCCTTAGAAGCGGCATCCTGATTGAGGAGGTTACCGTTCACATAAATTTCAAACACCGTAGGCTTGATACCGCGAATAATCTTATATTCATCTCTACCAATATCAAACTCAATCTCAACTCTCAAATCACGACCAGTGATTGTATTCAATAGCTGAGGCTTGTTGATCTTGCGGAATGGCTTATTAAACAAACAGAATGAGATAGCGTCGAGGATGGTAGACTTACCCGCTCCGTTTTCACCGACAATCAACGTAGTCTTGTTTGAATTGAGAGGAATTTCCGTAAAAATGTTCCCGGTTGAAAGAAAATTCATCCAGCGAACAACCTTAAACATAATCATTCTACTTCTTTTGCCTCTCTATACAAATCAGAAATAATGTTTTCCAGCTTCGGTTTGTTGATGTTTGTCAGCTTCAGGCTATCGATGTACTGCTTGATAATCACATCTGTATCCTCAGCTTCATCAACAATATGATCATCCGTCTCTTGGTCAAGATTGAGATGGTCTTCAACCGTCTGGATTTCGGCGGCTCCACAACTTTCCATCTTGTCCATAAACAGATCAAAAAGGTTTGGGTTGGTTTTCTTCTTGACGATTATCTTTACAATTTTATCCTTATAAGTATCATCAGACAAATTAAGAACATTGCTATTGTCATTAGTATCATCGTAGAACACCTTGTGAAACATTACGTTGGGGTTTTGTATGAATTCCATTTCACGACTATCAGTATCAAAAACAGTAAAGCCGCGAGGATCAGCATAATCCGACCAAATAAACTCACTAAAAGCACCAATATAGGTAACAGTGCCGTCTGTAGAGCGATGATGATAATGCCCGCTACACACAACATCAAACTTATCCAGAAGACGGCGGTCCATACCATGGTCACTAATCGCTCCTCGAAACATTTCATATCCGGGGAGTTCAAGGTGGCCGAAGGCGACTTGGGCGTTCGTTTGATTGATCTTAGCAACGGTATCCTCATAGTTGGCGTCACACATCCATGGAAGTAACAGGATTGGCAAACCATCAATTTCAATTTCTGTTGCGTTCAGATGGACCCTGCAATTGTCATAGCGGCCATCAATGAATTCAGAAATGAAATTGACTTCATTCGTATTCTTGTAGTACTCATCGTGATTCCCGGCGATCAAATCCCACTGAATTCCCATGTCCTGCATAGGCTTCAGAAAATCATTTCGCAATCTATAGGCAGTGTATATATTGCAATACTTTCGTCTATCAGCAATATCACCTAGGTGGATCACTCGCTTGATGTTGTGTTCCTTAAGATAAGGGAAGAACACAGTATCAAGACTCGTTTTAAAATTATTCAGAAATGGTAGGCTATCGTTTCTCACTCCCGAATGAGTGTCAGTTATTAAGGCTACCTTCATCAACGTCTCCATTAGCAAATTCTTGTAGGCCAACTATCTTAGCCTTTGCCTTGTTCTTTGTCAACTTCGTTTCGAAGGCGTTTACAACGTTTGCGGAGTACTCGTTATTAATTGTAATGAGTTCATCGGTAAGGTGATCTGGGTCAGACATAAGCAAAGTGTTTTCAAAATTTTTATGCTTGACATAGGCTTGCTTCTGTTCCTTTTGAATTCGTCTGACAAATGCCCACTTCATGATCTGTGTGAAGTAAGCGAATGGGTTGGTCGATTTCTCTGGATCAAAGTTATCAATTGCTATAATACAGTTCTCGATTCCATCCAGAACCATATCATCGCGGTAGCTGTAGTTGATAAAATTAGCTTTAAATGATAGTCTGTTGGCGATGAGAAGAAGGCACTCGCCAACATAGTTTGGAATGGGGGGCGGTGGCAATCCTCTTTCCTTAGCGTCATTCACAGCAGTCTTGTACTTAACCATTTCGGTATACAACGTCTTGTTGTTCACATAGTGGTTCTTCGTTTTTGTCATCATATACTCCAAATTTCTCTTGACAGTTCTCAGAAACCCTATATAATATTTCATGTGGAAATGAAGATATATAGGTTTATATATTAGGTATCAGTGAACAGTGTTACTGGACTTAGGTACATTAGGAATCATATCTTCCTTAGTAGGTTCAGGTGGACTGTTGTTATTATCCAGTAGACTCTGTATGTATTCAGAAGCTCTCTGTATGTCATGTGACATAGCTTCATCCCTGAACTTGTAACAGTGATCCAATGTATAGTAGTAATATTCAGTCAGATCATTGTCTGCCGTATACATTGAAACAATAACACTATTCTTAAATGTGACTGTTGACTCCATGGCAAATTGATTGTACCTATGAAGGACCATACTGCGGTATCCTTTAAGATCAACCCTGTATTCAAGAATCAATGGGTCTTGAAGAGTGACAGCATATTCATCTTCTAATGCAAGAAGACCTAATACTGTCTCTCCGTTTGAGAGCTTAAGAACAAGTATCATCACTTAATCTCCATATTATAGATTTTGTAATCAAATTTCTCTTCACTGTATATTTTGATTCTTTCTACAAAATGTTTAATGGTATGGTTCTTCCAAGTCTTCCAAACTAGATCATCAGCGATATCATAAAGAGTGGCGGAAGTCTTGCTATCAGACTTTCTCAGCCCGCGCCCAATTGACTGTAGATTTCGAATCCTAGACTTGCTAGGAGAAGCAAACACAATATTGTGTAAGTTCTTAATATTAATACCTGTAGAGAAGGTTCCGTATGATGCGACAATGATTGCACCTTCGCTCTGCTCAACCTTTTCGCGTATCTCGTTCCTGTATTCTCCATCGACACCTCCGTGTATAAAATAGATTTCTCTGTCAGGAGACTTTGCTTTAATCATATCATGTAAAACCTGACCGTGCTTTTCTACATAATTGAAAAGTAATAAAGAATTACCTTCCAGTGACAAGACTAGATTACGTATGATCTTGTTTCTCTGATCATATCCGACAAGAAAATCAATCTCATCTTGATATGAAGACTTAGACATTTGCTTTCTAATTTCATCTGGATACTTAAGAAGTAGTGACTTAATCTTGAGATTAGCTACGTATCCTTGTTCCATCAATTCTGATGTTGTGATAACTTTCTTAACAACACCAAACAGACCTTCAAGAACAAGCTTATTTGTCTGAGTGCCATCCAGCGTACCAGTAAACCCAAACCTATATTTCACTGTATCAAGTTTTGTCATGATGGCAGTAAGAGAACTTGATTTGAAATGATGTGCTTCGTCGCCAATCACAACTTCATAACCATCGTAAAAAGACTTCTGCTTTTTGTAAATTGATTGCCACGTTGTGATCGTGATGAGCTTGTCTGTCTTTTTCTCTTGACCAGTGAATATTTTATGGATATACTCATCCGCATCGTTAAGACCATAAGATGCAAAGTCAGACGCTAGCTGGTGTACCAGCGCAGTGGTAGGGACAATGATCAGGGTCTTACGGTTGAAGTAGCGAAGCAGAAGGTAAATAATAAAAGATTTACCAGAAGCTGTTGGTGATAAGAATAACGCCCGATTGTTCTGAACACCATGAATGAAAGCGTCAAGCTGATAATCATGAGGCTGGAAGCTTGTTTTAATTTCCTTTACGAAATCTTGGGCATGTTGTAGTTTGTAGTCAGGCAGTAAACTTGGGGGATATTCGAAAGAATATCCCCTTTTTTCACAGAAAATCTGAACATACGGCACAAGACCAGCGTACAGAAGACGGGTCATCGTGTTGTATAAGCGTATCTTTCCATCCCAAACTTTGTTCTTGAATGAAGGCATGAACTTGGCACCGGGAACGTCAAATGTAAAATAGTCAGAGAGTTCATAAGCTGTTGAAGGCTCACAAAGCACTCTGACATACGTTTCGTTAAACGGCTCTACCGTTACTGTTTCCATCACCCACCCATAATAAACTTCTGCCAATCTATGGCAGCACGAACCTTGAAATTCATGTTGTGAATTACTTTCATTACACTTTCTAGGTATTCAAGTTTAGACTTAAGAAGTTCAAGTCTCATTTCCATTTCATTCAAGTCGGAATCCGCTTCCATATAAATGCTGATTTCCTGTTTGATGATCCTGCCCTTGGACGGCATCACCCATCCCTTTTCTTGCGTTTCTTTTGACGGTCCCTGAGTGTAAAACTCATACTTATCCCGCCAAAGTACCTTGTATTCCTTATTGAGCTTGTTATAAACAAGCTTTTCAATCGTATAGATACGCAAGTATTTCTCATGAAGACGGGTAATATTCAGTGCGGCATCACCCAATTCTGTCTTGTCTATTACAGAATCCTTAGCCCAAAGTTCCATGATATCCTCAATCTTCATTATCTTTCCCCTTCAAATAACTGAAATTATACATGAATTAGGAAAAGAAGTCAATTATAAATTACGATTTATTTCGAAATACGTGTACTTGAAGTTGGCGCTGACCGTCATGTAATTCACATCTGGAGAGGTGGTGTCGAAGTTCATGTCTGACAGGAAGATAGGGAATGCGTCAACAAATATGAATTCAAAACGAGGGTTCTTTGCACTATCTGTTACGATAATACTTACATCAGAAATGATACCTTCTCTCGTCTCATTCTTTTTTTCCAAGTCTGCATACTGCTGATAGCTTTTTGGGAAACCAAGACCTTCAAGCCAGTTGAGAATTTCCTGATAGTTTTTTAGCTGTTCATCTACTTTGAATGTAATTGAAAGAGTTCCATATTGAATGTGTTCACCTGAATATGGAATGGAAACGAACGGATTTGGCATGGCGGTGGGGGTGATGTTCAGTGAAGGAATATTTACTTTCTGTAGAAAGAAATTGACATGCGGAAGTTTTTTGACACTGAACTGAAAGTTGAGCGGAGAAAGATAGTTGCGGTTTAACGGGGTGTCTTCTATAGCTGTCATTATTAACTCCTTGGTATTACTCAATATTTATGCATAAAAAAAGAGGGGGATTTCTCCCCCTCTTCACGCCGCGTTAACCACGGTCTTATTATTCTATTTATACCAATTAAGTGTTTGAACAACCTTTGCACGATGTTCTGGTGAAAGCTTTTTTCCAATTTTAGCATGTCTTAGTTTTTCTTTATGTTCTTCGGTAAATTTTCTTTTTTTTGCTTTTTTGGCGGCTGATATCTTAGCTGCTTTCTCAGGCGAACATGGACCTGTGGATTTACCCTTCTTAGCGGCGGATATCTTCTGACCTATGGTTTTTATGTTTTCATCGTAGCTGTGCCAGACTTTGTTATTGGTAACGCATAAATTATAGTATTTTATTTTTATTTCTTCTGGTTTTATCATATTGAGGTATCTTTGTTCTTCAATATATGTTTGTTGCCTAGTAGGTATATTGCTTTTCAGGATTTTTCTTTTAAAATCTTGTGGTCTATGTCCATATGCTTGTTTCATCCATTTAGATGAACATACATACCCATCATTAATGTTTCCCCATCTACAACCAATGTAATACCTTTTGTGTTTTCGATCATACCAAAGATAAACAAATCCATATTTATTTTCCATAAAAAAATACTCCCAAAGTTTCCTCTGGGAGTATTTATATCGTTTTTAGTCAATAACTTGACTAAAAGTATGTTTTTTACATCAGGTTGTTTACCAACACACGACGATAGTATACGTTTGAGTCCTTGACAAGAGCGCCAAGACCAGCAGTAGCACCCTGTGCGAATGGATTTGCAACCATGCCGTAACGGGTCTTGAACCCAATCTTTGGCTGGAAGCTGTCCTGATCGACAGCGCGTACCATCTGGAGCGGAACGTATGGGCAATAGAAGAGGCCAGCGTCGAATGCTGAAGCGCCCTTATAACCCATTACTAGGTAGTTGCCGCCAGTTGCGTATGGGTCAATGTAGACGCGGATACGGCCATTTAGAACACCAGCGAAGGTGTTGCCTGTATCATCTACCTGAAGGTTGTTTGAATTTAGAGCAGGGGTGTAATCAAGAACACCAGCCATCTGAAGAGCGGAAGCAACGTCTGATGAACAGATCATCATGTTGCCCTTACCTCTACGGGTCTGCTTGGCGATTTGGTTAGCTTCACGTTCGATCTGGAACATAAGACCCTTGAACTTTTCAACTGACCAACGGCCATTTGAGTCGGTGTCGAGGTCGAAGATACCAGCGGTTGTGGTATTTTCCTGTGCGCCGATAACAGCGGTTACGTTGATTGTACGAACTACTTCACGATTGATTTCTGCAAGAATTTCAGCAGAAAGAATGTTAGATAGTTCTGATTCGGCGTCAAGACCGTGAATTGCCTTCAAGTCCTGTGCCAATTCCATTGTGTATTCAGCCTTGAGTGCGCGTGACTTTGCAGTTACGGTTACCTTTTCAATGCTGAATGCCATCTGGGCAAAAGCGCCAGCGCCATCGGTGCCAAGAGCTTCAGCGTTAGCTGTAGCCATACCTGAACCGAAGTTGTAAGAACCGTTAGCAGCGTTGTTAGAAACGGCTGGAATGGAACCAACATGCTTCTGGCCCATAGAGTTTGCGCCAGAGGTAAGTGTTGAGAATGCAGTGTTTACTTCGTTGTAGAAGGTTTCGCCGCCCGTCTGGTTAGAATAACGTGAACGCATAGCGAAGATAAGTCCGGTTGGACCAGTCATTGGCTGAACGCCGCAGATATCGTATGCGATTAGGTTTGGCATAGAACGACGAACCAATGAGATAAGTACTGGGTCGAAGTTTTCGATGCCATTGCCGCCAACAGAGTTGACAGGAACGGTAGAGGTCATCGCTTCGCCAAGAAGATGCTGGCTAGCACCCATAGCGGCTGTTTCACGAAGAGCCTTTTCTGTGTTTTCAAGAACTACCGCAGTGATAGAACGGCGGTGAGCGTCCTTAATGGCTCCTAGGTCTGGATGGTCCAGAACAGGTGACCACTTCTTTTGAATTTCCTCAGCTAGATACATTGTAGTTAACTCCCTTTTCTTTCTGGGTTATTTTTTATTTATAAAAATTACTTCTTTACAGTGCGAGAAATAATGTCAGCATAACGCTTTACTGAAGGATCGACAGAAACAGTGGTTGTGGTTTCTTCTTCTGTTTCAAATTCTTCAGTCAAAATATTTGTCTGTGAAGGCTTCTTCGAAGAGAAGTGGCTTTCCTTAACGATTTCCAACTTCTTCTTGTAGTCTTCAATGTCATCGCCTTCGAAGCTTTCGGTAAGCTGGCGAAGCTTGTCTACCTGTGTCATGGCAAGACCTTCAGATACAGTGTTGAATACTTCTCTCTTCTGAAGAGAAATAACTTCTTCCTGTACTTCCATCTTTTCCTTGACGGTTTCGTTGAGCTTGTCTTCTAGAGCTTCAACCTTAGCAGCGAGTTCAGCAACAAGATCAACCTTGTCTTCTGGAATTTCGATGTAGTGTTCCTTGAACAGATTCTTTAGACCGTTCATGAAGCTTTCCATAACATCGTTACGGAGAGAAGATTCAATAGCTACCTGATTTTGCTTAACCCATTCCTGAACAGCATAGTTCAGATACTGGTCAACTTGTTCTTCAAGAGTTGTCTTGATTTCAGTAACTTCTTCAGTTAGCTTTGCTTCATATGCTTCTTCAAGAGCAACCTTTTCAATGGCGACACGGGAAGCAACAGCGGCTTCAAATAGGGTTGTAGCCTTGGTTGCAAACTCTTCAGTTAGTTCTGGGCCGAAGATTGATTCCAAGTCTTCCTTGGCCAACTGTGGCATTGGCATCTGGCCGATAGAGCCTGATCCAACAGCGGCAGACGGCTTCATGTTTAGTGTGGCCTGATTAGCCATACCATCCTTTGGAACGCCATCAGCGTAGTGGCCGAACTTAGCTAGTGTGTCATAGTAGAACTTAGAAAGGTCTTCGACGGACATACCAGCCATAGCTGCGATAGCCTTGTTGATTACTTCCATCTTCATTGTTCCACCAGAACCAGCACCGGGATGTAGAGTGTCGGCAGCAGTTGTAGCTTCCGCAACTTCCTTTGTATTTTCAACGGAATTGGTCTTAGTCATTTGGTTACTCCTTGGTGAAGATTTTAATTTTATTTATACTATCAGAAATCTTATTGCTTGCGGGCTAGGCCAGCAAGGAATGTCTCAAAGTATTGAAGCTTCTTTTCGTTCAATTCTTTTACTGAAAGTTTTCTCATTGATTCACGCATAGGTTCAATGCGTTCCTGAATCCATGTACCCTTGGTGTTGTCATAGAAATATTCTACGCCTTCCATGATACCTTTAACGAATGCTCCGGGGGCAGAAGGATCAGCAACAATGTCTGCCGCTGTGGCAAGACGGAAGTCATCCTGAACTTCCATAATACCATCCTTGTTTTCCTTCAAAGAACCCAAAGCTCTTGATGAGGCACCAAGATTAGCACCACTTTCGATAAGACCTCTTGCGATATTACCCATTGGTGTATTGGTTATCTGAGCTTTGCCAATTACAAGGTTGCCTTCCATACGAAGGTCTTTAATGATATGAGAAACACGATCCAGATTGATAGCTGGACCTTGTGGATGCCCTAGCTCTCCGTAGGCGCGGTTCTTCTGAACAGCTTCTTCTACGTAACGCTTTACTTCAGCTTCCATGACACCTCTTGGGTAGATGCGTCCATTCTTATTTTTTTCTTCGCTGACCATGAATACACCAGTGATGAACATGTTCTTCTGTCCATTCTCTGCTGTCTCTGTGATATATTTTACGTCTTGTACTTGTTCGCAAATTAGCTTCATGTCTTTGTTCCTTAGTTCTTATATGCCACTGGAACAGCCAGAACGTTCGAAGCATTATTTGATTCAAGAGTATCTGTAGCGGTTTTTTCAACGATCAATTCTGTCTGTGGAAGGATTGAAATAGTTCCTACTGTTTGACCACCAGCACTCTTATGTGTGATCAGTGAAACTGTGGTTGTTTCTCTGCTGATAATTCTAACAAGCCTGTTGCCGCCAAATGTACTTGGTGTGCTATTGCAAGCAGCTTCTGATGCTAGTAACTTAATAACCATTTTTTACCCCTTCAGCTTTGCAATATTGTAGAATTCTTCTGGGCTATTGAATGCAATATCAATGAACTTTTCCTTATTATCTTCAGTGAGAGAATCAAAAATCTCCCACATGTTGAGAGCGGTATCTTCATCGATGGAAGCCTTCTCACCGTTCTTGAACTTGATGGTTGCGCCCACGGCGGAAATATGTTCAAGAACATCGTATGTTCTTTCGATTTTCTGTTCTGCAATTTTCTTTTTCTTGAACTTCTTTTCGTCTGAAGCAGAAGCCGGAACACTACCCTGCCCACCATAGGCTGGAAGGTTCTCCGTGTCTGACATAGCATCCTCATACACCTTCTCGTCCTGCTTCGGATAAGATGCTGTCTTGGTGCTTGCTACATAGGCTTTATCGCCGTTACCAACACGATCTTCAAACTTTTCTACTTCATGCTTTGCAACAAATTGTTTATCACCATCGGACTTCGGGGTGTACCCGCCTAGGTCAAGTTTCTTGATTGAACTAGACTTTACGCCTTCCAACTTCTTATCATTACCAAGGATAGTTTTAAGTAATTTTGCCATTTGTTTAACCTTGATTGTCTGTTTCTTCTTCGTCTGCTAAGTCGTTGAACATTTCATCAGCGTCCAGTTCTTCGTCTTCACCATCAGCTTCGTCTTCATCTGCATCTTCTACTTCAACGTTATCTTCGTCGCCTTCAGGTTCATCTTCAAATTCTTGCTCTTCCTCATCTTCAGGCTGCTGTGCAGAAAGCATATCTTGCATAAGCTGGGTCTTCATGGAAGCGATCTGATCATGCGCTTTGTCAACCATGATTGAATTGAGAGCGGCCTGTAAATCAACTGGCTTCTCATCAACAATCGAATTCAAAATGTCATCAATTACATATTTAGTAGTGTCCACCATCATTATCTCCTTGGTTGCTTAACTATACTTCTGCCAATCTTTTGTGCCGCTGATCTAAGTTCTCTGTCTTCATGCGGCTTTCTATTCTGTTTGTTTTTCAACTTGTCGTACACTTGTTCAGCGTCTTTCAAGTCTCTACGCTTTTTTGGTTCTTTTGGGGCTTTGGGGGCGGCACCTCCCATACCGCCCATCTCATCCGGCCCTAACATCTGTGTTGGGTTGAGGATCGGATTAGATGCTTCTTCTTCAATTTCCATAAACATTTTTTCAATGTCTTCATCAGACATACGGAGGACATTTTTCATGACCCACTGATTGCTATAGTATTTTCCAATATAAGGTGCGACCATGTTGAGCGTATTGATACGCCCATTGATCATTTCGCTTTCCTTGATTTCGGAGAAATAGTTATCCATAGCATAGTCAAATTGGATTTTGGGTGCCATGTAAACCCAATCATCGTAAGTGATGATACCCTTTAGAATAAGCTGCTTTTCTAAAATCTTGATGAAAAGCTGATTGAAGTTCTGGCGTAAACGAGTGATGAATTTGGCGAACTTCAATTCGTCTCTTGTAATTTCAGTCGATCTTGATGTGAAGATATTATCAGAGTTGTCGAGACGGTTTGTCGGGATGTTCAGAGCATTGTATAGTTTCTTTTGGAAATATTCAACGTCTGCAATTTCACCTAAATTTTGACCACCGGGAAGTGTTTCAATTTCTGTACCCTTACCACCTTCACGGCGGGGTAACCAGAAATCTTCCAACATTGTAAGGAACTTGCGGTCATCACGTACTTCACCTGTCGTAGCATCATAGATGAGGCGGTTCTTATACTTGACCATCATATCACGGAGATATTGTTCTGCCTTCATCTTGGGCAAATTACCAACGTCGATATAGAATATGCGGCGTTCTGGCGCACGGGACAGACGATAAATTACAGTTGCGTCTTCAAGGGAGCGCAACTGGTTAAGTGGCTTGATAGCCTTGTGCATGTATGAGAGAACCATCGTTCCATTCGTATCAGTAAGACCTGATGTGACATGAATGATGGAATCGACACCGATTTTTAAACCAGAGTTGGGGCTTACAATTGTCTTGTTTCCGACATTGAAGCCACGGTCATTATACATGTAGTATTCTTGAACTGTCTTGGTCAAGCTTACATCACCAGCATCTACAAGTCTCTTCTTTGCGACCTCACGGATTTTCCTGATCTTTCTTGGATCGATATAGCGCAGTTCCTTGATACCAATCTGCATATTCTTTTCGTCGGTGATGGCGTGATAATAGAGACGGCCATCCACATACCAACGGCGGAAGATATGATATGCGTGTGTGTTGAACTCCAACAGACGCAAAGCTTCCTTGAATTCTATTGTGATAGCTTTTTTAATATTGCCGTTTACTTCAACAAGATCGTCCAAAATGATTGTGACAATATCTTTGTTCTTTTCAACAACAATTGATTCATTTACAATTTCGTCAATGGCCATGTCTATTTCAGCATGGAGCGTCATTTCACGGTACTTGGTAACAAGTTCAGACTCAGTACGGACTGTGCCGTCTAAGTCTACGTAGGTTCCATAAGAACCGCCAGCAGCAACAACTACTGCCCCATCATCCGTTTCTTTAGGAGTGAAGGAGACATTCTCGTTGTCTAACTGTTTCTTTCTTTTTATTTCAAAGCCGAATAAAGATGCCATATAAATCTCCAAAAAAGAGAGGCTACACTATTAGTATGTAGCCTCTCTTATATTCTAATTACGAATCATACCAGAGGCTGTTCATTCAGGTTACTGTGCTACGCCGCCAAGTTCCTTACCGTTGTATACGTTAAGTTCCTTTTGCTTTGTTGGTAGCCAGTAGTCATATTCAAACGTAACGGTAAAGTTTTCGATCTGGTCAGTCGAATTCCAATCAAGATCGATTGGAGAAATCACTGTTGGGAATGCACCGATTAGAGTGTACTCACGTAGTGGCGACTGACCGTTCTTGCCGTACTGAATGACATTGATTTCAGACTTGTAGTTGTTTTCTCTGTCTGTACGACGAACGTTTGTTTCGATTGTGTTCAGAGCATTAGACCACTTTTCGAGCATGGAACGAACAGCGAAATCTTCGTCGTTCATTACTGTGACTTGCCAGCTTTGGAATACGCGATCACCAGCAAGCTTAATCTTTCTTCCAAAATACGGAATTTCGATTGTGCCAAGTGCTGAAGGAGGAATCTGAGCAGAGCGGCATACAAACTTGAACTTATCAAGCGTACCCTTTTCCAGTGTCTCTCCTAGGCTGATCGGACCCCCTACTGTCACTTCGAAGAGTGTAGGTCTAGCGCCACCGAATGGCAGCGCATCTGACTTAAAGTTGTTAATATTGAAGGCCATTGTCTTTTAAACTCCTTGATTTTTACTATTTATTAGAACTGTCCAACGACTTCAGCGAATTGTACGCCAGTTCTAACAGCCACGAAGTTCAACTGGATGAAGTTGATAGAACGTGCTGGCTTGATGTAAATGTCACCAATGAACTCGTTTCTATCGATCACTTCGCCTGTATTATTGGTTTCATCGCAAACAACCAAGAAGTCAGTGATACCACGGCGACCTTGAATGTCACGTAGGTATGGATTGATAAGGTTCTTGAACTGTGAGCGTGTAAACGCATCATTAAATTCAAATAGCGTAAACTTAGCGGCAGTTGAAATAGCCTTTTCAAGGACGATAAACAATCTGCGAACATTGATACGATCAAAGGCTGATGGCTTTGCAAGAAGTGTCTTGTCGCCATAAAGAACTGTTCCCTGACCGGGGAATGTTACAACAGGATTTACCCCGTTCTTGTAGAGCAAGTCTCTGTCTGCCTTACGTGGGTTATAAGCAAGACGGACGATATTCTTGATCTGACCGCGATTATATCCGGCTGGTGACCACCATGGATCATTTGTCAGATCGGTGCGGGCGCAAAGACCAGCAGTATCACCATTTAGCGGAACCCAACGGTAAACATCGTTGTACTTGTCGTACATGTATTTATAACCCGAATCGAGAACAGCATATGATGTGCTGCGGAGTGTATTGCGGAAAGTTACGATTGACTGTCCCGCATCTGGGTTGTTTACAACGTTACCCTTCTGTGGTGAAGCGAACACAACACAATCCTTGCGGTTTTCGGCAATATTGTCGATTAGGTAATTTACCTGTGCGGTGTTTAATGTCTTACCAGCAAGAATGAATGAAATGTCGATATCTTCGGCAGACTGGAATAGATCGTATGCAGAGAGCAGAACTGAGTTTGGTAGAGTTACTTCATCATAACCATCTGTACCTTCTACGAAGCGTAGGTTTAGTGCAGAATTATTTGTTGAAGTAGCAACGTTCAAAGCAGTTGCAGAAAGTGCATTTGGACGATCATTTACTGACCAGATATATGGTGACACATCATTAATTACGTTCTTGTAATAGTTGGTGCCGCCATCAGCAGTCTTTGAGTCGGTAGCGCGAGAAACATTCTTATAAACTTCAAGAACAGTTCCCGGAACGCCTGAGAACAGACCACCTTCGTCAACAACAACAACGTGCATTTCATCTCTAGCTGCGGAATTACCGAATGCAGCGACGAATTCTGATGTGCCGGGAGCAGTATCAACGAGATTGTAGAATTCCCATGTACGGTTCAGAGTATTTGAAGTTACTGAAGAATGAAGCTTTAGTGTATCTTCAAAGTTTACTGTGAAGATAGTCCAACCGCCAGTTGAGTTTGCAGTACCAGTGACAGGAAGTGTACCCTTTGAAGTTACCTTCATGTACTGAGTACCGATAAGAGAATTGCCTACTAGAACAAGATCATTTACAGCAATGCTGTCATAGATTGCTGTAGCTCTTGACAGGGTTGTACCAACGTCAGTGTTAGATGTTGAGTGGAATGTGAATGTAGCTGAATTGCTTCCTACATTCAAAGTCATGTTTGTTAAAGCGTCAAGGGTTGGTGTTGACGCATCGAACAAGGCATAAGTATTCTGGAAAGCATTTCCTGTATCGCAGACAGAAACGCGCAGAGAATTACCCATTGCGCCGGGGAATCGGGCAACAAATACAACATCTGTGTCGAATGTGCCGTCCTTGTTGGTGAAATCAGTTTCGTTCTTTACTACCTGTGCAGCAATGTTTGCAACAGAACCTACGTTAGCAACAGCGTTGAAAGCTGATACAGTAGAATTTGCTGTTGTATTGGCTGCTCTTGAAACATACAGAGCGTTTGTGTAGCTTAGGAAGCTAGCAGCAGTGAACCATGTTTCGGCGTTGTGGTTTGTCGGCTTGCCAAATCTCTGGGCAAGAGCGACTTCTGAGTCGATTAGGATTCTTTCTCCGATTGGACCCCAACGGAAGACACCAGCAATACCACCGATAGAGGTAGATACGGCTGGGACAATCGTTGTCAAGTCAATTTCGGAAACGTTTACTCCCGGACTTACTTGGAATGGCATTGTAGGTTTCTCCTTTCAAGCAGAAAAATAGTAATTTGCATTTTGTTTTATTTATAAAACTGGTGCTTTTAGACCTAAAACCCGTAGTCTATACGGTCAGGGTCTGGCTTATCGGATATCATGATATCCTCATCCCCATCACTATATCCAAAGGAAAGAAGTTGTTCTTCTACCATTTCCATATTATGTTTCAAAATTTCTTGTCTAATATCTATATTGTTTGCATCTTTAAAGATGTTCTGGTTGATCATCCATGCAAACATCACACAGCACATAACCAAGTCATCGGTGGCTCCCTCGTCTGCCTCATAAGATTGGCGAACAGCGATGAAACGTGATAGTTCATAGATGAGGTTGTAGTCGTGTATGATGAGTTTATCGCTTTCAATAATATTTTTTAAATTAGAACAACCGATACGTTTTACTTGCTTTGTTGTTCTGACACCATAGTGCATTCTGCGCCCAGCAAAACCACCAGAGATGATTTGCCCGTCTCGCTCGTTCTGGGTGCCGAATATAAGGTTTTCGTATTCCAAGTCATGATAAAGAATGTCGGCTACTTGCTGTCCAATATCGTTTGTTTCGACTAGAATTGGACAGTAGTTATACTGCTTTCCTATCTGGTAAAGAACGTCAGGGAAAATCAAAGGTGATATGTCGTTATTCCTGTACGTAGCAGCAATCGTATATGGTGTTGTTGTAATATCAAACACCATGTAAGCTGAGTAGTCATTGCCAAGACCACGGCTAACGTCTACGGTAATCGTATATTGACGATCCTTTTCTGGTCTAGCATAAATCTTTAGATGTTGGTTTTCTTCAATAGGAGTACGCGGCACAAGCTGGCGTAGCTTGTGAGCCTTGATGAGAGTGTTTGACGAACCTAGGAACTCACATTCAAACTCCTGCTGGAATTGAAGTTCTGAGGTATTCTTGATGGTTTGTTCTTTCCACTTTTCATCACGCCCCGGTGTATCCCACCAATTGATTTCAATACGTTCATATTCGTTCTTGCCTTCCTCAGATTCTGCCCAAATCTTATAGAAATAATTCATTCCGTTAGGAGTTGAAGTAATTACAATCTTAGATGTAGTACCAGAAGAAATGGTAGGATAAACAGAACGGAAGAATTCTTCCTGCATGTTTGATGGAATGAATGCGAACTCATCAAGGTAAATAAGGTTGTAGGAGCCACCACGAAGAGCCGAGCCAGTGGTGGCGGCTGTAACGACTTTTGATCCATTTTCAAGTTCTACAGAACCCTTATTCCATTCCACAATACCTTGCTGCATCCATGATGGTATCCATTCATAGGCTAGCTGTAGACGGGAAAGAATTTCACGGGACTGTGAGTGTTTGTGAGCGAGGATGCCTATATTGAAATCTTTGTTAAAAAGAATATACCATAGAAGGATGCCAGCAACCACGGTAGTCTTTCCTGACTGACGGGGTAGCTTACAAATTGTGAAACGATTCTGCTCGACTGTCTTGGCAATCTTGACTTGGTAGTCGTATGGATCGAAGCTGATAAGACCTTTGTCTACGTTAACAATCTTGATATAGTTTCTAAGGAAATATTCAATGTCCTGAGAGCATTTGTAGAATTCAAGGATTTGGGCTTCGCCGTACTCTTCGACAACGTTTGGTCTTTTGAGATTGACGTTGCCTAGATAGGAAGACTTTTTATTATTCATTGGCTTTCTTCTTCAACATATCCAAAAGATCAGCGGCGCTGACAACCAAGTTGTTATTAATGTTCGTTTTATTCACAGGCGCATCATCTTTTGTTAAATCTTTGTGTTTCTTATGGAGTTCAACTAGTTCCTTGTTCGCTGAAACAAGAGTGTTGATCAATGTGCTTAATACTTCAAAGGTTCTGGCTTGCTGGTTTTGTTTGGCAATACCGACAAGTTCATCTAGGGCATCCTGACCTTTTACAATAGCATCGTACATATTTGTACGGGCAAATTCGAAGTCATTATTCAAGTCTGGTGGTGGAACCACAACGGGTGTGGAGTTTGCTTGTGTAACAGGCAAAGGTGCCATGTTAAGCGCCGTGCTTATTGTGTTGCTCATGTATTACTCGTTAATATCAATTCAATGTTTACAGAATAACCAAAATCATCATCAGCATCTATTTCAGACAACGGAACTGATGCCGCTGCATTGGTCGTGGGTGAACCATTTGCCAGCATAGCTGGTCTTACTGTCACGCGATCAGAAGGTGCTGTATTACCGATTGCGTTGTATAGATCATCCTGTTTTGAAATAAAGAATGTTGTGTTTGCAAACTTGATGATCTTCTTTTCTTTGATAGGACCAAATAGATAACCTTTCAAAGTGAACTTAAGTGTCCAAATAATAGCTCTTCTTTGAAGGAACTGTTGATCATATGTATCTTGTGATGATATTGAATTTAGAATGATAGGTGTATCGACAACTACATTCATCTCAGGAATAAGCTTGATTGTTGGTGTCCAATCTGGGGTGAAGAAAGGAAGAATCTGTTCGATTATCTTTGTTCCATCTTCGGCATTTTTCACGTAAATGTTCAAATCAAAATCAAAGTTATATGGAACAGGGTTATATTGGTATTTGTTTTTGTTCTTGTCTTCGGTTGTGTAGACTGAGCGACCAAGAGTGTTTAGCTTTCTGTCTCCATCATAACGCAAATCCGTTAACTGGAATGACATTCTTGGAAGAACGATAGCTGTTGGTCTATCGATATTTGGGTCTGCAATAACACGCGCCAACATCTTATCCTTTGAAGAATAAGATAGAGGAACACGCATAAAGGCAACTTCGTTATTGGCCGCATCTGTTCTTGAAATATGAATTTCATTAAAAAGAGTGCCGAATGCGATAACATAGTTCTTAATTGAACCAAAGTAAAAATGAGTTCCGAGCATTAGTAAATTCCAGTTTCAGAGAATGGATCACGGGATGAGAAGTCAAGAATATCATCAGCTTCCTGCTGAATTAGATCGTTGTCTTCGGTATCGCTAATCATTTCGTTTTGTAGATATGTTTCATGAACAATATAGTTTCCTGCTTCATCAAGAATGATAGAGCCATCTTCGGCGCGGAGAACATAATCGATAGCATTGATACTGAAACCGCTTTGTAGGCTGTCGATTTCTTCAATGCCAGTGTTCATCTTCTCACCGCTATATTCAAACAGTTCGCACTGTAGATCATATGTCGGCAAAGCTCCAAGAGGATAGAACATACTAAACTTTTCTACAAACTTGATCTGGAAGCACTTTTTGTTCAGAGGGAAATAGATTAGGTCGCCTTCGTTAGGGCGAACCATTTCTTCATACACACCAACCTCTTCATCGAAAACTCTTCTCGACACAGTGAAGGTAACTCTGTCTCTAATTTCCAAACCAAACTTTGAAAGGAATGTGCCGTCACCCTCAAACCCGTCAACGCTCTTGATGTACATTTCGACAAGGTATGATGCTTCATAACTAGACTGATCATCTTCACCGAAGATTGGATCATAGTTGTTTAGTTTTCGGGGCAGATAGTACATATCTTCCCCGTACTGCCTAATCGATTCGATTATCAGTTCTTCCATAAGCCTTTGCTCCATGGAATTGTCGTAATTTCGGAAGAAGATATTAGTAGCCATTTTTAACCGATCATCATGTTTGCAGGGAGACTGTAGCTATTGATCATTTCAGCTTCCAGCTTATCAAGCTCTTCGTGGGCTTCATCCCATAGAACTTGGCCGTTGAAGGTGATGCCTCCCGGCATTTGCATATTACCAAACTTCTTAAGGTTTGACCCCCACTGCTTCTTAATGAGTTCTGTAGCATATCTCAGAAGCCAACGATCCCCCCAAGCGTCAGCGTATACATCAGGGTTGATGACTTCATATGCTTCAACTAGAATGAAGTTGCCTTCATCGACACGATCCCAATCCATATCAATGTACATCTTGTTTGTATGGCGGTTGTAACGAAGTGGCTGCTGGCCGACTAGCAATTGCTCAAGCAACTGAATATGGGTCAGGGCCATATAGTAAGGAACCATACTGACGGAGGTAAGAGTGTAAAGATCGTTCAGGGCAATCTGGTATCTGATATTGAACAAGTTGTTTGTGTTCAGTCCAGTACCAATTGGGAAGATGTTTACAACGCCTAGAATGTTTTCAGGAAGAGTGATATACTTGTTTACCTTGTCCTGTGCGGTTACAAGGTGCTTATAGTAAATTTTTTCAGAGCCATCAAAATGGTAATCATAGTAATACTTTAAGGCTTCATCGATACGATCCTCAACCTGTTCATCAGAAACGTTGATTTCGATAACAGGCTTGCCCAATTTACGAAGACAATATTCTTTGAATTCTTCTCTTGATGTTGGAATGGCCATTTCTTAGTTCCTTTTTAATTATTTATCACTTCTTGGATAAAGGAGTTGTTTTAGGAGAAGAAGAAATCTTCACGTTTACTTGTGGTTGTTGAATACGATCCTGTTTTTCAATGACCCTGCTACCAAACCAGAATGCGATAATAGTTGAGAATAAAGACATAGTTTCTACATCCCATACAGCGTTCAACATTTCAGGAACAGATTGTCCAGTAGATAACATTACATAAGCCGCCGCCAATTTGACAGCTATGAAAACGAAGAAAAATGTATACGTGATTACTGGACGAATAGAAGCGCGTAGTGCGTTAATAAACTTTCCACCATCAAGAGACTTATCATGATCAAGAGCAGATTGTCGTGACTGACTATCCGACTTAATCCCTTCAATGTGGAACTGTAAATCTGCCTGTCTTTCGGCAGCTTCCAATTTGATCTTTGTGAGTTCAATTTCATATTTAATTTCCTGCTTACGCTCAAAGATTCTTACGATGGAAGGTAGAAGACTTCCAAGAATACCAAATAAAGGGGAAAGTAATGCCAACATTTATTGTCTCTCCGTTGGTGTTTGTGACTCTGACATAGATGTTCTTTCTTCATATATTTCATCGCCAGCTATAATTCTCTTGATTTTTTCTTGACCTCTGGTCCATGCAGCAACACCAATAATTGCTGCCATCGCCAGATGATAGAAGCCTGATTCTTTCAATGTCATAGGTTCCCAAGTAACAGGGACATTATTAATGTAACCTAGAGCAAAAGCAAATGATGGAAATATGATAAAATCAAACACACAAACAGCAAAATATTGCCATGCAATTGCAGGACGCCAATAGTTTTTTACCCAAGAAGCTTCCATTAGGCGGCTCTAATTTTATCGGCTGGGATTTCATGATTAGTCCATCCAAACAATTTTGTTGTGCTTCCACCCGCCTTAGCAGCAATCTTAGCATACAAGCGATTTCTACCCGTTTCTTGTTCGTTGCCGTATGAGTCAATTTTGGTTGCACCTTCATAGGTAACTTTCTTGGTAGTAGGAGTGTTCTTTACATGGTGTTTAACTACTGCGCCAACAGATGAAATAAGCTTACCGGATTTATGACCCATGGCTCCTGTAGTGGTGAGACGGCCTTCCTGATCTTGGAAACCAACATTCGAAACACCAGTTCTTGGATCGTGATTGATATGAACTAAAAATTTCTTTTTATCATCCGTGTGTATTTCATATTGATGGTCCTGAACGCCACTATCGTAGGTGACTTTCTTTTTTTGAATAAAAGGAAATGGCTTATCGAATATTTCGGTTAGGTATTCTTTAAAAGTAAGCATTTTACACCATAAGTTTGTTGAGGGTGTCTGTGTCTATTGTTCCTGTCACCGGAAGACCGTTGGCCTTCTGAAAATCTTTAACTGCTTGTTCAGTCCTTGGACCAAATGCTCCGTCTGCTGTGATCTTCGCTCCCTTTTTAATAAGCATGTTTTGTAGATCAGCAACATAAGGCGACTTGTCTCCATTCTTGGCTACAACAATAGGTGCAATAGTTGGAGTTACTGGTGCTGTGGAAGAGAAACTAAAATTCCTTGGAATAACTCTCTTGGAGCGTTCCAGATACTTTCTACGATCTTCAAAACCATTAAGACCGCCGTTGATACGGCGAGTGATAAGTTCGACTTGATCCTTATCGGCCAGCCCGTTTAGGTTTCTGGATTTCCAATATTCAAGAGCAGTCAGTACGGAAATTTCCGGCGTCTCCGCAAGTTCTGGGTTGTTCTCAAGATCATATCCAATCAGTTGTCCGATACGCTTGTAATTGGCGCGGCCTGTAAGCTGGAATATACCCCTTCCCTTATATCTTACACCATCACCCGCCTTGACGTTACCAAGGTCTTTACGGCCTTCGTAAGCGGCCCCAGAGGCATATTCTCTGAGTGTGCGGAAAGAAGCAGATTCATGTGCTGCCTGAGAAAGGAAATGACACACACGCAAGTAAGTATTAACTTCATACTTCGGCATATGAATGTTGAGATACTTGACCAGCGGATCGATAATTTCATCTCTGGAGTTTGGTGCGATTTGTCTAATTAATTGTTTTGTTATCATTGTTTATCCTATGGTTTCCAACTGACTGCTAGAATTTCTTCTAGGCCAGCATTTGTCAGGGTGACAGTTGAACCTGTTGCTCTACCGTTAATAGAAACAAATGCATCTGATGTTCTGAAGTCAACAGCCACATCTCTTGTTCCAGTAAAGTTCGTTGAGCTAAATGCTCCGATAGTAGTGTCATCGCTACCACCAACCGCGATAACGAAGTCATTGGCTGCTGCCGGAAGATTGACTGATGTGCCAACTGAGCTTGCGCTTGTAGAAACTGTATTATTTGATGTGATGAATCTGTAAGTTGCTATCGCCGCATTCCAATCTGATGCAGGAGCGGTAGTTAGTGTGATTGTGATGTTTGCAGTTGTGTTGTTTGGCGCTGAAGCATAGAAGATTGCAATATCTTCAAAACCTGAAGTTACATATCCAGCTTGAGACATAGAAATGCCATCTATAGACACAGAACTCACAAGAGTGCTGAATGTCATAGCGGCCAGCGTAATCACTACAGTTCTACTTGGGGATGGTTCACCAATAGGCATATTAGTGAATGTATACGTGTTTGATGTTCCTAATACTGTTCCAGACAATGCATAGTTGATGTATGTTACGCTTGAAGGCTGGGTTGATATTGTAACACTATTGTTCGTTGCTATAATAGGTCCGGTCTGACTGCCAGTTCTAATATCCATTTGAATTGTTTCATTTGCGATATCAACATCATCAACAGTTGTAAGTGAAAATGTTCCTAAGTTGTTATTCACAATAATTGAACCGTTGACGGAAGATGTAAAGTCAGATGACACTGCGACTGAAGAATTATTCAGTGTGTAGAAAAGTTGTGTGCCGTTTGGTACGTTAGTTGTTGACACTGTGTAAAGAACAGATGACCCCTCAAAAACTGTTGTGGTGTTTGCTGTAAGAGTATATGTTGGTAACCCTGCCGTGGTTGATCCGGGGCCGATAACCCATACACGAACTTCTCCACGCGCCCCAGTAGCAGTAGCTGTTTTTGCTCCACCACCACCTCCGGGTGATGTAGCTGTTACGGTGCTATTGCCACCAGTTCCCCCGAATAAAGAAATACCTATTGCTCCCGCATTAGACCCGCCGCTTCCACCATAAATAGAAGAACCAGAAACAAGTCCGGTTGTTCCTGCACCACCCCCAAAAAGTGTTACGCCTATAACACTTCCATTAACACCGCCACCCCCAAATGTAGAATTTATCAAAACGCTAGTTGTTGCTACATTCCCACCTAACGGAGCGCCACCTGATAATTCAGAACCCGCAGAAAGCCAGCCACCACCGCCACCATTAAGTGACGCTGTTGCTCTACCGCCTCCGTAAGCTATTGTTGAAGAAGTAGAGTTAATTACAAAAATTGTATTTGATCCATTTACTCCCGCTGTGCCGCCAGAACCAACAGTTACTGAACATGTGTCAGTAAAAGATGACAGCGGCATTTGTGAAATGACACAAGCCCCTCCCCCGCCACCTCTTCCGGGTGTAGCAGTATTTCCGCCCCCGCCGCCGCCCCACAGCATCATAAGGACTTGCTCATATCCTGTGAGAAAAGAATTTATTGTGGAATTCGCAAGAGGATTATACCATACACCATTTTCAGTAAATTCTTGATAGTCTACAATTCCACCATATAAGCCAGAACTTATAGGGGTTCCTCCAACAACCAAACTTGGGGTTGAAGTTTGTGAAGGAGAAAGTACAACTTCTCCTAAAATAATAGAGTTATCATCAATGCGGGTGTTGCCACTAACAAGTGTTTCGTTTGTAATACGACCAGTTGGAAATGAGATTCCATTCGTAATAACTGTTTGTGATATAGTTGAATTTGATGCTGTTAATTTCATTTTTTATTTCCTTGATGAAGTCACCCAAATGCGGACTTCTCCGCGCCCACCTCTTGCAACTGAAGACCCTGAAATAGAACCAGCGCCCCCGCCTCCCGGTGCGTTACCAGCTTCTATGTTTACTTGCCCGCCTTTACCTCCAAATACGGAAGTTCCGGGAGGACAATTTACACCGCCCCCACCGCCCCCACCGCCATATATTGAATTTCCGCCAGTAGTTCCAACGGTGTTACTATATGCACCACCACCACCACCATAAACTGATACACCACCTGATGCGGATGTGGATGACCCACCACCGCCACCACCGAAAGTTGAGTCCACACCAGTAGTCCCGCCGAGTGGACCGCCCCCAAGCGCAGTATTCCCAGATGAAAACCAACCCCCACCAGCACCACCAGCACTGCTATTTGCCGCACCGCCGCCATAAGATGTGATGCTGAATGTTGTGTTGGTATAAAATATTGTTGATTGACCGTTGTCTCCAGCATTCACCCCGCCATCACCAACAACAACATTACACACAGGATTGAATTCTCCAGCAAGTTTGTTGACGATAACACATGCACCGCCGCCGCCGCCGTTAAAACTCGACCCTCTACCCCCGCCGCCCCACATCATGATGGTGACCATATCATCATCTTGCGCCCATGATGGTTTGTACCATTTGTTATCTGCTAATGGATTAGTAAAAACCTGATAGTCCAAAGCAGGAGTGGGTGACGATAAAGATGAATAAGTAACTCCATTTAAAATAATACTAGTTGTACTTATTGATGTGCTGTTTACAATTGTGTTTACTGTTGAATTTCCAACAGTTATACTATTTGGTAAAATAGTTAAGTTGCTGCCCATGAGAAATATTGTAGAATTTGCAAACACAGAAATATTAGATGTTGTATTGCCAACTCTGACATTAGATAATGACAAATTATCTGCGATGATTATTGATGCATTTACTGTTGACATTATTTACCTGTATATCTTAAAGTGTACACCCTGACTTCACCTCTGGAACCGGGGAACCCCGCTCCTAAATTTCCAGACCCTGAACCACCACCCCCCGGCGCGGTTGATGGTACAGAACTGTTTGCTCCAGACCCCCCATATATTGAGTAAGATACTGCACCAGAAACTCTACCTCCCCCGCCACCATAAATTGAATACCCTCCGGGAAGATTTAAAGTTCCTGCACCTCCACCATAAATGGATGTGCCAGCAACTGTTGTGTTTGAATACCCACCACCAAATGTAGAATCTGCCATGGTTGTATTGTTTCCGCCGAGTGGGCCACCCCCCATAGAAACGGTTCCGGGACTTAACCACCCCCCACCGCCAGCAGACGCTGAACTATTAGCAGCCCCGCCGCCGTAAGCTATAAGAGAAACTGTTGTGTTTGGTGAAAATGAAGAATTTCCCCCCGCTATTCCAGAAGTACCCCCACCACCAACAATTACATTACATATTGAATTACATTGTGTAGATTTAAATAAACCGAAAACAAAAGCACCGCCGCCGCCGCCGTAATTACCAGTACTATTACCGCCACCACCGCCTCCCCACCCATGGACGATGACAAGTTCTTTTCCTGTGGTGGCCCAACTTGGTTTGGTCCATGTTCCATTAGCTATGAAAATTTGAGAGTTTACAGTTTCTGAGAAAAGGTTTGACACAGCAACACCATTTACAGTGATACTTGGAACATTCATTGTTTTTTGTAGAGATACACTCCCTGTATCAGAAGTAACTGTAATAGATGATGTATTAATAACGCCATTAGAACCTGATAAGAAAATGCCTGATGAATTTACTGTGGTTGGACCAGTAGTAATTACATTAGCAGACAATGTATTAGCTTCGAATGTTGTTACTTGAATTTGTGACATTATTACTCGCTTAAGCTGGCCAACCAGTTGTTATATCGATAGCATCCAATTCTTCTTTATTTGTTGCAGATGAAATCGATAATTGAAGTTCTGCTTCTTTATCAAAACACGCCTGAATGTGGGCGCGTACTGCCATTGCCATGGAAGTAACATCTTCAGCACTGAGTTCAACAAATTCGCCGTTCGACATTTTCCATTTAATAATAGAATTTGGATTGATTTGAACACTAACTACAGCACCTACGTATTTAGTTTGACTGACTGGATCAGTAGCCAACTGCCATCCATTAAAAGTTGTGCCGCCAGTTTCTTTTAACCAGCGCAAATTTTCTAGCTCTACAAGTTTATTGTGTTTAGTTTCTTCAAAAGTCGGTAACGCTTTACGAATAACCCACTTGTCATTTTCTAGACCTGTGAATTCTGTATCGCCTTCTTCATAAACTACATCATACCACTTGACGTTTTTATGAGATATGTCTTCCGGCTTTTGATCATATGTACGTATTTCTTTAAATACTTCATCAATAAGTAATGCGTACTTGTTCATTATATCTCCCTTTATAAGCTAAATGCCGCAACAACTAACAGGTTAGCGGCAACAGTAGTGTTCGTAATTGTTTGAGTGATTGTTGTTGATCCGCTGCCAACAATAGGTGTATAGAATAAAGATGCCCTCTTACCAAAATTGTTACTTTGGTTTGATGTTGTTTCCGCTAGAGTTGTCCCTGATGGAGATGTTATAGAAATAGTTGGAATTGTAGACCCGTCACCCGCACCAAAACCAGCAGCTACTAAGATTGATCTTCGTGTAGTATTAATCGTAGTTGATATTGTTTCTGCACCTGAATTAGTTTTAGCGGTAGCGTTTAATTGATAAACTTCTCCAAGATTCATTGCAAATGCACCAAAGAAACGGTCATTGGTTGACGTTGAAGGAGCAGATATTGTATAAGTTCCAATTGGAGGATTTAAAAGATAATAAATTCTGGTGCCATCTGTTGTTGTGATTGAATCTGCAAGAGTGAGCGAAATACCATTGAAAGTTGGAGTGGACATATGCAACGTCCCGCCATTGTTAATTGTCGCACCAGCAATAATTAAACATTTTGTATCACTGGTTGTCGTGTGGGTCCATGTTAATGTACTTGAAGTAGAAGATGCTGTTGCCAAATCCACAGAAGAGCCGATAAAAAAAGGATCAGTTACACCAGATGAACCAAATCCAATCAATTGATTTGTTAGTAACATAATTAATCATCCTTCGCTGCATTGACCGTATAATGTATTTTAACTCCGTGTAGTCTTGCATCAATTGCCAACGTATCTGACACATCATTCACATTTCTCCATACTTGGAACATGACATATTCTTCTGGTGCTGGCGCTCCATCGACAGTGAATGGAGATGCTTCACCAGTAATATATAAATTATCTGTTACACCACCAGTATCTGATATACCCATTGATGTTCCGAAGGCTGTGTCCAATGCGTTAGCATCATTAAAAGCAACTGCCTGAATTGCCCATGTAACACCAAAATTTGTTGTAGTTGCTGCATGTGACCAAATGAATTGTGGTATAAGTGTTCCTTCGTTCCAACTCTTCGGCATTTGAATGGCAAACTGAGCGAATTCAATTGTTGCACTATCGAAGTTAAGTGTTTTTAACATAACTTTATTTGTTGTTGTCTCAATAGTTTCATATGCCGCACCATTGGTAATGCGAGGATACATAGCAACTGCTGGAACCCAAATAGTCTGTTGGCCTATAGCAGACACATCAGAACCATTTACTCTAAATGTTCCGGCGACATCAAAGTTTAAATTTGCATAAAAAGAAGTGGTGTTAACAGTTGCTGCTGTAACCCCCCCAGCAACTAAGCTATATGCGTTAGAGCCTGTATACTGCAATCTGTTATTGCCAGTAGATTCAAAATGTATATTTGCTACTTGTAGTGTTGACATTTTAAACTCCTATGGCCATCCAGTAAACTGTTGCCGCTGAGGTATTTGATGTGCGGAACGTTGCACCAGTTGTAGAAATGCTTGATACAAATGGAATATAAGTACCACCTTGATTAGAACTTACAACAACAGAATAAACTGTTGAAAATGGTGTTGGAAATGTTGTTGCGCCAGTAGTGGTTGCAGCAACCGCCGACCCCCACTGGTATAACAAACCATTTGGCAATCTGGTATATCCAGAACCTGTAATCGATGATGTTCCCAAATTCAATGTGTTGCTTGATATTGCGGCGTTTACTCCGTTCAGTGTATTTGCAGTGAGCGTTGAAACCCCACTGACAGAACCACTGAGTACAAAGGAACCGTTGGTAGTCACAGTTCCGCTTGTTGTAAGGAATGTGCCGTTGGAAATAACGCTTCCAGATACTTCTAACGGGGTGTTAATTACAGCTTTTTGTGTATTTGCTGTAAATACATTTGCAGAAGAATTTCCAATCCAAACACCATCTACAGAGCTAACCACAATCTTAGGACCAACTGTGTTTCCAGTTGTTATCGTGAGATTTGTCGCGCCGTCCTTGGTATCAATTTTTGTTGTTGTTACACTTGACATTAGATTACTACCATCCTTCCGCCTTCATTCACTGTGAGATTAAATCCATCCGCAACTCTCATGGGTCCGACTGTCATAGCATTTTCACCAGCTTCAATTGTTACATTGGTTGATTGTGTGTTACTATTTATCTTGTACAGATTGCCTTTATCGATAGGGTCACCAATTGTTCCTTGATTACCTTTATAATATGCACCACCAGTTCCCGCGATATTGCCCCAAGCACCACCAGCAAATCCTTCAAACTTGGCGGTTTCCGTGTTGTAACGGAACATGCCGTTTGCACCTGTTGGCCTCTGACCTGAAGTTCCAAGAGGAACAAGAATGGCCGAATTGGACGCGATATGGAGAGATACAGATGGCGTTGCGGTATTGACACCAAGTCTTCTATTGAATGTATCGATAAACACTGCGCCTGTTCCAAAGTTGGAATTTGCAGTCACATTCAAGAATGAAGAGCCTGTGATACCACCTGTAAATGTTGCTCCGGAAAGGGTCGCATAAAGAGCAAGGTTACCACTTAGTTGCGCTGCACTGATAACCTGTGCCGCAGCCAATGAACCAATAAACGAGGCACTATTTGCTGTTGTTGCAGTTAAAGCACTATTAACGTTCAGATTACCTTCAGTTTTGCCACCAAGGAAGCTTGCGCTGTTCGCATTTAATTGACCTTCAGTCTTTCCGCCAAGGAAGTTTGCATTGTTTGCGTTGAGCGCACTGTTTGCATTCAGGTTGCCTTCGGTCTTTCCGCCAAGGAAGTTTGCATTGTTTGCGTTGAGCGCACTGTTTGCATTCAGGTTGCCTTCGGTCTTTCCGCCAAGGAAGTTTGCATTGTTTGCTGTTCCAATGAAGAAAGTTGAATTAAGAGTAGCTACGCCACCAAAGTTGACAGTTGAGTTGAGAATGCTTGTATTGACAGTTGAGTTGCCGACACTAAGACTAGTGCTTACTACAGGAGTAGAATTGTTGGCATAGTTTGCTGAGGTAAGTCCACCAAAGTAAACTGTACTGTTCGCATTCAAGTTTCCTTCAGTCTTTCCACCAAGGAAGTTTGCGTTATTAGCTGTTCCAGTAAATGACGATGAATTAAGAACAACACTTCCATTCATTGAAAGGTTGGTTGGAGCCAATTCAGAATTCACTGTAGAATTGCCAACAGAAACTTGAAGTGCGCTAATAGAAGGTCCAAGAACTACAACGTTTCCTGAAACAGTAATTGTATTGCTAAAGGTAGCATTACCAGTGACATTCAGTGTATTGGATAGTGATACAGAACTTAGTGCAGAGAGAGAATTGGTGACTGCGACATTTCCGACTGTCAGTGTTCCAGACACATTGACGTTTGCGCCAGTAATTGTTGAGTTAGCAGAAACAAATAGATTGGCACCAGCGAATGTTGAGTTGGCGTTTCCTCTTATCGTACCGTTGAATGTTGTGTTGCCATTGAATGTAGCAAGACCATCAACAACAGTATTTGCGTTGATATCAAGTTCACTTCCGCTAATGATTGTATTTGTAGAAGATGAATTTCCAACAATCGAAAGTGCTACAATAGTTGAATTTGATCTAAATTGTTGACTGTTAGCCGTCACCGAAACATTTGAATTGATAAATGTGTTTGTATTTACAACAAGGTTCGTGCCACCAATTTCTGTGTTGGTGATGCTGCCGTTACCAAGGATAGAGATTGCAGCAACAGTTGTATTTGATCTGAATACTTGTGAGTTTCCAGTTACATTCAATAAGCCAGTTACATTTAAGTTGCTACTGACAGAAGTGTTCGTGGCGATGATGGTAGTATTAGCGCCCGTAAATGTCACATTCGCTGTGAATGTTGTATTGGAAAGAATGTTGGTGTTTGTACCAGCAATGCGAACATTCGCGCCTGTCAGGCTTAGATTTGAACTGATAACTGTATTTGTGCCAGCAAATGTACTATTTGATGTGACAAACGTATTGCTTGAGGAGATAAGAACACCAGAGCCTGTTACAGATAGATTTGCTGTAATGGTTGCATCATCGCCAGAGAGAACGCTATTTGATGTTGTTCCATTACCGCTGATAGTAAATACAGAGATAGTGGAATTTGATCTGAAACTTTGCGAATTTGTTGTTACAGTGAAAGGCCCGTTTATAGACGTTGCGTTCGCAACATTCAGGGAGTTGGCCCAAATATTCCAGCGGTTTCCTGTATTACCAAAAGTTAGACCTGTTGTGGTCGGAACAACGTTGCCACTAAAGAAACCATCTGTAGCAAATAGACCCCAGCGGTTGGACGAGTTACCGAGATTAAGACCACCAATCGCGGGTACGAAGTCGCCTTGTGCTTCTGTTTCACCTTGAGAAACTGTATTTCCTGTAACAATCAAGCTTCCAGAAACAATAACATTTCCTGTGAAACGTCCTACTGTCGAGTTTGCAGAGAAATATGTTGTTGAGTTACCCACCCAAATTTGATTTGAAATATTGGCACTCTGAGTAGTCAGCGTTCCAGACACATCAAGATTGGCACCTGTGACAGCTAAGTTTCCTGAGATTGTTGTGTTCGCAGAAACTGATAGTGTTGACCCACCAAATGATGAGTTGGATGTTACGGCTAGGTTAGCACCTGAAATTCTGGTGTTAGCTCCAGTAAGCGATACATTCGATGAAACATTAAAGTTTGTTCCAGTGAACGTGCTATTGGCGCTTATTGCAACATTTCCTGAAGTGATTGCAACGTTTGCTCCGGTGATAGAAACATTACCAGAGATGGTAGCGTTCGATGTAACAGTCAAATTATTTGAAATTGAAGCGGAACCACTAACAGTTAGATTACCGACTGCCACAGAGTTGCTGAAAGACAAAGCGCCCGAAACACCAAGTGTTCCGGTTATAGTTGCATTGTTTGCAACCACCAAAGCTCCATTGACGGTGGCTGCACCTAGAATGGATACAGTGCTTGATAGGGTTGCTGGTCCTGAAATAGAGACTGCATTTGAAAAAGTTGCATTGCCTGTAACTACAATGGTGTTTGATAGTGTTGCATTGCCTGTGACAGTGAGTGTGTTGGAAAGAGTTGTAGCACCACTTACGGCTAATGTATTTGATAACGTTGCTGTGCGAAGGACAGAGATAGTGCTGTTTGCGTTAATGGCAGAATTGAAGTTGGCATTGCCGGAAGCAATAAGTGTATTTGAGAATGTCGCTGTGCCTGTAACAGCAAGTGTGTTAGACAGCGATGTGGTATTGATTACAACAAACGATCCACCAACTGCAACATTACCAGATACGTTTGATGTACCGACAATGGAGAACGTAGCATCAGGAGAGGCGGTGTTGATACCTACCTTACCAGAGTTTGCTACAATAAGTGTTGAATTGACAATAAGGCCATTTTTTACGACAAAATCTTTGTCAGCCATTTTTGATTACTTTCTTTGAATTAATATTGGAAAAATTTTGAATTGTGTGACTTAATCTACCAGCAACCCAGTGTGGCTTTTTCATAGATGGTGAAACTTTATATTCAGTAGTACCATCATTATACCACTTATGCCCTCTAGTAGGGCTTATAGTACCAAACATTGGGTTATTTTGTCCTGAAAATTTTTTCGACATATTCTCAGAAAAAACAAAACGAATTCTTTCATATGCTCTAGAATTAAAATATCGTTTTTGATTATCACCACGCATCTGCAATGCTCTGAAAGCGTAGAACATTTTTAATTTAATTTCGTTTGATGTAAATTTACATAATAACATGTGACAAATAAAATGCTCTTTAGCTGTCAACAGAACTGTTTCAGTTCCTCCTACACATTGAGGTATTATGTGATGAGACTCGTAATACTCTCCATTTTTCTTTTTTCTGTTCTGCGCTTTGGCAGACTCTATTATAGAAAAGTACCATTTTTTGTATTTGTTTTCAGTAAACATAAGAGTTCACTATCCCTCCCCGAATATAAAAATAGATTTGGTCTATTTATATTATTTGAATGTTGGATGCAAAAAGGCCCAGCTTTTTTATGGCTGGGCCTTCGTATAAATCGTTTTAAAAGATATTACGTGTTGTACTGGTTGGCGTAGCTTTCAGCAGCCTTGTCCATTACGAACTGGACATAATCAGCGTCTGTAGCAAGCAAAGCCGGATTAGGAACTTCAACAGCAGCTTCGCCTTCACCTTCAGTGACGGTAGCTGGTAGAGATTCATTGTACTTTTCTCTTGCAGCGGTGATACCAGCTAGCTTAGAAGCTCCGGTAATGTCGATTGTAAACTTAGTCATTGTTTTCTCCTTAAGAGTTTGTTTTGTTATTTATAATTTACCAAGTTGCGAGTGATGCTCTTACCCAAGTATTAGTTGCGGTACATACATAGATATAGTTTGCATCCCAGCAAATATCTCCTTGATTTCCTGTGTCTGTTGCGGAAGCAGGGGTCTTTGCCGTTCGTACACGAATGGTATTGGAGTTTATATCAAGTTTAGCGGTAGGTGTAGATGTTTCAATACCAATGTTACCGTTAGCAACAACTCTTAAACGTTCAGTGAGATTAGCTGAAGTTGTACCTGTCGCTAAAATTACATCAGTCCCGCCATTTCCGCCAATAGCGGCTGTACCACCGTTTAAATATAACCCTGTATGGACCGCTGTATATCCTAAAGAATCTAATCTGTATCTGCTTTGTCCCGCAAAAATAGCTTCAACTGCATTAAACCCTAATCTCAGTTCAGCTTTATTTCCGGGTTCATAAACAAGTCGCAAAACTTCTGATGAAGAAGTTGTATAAATTTCTAGAGGGACGGCTGGGGTTGATTTGTTGATACCAACAAAACCATTAGCAGAAACAGTAACATGTGTTGTATTGTTTGCACCTAGATATAAAGGTCTTGCTAAACCTGTACCAACTTCTTCACCGCGAATGTAATGCCCTGTCGTGTTAGCAGTAAAGTTAAGACGTTCATAATTGCTAGCGTCTGTATATGTTCCATAAGTTAGAATAGAAGTTGCATTTACACCGTTGGTTGTTGCGATGTTACCCGCAACTTCCAGTTTTTCTATAGGTTGACCATATTTTGCAACACCAATATTGCTACCAGACGCGCCAAGTGTTATCTGTTGCCCCGGTGTGTTTAGAATGTGAAGAGGTCTGCTTCCGGAGCCTACAATAGTATGTGATCCAAAATCAGAGAGATGGATTTGAACAAACTGAGTAGGAACTGAAGGTCTTGAAATCACCAATCCGCCCATTTGATTGTCAATTACATGAAGAGGTGTGGCTGGTGTTGATGTACCTATACCAACTTTACCTGTATTATCAATGGTCATTACTTGCGTGAATGACACGTTTGCACCTTGGGTTCCGGATGGTGCTACCCACCAAGTGTGCTGACCTATATTGTTCATACTATAGTAGGATGCATATGAAGATTTTAAGTATCTAAATGATCCCGTATCTCCGTCTCTATAAGCATTATTAAAGAACCATAGCTGATAATTGCCAGAAAAGTTATCGTAGTTAGCTATCGACCCACTAGGAAATTGAATTGATCTACCACCGCCGCCCACATCCCAAACGTTGGGCTGCGTACCTATGCCAATATTACCAGCAAGATTAATACGCATCTTTTCAGTGGCTGCTGTGGCGAATATCATTGGCCCTTGAGAACCTAAGTAAGCATTCGATCCACGCATTTCAAAATAACTATTAGTGTCATCTGATTGAGAAATTACAGAATAACCTTTAACAGTTAATCTTGCATTCAAATATGGAGAAGCTCCAATACCGATATTGCCACTAGAAGTAATAGTCATGTGGGTTGTATTGTTTGAACCGAGATATAAATCTCTTGCAGTTCCTGTACCAGCTTCTTCGCTGATAATGTAATGGCCAGAAGAATTTGCTGTTAAATTGATACGTTCGTAGTTGCTGGAGTCGGTAAACGTTCCATAGATATGCTCGGAAGAAGGCGAAGTGCCATTGGAAATTGTCAGTTTTGCTGTTGGAATGTCGGTGCCAATACCAACAGAACCGTTTACATTTTTTTGAATTGCAGTTACAGCAGCACCAGAACCACTATCTAAATATAATTTGCCAAATATACCTGATCTTATGAATAAGTTGTTATATTGACCTGTACGAATAATGCTGGAAGATGCACTAGTTTCTAAAATAAAATCGTAGTATTCATTATAAGCTATACTAGAATTACGTATTCTTAAAATACTATTTCCACCAGATGGACTTGTAAAATCAAAAGTGCTTTGAGATTCAATAGTAGAACCGGATGCAGAAAAAGATACTGGTCCTAAAACGTCCAATTTGACAGTAGGTGTTGATTTTCCGACACCAACATTTCCATTGGCAGCGACAATAAATCTACTGGCCCCACCAAGCTGTAAATCCAACAGAGATGAGTTAGCGCCACTTAATGTGTTAATGACATTTAACTTAATAGCTGTTGGGCTTCCAGTGGTATTCCATGTGGTTGCTAGATCAAGCAGAGGAGATGAACTAGAACCAGTGAGAACCTGATTATTTGAGGTAATTATTGAAGAGTTGTTATTGGATGTATCAACGATAAGACCATGACGAACTCTGTATGGAGTACTCATTTAATCAGGTTCCTTTTCCCGGTATTTAAAAATTAGGCTTCCTTAGAACCCTCTGCTGGAGGCGGAAGGGAAGCTGCGGCTTCTTCAAGCTTATTGAGAATAACAGCCGCTTCACGAACAGCCCTCAAGCCTGATGCCCTAACTCCAGCATCGATAAGTCCTGCGAGAGCCTGAAATTCATTCTGTGTAAATTCAAGTTTAATCATTTATTTTCACCCTTTTCTATGTTAATGACAGAACTGTCTGTCTCATGCTTATTTATATATCAATATTTGGCTGGAGTATCTGTAGACCCAACCTGTTCATCGCAACAAATGGTTCTTGTTGCGTAACGTCTGCCGCTGCAAACAGAGCATCAATCTGAGCCTGTGTACAGTCGATTTCCTTCTCAACTGCCATGGTATAGACGGCTACCGGATTTCCCGGTTCTTCACCTGTCTTCTGCCATGAAGCAGTATTTGCTACTTCATCACTTACCCATTCCCATGTCTGATTGGGAACAAGATAAGCAAATTCTTCAGGAATGAATCCTGTAGAAATGAAGTGAGTTGCTGAATTGGCACCAGCAGGAGAGAGTGGGGTTGTCCACATATTCTCGCCACCGGGACCAAATGCTGCCGCGATTGATCTTGCCAGTACAGCATGATCTGCGGGTACGATAAGTGTTCTAAAAATGTCAGCCATTAGTATGCCCTTGTTTTATTGTTTATCCAAGTTTCAGTATTATTTATTTCGCCGGAACCTTCCAGTGCGCCTATGATAATAAGTTGGTAGAGGCGTCCGTTGAACGCTAACGATGCGTTATTGCGCCGACCGATATAAAGCGGATAATTTCCGTAGTTACCAGTATTTTGGTCAGATGTGTCTTGCGCTGCCTGACTTCCGTCGATACGAAGCGTTGCGCGATCCCCGGAAATGTCACCAAGCGCCGTCAAAACATTGGTAACTGGAGCATTTGATGGGTTTGTAGGCAAAGCTATACCAACCGCGAAATTGCCTCCTGACACAAACCGATATTGCGAACCGTAATCCCATGGCGCTTGCAGTGCAAATGTTCCGGGGTTTGCAAATGTAGAACTAAATTCTATCACTATACCATTAGGACTATCGCTCAATTTCCGCACGGCTGAAAACAACGTTACTTTGTCTGTGCCTGTGAAGTTGATGGAGGCTGTTGACAAACTATCATCAACTCCGTCAAATTTCAAATATGGAGGAAACCCAGCAGTATCATAATCGGCTGTTCCTGCTGTAGAAGAACTTCCATAAGTGGCCGCGCCTACTCTTTGGTAATTTGGAAGTCCAACGCCATCATTAGCAATACGAAGGTCCGCGCCCCAAGTGTATATATAATCACCTACAGTCATACCAGCTTGAGAAATCAATGAAGTAGCTAAAGCATAAACAATTCTGTAATCTGTCCCAGTTCCCCAAATCCAAGTTGCGGAAATATATCTCCACCCATTACCAACATCTTGTATAGAAGCAGAAACAGCGCCTGTTCCAATAAACGAATATGTTAAGTTTATTAAGTCAAAATGAGCATCCGGCAACCCCCATGCGCCCAATGTACAAAACGATAGACTGCCCGCTTTTACATAACGCGAAGAAGTAATTCTTGTTCCAGTTGTTACAGCAGGAAACACCTGAGAAATATAAGAAGTTGCTGAAGCAGTTGTAACATGTTTATCGGCAGTTAATGTCCCATTTGGAGCTATAGCATCATTTGGTGTTACAGTAGCATTATTTTTGAACCATATTGCATTATCAAACTGTTCTGTATAAGTTAATAGGTTATACCTAGCACTTAATACAGGGCGAGATGCTGTTGTTGTTTGAAATGCGTGATTGCCATTAAACTCTTTTACAGATATATTATCAATACTACAAGTACATCCTGATCCTCCGCAAACCATAGCAATTAAATTGGCTCCGGTTTGGGCATAAAGAATTACATTATAAGTTCCATTAGATGCTATTCCATACCCTGCATTTATAGCCCCGCCGTAAGAATTACTTAAACCAATATAGAAAAACCCTGATGTTAAGTTTGTAACAGTTAAACTAACTTTATACCATTTGTTAGCAATATTGCTTAATGCTTGATACCCAATTTGGGCAAACGCACTTCCAGAAGCAATGTTTAGTTTTCCTCCAGAAATTGTTCCTTGATCTAACAACCAATTTGAAGAACTATCAAACCCTCCATTTGTTACTAATTCAGAACCAAGCGTTAACCCTTTACTCTTGTCTAGCATCAATCCAACAGGTTGTTCATAACCAGTAACTGGTATTGTGCCAGAACTATCTTGAAACATAGTAGACATATCACTAGGATCATACCATACACCCTGCTCACCACTACTAAACAACTGTTGTGGTGTCCATTGTGACATATATGTTGTATTGCGAAGTGTTGTTCCTCTAAGAGTAACTGGCATCAATAAGCCCTCGTTTTAAGATTAGTCCAAGTTTCAATAGCATCAATTAGTGATTGGGAAGTTTGTGTTCCACGGATAATGAGTTGATAGAGACGTCCATTTAGCCGAATAGAATTATTAGAACGGTTACCAATATATAATGGATAATTTCCAAAATTTCCTGTGCCTTTATCGAATGACCCATTAGTACCAGAAATAGTGTTTCTACGTATTGTAGACAAATCATTAGAAATATCATGTGTAGCAGAAAGAACAGAAGTATCCGGCGCAAAATTATTACCTGTCCATAAAGACGCTTGCGCTGGATTTGCCGGTTCAGTTCCTCTAGAAGAAGAACTATAACGTCCTGAGTTGTCTTCCCCGCTAACTAGATAAAAAGAACCCACATTTCCTATAGTAGTACTCAACTCAGCTACAATAGCAGAATTATCGCTTAATTTTCTAACACCAGCAAAAATAGAAACTTCATCTGTAGTACTGAAATCAATAGATGACGTTGACATACCATCATCAACACCATCAAATCTCAGATAAGGTGGGAACCCAGCAGTATCATAATCAGCAGTTCCTGCTGTGGTTGATGAACCAGCAACAGCGGCTCCTACACGTTGATACGGAGGCAATCCAAAGCCGTCATTAGCTATACGAAGATCTGTTCCCCACAAATATGCAGAGTTGGATGTATTTACGCCGTTATCAAGAGAAACACCCCAATACCAAAATTGATTGGTTTTTGTTGAAGTACAAGAAAGCCTATACCAACCATTTCCTTGGTTTACTATAGAACCAGAAGCATTTAAAGTGTCCGTTATTTGTCCTGTTAAAACATTAAAAGACACATACGAATTAGATTGTAAACTAATTCGTATTATACCAGTTGTTCCTGCTTTTGCAGAAATAGTCATAGTTTGAGAAAGACCTGCACTACTTCCATAGTCTATGGGATAACTATCCCACCCACAAACGGTTGTTCCGTTTCCTGTAAAAAGAAAAGCATCATTTACACCGCTTGGAGAAATTCCAGCATTTGGCGTTACTGTGCCATAATTTCTTTGAACGGAAGTATCATTTAGTTGTTCTGTTTTGGTTAACAAATTATATCTTGCGCTCAATACAGGGCGAGATGCTGCTGTTGTTTGGAATGCATGATTACCAGCAAATTCACGAATGCTTACATTATCTAATGTCCCAGTTGCACCATATTGGGTAAAAAACGAAATAGAATTGGTTGCCGAATCTGATCTAATATATCTTGTATGAGTTCCCGCATTAGCTTCAGTAAAAGGAAGACCGCCAGAAGATACTCGCAATCCACCAGTTCCTGTATATGTCCATCTTAAAATATACCATTTTCCTACTGTTGTAGAAAAAGTCTGTATTAAATTTCCAGAAGTTCCGGCTGAAACAATTTTCGCTGAACCACTTTCTATAGTCCATCCAGCGCCTTTTGTCCACGCCGTATCAGTATCAAAAGTTCCATTAGTTACAAGTTCAGAACCAATAGAAAAGTTTTTACTTTTATCAAATATTAAACCAACAGGCTGCTCATACCCAGTAACAGGGATTGCTCCAGAAGTCTCTTGAAACATAGTAGACATATCACTAGGATCAAACCATACGCCTTGTTCTCCAGCAGCAAACAAAGCAGCGGGTGATGCTGAATTAACTTGTGTGCCTTTTAGTACGGCACCACTCAATTGAACTGGCATATTATTGAAACTCCATTAGTAAGCTTTTGTCTTTTGATTTACTTGTGCTTCTGTTGCTGTTATTTCTGCTGTGGTTGATGCTGCGCCACGGATTATGAGTTGATAGAGGCGTCCGTTATAAGGCAATTCAGTGTTGTTACGGCGACCAATATACAGAGGATAATTACCAAAATTGCCTGTCCCACTTTCTGCTGCGCCCGCGCGAGTAGTTGTTGCATTAGTACCATTCAAACGAACTAAAATTTCTGTTTCACTGGTTGGCTGAGAAATATCATATGATACAGAAGATAAAAGAGTGCTTGGAGCAGCAGCGGTTAAGCTATCAATTCTTGCCGTAATATTACTAGCGCCACGAAGATTATACGAACCTCTATTAGTACCAGAAGTGCTATCTGGAACAACAAAAGCAATAGCTCCTGCATTTGTAACTGAATTCTGAGATGTTTCTAACAATATACCATTAGGCGTATCAACAATTCTTCTATAGCCACAAAAAACTGACATTTTATCAGTGCTGGTAAAGTTGATACTGGCTGTAGAAAAACTATCATCAATACCATCAAATCTCAAATAAGGAGGGAAACCAGCAGTGTCATAATCTGGCGTTCCTGCTGTTGTTGATGAACCAGCTACAACATTACCAACACGTTGATATGGAGGTAAACCAACTCCGTCACTAGACACACGAAGATCAGCGCCCCAAACATAAACCCCAGAAGTTCCGTCGCCAGAAAAACTTGAAACGTTTCCATCTCTTCCAACATACATACCAATTTCAGTTGAGGTGGTTGTAGTAGCCGTCAATGTAACGCGATACCAACCGTTGCCCTGCGAAGTGATTGTTCCGTTTGGAGAACCAGACCCAGCAATAACTACAGTACCAAGGTCAAGTCTCGCTGTGGCGGTTCCCTTAAACGTTCCATCAAATAGATAAAGTTGAATGGTGTTATAACCAAACGCTTTTACCGAAATAGAAGCTGTGTAAGTGCCAGCGGGCGCAATATTAGGAATTAAAAAACTATGCTGCGAACCATTGGTGTTAGGTATCAAAGCGTCTGCTGTCATTGTTCCATTTGGAGCAGCGGTTGCATTTGCTGTTATTGTAGAATTGTACTTCGACCAAGCAGCATTATCAAACTGTTCTGTATAAGTTAATAAATTATATCTAGCACTCAATACAGGTCTAGACGCAGAAGTAGTTTGTAAAGCGTGATTTCCGGAGAGTTCTTTTACAGAAATATTGTCAATTATTCCTGTTGTAATCGTGCCGCTATACCTTTCAATTAGTAAAGAAATATTGCCGTTTGAACGCAACAAAAATTGATGTGTACCATTTCCGAACGATGGTGAGTTTGAGGCTGTTCCGCCAGTAAATCTTAACCATAGTGAAGAACCGCTTGATAAATTGCTAACGGTAATAGTAACACGATAAGTTACACCAGCAACAGTTGTTAAACTACGCGATAAAGATGGATCGCCCGTTATCGTAGCTTCACCACCAGCAATTGTTACATTAGTTGTAGACCAACCAGTTGATGATGAAAAATCGCCGTTTACTACTAACTCCGCGCCTAACTGCGCACCTTTTCTCTTATCTAATATCAAACCAACAGGTTGCTCATAATTAGAAACTGGTGTATTACCAAAACTATCTTGATACATAACAGGCAAACTTTGAACCTGAAAATAATCTTGAAATCCATCAGTTATCTTTTGATAAGAAGTTTCAAAATTACCAAGCTCTAATTGCGCTCCCCAATATTGAACGTTTGACCAACCAGAAGCGTTTGTGTCTTGTAAAAGAATATGCGCCCATGTTCCATTAAATGTAAACGTAGTCGTATATCTAGTCCATGTTGAGTTTGGCGTAAAAGTTCCTAATGTCACGCCAGTGTTTGTTGCAAAACGAAGTTGGTTAGTTCCAGAGCTTCTTCTTGCCCAAATTGAAAACGTATATGTTCTTCCGGCAGTAATAAAGTTGCTTACAGAATATCTTGCTAAACTACCATTTGCTGCTAGATACGCAATTTCACAAGCTGTATTACTGCCAAATGGACCAGCAACTGTTGTGCTTACTTTTGTTGCAAACCCTGCACCTGTTACGGCCCACTCACTATCAGCAAAGTTTTCAGAATGATTTATAAAATTTTTGCGCCAGTTTAGAACAATATCACTAGGATCATACCATACGCCTTCTTCACCTTTGGCAAACAAAGACGGCACACCCCAGTTTGTAGTTGATAAAGCTTTTAGTGTAACATTTCTAAGCGTAGTCGGCATCAGTAAACCTTATTTTTTCTATTCAACCATGTCTCAGTATTTATCACTTTCGTATCAGAGGACTTTGCGCCGCGCCCAATCAAGTTGTAGATGCGTCCGTTGAACCAAAGAGATGATCCTGCTCGGCTACCGATATAGAGCGGATAGTTTCCATAATTACCTGTTCCTTGATCTGATAAAACTTCTGTAATTTGTGCGCCATTTACGCGAATTCTTGCAATATCTCCTGAAATGTCGCCTATTCCTGTAACAATGTTTGTAATAGGCGCAATATATGTTGTAGCTAGGGGGTCAGAGCGAATAGTGCCTTTACTTCCCCATGTGTATCCTTGATTTGCTTGAGATTGTAATAAAAATGAACCGTTATTTGTTGTTAAGATTGGACTAAATTCGGCTATGACTATTTGTGAAGAGTCTATAAATTTTCTAACAGAAGCAAATACAGTCATTTTATCTGTATTTGTGAAACTGATACTTCCTGTAGACATATTATCATCAACGCCATCGAAACGGAGATAGTAAGGAAATCCAGATACTTCATAATCGGTTGAAGTATTTACTCTTTGATATGGTGGCAGTCCAACCCCATCATTTGTTACACGCAAATCAGCGCCCCAGATGTAAATTCCAGAAGAACCATCGCCAAGATACGAATTCGTATTATCAGCAGAAGCGGGTCCATATTTTGTTGGAGTTGTTCCGCTAGAAGTTGCGGTCGCGGTTGCTTTACATAAATACCATCCGTTACCAACGCTCTGTATTGTTCCAGTACAATTAGTTTGAGTTCCAACAGTGCCATTTGTTAAATTAAAGAACGCTTGGGAAGCTCCCCCGAAAGGAGTATTACCAATTCGAAGATACAACCATCCTCGTTCAGCAGCTTTTGCATATATAGAAACAGTATAACTTATATTTGCAGCAAACGAAATATCAGAACGCTGAACAACATGCTCGGCAGTAGTAGAATTTTCAACAATCTTAACTCCTGTTGTTGACCCATTCGGAGCCGTTACAAGCGTACCATCAAGGCTAGAAGCCGATTTATCCCACACAGCATTACTAAAATTTTCAGTATATGTAAATTGATTGTATTTTGCAGACAAAGTTGGTCTAGCTGCTAAGGTTTGAGATGCATGATTGCCAAGGATATTGCTAAATGGATTTAGGTTGCTGAAATTGACGTTACCATTTAATGTAATAGCAGGGTTTCCAGACCAACTATTGCCGCATGTAAGTATGGATGTACCATTGATCGGAGATAAAGGCGATGTAGGTGGTGTGAAGTTACCTGTGTATACTGCAACACCTTTTACGAATCGTAGGTTTGAAATCTGTCCGCTATACGAATCGAAGTAACTGCCAGTACTAAGATTGGCTCCGATTAAAAAAGGAGCCGTTTTCGTAGCCAAGGCTAATGACGAAGTTGTTGTCGTTCCTGCAACACCGTTCACATACGGAGTAAATGTGTTCCCGTTTCGAACTAATGCTACGTGAGTCCATGTGTTGAGAGGAACCGTACCTCCCGAAACAGCATTTGCTAAATTCCAACTACTGCCCGTAGTACTCAGATAATATTTGAGTGTCGTATCGACTACGGCAAAGATATATGGTCCGAAACTGTCTACCTTGGATGCAATAGATTTAAATCCAGTTGCACTTGTGATCCTCACCCATGCTTCGATGGTAAAATTTCCAGCCCCCGGTTCAAACGCTGTATTATTTGCAACGCTTAGGTAATCTTGACTACCATCGAATGACACAGAATATCCGGGGCTTTTTTTGTCTAGCCACAGCCCAACAGGTTGTTCAAGCGCCGCTGGCGTTATACCCGCTGTATCTTGAAACATAGTTGTGATATCATTATCAAACCAGAAACCTTCTTCTCCATTACTAAATAATGAAGCTGGGCTATACTGATACATAGCATCTGAACGGGTTCTTCTATCAATCCAAAATTCAATTGCTTCAATATCAGATTGAGTTGTCTGTGCGCCACGGATAATCAGTTGATAGAGGCGTCCGTTGAAAAAGAAATTATTATTTGTACGAGCGCCAAGGTATAAAACTGCATTAGCATAGTTTCCTGTTCCCATATCGCTAGTTGCAATCGCGGCATTAACTCCATTGATTCTTGTTATTATAGAATCTTCTGAAATACTGGCTATTCCCGTTACTATATTCGTAATTGGTGCTGTATAACCGCTTGTAGCTGTTGCCTCTACCCAGTTAGTTCCACGAGAACCAAATCCCCAACCAGCAGCACCATAAGCATTAAATATCGCAAAAGAACCATTTGATGAAGTAGAAACATTAGTAAGTTCAGCTATAAATCCGAAACCAGCTATGGTGTCTAAATTTTTTCTAGCGCCCATCCAAACAGTTAACTTATTAGTCCCACTAAAATCAATTGATGAAGTTGTCATAGAATCATCAGCGCCATCAAAACGAAGATAGTATGGGAAACCAGCAGCATCGTAATCTGTAGATGTATTTACTCTTTGATATACAGGTATATTTACACCATCTTCTAATAAACGAAAATCAGCACCCCAAGCATAACCAAAATCAACTCCTGCCGTACATGAATAATCTACACCATCAACAGAGGGATACAATGCCACCAAACATGAAGTTGTTCCGGACGGAGGCAAAGCACACACTGTCAAAAGATACCAACCATTACTTGCTGGCTGTATCGTCGGATTTCCAACTATGGTCCATCCTGTACCGAATGTTGTTCCTGATATAACAGTGCCTGAATTTAAATCAAATAAACCAGAAATACCATTTGACCCCCCAGTATCGTATATTTGAGCAATCGCGCTATTTCGAGAACCCTTTTTGCTGTATATTTTAAATACAACAGGAGAACCTGATGGTATAGAAATAGGAGTTCCACCAGTTACAGAGACATAAAACCCGCTAACAGAAGTCGTATTACAATTAAATTTATCTCCTGTAGTAGTTCCATCAGGTGATATCTGATCATTTATTGTTACAGCGCATCTAAATTTTGACCATACGCCGTCATTAAACTGATCTGTTTTGGTTAACAAATTATATCTAGCACTTAGCGTTGGTCTGGCTGATAGTGTTTGTGATGCGTGATTTCCGGCAACTTCTTTAACGCTAATATTGTCAAAAATTATTACTGACTCAGAACCATTTGTTTGAATAACAATCCAAGAAGTGGTAGAAGTTGCTACAAAATATCCGGAAGCAGTAACAGGAGAAGAAACTGAACTACCTTCTTTAACATAAATGTTAACAACATTTGTATTAGGGTTTAATTCATCTGCTTTTCTTAACCCAGAATAACCACCCGTTGATGATATAATTGTTCCAGTGACACGATACCATTTTCCAACTACAGTTGTTATCGCAAAGCCAGTAGTAGAATACACAGAACCTGAAGGATTGCTTAACGTAAATGCTCCATTAGATGCTGTAATTGAACCTGTTCCTGAAGCAGAAAATACGCTCCATCCTGTGGTGCTTGTACCGTCATTAGCAGTTACTAATTCAGTTCCTAACTTTAACCCTTTACTCTTATCAAGCATCAAACCAACAGGCTGTTCAATTGCCGCTGGTATTGTTCCAGCAGTATCCTGAAACAACGTACTCAAATCGTTCGGATCAAACCACACACCCTGCTCACCTTTAGCAAACAAGGCGGCAGGGCTTACTGTGCTGTAATTAGTTACGGGTAACGGTAATGGCATTATGCAAATCCTTGCTGAATAGCAGCATAGAGATATGTACCATCGCTTATGCCGCTGACGATATCGATAGCGTTAGCAGTTGTGCTAAGTGTCGGAGCAATACCACCCTGCCAACGGAAGTTAGTCCAAGTTGTAATTGTTCTGTTTCCAGTTCCGTCCTGTTTGATAAACAGAACGTATGTACCGCCAGCCTTTAGATTGGTTGGCGTTATAGTACGACCGGAACCAGTTAGAGTTACAGTACCAACAGAACTTAGATCAGCGTTAAATGTAATTGTTGCGCCGTCAGTAAGTGTCTGATTTGGTGTAATGAACTGCGGAGCAGACACAGTACCTGTCTTGCTGACGCTGAATTCACTAACACCACCAACCTGTAGGTCCATGAGAAGCGAATTGGTATTAGAAGCAGTATCAGTTACATTCAATTTAATTGCAGTTGGTGTACCTGTAGTATTCCAAGTACCAGCAAGATCAACCATTGGAGTTGAGCTAGAACCAGATAGAGCATATCCAGTAGAAGCGATAGCACTGACGTTTGTGGTTGTGTCTGTGGTTGTTAGAGAAGATGCTGATAGTGGAGCATCAGCCGAATCATCAGCAAGGCGAACTTGTAGAGTTGTGCTGCTACGCTTTAGTGCTGGGAATGCTGAGGTTGTTCCACCAAAATTAATACGACTAAAATCATTTTGTAAATTTTCATTACTATAAAATACAAAATTCGATCCACTAAATCTAATCGAAGGACCAGTAGGAGAAGAACCAATTACACCATTAGTTGTTCCAGTAAACAAGCTCTGCGACGTTACTGATACTGAATATATATTACGAGGTCTATTAGCACCAGAAGCGCCAATATCATAAGTGTTATCGGCTGAAGCAAGAAAATGACCACTTGGATTAATAGCCCATCTATTGTTTCCGCTCGTCTGGAACAAAATTTGACCACTTGTACCAGCGCCATTCAGCGCGAGTCCGTTCGTAATACCACCAGTGCCAGCATTTTCAGTTGAAATAATACCGTAGCTACCACCAAAATTAAAAGATAGGCGCGAATAGTTGCTTGCGTCAGTATACGTATTATACAAACGGAATGTCTGAGCGTTTGTGGCGTTACGTTGAGCAAGAGCGCCAGCAGCGTCTCTTAGGAGGATAGTATCCCCTCCTGTTAATCCATTGTTGGTAGACGACCATTCAATAGTACTTGTTGATTGAAATCTCGCACCATAAGCGTTATAACCTGTTCTATCTGAACCTAAAGACGATAAAACAAATCCATTACCATTACCAACAGCAAAAATAGCTACACCACTAGTTGGGTAGTTTACTGTAGTTAAGCCATCTTTTCCAACTTTAAATCTACTTACTCCACCAACCTGTAAATCCATCAACAATGATGCAGCATTAGAATTATTGTCAACCACGTTCATCTTGAATAGAGTTGGCGTACCAGTAGTATTCCAAGTACCAGACAAGTCAACCATAGGCACAGCCGAAGAACCAGTTAATGAATAACCAGTTGCAACAATTGAGCTAACATCAGAAGTAGTATCGCTAAACGCTGCGCTTACAGCAGAAACAACACCAGCCTTAGATACATTAAATCTACTTACTCCTCCAGTTTGAAGGTCCATAAGCATTGCGTTAGCGCCGCTTGCTGTATTGGTGATATTCATCTTGATACCAGCAGGATTTCCTGTGGTGTTCCAAGTACCAGTTAGGTCAATCATAGGAACTGATGAAGAACCTGTTAATGAATAACCAGAAGCTGCTAGTGCGCTAACGTTAGTTGCTGTATCAGAGAATGTACCTGAAGAAGCAGTGATAGGAGCATCAGCGGAATCATCAGCAAGACGAACGGCGATAGCTGTAGAGCTACGCTTTAGTGCTGGAAATGCCGAGGTTGTTCCGCCGAATTGAAGTTTAGCAAAGTCTGTAGATGCTGCATTTGAAAGAGTAATATCACCATCGGCGGGCGAAGAAGCTTTAGAACGAGCATTACCACCAAAAAATACAGCAGAACCAACGCCAGCAGCAAGATAACCAGATGCTATAATATTACTACCAGCATAAATGCTACGCGGTCTATTAGCGCCAGATAAACCAATATCATACGTATTATCTGTATTAAATGACATATGACCAGAAGAAGTGATATTAAATATATTACCAGCTTGTGTTGCAACCTGAACTGAAGAACCTTGTAGAATCAATAAACCATGACCTGTAACGCCTGATCCAACACCAGTACCAACAGTTAATGACGCTGAAGCCCCAGTTCCTAATTTTTGTGTTCCGATGTAATAGTTTGCAGAAGCATCAGAATACATCGCAAGGCGAGAGTAATTTGAAACGTCTGTATATGTATTATATAAACGGAATGTTTGAGAATTTACGCCATTGCGTTGAGCTAAAACGTTAGCGGTTTCTCCCCATAATGCTGTTTGTGTTGCATTGTTTGTGTTGGCAAATAGTAGATTCGGTAAACCTGATGAGTAAGGACGAATAACAACACCATCACCATTTCCGTGTCTTAGAATCAATGCATTTTGTGATTGAATGTTTACTTGACTAACTTGGTTAAAAGTAAGCCCGCCGTTACTTGGATCAATAGTTAAACCGCCAATAGAAACTGTTCCTGTTGGATTGATGCTCAATGTAGTTTGTAGTGCGTTCTGTGTTGTTCCAGAAGTTCCAGCAGGAGCAGTTTGGAAAATGATAGAACCACCAGCACCTGTGCCAGTTCCTTGTGAACCAGTAATGGTAAAATCCGCGCCATTAGTATTTGTGGTTCCTGCTACAACTGATTGTACGGAAAGTATCTGAGGAATAGCGGAAGCAGCATCGGCTGCGCCCAAACGAAGATTGGCAGCACCACGACGAGTTAGGAACAGATCAACAATACCATATGGAGTATTGTTAACAGAAGACCATGAAATTTGAGCAACGCTAGGAACAATAAAATTATCGGAACCAGTTGATCCGTTCATCGAACCGAAAAGATATTTCGTGTATGTATTTCCGTTATTTAAACCAATACCTGTGACAGCACCAGAAGCTACATATCTAAATCCATATAAAGTTGAACCGAAATAAATGCCGGGAGCGTCTGTTTGATAATTTGATCCTGCATTAGGAATTATTAAAGTGTCGTTTATACGGACTGGTCTTCTTGTACCTGTGCCAGCAGCTTCAGTGCCAATTGTAAATCCATTAGTATCAGAAGTTAGATAACCACGTTCATAATTTGAAGCGTCAGTATAAGTACCATACAAACGATATGTTTGAGAGTTTGTGGAGTTGCGTTGAGCCAGAGTGCCAGCAACTTCACGAAGAATAAAAGTGTCTGCTGATGTTACAGGTGAAGTGCCAAACCCTAAAGCATTAGTTGCTAAATTTAAAGCATTTGGACCACCAACAGATGCTCCATTATTAAATGCTGCAATTGCGCTATTATAACGATAAAATGCTGGTCCATTATTTGTCCAACCGAAACCACTATCTTGAGCGCCCCCTTCGCCGATCACATAACCATTCTGTTGTGGTACAATTATAACGCCAAATTTGGTCACTTTAAACTTGCTTACCGTACCAACCTGCAAATCCATAAGCAGAGAAGCAGCATTAGAAGCTGTATCAGTTACATTCATTTTGATGGCGGTGAATGTGCTTGCCGCATTATTCCATGTGTCTACTAAGTCGTAAATAAAAGCCATTTATGCTGCCCTTGTCTGAATGATTGATCCTGCACGGTCATAAACCAATTCTTGGTTTCTATCGAATGCGTTATATTCTATCGTGCTAATCGTGAACTTGTTTTCTATAATACTAAAACTAACGTCTGGTGATATTGCTGTAGCAATAATTCTCACATTTGATGACACAATATCAGCAGAAACAGTAAACAACGAAAGATTTGAATAGATTATACCGCTTTCATTGTAAAATACATTTGCTGAATTATGTGTCAGCAAGACTTCGGTCATATGAGTTTCATTGCTTCTTTTGCCGAAGATTATGAACTTGCCGCCGCGATATTCACCTGTCGAAAACGTAGTTATAACTGTCTGCGCGTTGCTCGACGCTGCACTTCTCTTGCTATTTATTTCAAATGTATTGTTTAGTGTTACAGTGCCATCAACGCTACTGTTACCGTTAAAGCTGGTTGTGCCTTCTACTCTGAGTTTATGTGTAGGTGTAGAATTGCCAACCCCCACATTTCCTTCGACAATCAGTCCATTATTTGGTGCCGCTACAGTAGCATATGTGTTGCCAATAGAGGCAGACCCAGCAACGCTTAATGGGTTTGCAGGAGAAGCGGTTAATAGCCCGAAAAATCCAGTTCCGTTTTGAAATCTAGCTTTTTCTAAACCAGAACTATTATATACTGCAATTGGACCCCCGGCTGTAATTCTATTGCCTGATCCATACCCTAGTGAAGACCCGCCAACATTAGATAGTTCTATATAAGCACTACCAGAACTCAGTCGTAAGTTCCTTAAGGTTCCGGTTCCAGCATTTTCAGACTGAATATAATGTGAACTGGAATTAGCAGTTATACTGATACGTTCATAATTGCTGGCGTCTGTATATGTGCCATATATGTGCTGGCTTGTGGAGAATGTTCCATTAGCTACAGTTAACTTGGCCGTTGGTACGGTGATGCCAATACCAAGATTGCCCCAAACATCGAAACGAGCAGCTTCATCTCCACCAGATGCTGCGGGGCCAGTATTTCTAACAAAAAACCGTAAATCTCTACCATACAATCCATATCCATGTGATTGCATACCCGCCGCAAAATTGTTATAGCGGTTAGTGAAACCTATTTGTCCAAAACTAGCATCATCTGAATGAACTCTTATAGAGCCGCTTGCTGGAGAAGTAAATCCATAATTTCCAACTAATATTTCACCTAGAGCTTGCAAACGAGAAGCGGGTGTTGATGTGCCAAGACCAATATTACCATTGGCAGCAATACGCACACGCTCCGTGTTGCTTGTACTTAGTACAATATTTCCATCAGCAAGAACATTGTTTATATTGATATTCTTAGAAGACCAGTTAATAGATGCCAATCTTCCGGTAGAAGTCAATAAGTCAGCGAATGATGCAGTCCATTCTGAATTTGCAATTACATATGTAGTACCATCATTTGAATTGTTAATTGCAATCTGCAACCCGTTATTGTCAAAGACAGGATTTAAGGTAGATACTGCCCAATTTAAACGAGTTGTCCCATAAACGTGCAATGGTTTTGTTGGGTTTGTATTCCCAACACCCATATTTCCGCTAGCAGAAACAGTCACATGTGTTGTATTGTTAGCACCAAGATAAAGAGGACGGGGCAAACCTGTGCCAGCTTCTTCACCAATTATGTAATGGGCGGTAGCGTTGGCTGAAATTCTTAGACGTTCATAGTTAGAAAAATCAGTGAATGTACCATAAATTCTAATACCTTGAGGAGTTACCCCCCTTACAAAATCCCAAGGGACATTGCTTTCAATTGTAGCATAAGCTCCGGTGCCACCGAAAACAATTTTTTGGCTTCCGCCGATTATTTGTAGGGTGTTGTTTACTTGAAGTTGTGGGTAAGAGCCTAATCTGAGGTTATCAGTCCCAGACCATATTCTGTTCGTGTCGCCGGGGATCATATAAATTGAATTGGCAACATATAGGGAGCCGTTAGCGGATACGGTAGAGAACAAAACATTAGAAGTTGTATCTACTGGCTGACCAATGCTAATACCAATTGAATTGACAGTTACGCCAGTACCAGCCTTAGCAAACACTCCTGATGAATTGGCTTCAATACCGCTGTTAGCAATAATATAAATGGTGCCGACATTGGTGATTGGCCCACCACCAATACCATTGGCTGTATTGAGATTCGTTACGCCATCAGGTGTTTTCTCTGTCCAGTATACGTGAGTGCCGTTGGACGAAAGAATCTGGCCCGGAACGCCAAATGAACCATTGGCCCAGATGCTGGTTGGCACTAGGTTAGCAACGATTATTTTATCAATTTGAGAGGTAGAGTTTGCTACAAGAGCTTGGTTAGCAGTGAGAACACCGGGGGTTCTGAAACCAGCAATAGGAATGGATGCGCTACCATCAGGAAGACCAATCCAAAGTGTATTGGAAGCTTGTGTAAATGCTAATTCACCGTTCGCAAGGCCCGTTACTGTGGAGTTACTTACAGAACGCTTGATTTGAATTTTATTAGTCATTTTTTTCCTTTGTTATTTTATAGCGACCAATAATATCAATTAAATCAAAAAGTTCCGCCATCCAAGTTATCGTCAATATTGTCGAATTGCAATTTTTTCACAATATATTTATCTGTTTGCTGATTGTACACCAGAGTGGAGCCGTCTATTGGTGAATCTCCTTCCTCCACATCTTTGAGCCTATCTAGGCGAGTTGCGCCGACTCCAACATTGCTCTTGACGGTGATAGGTACTTTAGTATTTTTAACTACAACTTTGATTGCCATTACTTTGTGACCTCTGGCGTAACGGTAACGAACCCTTCAACAACACGAATTACCGAGTTTGCTGTCACATCCACTATCTCAACATCATATACATATCTTTGTGGAGATATCACAGTAGTCTGTCCTGAAGATAAAGTAATTTTCAGTACGCCTTCGGCAAGCTCGCAAGTGAATGAATAAGCAGTATTTGAGGAATAATGTTTCCTCAACTGCCCCCTAGCTGTATAATTTGTCAGATCAAGAGGTTCACCGAAATCATCATATAGCTCAAACGTTGTTTCAAAATCAGAACCTTGATCCATAAGAAGATTTACTTTTTGTGCCATTATACCACCAGAAGTGTTTTTGAGAATTTAACGGTTGAGTTTGCCACTGATGGCGTGAACAATAGTCTGGCGTTTCCTCCTGATACATCAGAAGCAAAAGTTCCGAGAGTACCACCATTTCTTAAGACAGCATATTCAGTAATGAAAGAATTTGTGCCATCGTGCATGATCAAAGCTTCTGAAGTCTGAAAAACGGCTGGAGAAGTGCCATCAGTTATGCTAATTGTATACTTACCTGAACGGTATGTTGCTACTGGGAACGTATCAATCACCGCCTGTGCTGTTCCAGCCAATACCACACTGTTGGATGACATAAACACTCCAGCCACCGAAAGAGAGCCAGACATAGCAATACTACCGTTGACTGCAAGCTGTGTATTTGGAGTAGCCGTGTTAATACCGACTCTGTTATTGGTAGCATCCACAAACAGAGTGCCGCTGTCAACATTTACATTCCCGGCAACAGTATGAGAAGCACCATTGATAGCAACATTCGAATTTACATTAAAGTAAGTCGAATTGAATGTAGTGTTGGTTGCAATCGTGTTTCCGCCGAATACTACCGCCGCAATGGTGGAGTTTGAATAAATTAATGTGTTTGCAACCACGTTGACATAGGCTGCATTGATATTCGTATTTGAGATGATTGCAAGATTTGAAGTCGAATTGGCTGATCCGCCTCTGATTGTCGTTGCTGTCAGCGTGTTAGCGCCGAGCAACCCAATCACAAAGCCATTACCAACAACCACATCACCATCACTGGTTAAAGAGGTTGTGACTGCCTGATTTCTTAGTACTTGGATAGCCTCGTTTGTCTTGTCAACCCAATTACGGAACGTATTAGTTGCTACATCAATTGTGTCGAGTGCTGTGTTAGCCATTCTGATTACCGCTCTGTGTCTGTAATAGTTGTTGTACTAAAGCTCTAAGTTCTGCTACATCTTTGGTAAGTTTATCGACTTGCATGGACATACGGCGAAACTCTTTGGCTCTTTCCCTGTTCTGAACGTACAGGGTGTATTCGTCTTTATTTTTATTTATAACAAGATTGCTGGACATGTCTTTCTCATACCCAGCATAGTTTGTTTTAGTCAGCATCGTATAGTGACTCACGTTGAGACGCCGATAACACGAACGTCATCCACCTTCGGGTAGACGTTGATAACACCGTTTTCCATGGCGTCCGACAAGAGAACAATCTTGATCTGCATGGTATTGAATGTGTCATATTCAACCATACTTGTGCTGTAGTATCTTACAACGTTATCATTTGTGATATTGTTGAATGCTTGTAGTGGATATCCAAACGGAGCAACCGTCGAGTTGCCAATACGGCCAATGAAGTCTACATTCAGACCCGCACCCACAAGATCATCGTTGGCTACTGGTTTGTTGATAGTGAATTGTGTATCGCTAGCAACGCTATCGACAACTCTGACCACATAAGAGTCTGGGAACAATGGTTGAGAAATCTTAACCAAGTCACCAACCTTCAGAACGAAGGCAGTGTTTGAAAGATAACTTGAACCGCTACCAATTACAGTGACAGTCGAAGTGTTTTCAACATTCGCAGTGCCAGCAACTCTCAGAACTGTGTTTGGATACTGCTGGAAGCCATATGTCAGTTCGATATAATCATTTTCGTTGTCTGGGCTGCTGAAAAGATCGATACCGTCACGCAACTCAAGCATTGTCCAATCCTTGTCATCAAATGCTTCAGGATCATCGCTATTATGGATACGCGCAAATACCTTGATATCGGTATTGGCTGGACGGTAAGCAGTGAGATAAACAAGAAGGTCTTCAGCAAACTTGTTATTTGCAAACGTTACCTTCTTTGTAATGTGCTTGGCAAACGCTTCCCCAGTATCAGTGTTTTCGTTTGTATAATCATTGTTCACAATATACTTTGAATACGTTGCTGAGTGAGAAGACGGCGGAATATCAATACACACGAAATCATTATTTGAAGTGAAATCAATTGTAGTGTTCGACCCGCCCGTGACGCTGTTAGTTGAACTGTTACCATTCAAAATAACAAACTGATTTGAACGAGAAGGCATACAAGGCGTATCGTTGAACGGCAGATTGTGCTTCACAAAAGCCTTCACAAGCTTTCTGTTCTTGTTTGAATCTTCATTCACAAAATAGGTTTTCCCTGCATATGTGTTTGAAGATGACTTGACATAATATGCAAGCTGATGGTTAATGGTGTAGTTTGTTCCACCAGCATGATTTGCTTGATAATTAACAACCATGTCTCCTACTTCTAGGTTCACCAATTTTGAACTTCTATAGAAGCCGCTCTTGCCATCATCGCCATGGAATTCAGTTCCGATAGTCGATCCAATTGTATAGTTGAATGTAGCTCCAGAACCTGAAGATACGCCGCCTGTGCTATTTGCAAACACAATATTTGCGCCAGTTAACCATGAGGTATTAACGAACCCGCAACCAAGATTTGACAGATAAACACCCTGAATTGCCCCAGAGCCGTTTACGACGATATTTGCCACTGCTGAATATCCGCCAATAACTTCAGCCGCTACATTTTCATATCCATTGATAATCAAATAATCTGAATTTGAATAACCAACACCCGCAGTTCTCACCGTGATGTTTTCAATCGAATTGTTAACAAAGCGGTGGGTCAAGTTGGCGTTTGAGTCTTCCAATACAAGAAGGTCTGTCTGCTTTCCGAATGAACGGGAAGAGTCGCGGAAGTCAATCACTCCAACAGGTGACACAAAAAACTTAGCTACGCTATTTGAATAATCAAAAGGATCGTCTACACGAATTACCGTATTAGATTCAATAGAAACAACTTTACGGACGTTGGTTCTGCGCTTTGGACTTGTAGTGTAGTCTGTCAAATCAACGACGATATACTCATCACCGACCTGTGAGAATACATTTGTCCAACTAAACAAAGCACCGTTTGGCAATCTAGTGTTAGCAACAACAAGGTCACTGCCATTTGTTACAGAAATAGATAGAGCCTGTGATGCGCCGACACTACTGTTGCTATATCCACCGGGATAGTAGACAGTTCTCTGATAGGCTCTTTCACCGCCCTTTACACCATTTCTCTTTGATGTTTTACGGTCATATAAGATATATTCGTAATGATTTGGATTAATGACAAATTGGTATGAGCCAGAACCTGTTGCCTTGCCACCGCCTGATACACCACCAGAAATAGCATTACCACTCTGGAAATATCTCGCACAATATACTCTGAATTTCAAATCGGTATCACTGATAGATTTCCATGTGAAAAGAGATGGGCTATCAGGATTAGTTGTAACGCTTGTCCATGGATCAGCCGTATTTGAATTGTTAGTTTGGTCTACTAGAGGCGCAGCATTTCCCGAAGGAGAAGAACTAGATGTTGAGACAGGACCATTGACATAGGTATAATAGCTTCCTGCATACTTACCACTTGGGCCGGGAGAAACTTTGGTTGTGCCTACAAGAAGATCACCCTGCTTTGAAGACCAGAGTTCATAATCTTCATTGCCGTCATACTTAACAACAACGGCGTACTCTTTATTTGTCTTTACTTTAATAGGATTTTTGAATGTAAACTTAGTGGCTTCTGATGCATCCGCAGTTGAGCGAATATCCACATATTCACGGCGGGCAAAATTGTTAGTTGCCAAAGTATCATATAAAGTTGGGATCGAATTTACTGTAGAAACAATGTAAACTTCGACACCCGGATACTGAATGCCAGACTTGTTTTGCTGAGACTTTGGTTTAGATTTAAAATACAAATCAACAGCGGTGATAGAAATCTCCGCTGCATTCTGTACAATAGCTGGATCAATGAAAAAAGTTTGGGCTAATTTGAATGGCATCTACATTTACCTTGTTATAATCACTATGGTATTTATCTTCTGCCGTAGGTGGTAAAAGGTACAACCTTCTTTGCAGTAGAATCAACCGCTCTCAATTCAAACACCTTATCACCGATAAGGTTGTAACTGACCTTATTTAATGAATCTACTTGCTGTTCAACAGCGGCAGTGAAATAAAAGTTAAACTTGATGTAACCATTTGCATCAGTGGTCAATGGACCGCCAAGTCTTCCCTTGTCAGAAACACCGAAAAATGAAAAGATGTTAAATGGCAAATTATCAAGAGGACCAAGCTGCTTACAGTCGGCAGTTCTGTCAACATTTTCATAATAGAACTTATGTACTGTGTTAGGTTTTAATCCTCGTCCAATACATTCAAAGACCTGATCCTTCGGGACAATCCTTGATGTTTTATTTGTATCTCGACTGTTACCGCTACTCACATAGCCAGTATATCCTCCCCACGATGTTGAGGACGATTTAATTTGTGATGCACCCATAGAGGTCAAACCTGACTTGGTGCCTGAAACTTTTTCTATTGGCAACTATATTCTCCTTAAATAGTAGTTGTTGAAGATACTTTGAATGTAGCCGGAAGAACTTCCAAGGTTCCCGCATACACTGGCGGGTTGTTTGGTTGTGGCGGATTATCACAAGAAATCGTAGAACTATCTACTGGATATTCAAGTGCATAGCGCCAAATCACAGTCAACTTTGTAACCTTGATAGTATATTCACGACCATTCGCTGGATTGTGTGTCCACTGAATCTTGAAAGAGTCTCTGACTGCTTTACCAAGAGCATTGGAACTGAATGTGTAATCCTTGAAGGTCACGTTGCTGAACCAATTGCTTGGGACCGCGCCCGACTTCATCTTTGTTTTGTCGGCAGAGGTCAAGGCAATCGCATCGTTCGAAGTCTTAATCAGAGTATTGCCCTGATAGATTTGAATGATATCAGCGCCGCTGTAGAAGTGAGCATAAAGAGTAACAAGGTTTGCCACAGAAGACATTGTAACCTTGATCGTATCAATTTCTTCTTTGCCCTTGACAGTTCCCTTGGTTGTGATTTGCTGGCGAACAACCCAGTTATTTGCAGTAAGAGTGATTGGCTGACAGTTTGGCTGTTCAACCGCCTTTGGAACGGTAGCGTTATCCTGACTTACAATAGCAAAGTCTGTGTAGTCGCATGTAATTGCCGGGGTATTGCTGTAGACAGTCCATTCCTGCTTAGGAGGAACAACCTTGTCTTCTTCAATTGTAGCAGCATATGCTGGGTTCTCAATATCAGAGGAAACAGTTGTTGTAAAATCATCTGCGAAGAAACCAAACTTGAATCTATTCAAAGTTCTGTCAATAGAACTTGGGATCACTCTGTCCTTCATATCTGTTTCAAGGATAGAAAGGCTTGTATAGTATTCAAGATCAGCAATTCTTCTTTCCAAGCTGCCGATATCGGCCATGGTATAACCAGAAGGTTGCTCAATTTCGATTTCATATTGAGTGAACGGAGTTTCAATAATCTTGTTCTTATTTCTAATTTGTGCGTACTTTTCATTTGCTACTCTGGTGTTGAGTATTTCAGCAAATGTCTTGGAAATAGAACTTGGAATGGTTGGGTAAGCGGGAACGATTAGATTGTTTAATCTAAGAGTGTCATTTGGCTTATCAGGCTCATAACGCTTGGTCGGATCAGGATCAGGATTACCCCTGACTACATTGATCTGTCCGTCCTTGTTTACGAACACCGAATCAACTCTACCAAGATACTGTTCAATGTCTGTCTTCAGAGTGCTTCCCGGAAGCGGAAACTTCTTGTCATTAAGTGGATTGGTTGTATCACCAAAGCTCAATGAGTAAACAGGATTGATGGGCGCAGACGAAGAATTGACGGCTGGAGTAACTACATTCTGAGCATGTGGGCGGAAGTCGAAGTATCTCAGAAGGTCATAATATCCACCCTTTGTTTCGTTTACTTCAGGAATTTCAAACGTACTGACAGCACCAGATGTTGCGCTCAACTGAGAAAGGCTCAGAGAATCATTGATTGCAATCTGTTCAGCATTTGAAGACACATAAGATGGTGTTGTATAGAAGCCGCCCGTTGCACCTGTGAAGTAATCAAACTTGACGAGAAGAACATCAGTTGGTTTTAGGTTTAAACCTGACCCCGGCTTCATATAAAGATAAGAAAGATCGTAGTAGTTTACATTCTGATTATGATCAATATAGAAATTGTCAACCGCGTCAACAATATCACTTTCAGTTCCATTGAATGTGGTGTTAGAACCGATAAAGACGTTCTTCAAACGGAACACATCCGATACACCAAGACACCATGGACCTCTGTAGCTTCCCGGAATACCGTAGCGAATATTAGAGATTACAGAGCCGCTAATGAATGAGGGAAGGGATGATACAGAAAGATGAGTATCATTTGCAATTGAACTTACAGTCAATGGGATAAGCTGGGAGCTATAATTAACTTCCTGTTGGCCCGTTCTAACTGGCGTTGTGATTAGAATTTCAGCGACAAACTGAGAGCCGTTAACGAAGTCAGAACTGAATCTTGTTCCAGAACCAGTGATAGTGCTGTTGCCAGTATTGATCGTAACGCTACCATCAAGGAATGCTGCCTGTGTGGAAGTGGATGTGTTGTTAGATGGCTTAATTCTAACATACTTATCTCTTTGTGGTGTCTTGGTCAACTGTGTTGCGGCAACTCTTTCGATGTTCACACCAACAGCCGTTGTTACCGGACTACCTAAAAATTCCTGACCAATATTCAATGTCAGAATGTTTCGGTTAGCGTCCACATTCGCAGTTAGGCCATCTCTTTCACCGAAAGGAATCGGGACATACTGTGGGAAATATCTTCTGACTTGAGCAGAAGCGTTTGTGAAGGATGAATTTGCATCAAGTCTGACAAGAGTATTGGTCAAACGTGAAACAACTCTGCGAACGTCACCGCCGCCAGTGCTGTTAGCACCGATATAAACATAATCACCCTCTCTCAAATCAGTAAGGAATGATGTTCCTACGCCAGTGAGAAGAGAGTTTCCGGTTACAGAATTTGCTGTTCCAGTGATTGCAGTCTTGCCGCGCATGGACCCGCTGAGAGGGACAACATACAAATCATTGATCATATCTACAGTAGACAGACTGCCTGTATATGGGAAGAATTCAGATGGATTTGCAGCAATCGACTTTACCAATGTACCAGAGTTGGCAAACGAAAGTGTTTGATCAATTGTTCTGTACTTGTAAGTAGTATTGTTAGCATTCTTAAGTGATTCAACACCAGCAAAGAAAAGAAGTCTGTTATTCTTATTACTTTGAATAACTGCAACGTTGGTTGCTGTTGTTGCGTCAAGTTCTAAGTTGATATCGGCAATACCCTTATACGTACCATTGTAGTACACACTCTTGGCGTTACGAATGTTGTTTCCGCCAATCATGGAAATGTCAAATAGGTATAGCTGGTAGATAGCATTAGGATTACCCGCTGTGCCACTTTCATGTACAAGTGAACGAATACGGGCAGTACCAATCTTGGTTCCTACTGGAGTTGTGTTCCCTGAAGCAGACAACTGAGAATTTGACAAGAAACCTTTTGGTGTATCATAAAACTCAATCACATCACCAGTGCTAAACTGGAACACGCCACCAAGTTCCTTAACTCGCATATAGTTGCCGTAATCGACACTGATATAAGCATTATTTGTGATCTTGGTTTCGATTCCCTTTGGAACATCGATAACAAAATTACGTGTTGTCTCGACCTTGAAGCCGCTGATATAAGCCATACCCGGATCGACAACAACAGAGAAAGTATTTCCTTCAAATGAAGAGTTAGCAGGAGAACGAGTTGTTACCTTGAACTTGTTTGTTACATAGTCGCCAGACGCATCTGATGTACGTGTGGCCATTTCTTCGCCAATTCGATTATATGCAGTCTTACGGTTTTGCTTGAAAGGATTTCCTTCAGACCATTCAACCAATTCAAAGAATTCGTCATTAGCTCTTGCAGCTTCTGAAGTGAGAAGCTGAAGTTCTGGTGTAAGCTTCAGGCGGTTCGCGCCCGGAGCGTTTTCGTTCTCAGTACCAAGAGCATTATCAAGAAGAGAAGTGTCGATATTGCTATCAACGATTTCTTCAACGGTTGTAAAGCCTACAACAACATTGTTTGGTAACTGATCATACTTAGAAACAATCAAAGTTTGCGGTGAAACTCTTTCAAAATAACCACGCTGGTAAATAACACCTTCAGTTACTCCAAATGCGTATCCATTTCCAACCGAATCGGCGGTTACAGGAATCTTAATTCTAGCAAGATAATTACGCGGAGTAAGGATCAGTGATGATACGCCAGTAGCGTTACCCGGAGACTTGATTGTGACAGAAGGAAGTGTGGTGTAGTTAACACCAAGGCTGCTCATTGTAAATGATGCAATCTTTCCTGTAGAATCTGTGCGAATAATACCGTTGGCACCAAAACCAATGATACCTTCAATTTGGCCAGCGATGGCAGGATTTCCTGCAACCTGAATTGCTTCTCCATTAGAGAAAGTCCAGTTATTGGCAGTCGAATTACCAGATGCCAAGTCCACAGCAAGAGGCTTGATGGAAAGGATAACTTGATTGCTGCTTGCGAGAGTTGTTGTGTCAACTGCAACGATGGTAGAATTAGCTTTAACTAGGTTTGTGATCTGAGAAGCAGGAGTAAATGTGCCGGATGACACATTAACGACAAGTGCGCTTAAGAATACAGGAACATCGTTGTTAGAGAAACCGCTTCCGCCGTTGTCAACAATAACCTTCTGAACAACATTATTAGGATTGTAAACGGTAAGAGTATCGCCGGGGGTATACGCAGTCATTTCCCCGGTATTTCCTGAATTGATATACTTCAGGTAGATTGTCTTAAGATCAGGCGCTGTCGATTCAAAACCGTCCTGATAATTGATAATAAACGACACAAGATTTGCGGCATTCTTTGCATAATGCCCGACATACGTAACAGGAGAAGCCGTTGGGCCGTCTAGCTCAGTATCTACAAGCTTAACGTATGGGTATGGGGTATAGAAAACAAAATTACAACCGTCTACAATAGTTCCGCGCTTGAAAATATTGTCGCCAAACTTTTCAATTTGGCTTTGCAACATAGTCTGAAGTTCATTTAGTTCTCTAACCTGAACCGCTACGCCGGGACGAAATAGAATTTTGTAGTAATCCTTTTCTGGATTGAATGTATCAAAGTACGGCGATACGCTAAGATCGGTAGCTAATGGCATTATTTTTCCTCGAAATTAGAACTCTAGAATAATTTTAAAAGTTTCAGTTTGGTCGGCCTGTCTTGTGATTGGTTCAACATTTTCAAGATAAAGTACAGTGCCGCTACCGAACACCAATTCTGGTGAATATTTATTTAAGATTGTAGCAACTGCGCCAGACGAAAATCCTAAAACATCATTCGCTGTATTGAAGTTGCCAATCTGGTTTGTCACATACATCAATGTATTACCGCTCACCACCGAGTGTACAACCGCATTTGAGACAGCAAGATCGAATTGATAGATTGTTTCGTCCTGCAAGAACTCAAGAGATTTCACATCCACTTGATATTTATACATCTGATTGAATGTTTCAAATCCCTTGGAAACTGCATTACGACTTACTGAGTTGATGTAAGCTACAGCACCGCTTCGTGCGCCGATAATCAAATCATCACTAGCAAAAATTCCACTTACGTTTGAAAGTTCAAGCGAACCAACAGCAGTTGAAGTGACATATGCATTGGAAGTCGTATATGGCTCGTACAGCTTTACATCTGCGCTGAAATAGGCTGGTTCAGTCAGTGTTAGTGTGGTATTCGACGGAATAGAAGCGACAACCGCCAACTGATTTTCTGTATCGTTTGTGATATAAATATAATCTCCTTGAGTAAACTGCCTCTTGAATTCAGCATCAGTTGCAGTGATGGAGGTACATCCCGAAACCATGGAAGCACCATCGGCGTGGACACGAAGTGGTGCAATCTTATAAATTGTTTCATCTGCCGAGAATGCTCCCTGAACATTCTTCAGTTCCAAGGTCACGTTATCAAACATAGGGTCTTTAATCAAACCAATTTGCTGATAATCGTTGGTGACCGGGATGAATGGATCGTTTGTTGAGTTTGCAAATGTCGTGCTGAAGCACACCTTGTAAGCAGCAAGCTCATCCTCAGCGTTGAACCCATGGCCGCCATATGGCGATAGAACAGGACGCAAAGCGGCTCTATTTTGTTGAGAAACACCCACAACTTCAGCGGCAAAAACGTTTGCCTGTGCATACTTATATCCTTGCCCAACATTCAGCATTTCAATTTTTTGAATTGTATTGCTGACGCTGTTAATAATAGCTCTGGCTTCCGCATTAATTGTTTGAGTTGAGTCACCGACAATGATAACGCCGGGAGTGATTTCCCAGCTTGAATTTAGAGCGGGGGGTGATGGAAAAGCATTGTCGAGACGGATGATCTTGGCGGTAGAGTTGACTGTGTATTGTGCAATTTTAGCATACTTTCCTTCAGCTTCACCGTCTGTAATCTTAATATAACAGCCGTTGTAATATCCTGAAATAGAAGAAGCGTTATTTGAAGATGCGATAGAGTAGAAAAGATCAGAACCAATTCTTAGTTCATCACCCTTGAAATTTCCGGTGGCATAATTGTTATATCCTTTGCCGCCGTCGATTACTTTAATGACATTAATCGCACCATCAATAGCCGACGAAGAAACTTGAGCATTGGCTACAAACGGGAAGAAGTCTTCTGTAGCAAATTTTAAAACTTTTGCGCTGTCAACAGAATACATATACTTCCAAACGTAACCATCTGATGTTTCATAAAGTTCGTCTGTGGCGTCCGTGTCAGCAAAGTTTGGTTCATATGTAGACGCCGTGTTGCCGTTGTTGAACAAACATCTAAACACATGATAGTATGTCCCAGCATTGACAATGGCATAGGAATTGTTACTGAATGCCTCCCGGTCATCGTACATATCATAGACGGTGCCTGAAACATAATCATTTCTATCGATCATAAGACTGATATCGTTTACGCCAATTCTCTTTCCAAACAACATGTTTTGATAAACATCAATGTAAGTGTTACTTACACTGTCATATGGCTGTTGAATTGTCGTGTTGGCGGGATTGGTGTGTTTGCCAGCAAACATGTAGTAAACAGTGTTAGCAGATTCATTGACTGACTCAATAATCTGCTTGGCTACATGAAGACGATGACTATTAGTGATTAGTTTTTTTGAAGCCATTACTTGTTCCTATTATACTGTATATGTCACGGTCAGGCCGACCTGTGTACTTGTGGCAGCATTGCTCATGACAAAAGCTGTACTATTTATTGATGTAATTCTAGTGTTTGCAGGAATGCCTGTGCCTGAAACAGAATAGCCAACCTTTAACATTGCAGTGTTGGCCGTCAAAACTGTGCTATTACTTGATGATGTTGTTGCTGAAATTCTACCAGAAATAGTGTTATACGATTGACTGAGATTGATCTTTAAATCTCCGGTAGACGGAGTTACAACAGATGCAAAGAACTTAGTTCCAGAAATGTGCAACACGTTCTTTAACATGTTTTCATATTTATCAAGGGTAATCGGAGAGCGAATCTCATATGAGTAATCTTGATAATAGTGTCCATCGAAAATCTTCTTGTCTGCGCTCAAGAAACTTCCCTTTGAGGCAAAGTATCCCTGATCCCTGCCCTGTCTTTCCAGTTTAGCAACTGCTAGACCAGAACGAAGACCATCAGGTGAGGTGAATGTGACGGTTTCATTGTTGATGTACCCAACACCAGAATCAATAACATCCATATTGACCACCGAGCCAGAAGCGGCAATAACATTCGCTTCAATTATGGCGTTGATGCCAATCGGCTCAGTTGAAATGTCTGGAGATATCAAATTGATATTTGCAGTAGCGCCGGATGCAAGTCCTTCAATCGCAATAGATGTGTTGAATGGATTTTCATAACGAATTCTCTTCACCCCAAGAGTGCTGCTGTTTGAGAATTTAACTATACCGACTGTGGCGCTATTCTGGGTCAGAAGCTCACCCGCAATAAACACACCCGCCGAGTTACTTACATTTATAATGTAGTCTCTGCGGTTGGCGGGGGCGATAAATGGTTCGTATATCAGAACAAGAGGAGAAGTGTCGTAGTCTGTTCCGGGGTTGATTGCCACAATTCCATTGATACCACCAATTGTGATGCTGCTATTTGTGAACGCATCGGCTAAAGTTGTGTCAATGTTCGAAACCGCCAGATTAGAGGTCACGACCATCGTAGGCGGCTGGAAATTTTCTGCGCCCAGATAAACAGGGGAGTATGGATCAATCAAATCACTATAAAATGTTACAGTTTCTTCATAGCTCAGTGAATTTGAAGAGATAGAGAACCCAGCGAGAACATTGTGCTGGCTTACCTTTGTTATCGTTCCGGTTGTATTAGCGGAAGTATAGACATAGTTGCCGAAATCACTTTTAAATACATTATTAATATCCACAACACCAACAGAGTACATAATATTCTGCAATGTTCCATTTGAGGTTGAAAGTTGTCCATTAGAGAACTTTGATTTCAAGGAACTGTTAGGTTGGAACGATCCTATCACAGTATTCACAACCAAATAAGTGTTGGTGCCGAGATAAGAAGCAGAAATAACCTTTGCTTGAGCCACCTCAAACCCAGTAGAGTTAGTCTGGAAAACAACCATATCATTGGCAATACGAAGAGCATTATCTGTAACAGTAAACTGCACATTCGCCTTGTTTCCGATAATGTTTGCGGTGGCAGTCTGATCAACATAAACCACCACATTAGCGAATGCACTATTAGCCGCCTTGTAGAATCTTGTCAGATTTCTTGTGTTTGCAAAAATAGTTGCTGAATTGGAGAACTGAGGCTTTGACTGTAAGGTCAATGAACTGTCGTTTGCCACGCTCTGAACAATACCCGAATAAGATGTTGTTGAATTGGCGAACAAAATAAGGGTCTTACCAAAATAGATTGCATCATTTGCTGTTACATTGGCGGTCTTGCCAGTTGCATTAGAAACAGATGCTACATTTGTCAAAGTTAGATATGTTGAATTGATAACAGCATCAATTGTCTTGATTTCATAAACTGTGGAGTTACCATACAGAGCAATAAAGTCTCCATTAACTAATGTCGTGAAGTTTGTGCCATTTCCTGTTACAATTCTGCTCCCAGAAGTAAATGTAGAATTTCCGGTAAGATTGGCAAACGGAACATAGAACTTTGTGTTAGAAGGAGTGACATTTCCAATAGTTGCAGAAGAGTTTGCAAATTCATGAGGCCACTTAAGCCACATCGCAGTCGAGTTGACCACATTATTTACACTTCTGATTTCTCTATATGACCCATTGGAGAAGGACACCCATTCGTCCATGTATGAATTAGCAAAATTAGACGCTGTATTGGTATCAGTAAACCGTGTTGTAACTATAAGGTTTGTTGCATTAACAACACTGCTTATTGAACGAGATTGGTATGAAGTTGAGTTTGTATAAACTGAGATATGGGGGCTAATAATTGATGTTGTATATTTTGCCGCCGAGTTCTCAAACGTAAACGCACTGTTCACAGTCAAAACAGTTGAGTTTGCTATTGTCTCTACTTTTCTGGTTTGCCAGTTGGTTGCATTCGAATAAACGGTAAGATATTCACCAACGATTAATTCATTTACAAATAAAGTGTTTATGCCAAGAACCGAAACACTTGTTGCATTAACATACACTGTACCAGACAAGTTGGCAGATGGAGTAACCAACTGCATATCAAATAAAGTTCCAGAACCAATAACATTGTTGCTTGTGGAGTTAACACTGACTGTGCCAGTTAGGTTTGCTTGCGGCTTGAAAAGCTCTCTATCAAGTCGAGTTCCATTTCCAATTACATTTCTGTGACCAAGTATAGCGTTAACAGTGCCAGTTAAATTGGTATTATGCTTTACGCCAGTAATAGTATTACTGAATATAGAAACAACAACGCTTGCTGTGGAGTTAACATTTCGTTCTGGCACAACACCGAATGAACCATTTGTGATAGCAACCCGCATCGTTCCATTTGTGGATGATACGGAAGAGGTTTCTAAAATTCTTGCAGTTCCGGCTAGAGAATTGTTCGTATAATATGAAAAAAGAACATCATTTGCTTGGAATGTGCTATTGGCAGAATCATAAGAGATGTTTGCCATAGGTTGAATAATTTTATCGAACGCAACAAACGGATCAGTTGAGTTGGTGTTGGGCTTTACTTCCGAGAAGTTAAGAACCTTTTCAGACACAAGAACTTCTGCATTGGCGCTATAACCCCAACCGCCATCTACGATTAAAAATTCAACCAAGCCAGTATAATTGGTGACAGAGGCAACACGGCCTTTACCTTGAACACCGTTTGGCGATTCAAGGCTAACAATTTCACCAACAGAAAAATCTTGACCGCCAGAAATGATCTGCAATGAAGTCAGAGAGCCAAGAATCGTCGGCTTGTCTTCCTGATAATCGCCATCGATTGTGATCTTTTCGCCAGTAACAAAGTTTCCGTTCAAGCTTGAGATGAACATAATCTCAGCATACTTAGAAATAATCTTTCTTCGAATAATTCGTTCAACGAACGCGGTAGCGCCAGATGTTAAACCAACAATCTGCTTGTTAATGAGATTTCGATTTTTCGGTGAGGATGTAATTTCAAGGTAAGTCGATCTGATCCACTTCCCATCGGAAAGACGGAATATATCTTCGCCGGGATAGTAGATTTGCGCTGGCTTGCCATAGACCAAACGGAAAAACAAGTCGATTGATCGGTCTGTGCCTTTTGAGCGATACAAATCAAGAGTGTGTTTGATTAACTGCTGAACATCAGTCGCAGTATCAAACTGAACATTTGGAAGATACTTCTGTTTAAAATAAACAATGAAGTCATCTACAGTTTTGTCAATATCCTTGTAATCAAGAAGATTACGCGCATGATAGACTGCCTGACCTTGACTTTCAAGCCATTCATAGTAAGTTCTTACAAACTCAACAAATACTGGTCCTTCATCCCTATAATAAGCAGGAAAATCTTTTTCAACTAGGTGGGCAATCTTCTTTTCAATTGACATTTTTATACACTAACTTGGTTGACTGTAATCTTGATTTCATTATCCTCTACAGTGAGGATGATGTTCTTGCTTGAAGAAACATCCTTGTCTTTCGGTAGAGCATAAATCTTGATCGAATCACCAAGGAAGCCTTCAAATGTTACATTATTTATCGCCACTCTTCCTGTCTCATAATCGACTGTTCCCACACGCGCGGCGATAGAGTGGGTGTCTCCAACAGTCTTAGCAATAGTGAGGCTTCCTAAACCATCATCACCAAACGTTACAAGTTCCCCATTATATGTAAATGGAGTTGAACGAATTGAGTGTAGGGCGTCCACACTGTGCTTATTTTGTAATTCATTTGTACCCAAAAGATGGGTATAGAAGTTTATAACAAAACTCTGGGCTGTGCCAATAGTTGGTCTGATCTTCTTGTATAACAAAATTAATGTATCATTGCTAACAATACTTTGATCAGCATTGTCAATGTCAGCAACCAACTTAGAATAGTACAGAGTAGAGTTGAAATCATCAAGGTTGATTTCATTGTAATTCTTTACGGCGCTGGTAACCAAAGCCTTGATATCTTCGTTCTTCTTATCTGTAACGTTGATGTTGTACTTCACCGTGCTATTGACAGAATAGTAAAGTATTTCAGGTTCAGTGATAATAGGATCGATTGATAAAGGCGATCTTGACTTCAAAAAATTATAGTATTCGTTCTTCTTAGAAGATGGAACACCATCTACATTTGAGATGTCTACTGCAACGAATACTTTGCCGTATCTTGGTGGATCAACAGTTTCCCCACCATATACTGATATGGCATTGATTTCAGGAAACTTTTGCTTCATCATTACTTCATAATCAGAAGCGGTTACTGCACGTTCCTGAATTTGAAAGTGGCGCGGGGCATTGAACTTAATAGATTCAATGGTTTCGGCAGCAGAGCCACCCAAAGAAGTGGCAGCTTCGTTGTTTTCTGAGTAAACAACCGGGGTAACATTCTTAATAGCAGGGATATCTTCTGCAAGAGTAAATCTGGTGGCTTCGTTTCCAAGCTCACCCTTAGTCACTCTATACTCAATAACGACAATCGCTTTATTTTTTGGTTTTCTACCAATAATATCATTACCAAACACGATTTCGTATTGGTTCTTTTCGGCGGGTTGTAGGAAAAAGACTTTAGAGGAAGCTTTAACATCCAAAAGTGTTGTTGTCTGGCTATAGTCGATAATGTCATTACCATCGTTTTCAAAAACTCTGACGTTGAGACTTGTTGTATCGACATTTTCATTTGTGAGAATGAAACGTTGATCCGTGTATGAATCATCGACCAAGAAAGAGTCGGTAACGTACTGACCTTCGTAGATATCTAATGTGAAATCAAACTCGCCTGTTGGCGATGATACAACTCTTCTTTCATTTGTAATAAACGTTAGAAGATTGAAGCCAACAGTGGTTGTGTAGGTTGTTCCCTTTGGGATTTCGATAGACGTTACAGAGTTGTTTGAGAACTGATAACGCAAAGTAGCCTTTGCTGATCTAGCCGACCGAGGAATATAATTCAACTCTTTAGCATGAGATACAACACTCTGCTTCAACTGAGCGGAATCAAGAAATGACTCCGAAGCTACCATATTCAAGTAGAAGGCGTTTTTGAAAGTATTATGAGAAAGAACATCCAAAAGGACATTCATGTTAGAGCCAGTGAAATCATAATCCTTGAATTGCTGCTGGCTCTTCAAATAATCGATAAAACTGTTCTTGAGATTATCGAAATCTAATCCGACTAAATTGATAACGTTATTTGAAGCCATTTATCTGATTCTCTTAATTATTAGGTCCATTTGAATTTCGCCAATTGTATTGACCAAGCTAAACGTGATATTTACATTATACTCATTACGATCAACAATCGGGTAAACATCAACAGCTATAAGGTTAGCTCTTGGTTCGAACAATCTTATAGTGTCTTCAATTGTATTCTTGATTAAATTGACTGTGATTGAATCCATAGGCTCAAACAGTAAACTATAAAGCTTTGATCCAATATTTGGTTGATATGGTCTTTCAAGAATTTCCGTCAGCACCAAATTTCTTATAGATTGCTTGACAGAATCCTCATTTGAAATACGAGCCAACCCACCGCTGAGAGGATGCTTGTCAAAGTTAATAAGAAAGTCGCTGTAAATAACATCTTTCTTCCCGGTAGATGTGAGTTTATCTGCTCTTGACATTTCTTTACCTTTTTACTAATTATTTATGTCATCTTCCATAAGCAAACACATCACCACTACTGCTATCTGGGTCTGTTGGAGGTGCAGGATGCATCGCTAAGTCTCCTCCCGCCATATCACCAACAGACACAATCACAAGTTTGCCTTGAATTCTAACATTTTTAGCACCTGTCACGGCAATTAGACGGCCTTCTCCGTGTGTGTTTGGATCATTCTCGACTGCCCACAAACGGCCATTAACTTTGACGGTTCCTTGGCCTTCTACAATAGTCGTAGCACCACAAAATCTTGAATCAGAAAATCTATGCGCTCCCGGCATGTTTTATCCTTACGGGTTCAAATCGATTGTATCGGCTTTAAGAACCATGGTCTTCGCCTTAATATTCATTGCACCCCCCGCTGTAATGTCCATCGTCGTGCCAGCTTCTAACTTCATAGAAGTTTCGGTTCTCACTTTCATTGGACCATTCGAATGGATACTGGCGTTCTGATTGACATGAATTCCTGCATTGCCTTTAACCAATGTGCTTGCGTCTCCATTAACAACGATACCAGCCTTGCCTTTGACCAACATTGATGAATTCCCCTCAACTTCACCGTCCATATCGCCGCTCACTTTAATATTCGCATCGCCATCAACATGGATATCACACTTTGATTTAATTCGAAGTGAAAATTCTCCTCCGGGGGAAGCAGAACCTACGGTAATATTCATCTTAGTGTTGCTACGAATATTCACCCCATCCTTACCCATCTCCACATAGTTGCCACGCATATCCGCAACCATAATGCGTTCTTCGCCGGGAGTATCATCCAACTGAATGGTATGACCAGATGGTGTTGATGTAACCTTGTTATGAGGATATTCAGCCTTGTACTGAGACGGCAGTTCCCATACTTTCTGTGCATCCACCATCTTGCCAACGAGAGGCTTCATAAGTGGTTCAATAAAATTCTGCCCACCAAGAAATTTCTGCGCGGCTTGCTTCAACATACCTACAGCATCCAAAGCTCCAAGAAGCTCTTGTGCTTGATTGGCTAGGTTTTGCAGCTTCTGTGGGGAAGACAATGCAGAAGCAAGATTAGCAGCTTCGTCTAATTTGTTTTTAACGGCATCGTCTAGGTTGCTTAGAGAGCCAGCCAAGTTTTGGGCCATTTGCCCACCTTCAACAATCTTATTCAAATTAGTTGCAAGACCGCTATTCTCGACCGCGCTTTTCAGTTGATCAATAGCGCCTGATTGCAGGGAACTGGCAATATTTTGAAGATCACCAAGCTTTTCTGTCAAATCACCGATAGCCGGAATGCCCGGAATATTAAGGCTCGAAAACTTTTTTAGCGCATCAACTGCGCCGCCAATCATAAACTCTACTTTTTCTTTAGGAAACTTCTTCCTAGCTTCTTCAATATAATCCATATCTCACCTTATGCGAAACTTGAAGATGTTTTAATTAATTCAGCGTAAACATCCTTGACGCTGGGGTCTAATGCATGGTTTTTGTCGCCACCAAGAGGTGCAGCTTGTTTTCCATCCACAGTTTGACCCTTTGACGGACCTTGGGCCAAAGGAGAAAAGTTATTTCCCTTTGTATCTCCATTTTTATCACGAATTGGAGTAATGCTGTGAGTGATGATAAGACTTTGACCTTCCGCATCAAGAGACTTAATCATAACCTTCGACCCCTTGAGTAATCCGGGTGTCTGTCCAACGCCACCAAGTCCAGCACTTGTTACAGGCATAGCGCAAGGCACCCATGGACAGGATTCATCATCCCACTCATCATGTTTTCCATATGCCTTAATCTTGTAGAAGAAACCTTGTTCAGTATGCTGAACATCAATAACTTCTCCCATATAATCTTCTGATTTGAAACCACCAGTTTTTGCGGCCATAATTAAAACCCTCCTTTAGGCGAGATATTCATCATACTCAATACTGTTGTATATCTAGGTGTCTCGTTAGTTGGACCAATTTCATGAGAAACGCCAGCGATCAACTGCTTGCCAGCATTCATTCCATCGATTGACGGAATTGTTTGTGTGTTTTCCTTCTTCTGATAATAGACACACATCCCTACATTGATGCTGGAGTCTCCGGGAATACGCGCGTGAGTAGTTGATGATGTATCAGCACCAAGCACAGATCGACCACCACCATATGTCTTATCCAACTGGTTATCCGGTTGATCGTTTCTCTTCATAAAGGTTCTGTTGGGAGAACCTTTGCTGCTAGAAAGCAAACCATTTCTGTCTGTGTTTCTGGTCTTACCGGGGTTAGCAGACGGGTTTCCTTTTTGCTGCTCCAGCAAATTTTTAAGCGGATTTATAATATACTTACCAGTTAAAATATCAAAGAAGTTGGCTTGATAAACCGCATCACCCTTATTTGCAGAATCGGATGTTCCCTCAGTCTTATAGTCAATTACATTTCTAAACAATTCACCCATAGGATCAATGCTATGATTTATCTCTATGAAATCTTTTTCAGTGATCACGATATTCGGCATACTACGAAGAAGTTCACTAAAAGGTTTAAAAAAGAACTCTTCTACACCACTGGCTCCGATTGCGCTGAATGCTGTAAACGCATCCCCCTGTGTGGCACTGACTGCATAGTTTCTAAGTAAGTCAATCGCATCCAATGGAGTTTGAGACTCAAGAAGCATGTTACTCAAACCAATCGTCTTTGCAATGTTGATTGGCCCTTTAAACCCTAACCCCATTAATCCATCAGCAACAATAGCCTGAACCATGTTGCTGATCTGTGTTGGCTGGGCGTGATAACTCTTCTGATAATTGGTGCCTTTGCTTTTCAATAAATGGTTTGATACAAGCTCAACAACAATCTTTCTGGTCTTCTGGTTAACAACTGGTTCGCCGGATGTTGTGCTTACTGTCATCTCATAAACTCTCTTTGGGCCATTCTCAGACCTAAAAGAGAAGATGGCTGGAGCGGAACCAATATCAGTACCTAAGATAGATTCTACACCCTGCGCCTGAATGATTTCAACAACACCTCTAATACCGGGAACAAACAAACTTTCATCAAATGAAACGTGAGACAGGTTGCTTCGAACGTCAACCCCGCCTATGATAGCCTTGTCAATAAAAACTTCACCGACATTAAATCTTGACATTATTCACTCATTGCATCTGTTAAAGCTTCATCCACAACCATCGACAATCTATTGTCAACAAGTTTCACAGTTCTCTTGGCAGCATTCATTTCGTCTTCATAATCAAAATAAGTAACTGGTTCCCAATATGCCATTTCATTGTCTGGAATATTGATAGTCGATGTTTTTAGAGAAACTACATTAGCATAGATTGATGTGTTGCTATCATGACGAATGATATCCCCGGCCACGATATCACCCTGTGTTAAATAAATATTTTTAATTGATACTGACGATGTGTTTGATGATAATACTTCCGCCGTTCCAACATCTTGAGAATTTCGTCTGATATCTACAAGATCACCAATAGTAAAAGTTCCAGTGTTAACAGTGTCAAACGTCAAAATCTTGTTGGTATTCATCGTTACATCAAGAGGTTTTCTATAGTAATACAGCAATACACCAACATCTTCATTAAACTTCTTTTCCCAATACTTCTTTTCGTAAGAAGCTATAGTTCCGTCGAATATGCTTGGAGATATTTGACGGTCATCATTATACCAGTTAGTACGGTAGAATATTATCTTCTTTTGGGCGTTCTCGACGCTTCCATACTTCTGTCTGATGAAAGAAATAAAATCTTCATTATCAAGATACCATCCGTGATATGGGTCAAGAACCTTGTTGCCATAATAGATGAGCCATGAAAAATATGGATCATCGTAGTACTGTTCTGCAAGAACATCGGGGCGCTGGTTCTTGTTAAGCTCATATGGATAATAAGAGTAAGGGTTGTTGATAAACCGTTCCACCAACTTTGCATTGGATACAATATCTACTGAAGAATATCCATTATATACAACCGTTGGAAACTTTTCAAAATATCTTGTAACTGACATTAGCGTCCTGCTCTACTGCTTGTTTGCGTATAATCAGCAACATCGTTGTGCGTCCAGATGGAGATTTCAGACAACTGTAACTTCAATTCAATTTCGGCGGGTCCGTTTGTTCCAGCAAAAAATGATGGTGTGCCGGATGGCGCATAATGAATTGAAGTCTGTGTAATGACTGCTGGTTTGAACTTATACATTCTATTTCTGGCGTTTGCCGGATACAAAGAAATCATACAAACGTCCGGGTATGAAAACATTGCACCACCCCCCCATTGTTCAGGAAGAGATTTGGCTTTGAATGTATTAACAATCTTGACGATCATATCAGTTTCTTCAGCATTGCGAGGAGAAAATCTCCAGCCAAACTGATGTGTCTTAAAACGTGGACCATTAAACATCATCGCTAAGAAAGGATTTACGGTCTGACCAGAATACATGGAAACAAACTTTTCAGCACCTAAAACAGCAGATGTAACGTCTGCGGCGGCTCTTGATGCGGCTGAAACTGCTTGTTGCGCTACATTGATTAAGTTCTGGCTGTTGTAATCTAACTGTTGATCATCAACCAAATTAGCTGGCATCGGAAGTGCAATAGCAGCGTTGATGCTGCCAATACCATATGTGGACACAGGAGCTTTCGATTGAATAGTTGGTATTTGTGCTTGTACACCGAATGTTTGCAGCAAGCCGTTAACAGAATCAATTCTTCCGTTAATTGTATCTCTCACTATAGGAACATTAGCCAGATCAGAAGCTCCTGAATTATACGACGAACTATACTTGGCAAATTCAAATGCTATATAGTACAGACCCAAATCTTGGGGATATTGCATTCTAGCGATACTAGAATAATCCTCTCTGATTTTTTGATATGGGTTTGAATAATTTGTTTGTGTAGAGGCCATCGTTTTCCTATGAGCAGTTATAAAGGTTTTTTTAGACCGAGAAATCCCAAGAAATACAAGGGTGATCCCAACAATATTATTTATAGGTCTGGTTGGGAAGCCAAATTCATGGCGTACCTCGACAACCATCCTGATGTGCTGGAATGGTCATCAGAGGAACTAGCTATACCATATTTATCACCAATCGACGGAAAAATTCACAGATACTTCCCTGATTTTCTTGTTAAAAGAAAAGATGTTCATGGAAAGATCGAAACCATCATGGTGGAAATCAAACCTAAGAAGCAAACCATGCCGCCAACCAAGAAAAGTCGCATCACCAAGAAGTACATTCTTGAGGTTCAGACTTGGGGTATAAATAGTAGTAAATGGGAAGCTGCGGAGAAATACTGCAAATCCAGAAATTGGCGATTTATGAAACTAACAGAAGACGAGTTAAACATTAGGTAACAATGCCATACATTTTCGAACAGATTGCTGCAAATGCGGCTGCACAAAGAATAAATGCGAGAGGTATGCAGGAAGCCCGTGAATGGTATATGGCAGAAGCCCGCAAAGTGACAAATGTCAGTGGCAACCGTCTAATGGGCGAAGACCCTGCGCTTCTTACTAATTATTTGAACCAAGATTCCATCGGCAAAATGTATATGTTTTATTATGATGCAAAGTACAAAGATGAATTGCCATATTGGGATCGTTTCCCTCTAATTTTTGTTTTGGAAGTCCGTGCTGACCGTTTCTGGGGCGTCAATCTTCACTATCTACCGCCGCTATATCGCGCGAGGCTAATGAATGCTCTGTACAGAATACAGAACAGAGGCAAAACACCAATGTCAATCAAGCTAAAACTAACTTATGAAGTATTGAAGAGTATTGACCCGCGTGTCGCAAAATTTGCAGTAAAACAGTACCTTCGTTATTCAAGTAGCTCAAAGAAGAGCAGCACCAGCAATGTAGGTGTGCGTTCTAGGTTTATGCAAATACCATACGACAAGTGGGACGTTGCTCTGATGCTGCCAACCGAACAATTCGAAAAGCAAACCAAGTCCAAGGTATGGGCAGACTTCAGGAAGGTCAAGTAAATGTCGGGGTTTAATATCAATACGTTCAGAGGGAATATCAATTCTCTTGGCGTTCTTAAAACATCAGGCGTATTAATCAGAATTTATCCAACCAATGCGTTTGGATTAAACCAGTTTGGCTCTATATTTAATCCAGTATACAACGCTATTGAGTTCTCAGGCGAAGCAACTAAGATTCCGGGTGTAAGCTTGGCCACAACAGAAATCCGCCGTCATGGTTATGGTGTGATCGAAAAGAAGCCATATGTTCCTATCTTCACAGATATCGATGTAGCGTTTCGCTCTGACAGAGACGGTAATCTATACAAGTTTTTCCAGACATGGATGAAACTTATTATCAATTTCGACGGCAGAGCATCAATCAATTCAGTCACAGGTATCATGCCGCAACAAGGTCTTTATGAAATTGCTTATAAAGACAACTACATGGCAACCATCGTTATTCATGTTAAAGAATCCAGAGGTGGTGAACCTCTAACAATCGTTTTAACTGAAGCCTATCCAATATTTCTAGGCGAAATCCCACTCGCATGGGCATCCGTCAACGACTATGTGAAAATACCAGTCAAGTTCACGTTCAAAGATTGGTATCTACAGAACTTAGAAATTGTAAACGCAAGTAATCTGAATGAGCCGCAGCGACCACCGCAACCATGGGGTCCAGCACTCACACCTTAAAATGGAGTAAATCATGCCACTACCAAAAATTGAATATCCTATTACCGAAATTGAAGTTCCGTCTATGAAAAAGAAGTTCAAGTTCCGCCCTATGCTTGTCAAAGAAGAAAAAATACTTCTAATGGCAAAGGTCAGCGAAGACGATACTGATATTTTTAACGCGGTTCGTCAGGTAGTAAACAACTGCTGTGTTGACACTGGTGTTGATATAGACAAGGTTTCTATATTTGATCTTGAATACTTATTTTTAAAGCTTAGATCAATTTCTATTGGGAATACCACTGAAGTCTCATTCCGGGACAACGAAGATGAGAAAGTGTATGACTTTACAATTGATTTGGATCAGATTGAAGTGCAATTCCCCAAGGACATTGAAAAGACAATCAAGATCAGTGACACCGCAGGATTTACACTCCGCTATCCGCCAGCAACACTTTATGCAGACAAGGAATTCTTGAAGCTGGAAGCAAACAAGATTTTCGACAAGCTGGTTATTGAATGTGTTGACAAGATTTTTGATGGAGAACAGATTTATGAGTCTTCTCTGTATCAAAAGAAGGAATTAGAAGAATTCATCGAAGGTCTTCCTATGAAAGCATATGACAAGATAAGAGACTTCTTCAATAATGTACCATCAATGAAGCATGAAATTACTTATACAAATTCCAATGGTACAGAACGTAAGATCACACTCAGGAATCTAAACGATTTTTTTACATTGCGTTGAGCCACAACACACTAGAGAACTATTACAAGTCTAATTTTTCTCTGGCTCAACACCACAAGTATTCAATCGCAGAACTTGAAAACCTTATAGTATTTGAGCGAGATTTGTATATGGACCTTTTGATTGCTCACTTGAAAGAACAAGAAGAAAAACAACAATTAGCATCACAAGGTTAATTTGAATGGCTGAATCTACCATATCATCGGAAGCAACCGAAAGAGAAACACTTAGCGTCATGAATTATCAGGCTGCACAACTTGCGGCTGGCCTAAACATGAGCAAAAGAATGTCTGGGCAGTTGACTTCTCTTAGTATGAATATTGGAAAAGTAAACGCCAATCTGAACACGGTTAATGACAATCTAGTTCAGATCAACAATATGCAAAAAGCCGTGAATATGAATATCGGAAAGGTCACCAAGGCCGTCAACGATATGGAAAAGTCTGTTGTTGCTGCTATCTTGGAAACTAAGAAAGGCCAGCTTAACTCATCCACGATGACAACCAAGATGAATGTATTGGCGTCAAAGCAGGATGAAACAAACAGAATTCTGTCTGATATTATGAACTCTTTTGGTGGTTCATCGAAGTACGATACTCTTGAAAGCAAAATAGAAAGTAAAGATACAGTATCTCTTCTGATGAATATGTCAGAATCTTTGACAAGCATTGATGAAACACTCAAGCGCATGGAAAAGAATGGCGGCGGCACTGGCTCAAGCAGTAGCGGTGGTGGGGCGGCAGATTCTATCTCCTCAGCAGCGGCTGGCGCTGGAGGTGCGGCAGCTAGCTACACACTCATGGAATTACTGAAGAGATATGGCGCTCAAGGGCTTCGATTTGCTGGTAAAGGTTTGGCTGTAGGAGCCACACTAGGAGTTGCGGACTATGCTGGCGGTCAGATATTTGGTTATGGCGATACTCCTGATTTAGAACAAGATAAGAAAAATCAATCAAGAATGAATTGGGCCAATAAGATCGAAGATCGAATGGCTCGAATCGTAGAAGATACTTTAGGTTTGATATCAACAAATTCTGCAAACGCACTACGCAAGAACAGAATTTATAATACAACTGAATACTTCGCAGAAAAAGATAGACAGGCTGCTGAAGAAGCCAGAATGGCTGAAATCAAAAAAAGAGATTCAGAAAACTGGAACAAAATGTCTTTGACCGAAAAATTCTGGTCAGCACCGGGAAGAGCTAAAGATCAGGTTCTGTCTTATGTACCATTAATCGGTGAGGATATAGCAAACTATAATACAGAAACCAGAGAATATCTGGAATCAAAAGCACTCACTCCAAAGTCAAATTCAAGAGACTATAAGGTTCCTGAAAACGTCTCAGGGTTCAATTTTGATATTAATAAATTGAAGCAACCTGAAGCAGCTAAAATTGTTGAAACAAAAGAAACACCGCCGCCGCAGCTTATTGCACCAGCATCGAATGTAATTACAGGAACTGGTGAAATTCCTAAGTTAGAAAGAAATTCCAACGTAATTCCATATTTCCCTTCTGATGCTATAACTGGTATCACCAATATGGATATTAGCAGCGCCTTCAATACCAGAGATGTTCTGGAACAGCAGCAAGCTCAGATCGAACGACAATCAAAAGAAATGACTTCCGGTGATATGATTGTCGAAGCTGTGGATGTTCTCTACAAAGCTACAAACATTCGATTTGAGGCTGGCAATATTCAGTTCATTGGCGGCGCTATGGGGGCTGCTGGAGAGGCTATGGCTGGCGGGGGCGGGGGATTGCCATCAACAAGTGCCACAGGGCCGGGAGGTATGTTTGGCGGTCAAGAAAGCGGGGGTTCTGGGGAGGGAGCAACTGAACAAGGACCAGTAGGAGCGGCAAGACTTACCCCAGAAGAAAAAACAGCTATAGATGCTCTTGAAAAAACAGGAACTTACAGTGTAGGTGCTAGTGAAGCTACTGCTCTAGGAGCATTGCCTGTTGATAAACTGGCATCTATGGGTATCACCAAAAAAGAAGTTCGCGGTGCTGGCGGTGGAACATCTTATTCATACACAAAACCAGAAGGCGGTCTTGGTGTCACTGGGCCACGCGCAGGATTGGATAAAGATTCAAAGCTTTTAGATTCAACAGGAACCATGACAACATCTTCCGTTGGTGTTGATCAAAGACAATTCAACGCATACAGACAAGCTTTGGCTGGCATTGAAAGTGGCGGCGGCAACTATGGTATCGTCGGCGGCGCGGGAAACAAATATAATGGTGCATATCAGTTTGGTAATGCGGCAATGCAAGATGCTGCAAAGGCACTTGGTGTACCCGTACCATCCAGAGAAGAATTCTTAAAAAATCCTGAAATGCAAGAAAAATTCTTGGACGCATTCACATCACAAAACCATAAAACGTTGATGAAGATAAGTCCAGAATATCGCAACATGTCACCAGAAGAAAGACTTGGTGTTCTAGGATATGCTCACAACCAAGGTGCTGGTGGAGCGGCAAATTGGCTCAAGACCGGACAAGCTGGTAAAGATGGGTTTGGTACTCTTGGAACAAAATATTCAGATGAAATCAAAACACAATTAGACAAGACAAAAGGCGATCAGAGCCTTGCTGATGCAGTAGGCAACGCATTACCAGACAAACCAAAAACTGCTAATGGTGTAAAGCCGATTGAAGGTGGCGCTAAGGTCATCGAATCATATGGACCGAAGAGGCCCGGAAGACCCAATGAGGGCATTCGTGACATTGCTCAAGTTGCTGCCACCGAATCTGGTATGAGTGATATTACGTTCACCAGTGGTAAAGGAAATTGGAACAGTTCATGGGTTAAAAAAGGCGGAAAAACCATGCATTCAACCGGGAATGCACTTGATGCTGTTGGGTTTGAAAGCGAAGAACAAAGAGCAGCCTTTATTGAAAATGCAGTTGCGGCTGGTGCTAATGGTATTGGTGTTTATGGTGATGGAAGTGTTCACATCGACACTGGAAAGTTCAGATCATGGGCGGCAGCAAAGAAAAAGATTTATCAAGATGCTATCAGCAAAGGGATGGAAAGAAGAAAGAAAGGTGATATTCCCGGAACTGACGGAAATGTTGCCGCTATTGCTAAAGAAACTCCAGATTTAGCGGAAGAAGCCGTAAAAAATAATATTCCAAAACCAAGGCCAAAACCAGACAAAATTGAAAAAACTTCTGGTACAACACAAGCTTCTGTTAAAGGAAAAAGTATTATTGATGCTGGAGGAGAAAGACCATCATCAGAACCCGCCGTTGCTCCAGTAAAAACTTCTGGCGGTACATTTATGACTAATCCAACACAGCGTCCATATGATGCTGGTGATCCAAACTTTGCGGGGTCAGGTTTAGTTGGAAATCGTTTTGGTAAAAATATAGTAGATGAAAAGAAATCGTTTATTTTTGATGGAGCAAATTCACCATTTGCGGCAGGAGTTGAAAGTTACAACCCAAATCTATTAACACCAAGAAGTGTTATGGATCATTTCAAGGGTGTGTATTCGCAAGGATATCAAACCACGCCCAATACAAAGACAGCTTCGGATGAAGCAGCGGCTCTACAACGTTCATGGTCTGGTGCTGATGATTTAGGCGCAGATTTTCCACTTCCCGGCGGAATGGAAGCGCCTATGACGAATATTATGGCAGGATATGAAGACAAACCAGCAGCAAAGCTTACACAAGCTAGTCAATCAGCGGCGGCGGTGCGTAGAACTGAGAACTTGAAGAGAGAAGAAGCCCGTACAAATGATCGTAGACGCGAAGAGAAAAAGCGTGATGATGATCGTATGACACAGGCCATCAAGAACAGAGAATCACCGGAACCAAAGCATCCAACTTCAACAAGAAGACAATTGGATAGTGTGCTGGTTAGACATAATGATTGGTGGAAGAATTTCAACGCTACAGCATAAAAGTTAAGGGGGGCGATTTGCCCCCCTTTTTATTAATCATCATCCTCTGCCATGCTCTTGAGGAAATTCATGGGATCATCATCGTCATCATCCTCCTCAATAACCTTCTTGGGTGCTACCTTAGCCTTCTTTTCTCCAAAGGACTTGGGGGCAACTGACCGCTTAGGAATCTTGGAAGCGATTTCTTCGATATCCTCTTCCGGTTCATCCGGAGAATCCTCATCGATAGCCTTACCGATCCTTGTGGTATTCTTCTTCAGAGCGCGTTCAAGAGCAACCTTCAACTGATCATAAGTCTTGAACTTATCCGGAGCAATCTGTTCCTGAAGTGAATAACACTTCTTCCAGATATTTTCCATGACTTCATCGTCATCATCCAGAGGTTCTGCATCGTCAAATTCAGACTTCGTATAATTACGATAGCCTTCAACCTGACGAATCTTGATCTTGAAGTTTGCGCCTTCCCACAGATCGAACGGATTCATGGGGGTTTCATCCTCATACTGAGGATTCATGGCTTCGTTCAGCTTATCGAAGACCTGTGCGCCATACTTGAAGAGCTTAACCTTGCCTTCATTCTCAGGATTTGCAGGGTCTTTAATAATATAAACGTTAGAGATGTAGATGAGCTTACGCTTCTGCTTACGCACTTGCTGGCGGGCAGGGCCATTGTCATCGGTGGTGGAATTCCACAATTCGCTGTTGTACTCAGCGATGGGGTCTTGCTGACCAATCGTAGTCAGAGAATTTTCGATATACCAACCTCCCGGTCCTTGGAAGGAATGCTGCCAGAGACGGACATAAGGAAAGTCTTCGTCTTCAGGCGCGGGAAGGAAGCGAACAACAGCATAACCGTTGCCAGCCTTATCAGTTTCTGGATACCAGAAACGATCATCCTTTTCATTAATGTTGGTATTCAACTTAGCGATTTCGCCAGAAAGCTTCTCGCGGGTTGCTGCTCTCTGCTTCTTCAGTTCAGCGAAAGAAAGTGCCATTCATATACTCCATGTATTTTTCGTATGTTTTCTTGTCCACAATCACATCATATAGACTCTTGTATACTACTCCTTATTTGTATATCGGTCAAGGAGCAATTTCCGAATTTTATCCCTGTCATAAACCAGAAAAGGTTTGTACTTGGATATCTTGAAATAGACTTCTTTCCATATGAAGTCATCTTTCAAAACCTTATTTAAATACCGATCACACCCCGTAAGATCGACCAGTATTGTCAGAGTTTCAAAACTGATTTCATTACGTAGAAACAATTTCAACACGGTTGGATGATTGCCATCCTTGCATATGAAATTGCTGTTGAAATCAGTTTGCTCTAGTTTATTTATATCCTGCATAAACAGGTATGTCAACGACTGTATCTTACGGCTCCAGTTCAGATAGACATTCTCTGCTTCTTCACTGTATGCTAAATCCTTAATCCAGCGGCTACTATCAGTAACTAGATTGGCAACCAGAAACCCGCGAACATCATTATGTTTTGCTAGCTTCTGAAAGAAAAGTTTCAGCTTGCTATTATTGAATGCCGCAGGATTTGCCGCTTTGATCTTGCCATTGTATTTGTGATAGTCATAGTTGGAGGTGAAATGTGCCTTGATTGCTGTATATTCACAAAAACAATCATATGCAGATTTACTCATATTGGTAGCCGTGCCGTCTTCTTTACAAAGTTTAGGTTTTCAGCTTCTTCAAGAATCTTGAGTTTGAGGACTTGATTCTTTTTAATTAGATTAGCAGCGTATTCGACTTCTACGCCGTTGGTTTCACACCACATGATCACAGCATCAATATACTCCATGTTCTTTGATTCACACAGATATTCAATCTGCCGTGAAAAACTTTCAAAGGTTACTGTCAGGAGTTCTTTTGGCTGTTCAATCATAATATACTTTCTGTGGTTTAGAAATGGCGGTCCCGGAGGGATTCGAACCCCCAACTCATCGCTTAGAAGGCGATTGCTCTATCCGGTTGAACTACGGAACCTTTAAACTGTTGGTGGGTTTCTGTTTCCAAGTACCCACCGGACTCATGTTAGGCAGCTAGTGCCAAACGAGGAGCAAAGTTATCGTTTGCTACTATTGGTTTTGCGCTTGAAGTAGTCGCCTACTATTATCTCCAGTCACCTATTTCACACCAGTCGATCCTAGTTCTGCCCCATCAAAGATACATTGTTGACCCGTTTGGCCGTCAAGCGCCATTAACCCGTTTGTAACACTCAATGTATCTTTGGTGGAGCAGAGGGGAATTGCACCCCTGTCCTCAGTGTCTTTCAGTTTCCTTCACCGATAATTTCTTATTTATATCACTCTTCACAAATTTTGACTCGGACAACCTCATATCCATTCAGATATGGATTAAACTCTCGCCTCTTGATCCAACGGCAATGGGAGATATACCCACCTTCTTCATAATAATACCCACGCCTTACAGGATGATGATAGCGCGGAGGAGGATACCCATCATCACCATTGGCAATGGCACCACCAACCACCAAACCTCCGATAACACCACCCAGAATACCGATAATAACTTCTTCAGAGTTATCTGCATAGGCGGGAACAGTTGTTGCTGTAATAGCAAGCGCCGCACCCATCGCAATCAGTTTCTTCATCATTTATTCATCCTTTCGATGGTTGTAAATATAGCCGTTCCTGCACTGTATGTCAAGCCCTTTTACCAAGGCATTTTATCGTCAAGTGTGTCTTTTTTCAAAAAAACTTTAGCAGCTTCTTTTCTTTTTGTGCGGATTTCTATTTTCTTTTTTGCGGCTGCGGCAACATCAGGATCACTATCTTTTGAAAGATGTTCAAGATGATGATCCTCAACCCTTGGATGCATAACAGTAAGATGACGAATGGCTGCATCTTCGTCATGCATACCCATGTCGATATGTTTAGATTGAGCATTGCGGTTCAGTAAAGCTTGCGCTCTCACCCTAACACTCTTGTCTCCCATAGCATGAGTGATGCTGGTAGGACTAGTGCGATGGTGTCCAGCGGCTTCTGCACGAACATCTTCATTTTCATCATCTAATGCCTGATGAAGATGTTTATCAGTAGAATTATAATGATTTAGAGCATTCTGTCTTACCTTTGGATTCGGATGAGACAAAGCCTGTGTAATATGTTCCGGTTTAAGCTTTTGACTGTGTATAGCCTCTTGCTGAATTCCGTGATCTTCATCCCCAAGTTGTTCAATGATATGATGAGGACGAACGCCGGGGCTAGAATGAACCAATTTACGAATATATGGGTTCTCATCTTTGACGGCTTTATCAACAACTTCCGGAGTAGCGTTTCTATTCATAACTGCCGCGCCGCGAACGTCATGGCTTTCATGATCCATTGCTTTAATGAGATTTGCTGAAGTAGCATTTCTATGACGCGCTGCGGCTCCTGCAACATCAGGTTCTGTATCACTTAGAGCCTTATCAATATGCTGTGGGCCAGCAGAAGGATTTCTGACTGCTTCCCGGCGAACGCCAGAATCAATATGATTCATACCCTTATCGATAACTTCTGGTGTCGCCTTTGGATTTGCAGCCGCCGCCTTGGCAACTCTCAAGCTAGAATCATCAATTCCTTTTGAAAGATGTTCTGGTTTTGCTTTTGATGAGTACATAGCAGTAGCTCTAATTTCTTCATCAGTATGCTTTAATGCAAGATCGAAATGTTCTGGTTTGATTTTATCAGATTCAAATAGCTTATCGGCAGTATCATAATCAAGACTTCTTGAATGATCAGAAAGAAGATGTGTGATATGGTGGCTCTGAAAGTTTGGATTATCTATAGCCGCACCAACAACACGATGACTATGATCACTCAAAGCTTTCTGAATGTTTTCAGAAGACGCCTTTGGATTTTTGGCTGCATTTTCACGGGTGCGTGTGTCATCGCTTTGCAAAAATCTATTTAAAGTTTCAGGAGTGTTAGAGGGATGCCTTGCCATACTTCCGCCGATATCTGGATGAAAATGATTTGGATTATCAAGAACAGTTTCAATATGATCAGTTGTCAACTTCGGGTGTTCAGCAGCATCCTGATGCAGACCGTGATTGGATGTATTTAATGCTGCTGTGACATGTTCCGCTGTTGAATTTTTGTTTTTTAATGCGGCTCTCTTGACGGCTGGTTCATCTTGCATAGCCTGATCAAGATGTTCCTTGGTAGCTTTATCATTGAGTGCGGCACGTACACGAATTCTGCTATCAGAATGATTTAATGCATTACCAATATTTTCTGGTGTTGCATTTTTATGTTCCAGAGCCTGTGAAACTTCATCCGCAGGACTATTTTGAATAATATGATTAATATGTGCAGGAGATAGATTTGGATTTTTCATAGCAGCTTTTCGAACGTACTTGTCACTATCACCAAGAGCAGTTTGAATTTGTTCATGGCTTGCGGCAGGGTTGCTGGCGGCAGCTTCTCTGATCAAACTCTTTGGATGTGTAAGACCAAAACCAACATGTTCCTGTGTCGCATTTGGATGTGACATAGCAGCATAGACAACCCCTGTATTATCATGCGACAAACCTTTTGAAATATGGGATGCATCAGCATTTGGGTTTTGAAGAGCGGCTGTAGTAACTTCATGGCGAGGGTCTGACATAGCCTTGTCAAGGTGTTCCTTGGTGGCCAGAGGATGCTTGATGGCGGCTTCACGAACCAAAGCAGAGCTATGATTTACTCCCTCATCAACATGTGCAGCCGTAATCTTATCAGAATGTTCTCTGAATGCATCAGCCCTGTCATATGGGTCTTTTGAATTGATCATTCTATTGAATGACATAAGTTTACCCTGACCGCTGTCATTATAAAGATCAGGATGCTTCTCATAAGCCTGATCATCTTTCATGGGGAAATTGTGTGATGCCCACTTGCGAACAGTATGAGAGAAGGAATTGTCGGCTGTACCATATTCTGCATCTTCAGGGTGAAGAATGGTGTGATTGCCATCTTCCGATACAAATGGTTTCAAAGCAATTCTTGCAAGAGGCTTTTTAATACCATCATCATCATGGTGAACCAAATAAGCAACATGTGTACCCTGTTCAACATCATGACGGAGATAGTGCTGATTGCATCCACCACGCGCTCCCTGATGACCACCACTCATAGTCATGCATGATTCCCAGCCTCTGTCCGTAGACATACCAGCAACATCATGCGGATGACGGGAAATAACCACTTTGAGGCCAGATGCAGTCTTAGTTGCTGTGGCTCTCTGTGGATCATTTAAAAAGGCATGAGTAACATGTGGTTCAGCCTTGGTCTTGTTCAGAACCTTACCGATTGATACTTGACGGCCATACTTGTCCTTGGCAAACCCGCCTCTATAATCTGAAACTTCATATCCATGTTTTTCAAGATGCGCTTTAACATCCGGATGAGGCACAACTGGCTTGCTATTTGGATTTTCCAATGGAATTGAAATCTTATCTTGATTTTCTGGAATTACATGCTTGGAAATTTCTTTTGCCTTACCGGATTTCCAGCCATCCACGATAGATTTCTGATTTTCATCAAGTTCTTCATGGAGATTGAGAAGGCGATACCCAGATTTACCGTATGTTTCGGAAAGAAAGTTCTTGAATTTTTTCATTTAAAAAATACCCATATTACTTAGGATCAGTTGCGTGGAATAATGGTGCCTTTTTCGATCCGCCGACACGTTTTACAACTGAAAATCTATTTTTTAATTCATTTTCGACATGAGCGGCATCGATATCAGCGGCTTTGCGCGGGCTTTCAGGGAAGTTTCCAGTGAATGCGCCACCTTTCTTCACAGCACCGTGAATCTGGTCTAGGGTCTTTCCTAGCATTTCCTTGGAGGATTGCACATTCAATACATTAGAAGCATAGACATGATCATACTGGCGCTTCAAGGCATCCGGATCATGATTTTCATTTTGATTTGAACCAAACTCATGGGCGGTCACATCCAGACCTTCATCACGCAATCTCTTGGCGTGAGCGGCATCCTTACCGGAACCAAAGTCCAATATCTTATGATCTTTCTTGGCTACTGACTGAACATAACGTGGAGTAATAGCTTTAGCACCAACAGCACCAGAATTTCTTGAAGTAGAATTAGCAATCTTAATTGCTTCTGGATCAAATTCTTCTTTTAATGCAGAAGATGGAATTCTGAATGAATTTCCATATGCTTTACCCCCAGCACGTTTAGCAATAGCCCCATACAGTCTGGTTCTGGCAGGATTTACATCCCCATCCTTTTCAGTAGAGGCATCAAACAGATATGTATCAACATGAGGATTTTCTTTTTGATGTTTTCTAAGAGCGGCATGAACGCCAGCAAGTACACCAGATGCGTTATGACCCTGTTTGCCAGTAGTTGTCATACTATCTTCTGGTTTTTCACTTCTGTCATTAAAATCTACATCAGCCATATTTGGTGATGCAAACAAATGATGTACATTTACATGATACGGAACATTGTTCACTTTGAACATGTATACATGGTGATGCTTACCGATAGTCTGTATCTTCTTTACCTTAACTGGACTATCAAATAGCTCTGTGATGTATTGCTTGAATGATTTCATTACTGGACGCCTATAGTTTACTATATCATACCAGTATTTATCATATACACCTATGTATGTTTTTTTCTACATGAATATTATACACACATTTTGAGATGTTGTCAAGAAAAAAATACAGTAAGAAAGATTTTTCTTGACTGAGTGTGAGAAAGTGATAAGATACAGAAAATTTCCAACCATCAGGAGGATTTTTGTGGAAATTCAGTATCTGAAAACGAGTATAGAATCTCTCGAAAATGATATTCAACGGAACATGAAGCAGATTGGGTATGGAATAGAAGCAAAAGTCTATTCTGATGGGAGATACGCTTACAAGATATGCGGTTATCGGAGCGCATACATCGGATGGCTGTTATTTTTAAAAGAAAATGGTTATGAAAACCATCCGAATGTGCCAAAAATTGAAAAAATCATCGTCGGTAAAGGCGGAAACCGTTGTGTTGTCATGATGGAACTGCTAAAACCAATTAATTGTGACAAATTGAAGAAGGAATACGACACAATTGAGAAGACTTATGACCGATATCGCGCAAAACCGCCGAAAAAAGTCAGAAAAAAGCTCAATGAAGTGATTCTATCCATCAGAAATTTCTCAAAACAGCGCAAAAATGGGATTATCCTTGATATGCACCTCGGAAATGTGATGGCAAGAGGCGAAACTTTGGTAATTACGGACCCTGTGATATGACAAAAGAAGAAATTGTTGAGAAATTCGCCCGTGCTTGGGCATCCATGGACGGAAAATTGGAGGAATTTGAGAAAGGCAAGGCCGATCCCGCCTATGATATGGAGGTTGGTCACTATATGGGGTACATGACAGAGGCTGAAGAACTGATCAAGCGCAGTGGAATGGCTGCTCACCTCAAAGTTGTGTCAAAATTTCTTGAGCATCAGTATGCAGAGAAGAATGGTCAGTATTTCATCTGCGGCGAAGGCGGTGAAAAAGATGAAACACAGCTTCCGAAATATGTTTACATCTGCCCCACTTTTGGGTTAGACTGGTTTCAGGTGTATGAACGCACTGATAGGACTGTTGGACCAGAATGGTAAAGGAAAATAAAATGATTGATAAGGAAACTCTGAGAATCAATGCAGAATTTCATGATAAGTTGATTGCGTTGATGAACCCCTACCTTGATAATATCGATAAGAACTATGATGCGGTCATGGTTGCTCTGATCAGTAGTCTTGCAGCTACTTTGATTGAAAAGAACCCAGACGATTATGATAAGCTTCTTGGGCAACTGAAGCGTACTCTTCAGTCTCTCACTGATGTGACACATATTCTGTTTGATACTATGCAACAGGATAATGATAAGATGGGTCCAGCCCATCCCACGGTGCAGTAATCATGGTTAAAGAATTCGCAAGCGAGATAATGCTGCCTCTGGTTGGCATTTCCGTTGGTCTTATGATCATAGGCATTTTCTTTATGCTTTTCATCCTTCTTGCAAGGATGATCTATCTTGAACTTTTCTCATGGAGGAAAAAGCGATAATGGATTTTGTTGCAAAAATTGCTATTGATTGTCGTGAAGCTTCGGAGCGCCCTGAAATCAAAGGTGGTAATATTGATTATCTTTTAAAGTCCGCTGCACATCATCTGGAAGATCAATTAGCAGAGATTGGTAGCCTCAAGGCTCAGATTAGGGATATGGGGTGGGATTTGGATAACGCCCGCCAGAGATATGAAGAGAGGGATCGTAGCAATGAGTGGTAATAAAAAATATTTATATTCCTTCGACAGGAAGGAATTCAACGATACTTTTGAATTCAAACCAAAGTGTCCCAACATAGATTACAGTCTGGAAGACTTGGCCGAAGAAATGGCTGAAGACTATTATGACAATCATGATGGTTGGGAGTGGAAGGAGTGGCCCTACGATATCTATATCTGGGATGAGAGTGGTAATTATCTTGGGGCATCAACAGTTCACTTGGAATATCAACCACATTTCTATGCATATGCTATGGAGATTGGATGATGAATCGCCGTAAGTTAAGAGAAGCGAGTATCACTTGATGACTGATGAAGCTAAGATGAGGATTGCTCTTTTTTATATTAAAGAAGAGCATGGATATGGTCTTCCGGCTCATACATTAAAAATAATCGATGATGCACTTGGTATTAAACCAAAGAAGTTCAAGTGTCCTATCGACTATAAAGGTTGCACCAAGTTTTGTGGAAGCTATGGATGCGGTGGGTAATGGCTGAGTATTATTCAAGTGCCTTAAGGGATATGGCAAAAAATCTTAACTCTGACGATCCTCAAGTGGTTTTCAGCATTTATGCAAATATCGCTCAAGGCGCTGCAAATCGAATCGATGATCTACAGCATGAACTAGGACAGCGAATCATACAGATTGCTAGGTTGCAGGATGAAATTCAGAGGCTGAAGAATGTGCAAGTTCGTATCGAATCTTAGCTACGAAGAGCATTACAGTCCTGATGTATGCCTTGAGCGAAAGAACCGTCAGCGCCTAGCACTGGCGGCTTATGCATATGAATTCAAGGCAGATAGCATTATGTCGGATGATGAATTTGATAAGCTATCTCTCAAGATCAGGCCGCAGATGAAAACGGGTAATGAATTAATTGATAAGTTCTACCGGGAACAGTTTCATCCTGATACTGGTCAGTGGATACATGACCACCCTGAACTTAACAAGGTAGCCGCAATCTATTATATGTATAAGAATAAGAATAAGAAAGGTCTTATTCGTATCGGTTCAACGATATACCGTTTAGTAGGAAAAGAGAATTGATCAAAAGATTATGGCACTGGCTCACTTGGGTTCATGAGCATGAGTGGGAAGTTATGGATAAACAGACTTACGAAGTCTGGACGATGAACGGTTTTAGTGGAGAAAAAGTAAAAACAGGTCAAGGAATGCTTTACACGCTTCGCTGCAAAGGGTGTGGAGAAATCACCACCAGAAAGGCTGGCGTTTAATGATTGACCCGAAGCATGTGCCAAACGAGGCAGAAAAAGCAGCAGAAAAGGAAAAGAAGTGATGAAATTATTTGTAACGTTTAAAGACCCTGATCAGTTGTACGAGGCTATTGAAGATAAGAAGCGCGAAATTACAAAGGAATTGATGACCAACTTGGGTCTTGGTCGTGCTGCTGCAGAAGTAGAAGCTGCAGAGCGAATGAGACAGTTTGATCCGCTGTTTAAGAAGTATTTTCCTTATTCAGAATATCTTACTGTTGAGTTGGACGGTGAAACGCAATCAATCCGCGTGGTGCCTGATTATGAGTGACCCGAAATATGCCCGTTTTGGTACGCCGTTTATAAAGTTGGCAGAGGAATGTTCTGAAGTCATTCAGTCATGCATGAAAATTGAGAGGTTTGGTTTGGATAACTATCATCCAGTAACCAAGGAGATAAATCGAGCGGCGCTACTTCGCGAGATAGATGATCTTCAAGAACGCATTTCTGAGGCACGAGCCGTACTCGCGCAAGGAGGCAACGATGACTATTAATGTTGTGTATTGTTTATGTGATAATCGCTATTACAGCGGGCGTTTTGGCGAAGAGGCTGCAGCCGAGATCGAGCGGCTGCGCTCCGCTTTGCTTTGGTATGCTGATCCAAAAACATGGCTCCCTGATTTCGGCCATGATGGAGAATCTCCCGCTACTATGGATGCTGGAGAACACGCTCGCAATGCCCTTGTGGAGGTGACGCATGATTGACCCTGCAAAGAAGTACCGCACCCGCGATGGCCGCGAGGTTCGCATCTATGCGGTGGATGCTGGAGGGGAGCGTCCTGTTCACGGAGCAGCAAGAGAACGCAATCATGCTTGGGAGGTAAAGTCGTGGAACGCTGACGGCACCTACTTGTCAAGGCATCAGGCACTTGACCTTTTTGAAATCAAGCCCCGCATCCAGCGTGAGGTGTGGGTGAATGTGTACTGCGACTACCAAACAGTGCACTCCAATCTAGAGGCTGCACAACTAAATGCAAGAATAGGCCGCATCGCCTGTGTGAAGTTGATGATCGACTGCGAAGAAGGAGAAGGACTATGATCCGTCCTGACCAGATACCCGATGAGGTGGTGGAAGCGGTAATGTACTGTTTCCATACCCGAAGTTCAGCCCGCGCCGCCATCGCTGCCGCCCTCAGTGCATGGCAGGGGGAGAGCAAACGTGGATGTGGGATTACAATGAATGTATTGCTCTCCCCCTGCCGCAGAAGGAAAATAACAGTGATTGATGATGAAACATTATTTTGGCCTTACTAAGGAAATAAACTATGAATTTTTAACTTTTTGCAGTAACAGAAGTTGAAAGAATACTATGAAACAAAATACTGGAACAAATACTATGCGGAGTAGGTGCCTATGATAATCGAAACGAAGCGTTGGCGCGAAAAGTTTGAGGTTGACAATAATGAATACCGTGTGTTTCTAAACTGTACAAACGGAGATTCAACGCACTCTCATACATTGCATTATGGTCTAGAGCCAGCCTATGCAAAAGAATTGGCGTATGCTCTACTGTCTGCGGTAGCTAAGATTGAACAGGAGCAAAAGAAATGAAAATAGAAATTACAGAAGAAGACCGCGATTGGATTGAACGCCGTGCCTATGATCTATACCGTGGGTGGACGAGGAACAAGGTAACACAGGATATTCGTCCACATGATGGTTTTGACTATTGGTTGGTCAATGCTACCGTAGAACGTATGGAAATGAAGCTAGTGGAGAATATAAAAAATGAATTTAAAAGATAAAATAGTGCAACGTTATAAGCTGAATCCACACCCTTATCATGATTGTGTGGATGCTGCGATTGATGTTGTGTTGGATGAAGCATATAATGCAATATCGAAGATGCTAATCAATCGTAGCTGCACATGTAGTTTTGATATTAACAAAACCTTACAAAAATTAAAGGAATTAGAATGAGTGATCGTCCTGATGTAATTGATATGACCTGTATGATCGTGCTGACAAAGGTCATAGAGAAGTTGGAATTCCATAAATTGGAAAAGACAGATTGGAATGATGATAGGGCTATAGACGAGTGTATCAAGATTGTCGCTGAAATGCGGGACAAGTTTATAAAGGTTTAAATATGAACACAATCTATGTACTGATTATGATTATCAATGGTACTCAAGGTGCCGCTGCTATTCATACACAAGAGTTTACATCTGAAACTGCTTGTCTTACGGCAAGAGAAGCATTTTTAAATATGAATCCCAGTTATCTGAGGGATTTTGGAGCAATTTGTGTGAAGAAGTAAAATGGACAGCGATGCATACGAAGATATTCTGAAGGTGCTGCTACATGATCTGTCGGCGGCACTTGAAAATACTAAGGCCAAACATGCACTTCAGGATGTACAGAAGGCATACATGACAGCGGCGAAAAAACATTATGAACTAAATCGAAAAACTAACACATCACCTCTAGTAGGGTCATAAAATGATTAATCAAGGAATGAAATGTTATCGAATTAGAAAGAAACCAGAATTACTTACTGATGATGACAGGGATTGGATGGCGCGGCGCAATGAAGCTGATTTTTTCATTGGCCCTGTATATGAAACACTGAAGGGGGCCAAGGCCGCTCGAAATAACCGCGCTGGCTATATGGCACGTAACAAGGATAAGACGGAAATCGTAGAATACTCTATGGTATTAGTAGGAGTGATAAACGATAAATGAGTTTAATTGATTTCATGAAGGAAGACCCTGAATGGGAGTTTATTGAAGATTTAAAAACTTGCAGCAAGTGTCATAAGGACTTGCCAATAAGTTCCTTTTCTATTGCATCTGGCGGTTCTTATCGAAGAAGTGAATGTAAGGAATGCAGTCGCAAGGTCAGCAAGCAAGTAAAGTCCATCAACATACCCAAGCCACCACCAGACTATGTTTGTCCTATCTGTGAGCGTACAGAGGAGGAATGCCGGGGCAAGGGCGGTAAGAAGGTTGGCACATGGTGCAGGGATCATGACCATATCACAGGGGAATTCCGTGGCTGGCTATGTCATCAATGCAATAGAGGCATTGGTGCATTCAAGGATAATCTTAGAAAACTAAGAAATGCCCTGCGATATCTGGAACAATATGTGGAGAGAAGTAAATGAAAGGTAAACGTGACTGCCCCCGCTGCGGTGGATTAGGCACCTATGACGAGCCGGGAGACGCCCATAGGTCGGCAGGAAGAGTTCCCTGCTACCATGACCCAGACTTGAAGAAGCCTGTCATGCTCAAGACAAACGTTTTTAAAGACCCATGTAACTGTGATGCGTCCTGTGGAGAGAACCGCAGCCATGAACTAGGTTCCCCCGGTTGCCGCTACCGTAATAAGGATGAATTCTTTGAAATGATGAAACCAAATCCACCACCGAAGAAAGATAATATTGATTTAATTAAGATACCATCTGATGTGGACATTAAAAAGCCGGAAGAATGGAAAATGGTCTTGGATGTAGATAAGGCTATAAAAATCAATGAAGATTTAAATAAGCTCAAGGAAGACAATGCGCGTATGAAAAAGGCTTTGAACCGTATTATAACAGAGTCGGAGGATGCAGATATGATCCGTCTGGCATTGATTGGTTTGGATTACGATTCAAATTAAGTTGTGTAATCTTGGTGCTACATTAAACCCAATTAGTGTAGCACAAAGTTCACATTTATTAGGAGAATGAATATGGTAAAATGGATGAAAAAGAAAGATGATCTTAGTGTAGAATTTATCAGAGAAACTTTTGATTATGATTATGAAACCGGAGTTATAAAATGGAAAACAGATAGGAGACATGTCAGTGCTGGTGATCCTGCTGGCCATTTAATGCATTGTGGGCATATCAAGGTGAAAATTAATAACAAAGCTTATAGAGCGCACCGTCTTATTTGGGTATGGCATTATGGTGAATATCCGAAATATAATCTTCATATTGACCATATTGATGGTAATGGAGCAAATAATAGAATTGAAAATATGCGTCTTGTAACTCATAGAGAAAACATTAATAATAGGGAGATACATAGAATGGGTAAATTACCGGGAACTGAAAAATGTCAAACTAAAACAAAAATAAGATGGTCTGCAAGGATTTATCATGATGGTAAAAAGGTTTATTTGGGTCGTTATGATACCGAACAGGAGGCTCATGCCGCCTATATGGAATATAGAATTAAATACAATCTTTTATAGGGGAGGTATGACTTTTTATGGAACCTTATTGGTTTTTAGGGGTGTCATAATTTAAAATAGGGGAGGTATGACTTTTTATGGAACCTTAATCACAAAATATGGAACCTTACTTTTACTTTATAGAAATACGGAAAAAATAATTAATTTACCTCCTGACGCACCGCTTACGCCCCCCCACCCCCTGTATGGGACCAAATTCCTATAGTAGGTACTTAGTCCTATGGGAATCTATTCCTAGGAACATAGTCCTATAGGAATGCCATCCTACCGTATGAACATATGCCTATGGAAATTTATTCCTAGTAGGACTATCGTCCCAGTCGCTGTGAATTTATTCCTACTACTGCCGCTATGAATTTATTCTTATTAGGATTCTATTCCTACGATTGAATACCTAGGAATATATTCTTACTATGCCTCTATTCCTATAGCAATACATTCCCATTAGGATTATATTCCGCTGCACCATACTGTAGGACTGTATACCTATGATTACATACCTAGGAATATTATCCGACATACTCACCAGTGCCATAGGACTGTATACCTAATATTAATTAGTTAAAATTGGTGTAAGCTATGGGGTATGGAGTAAGGCAATGTAAATTAGAGTATATTGCGTATGAGGTTATGAGGTATGGCGAGGTATGCCAGTGGTGAGGTGAGGTTTTATTTGTAAAGTAATTTGAGGTTTTAACTATATGTGGTTCTATTGTAATGAATTGTGAGGGGGTGATAAATCATACGGCGATGAAAGCCTAAACCCTAGGTTTTACTAAACCAGCCACAAATATTATCTAATTAAAATTAACATACTAAATTATTCTTTACTCACATACTGTAGATGGTTCACATAGTCCCATGCTAGGCTAATGATGGCTGCACATATGATCATGTAGATGTTTGGTGCGAACAACAGTGCATAGGTGACAGGATAGACGCCACAGAAAGTCCATATGATATGCCATACCATGATGCTTACAGTGCCTCTAGTTCAATTGGATGAGCGATAAGTTCAATGCCATTAGGTGTACCACTGGCCTTCACCATATAATACTTATTATTATTCCTATGCATGGTAATGGCGGCGGTGACGGTGACCAGTTGCTGGTGCAAGTCCAGTGCATGGGATTGATCACGGGGCTTGCGTTGCTTCACACAATTGAAAATGAATTGCCTGTTCAGTTTCATATCCATGCCTTATTATTCCTTCCCTTGATATGCTTTTAAATCGTTTTTAAAGGGGGCTAGGCGGCAATCGCCGCTTCGCCTTGGGTGATGACAGTGACCTTCGCAGGACGGGCCACAATGGTCTGTTTGACGTTCTCACGAACACCATGTTCCTTGACAGTGGCGGTGAAGCTGATCACCTGTCCCTTGTCGGCCAGAGACTTGGACCCCTTGTAGATGATCACGTTGCCGGAATTGTCCTTCATGCCATTGACGAACATGGTGCCGAATTGCGTCTCGAAATGCGCCACAAACGTGACAGTGGCGGTGAAGACCTGACGGTCACCAACAGCGCCGATATGGGTGCTGGCGGCGTCAGCAGCGGCACGGGCCTTGGCAATTTCGACGCGATTATTGATCTTGTTCAGAAGAGAACCGACAAAGCTCATCTGCTTGTCGGAAATGCTGCCATACTTGACCAGCTTCTCCACGATATCCGTGATGGTGGACTCTTCAAAACGGTCAGAATACGGGCCATTGTAGACCGCCCATGCGCCGCCCAAACCGTTCTGCTCCAGAACCGCCTCAGCCTTGCGCTTGCCCGCACGGGCCTCCAGAGCGGCGCGAATCTGCTTGCGGAAGGCATCGCCATCGCCGCAATCCATATCCATCTTTTCGGCGCAATCCAGCCCCGTCTTGATGTAGGTGTTGGTCGGACGGTGATAGAAGACGGCGGTATAGAGAGCATGAGCGCCGCAAATGTGACAGGTGCCGCCATGCTCATGGCCGGAATACTTGCCGCCCGTCCGGTCCATATGGGCGCGGAATTCCTTGATGCCTTCCGGATTGACAGAAGTCGGATCAGCGTCGAAATAGTAGAACGTCACGAAGTCATAATCAGCCGGGACGATAGCGGACGGGCGGTGGGCGTCAGTGCGGGCCATTCTGAAAACTCCTAGTGGGCGGGATTGCCCCGTGACCCTCTTATGACAGAATCACGGGGCGGCGTCAATCTTTTTAATCGTTTTAAATTTTGACGCCATAGCGATAGGCCGTCTCAACAGTTGCAGCCTCATGCGCCATATCCACGGCGGCGGCTTCGTTGTAATCGGCGCGGCACTTCACATAGAATTCGTTCAGCTTCTTTTCCGCGAAGCGGGCGGCTTCAACCCTGCGGTGCATAGGAATGGACATGATCACCTTGATCATCTGAGCGGACGCCTTGACGGTGCGGACCATGGGAAACCTCAAGATGGGGCGGAATTGCCCGTGACCTGTATCTACACGAATCACGGGCCAATTGCAATCTTTTTATTCAGAATAAAACTTTCCGTCACCATAGTTCCGGCCTTCAAGGGGTTCACCATAGGCCCGCTCGAAATACTCGCCATCATAACCGTTGATAACACGGGCAGACATTGCGAAATTGATGGCCTGATCCCATGTTCCATTGACAGTTGCAACATGCTCATATTTGCCATAGGCGCGGCGAACAATGTTCCAGATTGCGATGCTAGCCATTTGCGTTCTCCTCAGTTGATGGCCACTTATCTCATGAAATGAAAACGTTTGCAAGAATTAATTATTCATTATCTCGCAAATTATCAGGTATCAGGGGAACAAAACCATTGCGAATCGCGTACACAATGCCTTCTTTTGTACCGCTATCAATGCTCTCGCCCAAGTTGCCGACACTATCCTTTTCGGCGGCGAACCAGCACTGATATTGTCGATCATACCAAAATTCGTACAGGTGACCATTGACTTGCAGCAGATGGATTTTCATATGCATCTATTCCTCCTCAGAACGGAACTTCATCATCGATAGCATCCTGCCATGCAGCCTGTACAGGCTCAACAGCGACATGATCCTGATCATGCATATAATATTCGTCATCCTCCGGATGCGGGACGGCGGGACCAGTGTAGAACGGATTGCGATACCATACATCACGATTGGAGAGAATCCACGCCTGTTGTGGAAAATCCCGGCCCACGTTCTGGGCAAATTCGGCGTCAGCCTCAGCCTCAGTGGCCATCCAATCCATGGGTTCCTCGTAGTAGTACATGCCGTTCTCCTCAGTTGATGGCCACTTATCTCATGAATCGGATTGTGCGTCAATCCTTTTTAATTTCATTTCCAATGCTGGCCAATTCCGCCGAAATTTCCGCCAGTGTCCTATGATAGAACACCTGATACCCCTCCTTATAGGTCACGGGAATGGCCTTCCAAAACCGATTGAACTTGCGAATTGCATAACGTTCACCCGCCGCATTCCAGCCCACATATTCGTTGCGAAAGACCGACTTTTCGATATTGTGGAAATTTTTCATGCTCATTCCCTCCTTAGCGCAACGACTCAACACGGGCATTGGCCTCATCTGCCGTATTGTGGCATTCGATCATGCCGCCTTCATCGCAGATTGCATAATAGGTGCCAAGTCCATAATTGCTCACACACGGAACAATGCTCATCGTACCCTTGCGGATTGCGATACGAATGGCCAGATCAGTAGCAGAAGCGCAAATCATGGAAACCTCCGTTGAAAGAATGCACCCCTTGTATCATATGATTTCAAAGGATGCAACATATTTTTAAGAAGTTTTTCTATTCATGTCGAAACGATACCGCGCATATCCTTCCGCCGTATCCTCATAACCATGCGCCCGGAGAATGCGGCGAGTGGTAGGCAGCAAATAGCCTTTGCTGGCAACTATGGCCATGGGCGTTTCGCCAGCCTCAATTCTGTCGAAATATTCTTCAACCGTAAAGTGTTCCCGCAGGAACTTGACAAACGAGCCAATGGATGATTTCTGATATTTGAAACGGGCGACAAACCTGTCATTGTAGAACACATATGCCGCCGCCTGTCGAAATTTCTGCCTATCAAACTGTGTCATTTGATTCTCCCTTGCGATATGAAGAACACTACACTAAATTATTTTGAATTGCAAGCTTCTTGTTCCGCAATCAATCGGCGTAGCAGGGATTCAAACGCTACAATATGCGGCGGCGTCCCTTTCTTCTTTGCCTTGCGTTTGGCAATGTCTGCCGTGACCAAGGACAGTGTTTTCTGTAGATCACGGGGGTTATATCCCTTGAATGGATTGTAAGGCTGTAGGCTCATTTCTGTGTCTCCTGATACGTGTATCTACAAAAAGAAATGGGGCGCTGCCGCCGCCCCACTATTCTTTCGTCTTACATTCTTCTATAAGCTGTTATATCCCTCACCCCCATAACGTAGAAAAAAAGACAATTCCAATCATATATCCCGCCATCCCATGCGTGTTTTCTATCTATTTCCATGGATCACCTCACCCATGAAGTGTTATATTCACGATGATTCCTGATATTCCACTTTTCAATAACAGGACCATTCTCATTCTCATCCACAACCACATAAGCCACAGTCTTGAGAACCTTGGCAAGGCGCACTTCCTGATTGCAGCCCACATAGATGATATGCGGCATTTCAGGGGCGAACGAATCGTCCGGGTGACGGCGTTCCGCATATTCGAATGTCATGCCATGATCCTTTTCCACGAAGGAACCAAAGATCAGCGGGAGAGTGGTGGGAACAACGCCCGCGCGAAGCTGGTTATGAACATCCGTGTTGGTGTGGGGAGCTAAGGCCATCTGCGAAACTCCTTGTCGCGGTGGGTATGACGGCAATATAGTATCAAATCATATTGCCGTCAAGAGTTATTTTCGCCTAATTGAATTCCTTGTACATACGTTCTTTCTTAAACTTCACCAAACCAAACTTCTTTGCCGCTTTGTGGCCGCCCCTGTTGTTAATCTTTTCAAAAAGAGTACGATTGATATAGAGAAGATACATTCCCGTAACTCTCTTGCGATAGCTGGCATCAAACGATGCGGGATTCTTGTTGAAAATTTCAACAGTCTGCTTTGCATCCAGCATTGCAGAATTCGGCGTATAACCCAGACCCCAAACATGATCACCATGGTAAACAGCGTAAGGCATTTGATTCTCCAGTTGATTGCCTAGTATGTGTTTAGTCTGATTCTATTTAATTGTCAATTATTTTCGGTTTCTTCCTCGCCATCTAAAACCTTTGAAAGATGATTGTAGACTCGATTATCTTCCGCCGAATAGAACACATAGTCGCCAATTTCGACTCGGCAATCCTTTTCAACATATTCGAACCCGCCGTAGTACTGCAAACCACCATCACGGGACTTGTCAACCACAATATGGTACTCATCCACATAAAGAATATAGGCCGCGCGTGGATCAAGCCCCATATCCTTGGCGGTAGTTTCCCTCATGCGGCCAACAAACTTTTCAACACAAATGTTAATTTGGTCAATAAAGTTTGCAGAATCAGTGTCGAAATCGATTTCATAAGTGTCCATTTCCATATCTCCTTACTGCGCTGCCTTGTCGATGATAACGTTTTCGGTCAACGAATCGCAAATAGCAACCATATTGGGAAACAACTTATCTTCCTTAATTTCATCACCATTGCTGAGAAAATAGGAAATATGGGTCTTGCCGAGCCATTCGACACGAATTCCCACATTTTCACGGGAAGTGAAGTCCTTATACTCGCGGCGCGAAACCGTAGCGCAATTGATCTTGTCGCACTTCATGAAGAAAACCTTCTGGTCGATGGAGAACTTGAACATTTTTGAATTCCTTTTGTTTGTGTGTTTGTGTTGGTGGAGGGGAATATAGTATGAAACTATATTCCCCGTCAAGCACTTTTTTACTTAATTTTCAGTTTCGGAACAGCGCCGAAACCACCATTCTCTCTGATTTCGCTCACAACAAAACGGCTCACCTGTGCAACCTTCAACTTGGGATTAGCCTTGCGATTCAGGCCAAGAGACGGGGCAAGAGCATTGTAAATCTCGATTGCCATAGCCGCCCGCTTGGTGGCAGCATTCTTGGTGCGGCCAATGCCCCAGACGTTCTTGCCGTAGTGAACTGCGAAAGCCATTCTGTATCTCCGTTGGTTGGTTAGTATCTGTTGTATACTTTGATTCGGTTTGGTTGTCTAGATATTTTTGTGTTTATTTCTGTTTTTCTATCGCCTCACACATAATAGTTGCGGAGCAGAAAATCGATTAGGTCCATGTACATGCCTTCTTTGTGCTTGCCATTGCGAGTGGTGATGTAGTACACGGTCTTGCCATCGCGCTTCAGGTGGCCGACCAGAGCATCAGCAGCATTCTGGCGCTTCAGCCTACGGGCGAAAGCAGCATCCTCAGCAGCCTCGCGGCGGCGAACACGGGCTTCGATCATCTTGTCGAACTGGAATTCATCCATCTGCCGTTCCTCCGTTGATGAAGGCAATATAGTCTTAAACCATATTGCCTGTCAACCAATTTTTTCTAATTATTATTCTTCGACATAATGGTGAAAAAGATAGTTGGAACATTCCGCCGCATATGGCAGAAAAGCGAAAGCATCATGGCGGTGCTGGAAACCAAACTCCTCGACTGATACACAGGCACGATTGCCGCCCAGTGATTCCAGCCACTTATCGCAAGCCTCTTGCTCCTCATCTGACATGTCGGACGCATCGCCATAAATCAGATAGCTTGCCCAATAGGCTGGAAGGACATAGACTTCATTGTATATCTTGCGTACCATGCGAATCTCCCTACAGGATGTTGAACGCAACGACAAACGTATATAAAAAGATATAAAGTTTGTCAATCCTCATTTTCGCCATCTTGTTGTTGATCCGCTTGACAATAGGCCCACAAGTCTCCATCCTGCCAGAGATTCCAAACCTTGCCGTCCTTCTCAATCCATGCATAGTTAATTACATCATCCCATACTTCCCAATATAGCGGATCATCAGGACCATTTTGCAATACAGCAGCATCAATAGGTTTGACATGCCATGTGCTTGCAACATAATTACAAACAAATCGCTGCGGCACATAGATTCCTGCCGCGCCGTCGATCAGGAGTTCAGCGCCTTTCGGAAGATCGTCCATGTTCGTCTCCTTGGTTAATGGGGAAACAATATCAAATCATTTCCCCATTGTCAATTTAAATTATTTTAAATCATGGCTCTCAGATAAATCATTTCACCCATGAATTCGAGAGCATCAGTGCGGAGAACACGGGCATCAGTGATGCACTTGATGGGCGGGCCACCAGCAGCAGCATAGTGCCTTCCACGCTCATAGCGCCATTGATCATTGATACACCACTTGTCATAGTCACGGTGCCAAACGCCAGCCTTGTAATTGGCATAGCCAAGATTGAAGTGTATGTTTTTGGCCATGCCGCGAATGGTGGTCGTGCGCGTCTCCTGAACGTTGGCCTCATCCTTGGAGTACTGCTTTTTGATAACCTTTGCCATATTCCCCTCCGTTGATGTTTATTTCTTTAAACGATTCCGTTGCAGAAATCAAGCAAGAAATATCTATCGCCCGATAAAAATTGTAGCAACTGGATACTTTTCAAATAAATACCATGCACAATTATCCTTGCCCGTGTGCTTGGAATTTGCTATCCATTTGATTCGGCCAACGGATATGATCTTGCTGCAATATTTCATATGTTCCTTGGCCTGTACTGTGTGCGCCCAATCGGCGTCAAACAACAACCAAGTGGGGAGTTGACGGCGCAAGTTTTCTATGGTAGGATGAAGGATTCGCCTGTCCCATGGTGGATTTGTTATGAAATATTCGGCATTGCTAATATCATATTGCGTTGTGCATACATCCGTTGGTAAATCAAATTCACCAACACATTTAAAATCATATTTCTTTAGTGACCTAACTAATGCACCATCGCCAACGCATGGTTCAATAAATGGCACTGGACGCATTTGCGCCACCAGAGGCACTACAGCTTCCGGTGGCGTTGGATAGAAATCTCGTTCGCGGCGTTCGTAGATATCACTTCGTTTTCCCATTATACCTCACTCATGTTTCATTGCGTTATATAGACCCTGCACGGCCTCGACAAATGTATCATACCTTCCCTTTACCTTATACTTCAAAGGACCAGTATAACAATAAAGAACGTACTCCGTATCTTCAGTCTTTTGGTTGAATTCATGGACAATCTCATAGGTGTACATGATTTCACCATTATAATCTTCATGAGTACGAAGAACTACGTTCATTTCAATCCTCCGATTCGTCCTTGGGATAAGCACACTCTATCTTTTTATTTGTATGAGCGCAATACAAATCTTCATCATCCCAATTAATTTCACAAGCAATAATTTCCCATTGCTTATCTGTGCCGGGATTACCAGTGGCCTCCAGAACCAGTTTCAGATTGGCATTGACTGCATCAAACGAAAGTGCTTCACCATCTGCCGCAATGAAGTACAGTGGGTAGCCTCCGGGCCATGCATAGGGACCATTGGCAAGGCTCTCCTTGACCTTCTCAACTGTATCGCGGACCATTATTATGCCTCCCCGTTAAGATGGAAATCGATTACCTTACGTGCATCTTCGCTCTTGCAGCACAATTCAATCAACATCATGGTAAGATAACCAGTGGTGTAGGAATTACGGCGCAGAAGATCATCGTAATTGCTTTCGGCCTTGATCTTGTCCACAAGAGCGTTAACCGTAGCAACAGCGTTTTTGTAGCTTTCCATTTCCGTCTCCCTATGTTGTGAAAAGATTATGGCATATCTTTTTTGAATTGGCAAGCGATATCTGGAAAATTCTCTTCAATTAATTTAAACGCCTGATCGAATGGAATTGACCTGATTTCACGTTCAATCGAATCCTTTGCATACATTTCGATCAGGCCCATGGGAGCCGACTCATAGACAGAATCCACGTATTGCTCTAGCATCCGTTCCAGACACAGAATCATCTGCTCCTCTGTCATGGTCGGTTTGGCCTTGGGGCGGCGGTCATTTAGGTTTACAATGTTTTCCATACCCAATCCTAAATCAAATAAGAACAAATTGCAAGAAGAAAAAGGGGGGATCACTCCCCCCTTGGTTGTGTTAGGCGGCGTTGGCGAATTCAACCGCCTTCTCCAGTGCATCCGCCTTCAGAACACGGTTAGGACCATACCATGCGCTGTGCAGACGGGCGTCAGCGGTGCGGCCCACAAGATGATCCGTGTAATAGGTCACGGCATTGAAAGCGTTCCACCAAGTGCCGGGAGCGAAATCGGAGCCGGGTTGCGTCTCCAGAATGTCCATGGCAATGGTAGCTCCCTTGGACAAATCCTTGCGGCCCTTGCCATCCTCAGCCTTGGTGACCACAGGAAACACGCTCTTAAAGTATTCCACAATGGACTCGCCATTGTAACGCTTGGAGGACAGAAACGCGCCCATTTCCTTGTACTTGGCCATCTTGTGGTGGGCGATACCAAGAGTTTCCTTAACCTGATCAGCGTCAAACTCAGCGCGGTGGGTAACCTTCACCATGTTGTCGGCCTTAGCATTCAGAGAGAGAGTCAGAGTGTTATTGCAAACAACACGAATGGGGGTAAAACGAACGTCGATAGACTTACCGTACATCTGCGGATTGGTGAACAGAAGATAGGAGTCAACCTGATCACGGCCACCAGCCAGAGAGAAACCATCCTTGACCTTGGCCAAAGCCCACACGATCTGGCCATCGCGGAGAGAACCAGCCGTATGCATTTCCATGTCACCAGCAGCGACAAATTCGTGGAAGAATTCGAAAGCCTCAGAATTCTGCACGGGCTTCCAATCCTCACCCACAACCGACAGAACACGGTTGTCAGACTCGCGGACCAGAGCAGAACGGCCAACAGCCACCTGACGGCCATCGACATTGGCATAGGCCGGAACAAGACGAACATTCCAATCCACGCCCGCTTCCTCCATCATCTGAGCAGGAGTCAGATCAGGAAGAACACGCTTACCAAGACCATGCCACGGAACTTCGCCAGCAAAAGCCATGGTTTCAACAAGATGAGCCATTTTGTAATCCTTTCGTTTGGGTGTTTGTTCAACTCAGTGTCTGAAAGATAGTCTAAAACGATTTCGGCGTCAAGCTATATTTTGAATTTTTTTGCCTGACGCCGATTTTATTTTATCCTGCCTTCCTCTTCAAACTTTCCAGATATGCCTTCATATCTGCGATGGACTTCTTTTCGCCCGTCTCCGTCCTTTCTGGTTCCGGTTCAGGAGTGATGTAATGCACAACATCAGGTTGATCTACAATATCATCCTCCACAGGATCAACATAGACCTTGCGCGTCATCCTGCGAACGGGCTTATGGTCCGGTTCCAGTGGAGTCTTGCGCGGACGGCCACGCTTCGACGGTGCCGGAACAAATCCCTTGTCAATCAAGTCTTCACGGGCAATCCTGCGATACAACGCCCGTGCGCCCACTTGCTTGATATTGCAAGCTTCCATGATCAGAGAGATTACATGATCATAATCCTGACCTTGCGTCTCCAACATGATCTTGGTTGCCCGCTTCTTGTTGCTGTCAACCCATTCCCATGTATAATTCTTCATTTGATTCTCCTGTTCAATATGGGAAATTTATATCATATTATATTTCGTTGTCAACTGTTTTTGCAACAGGTGACCTTGGCGAGAGCATCCCATCCGGGCATATTCATCTTGCGAATGGATGCAACCTTGAGTACCATGCGAAGTGACAGTTCCCGCATACGGTGGCTATTCTGATCGACAAAGGCCAGAACTTCATCGCGCTGCATGTCATTCAAATCCTTAAGCAAACCCTGCTTAACAACCTGTTTAATGCGAACGAGATAATCACGATTTGACTTCATGGCCAGATCAACGTAATGGCTACGGCTGATCAGAGCAGAGAAGTGAGGAGCCAGTTTATGACCGCGCTGGATCATGGCATCAAAGTCATAATTCGTAATGAAAATGATGCTACCACGGAATTCGAACTGGCGCGGAATCTTCTGTGCGCTATCCTCATCGACCATGTTCGTTTCAGCCATGTAGCTGACAGTGCGCTTCTCAGTGGTGTCACACACAGTCTTCAGCATGTTGAGGCTGGTATCATCAAAGAAAATGGTATCAGCATCATCGAACACGATCACACCGCCGTCATGGCGATGCTTATAGAGAGCGCGAAGCAAACCAGTGGGTTTGACATAGCCCTTGATGATCGAATGGCGCAGACCATGGGGATCATACATATTGAGAGCCTGTTCAACCGTGTAGGACTTGCCCAGACCCGGAGGACCGGATATGATGAGAGAACGATTCTCCCCCTTGATGGCGGAATGGGCGAGAATTTCCATGATGGTGAAACGCTCTTCCAGCTTCTCTTCAATCTGACGATCAGTTTCCATAATTCATCCTCGTTTTTTTGTTGTGCGTTATATGGCACAAATATTTGACAAATTCAAGCACAAAATTCAGAAATAAATGCAGAATTATGACAGTGGCATCCAGAAAGACAATATAGAATGCCGTCACAATCAGCAGTAGCATCATGTGGTCGGTTCTGGTCATCATGGCCCTCAATTTAATCTAATTTAAAAGATTTGTCAAGAGCATTCTTGTTTTTATTTTTCCGGCTGTAAATCTTTGCCGATTTAACCTTTTTCGCCCGGAACTTGGGAGTCCAGAGCGCCTTGGCAATGTGGTTCCTCATCTGCGACTCCTTTCGTTGTGAAATGGAATATATGTCGAATAAAATTCTGTGTCAATAAAAAAGCGCCGAATTTCTGCGGCGCTTCAAAATTTTTGATTTTTTCTTTATTTTACCGATTGATACGGATTACCCCATCATGATCGACTTGATTCGCAAAGTGACCAGCATCTTCATTCTTAATACCTTTGAGTTGTAGGCCAGAAACAACACCACCTCCGGGTGTGCCTTCCTTCTTTCCAATAGAGGCATGGCGGTCAAATGTGTTGTCATCATCGTCACCGTTCACGACAGGATATCTCTTGCCTGTCTTTACATCCTCCACATGGGTGGGTTTTGGCTGATCCTTGCCGCGCTTGTAGACCATGGCAGCAACATGTCCCTTCTCTAGGGCATTCACTACATGTGTGTCGTTCGATTCGGCATGGCCTGTACCAGTGTGTGACAAAGTAAGATGATAATTAGCTGGTAAGTTAGGATGGCCAACTCGGTTATGCATTTTTGTATAATCATAAAACTGGGCTGTTGGATGACGTTCCATCAGTTCTGGCGCATGATGTTCCCATGCGATATCTGAGGTCACGTTGAGGCGAACACCGGGAGTCATTCCCTTCTTTTGTGCTTTCTTTACATGGTTTCCGATTTCATTATCAATGATGCGAGCTGCATGTTCCGGGTGCATTGCGATGAAATGGGTACGAAGAACCTTTGCCGATAGAGCCGTGTCAGGATACTGCTTATTGCCGCCAGCGGTTACGCCAAGGCAGCTTGAACGGCATTCTGAGGATGCGCGGGGGCAAACGTCAAAACCTTCAAGACCAGCGGTGCCATGAGGTGCTAGTGATAGACCTGTTGTCAAAACATTTTCACCAGAAGATTTTTCGGTTTTCATGTTACCACGAAGCAGCTTTGGTCCCTTCTTGAGGCCACGGCTCTGTGCAAAACTATCAAAAACTGCTCTTGATTCACGGAGCCTCTGTTTCGAGGTTTTTGGGTCTTCCGTCTTCAATGCTTGCATTGTGTTCCTGAACCCTTGACCAATACGCTTATGAATATTTCCTTGTGGCATATCTTCACGCGCTTTGTCGATCATTGCATTGGTCTTGGTCAGGCCCGGATGGAAACCTTCGCCGCCCGACTGAGGTTCTGGCGAGGTTGTGGAAGGCGGTGCAATGCTTCCCGGCTTGTCACCGCGCTTGATATCAAACAATGTTGCCTCATGGAGAGACAGTTTGTCTTCGTGATGATGTGAAAGCGGGCTGCTGAGATGCATGAAAAAGTTGCTTAGATTTTCTGGCATCCACGGTGCATGTTCGGCAGAAGATTCCATGAGAAAATTTTTAAATGATAGCATTACTATATTCCCGATATTAAAGTTTGGTTGAGTTTTTTCTTATTTATTCTTTTGCGATAGGTACGATTCATACAATGAGACTTCATTCTCATGGGCTTCCTTCTCCCACGGTCTTGACCAATAATCGAGGTTTTCTTCATCATAGTATTGACCAAGCCACCTAGTCATCTTCTTTGATTCCAAGTCTCGCATCTGATCTTTAGCAAATTGTTTTAAATGAATCATTTCATGTGCTAATGATACCAAGAATTGCTTCTTTGGTAACTTGGAATCTATTTCCAATTCATAATGTTTTGGTCTTGTTTCAGCCTCTAATGGGGAAATAGCGGCATACATTTCATATGTTTTGAGTAAGTCCTTTTCAATCACAATATCCAATGTGATCTTCTGGGACATGCTATTCCCAAGCAACTTCTTCAAATAAAAAAATACAGCGTCACGTATTTCTTTATTACTTATGTTCTCCGCTTTCCCTGAAATGTAAACTTTCATCGGTCTTTCCTCCGAATACGCTATACATCATATCAACATAATCAGAGGTCTTACGCATAAAGAGTTGCGAATTGTCTTCGTCCACTGCAATCACGATAGCAATCTGTTCTGGTACAGTTATATTTAGGCGTTCTGCTAGCATGTGTGCATATGTAGTAGCTTGAACAAAATAATTTAGAATATGGTCTTCATCCTTACGGCGCTTGGAGGTTTTGTAGTCTACGATGGATAACTTACCATCGAACTCGGCAATCAAGTCGGTACGGCCAGCCGTCTTCAGATTGTCTGACCACAGAGGGAATTCAATCCCATAAATCTTTCCTACATATTGATCCAGCACAGGTTGTATCTGCTTAAATGTAGAAATGTTCACAGGCATATGTCCCTTGGCATAGTTAGGATCATTTAAAATGTAACGCTCACACAGATTATGGATGGCGGTGCCACGGGTCTTGGCTATGTTACTTACACGGGTTGCTTCAGCCTCTCCCACTCGCTTCTTCCATTCATCCAAATGGTGTGTGCCGAATTTCTTGCTAATTACTGTTGTGACTGAAGGATATATTGCACCATTTGGTGTCTTGTAAAAACGTTTACCATCATCATAGACGGCTTCGATTTCAGTCTTGTCATAGAACGAGTGTTCAAACATAATATTTCCTTACCAATTGTTTTTACAGTTATCACCATGCCAGCGATGGTACATGTTGATTGATACAACCTTGTAGCAATGTGGGCATTTGAGTTTAGGTCTTTCTACATTGTATGGATTTTTTCGAATTGTTTCATTCATCTTCTCGACATTCTCAGCGTTGAAATAAGTTATAACAGGAGGACGGCCTTCAGCAAATCCTTTCTTCAAGGATTGTGAAAGCTTGTACTTATGTTCTGCTGTGAAGGGAGGTTTCTTCTTCATAGATTCCGATTGCTTGCGCTTGGTTTCTTCACTGCGCGGCTTTCGGCGGATGATAGGAGGAATGAATTCTGTCTTATTTAAAGGATCAGAGGCGCATCTATCACGCACAATCTGGTCAGCCATCATTAGGTCTAAATGATCGACTGCGAAATGTATAATTTCTTTCTTCAATCGATGTTTTTGATTATGACGGTTCAACCACGGAACACTAGGCCACTTATCGTTTGTGGTGTGTCTCGCTATAACATATTCCCCCGTTTTTGGGTCTGTAATTTTCAAAAGTAATAGATGCGCCATTTGTCAAAGTGTTGTCAGCTTTTCGATCCTACCACTTCGCTCCAAACGGGTGCGAGTGACAATATAGTCTTTTACTAGACCTGATCTGACAATATCCTTTTCTTCAAATTCAATGAAAGAGAACGACTTCATCTCTTCAATGATCTTGATGAAGTCGCCCAATCCCGTCTTCTCTTTCTTTGGATTAAGAAGATCGGTCTGTGCAATATCACCACAGAATATGACTCTACAATTTTTACCAATTCTTGTGATAACAGAATTTAGTTCTGCGGCGGTCATGTTCTGCATTTCATCAATGATAATGATTGCGTTGGTGATCGTGATGCCACGAATGAATGAAGTTGTAGCAAACTTGATGACACCTTTCTGTTTAAGGTATTGATAAGCATCACCACGATCAAACAACTCAGAACAAATAGCAGAGTATGGGGCTTCATAAACTTCAGCCTTCTCGCCCTGACTTCCGGGAAGGAACCCCATATCTCTGGTAGGCACTACGGAACGAACTATAATCAACTTATCATATTGATTGAACTCTGACAGAATGTCTTCTAGCGATAGATACATTGCTAGGAAGGTTTTACCAGCACCAGCGACACCATGGAGCATGAGGTTTGCGCCATCATGGAAATCCTTGAATGTAAGTGCTTGGTTATCTGTTAGTGGTTCAAATCGCTTTATGTTCAGTATTTTTCTGAATGATACCTCTTCTGTTGTTTTTGTTTTTTGACGTTGTTGGCGTCTTTCTTTCTTAGAGAGTTTTGGTTCGTTCATTCTTACTCACTTTTAAAAAGTTACTATTTGGTTTGACTTAATAATGTCAAACTTGCTCCTTTCTTTGTTTCACTTTGTTCCACTTTATTCCTTTGTTCCATGGTATATTCCCCATTTTTGCTTCTGAAATTTTCTTCCTAACATCTTCGGAAAGTTTCTTACCTTTGTGGTTACTAACACGGCCTAATTTAGCCTGTCTTAGCTTTTCCTTATGTTCTTCAGTCAATTTTCTTCCGCTGTTACTTTCCTTGATTTTTCGTTTCGCTTCTTCTGAATGGCGATAACCACGATGAGAAGGCGCAGTTGCCTTCAAACTTTTATTGTAATATCTAACTCTACAATCTTGTGGAGGAATCATATTCAACCATCGTTGTTCTTCTTCAACAAGTGCGTTTTTTTCGTACACTCTTTTCAATATTCTTCTTTTAAAATCTTTGGGTCTACGGCGGTAAGCATCGCGCATAGAATTGGAAGAACAGATATACCAGTCATCTTCTCTACCCCAATGCCTACCCAAATAAAACCGTTTGTATTTCTTATCATACCAAAGATAAATAAACCCATATTTTTCTTTCTTCATTTAACACTCCTTTGTTGTAGGAGTATTTATATGAAGCGAGTGTTTCAGAATGTGTTTACTGTGGAGCGTGTTATGCCCCTGCTATGCTCCTTCTTTACATTCTTTAGGATATCACGGAAACTACTGTCCGGTTTCTTAAGGCCAAGTCTTACAACATCACCAATGGCAGGAGCGCCGTTGACCAATTGTGTGATGTGTTTATTTTCTTCCAGAAACTTAGTCATTTCTGAAATACTCATAAATTCTTCGAACTCTTCATTCGTCTCTGTATTGAGAAATTTGTATGTGGGCATATTAACCTCTAAAATGCTTTTCTGCTCTATCTTCTAGCGCCTTGAGAGCATCGCGTATAACATCGCTTTTGCTTTCTGATAAAGTAATTAGGGTTTCGTTGATGCCCTGCATAAGCCCGACACGGCGCATATAAACGCCATAGGCGGTAGTAACAGCAATATAACACAGGAACATTACAATTGAGTTTATATCAAACGTCATATTCATCATCCTCTAGGAGAGCATCAAAGTTCTTTGATTTCAAAGCATTCTTTAGTCGCTTTTCTTTCCTGCGATTTTCTTGTGCCTTGTAATCACGAATAGTAGGATGCCCTTCATTTTCATCTTCATCATCAAAACGGGTCTTACCGTATGTACGATATCTACTCATGCTGCTTTCTCATTTAACTCCAATAGGCCGGGGAAGGCTTCGTTGACGATTTCTGCGGTGATAGTCTTGTATGGCAACTTCTTCTCCTTGGCAGCACAAAGAACCATAGCGTCTGCTGGGTGAATAGTTTCCAGTAATCCAATGAAAAGCATTTCGCGCTTTACTGGGGCGAGGTTTGGATTGCCGCCTTCAACAAACAAATAGAGGCGGCGCATTTCTGAATACAGATTTGCTTCCTGATCGATGTATTCATTCTTTTTAAATGGAGGAATGCCTTCTGGCAGCAACCACTTAATCCTTGGATCGAAAGCATATTGAAGCAACTGGAGCAGAGCGCGGTTATCACCATGCTTACGTAACTCTTCAATTCTTTCTTCTTTCTTTTTTACCTTGGATACTTCTTCCAAGATTTCTGCTATACCTTTTTTTCTCATTAAAAATCTCCAATTGAACTCATGAGGTTTCTCAATCTGTTCGTGATAAAGTAGTTCATGAGGTTTTCTCTAGTTTTGCCTTTTTGCTTCTGGAATTCATCCAGTATACTATTATGTATACTTTCAGGAATATTATCCAGATCGATAAGAGCGGCGTTTCTCTTATAGTTCATCATGGTTATATCATCACAAAAGTCTTCTGGCTCTTGAAAAAGCCATTCTTCAAGCTTCTTCTTGAAGATAGATTTCTGTCTAACATCAGAAACAAAACTATCATCAGGAGAAAGAAAGTTAGGAATACTATCACCGCTGTCGCCGCGAATGATGTGTTCCTTGAGGTATAGAACAGGATTGTTGTGAGTGATCCATTCTTTGCCAATAGGATCATATTGTTCGACGCCTTGATGGCGATGTAGCTGAATAAAGTCTTTATCACGCGAAAGAATAAGGATTTTATCGTCTGTGGAGGTCTTAACCAAAGTCGCAATGATATCGTCGGCCTCAGCCGTTTCGACTTCGACAACAGGATAAGGGAAGTTTTCTTTCACTTCCTGCTTGATTTTTGCCATAAAAGCATATATAGCATTCCAATCCAACTCGGATTTTTCTTGCTGCTCACGGCGCTTTACTTTGTAATAGGGGAATTGTTTCTTGCGCCAATAGTTCTTGTTATCACAACAGATAACCAACTCACCATATTTGGCGTGAAACTTTGATCTGTAGGAGCGAAGGGATTCGATGATCATGTGTCTCATCATGTTCTCATCGATGGGTGCGTTTGTATGCTTACCAAGTTGGTAAAGCAGATTTGATAGCATCACTTGCTGAAAATCAACCAAAATCATTTTGCTACGAACTAGCGTTCTCACCTTTCATGTCAGAGATTATGTCGTTAACATCATCCCGCATTGTAATTGTTTTGTCATCGTTAGTCAACATGATTTTTTCAGCAAGATGATGAAAAGGATGCTGCATTCCGTATTTCTTCATAAGTAAAGCTTGTAGTGCTTCTAGAAAAAATACAGTTTCTTTAGCTGCAAAGTCATCATCATCTTGCTGATAATCAAAGCCGACAATAGCCAACTGTTCAAGCAACATAGATGAAATCAATAACATGGTTTCATCGACATGCAGACGCTTCAAAACATCTAAGTTATTGTAGATTTCTTCAATAGATTGGGGCGACTGCGATAAACGAGATTTCGGGAATGAAATTACGTTATTGGAGGTTTCATCTGTCATTTAAATAGTGGTTCTCCTTTGATGGATACCTTTTATTTATTATGTCCGATAAGTAAAGAATGCACCGGACGCCTTGGGTATCTCTCGCGGCATATTGACCAAGCCTTGCAGAAGGTTATGCCACTGTACAGCACGGACATTCCAATTATAAAACATATCAGTGTAACCTTTTTGCCCCTTGAGCATCATCTGTGTGCTTTCAGACCACACATTAGGAATGATTGTATCCAGCATGGAGTACATCATGTTAGCATGTTTCTGGGGTTCATCCTGATACTGGTACATCTGTGTCCAGTTTGCCGCTGTCTCATAGAGCGCACCAAAGTTAGGATGCACACAGACACATCCAGCACTCATTGCCTCAATAAGGCTGATACAAGAGGTTTCTAGCCACGTTGAGGGATAGGCATAGATATGTGCCTTCTTAAGTGCCTCATGGACTTCCTGATTGCTTACAGCGCCATGGTAGGTGGCATTTGGCATAGCCGCAATCTCATCATAGAGCGGCTGGAACTGCTTATCGCGCTCCTCCCAGCCATAGACCTTGAATGACGAATATACATCCAAGTGAAGATTATCATACTTCTCAGTGAGCTTTTTAAACACAGGCACAAGAAGGTTTAGCCCACGGTGTGGGGTGGTATGATAAATGAGGTTTATCTTATCTTTTGGTTTTACATGATCAGCAATCGGCATGATGGCGTTTTGAAGCACAATACACTTTGACCATGGAATGTTATAGTGTTCAATATAGGATTGCATTTGCCAATTGGAAACAAATACAATCTTATGAAAACTTTCATGACCAATCTTCTTGAATGCATTGTCTGCCTCTGGATCACCAGCAAGATCATGGCACCATAGAATTCTTATCTTAGTTTCATCCAATGTTCTGACACGGGATGGAATGATTTGGAATTCATCAAGAAGATCGGCTGGCACAACTTCAGCCAGCTTATACTTCATAAGTTCTGTGCCTCCCTTGGCATTCTTGGATAGTTCATCAGATTCAATAGGCATAATAACTCCTTACTTAATTGCATTCATGCGGAGGATTGCTCCACGTAGTGGTTCTGGATTGCGCTCATCATCAAGCCGCCAACTCATACGGAATCCTGCTTCCTTCAATATCTTGGCGAGGTATTCTTCATTAAAACCATTTACATGGCCCATTCCGGGAATTTTGTATTCCTGATCGTGCCGCCAGCCGCCATAGACATAATCCATTGCACTTTCCCAATCGGTATCACGGCGGTTCAGCCATTCAGTACCCATCGTCTTCTCTTTCCAATCACCATGCGTTAAACGCTCAAAGACCCACTGTAGATCGGGTGTAGTGATATCAAGGATAGCATCAGGCTTCAGAATGCGATGTAGTTCCTTAAGCACGGCAGGAGCATGGCGATAGAACATATGTTCGATCACATCACCAAGATAAATCTTGTCTGCAAAGTTATCTTCAAATGGGTAGGGGAGGACGTTTAGATCATGGATGTGTGTAACTCCCGGCCACTGATGAACATCCACACGAATGTTCGCATCCATCTTCGGATGTGGGCCAGAACCAAAGTCAATTACGTTCATTAATCACCTTTTCAATATCATCCACTGTTGCTGCAATGGTATGATTTTCCATCACATATTTATAGGCTCTGTCTACAGTTTCTTCGTTTCTTTCAAATGTAGAAAGAATTTCCATTAGTTGGTCTTCGGTATCGTAAACAATGCCATATTCTTTCATATCATGTGCGCCAGCAATATCACGGGCAATCCATGGGGTTCTATTCATCATGGCTTCAAGTAGAACAAGACCAAAGCCTTCCTCACTTGAATTCATGATCAAAGCATCGGCGTTACGCACGATATTCATTACATCCTTTTTAGGAAAATCAAATCCACATACAACGTTGTGTGAATTTTGCGGTATCTCACCATGATAATAACCAAGAAGAACAAGCAAAGAATTATCGATATTTGCTTGTCTGAAAGAATTTGCGAGTTGTGTCATACACTTATGCGGAGAGAAGCCCCCAATACTTACAAACACTCTACATGGCTTATGCACCACACCTTCAAACACTGTGTCTGCTACAGGAATGCCGTGTCGGACCCTGCGGGCTTTAGCTTCATAACCATACTTCTTAATTAGTTCAAGATCGAAGCTTGTGCTGTAACCAAGATAAGGATGACTTTTCAAACCATTAAGACAGATTTCAGATTCACTTGGTTTGATAATCATGTAAAGCACAGGAGCTTTGATCATGCTGGCATTTTGATGAACAAAGTTCTGTGAAACAACATCACCGCCATGAACTACAATCAAATCCCACATATTGCTAAAAGCAACGGAATGATCATTTGTTACGGCTACACCATTCAAGTCTCCTTGATGTGTGTAAGCTAGAACAGTGACTTCATACCCGCGAGAAAGCATTTCTTCTGCCATGTTTCGCACATACATTTCACTGCCACCGGGATATGGAGCATAGCGGTGAACGACAAATAAAATTCTCTTAGCCATTATTTTCTTTGGATATCCTCTTCAATGCAGTAAGTACCCTGCTGGACTTCAATGATATGGAGTGGTTCATCACCAGAGTTTACAAGCCTGTGCCACTGGTTCTTAGCAATGTAATAGAATTTATTAGGAAGTATTGGCTTCAATTCATTCATACCAAAGTCGATCTTACCTTGGCCTTGCTTGAGGAACCAAACTTCATCCCTGTATTGGTGGCGCTGCATACTGAGAGAAGCGCCGGGGTTTACAACAAGTTCTTTTACTTTGATTTCAGTTGTTTCGTTCTGAACGTAATGGATAACGCGGAAGTATCCCCAATTTCGTTGAACAATTTCCTCGCCGCGCACCTTAGCAACCAGATGGCTGGAACTATTCTGTTTGCGCGTTCCGCCAATACCAAACTGAAATTCTACTTGAGCATCGCCAGCAAACTTAACCATTTCAGGAATGTTATCAGAGTTTCGATCCCCACCATTCATGAAGATTACAACGCTGTCATATCCCTTCTTCTTTTCCATATCCTTGACAATATTGATAGCATCACAAGCACTATCGTCACTGTCATCAAACCCAAGAACGTAATCGACACCTTTGATATTCTTTATGATGCGAAGTCGCTCACCCCAATTCTGAAAGAAATACCCTTTCTTTCGTTCCAGCCATGCATTGGAGTTGACGCCCACATAAAGGAAGTCACACTTAGTTGCAGCTTCCTGAATATAATCAATATGACCACCATGGATAGGATCAAACCCACCAGTAATCAGACCAACTATTCTCTTCATTCTTTCACCCAATACCAGCACTGATTTTCACAATATTGAACAGGAGTGGTAATTCCATTTTCATATCGGAACTTAGCAATAGCATCGTCCACAGTCTTCATGCCAGTATCATGACCAGCAAACAGTCCACCCTTCTTGACCTTCGGCCAGTACATACTCATGTCAAATAGTGCCGCATCGTAAGAATGATCACCATCAATGAAAATGAAATCAAGATACTCATCAGCAATCTTTGTTTTTGCGTCACGGCTATTCTCCTGAATAATTTCTACTTTGTCTTTAAAATAAGAAAGATTGGTCATCGCCGCCAGCTTCATATCAGATATAAGCTGCACACTGATCATTCCATTCCAATCCATATAGGGCTGCCATGGATCAACACAGTAGTACTTCTTGATATTCGGACAGTTCTCAAGAAAATAATATGAAGTCTCAGCCCGCGCTACACCAAGCTCTAACCCAATCAGATCATCACCTAAATTGCGAATGATTGGCATCAGCCCTCTACCAGCAATATAGAATGAATCCCATTCACCAATTACTTTCAATTCATTTACAGTCTTAAACATTATATTTCCTTTCGAAGTATTCTTTCAATTCAGGTACACGATTATATTGGTGTACGATTGTATATGGAGCGCCACGCGAATTGACAACATATTCGCCATTGAAAGTAGGAACAGCTTCAATACCATTCTTCGCATAATCAGGCTTTGATGGGTCTAAGGTCGTTCCGCACTGGCAAGCCCATGCAGTATCATGCGTGAAGTAACCAGTTTTTTCATTGAACGTGTCCATAGACAGGAGGACATTATAGGCAGCTTGATCGGGGCCGCCACCACCAAATACATGCTGTAAGCGAGTGACAGAAAGCTGAAAGATAAGATTGCTGATATCGGCCAGACGATCATGGTGAGCAGCAATGACTCCAGCATTGTATATAGTATTATTTTCTAGCAGCTTGTACTGATCTTCACCAAATGATAAAATGAGGTTATTTTTACCCCACGCTTCCTGATTATATCTGAGGTTTTCAGAAGATGCAATATGATTTTCATGGATACTGCTGTCTAGAAAATCTTCTGGATTCGTCTGAAACACAACGTCAGTAACATCCGTTGCGATAACCCAATCATACTTTTTTTTCTTAGTTGTTAATAAAGCATGATATGCACCAAAACGGGTAACACAAACGTTGTGAGCAGATGTTAGATGCGGGAAAACGGCAACCATCACACCATTCTCTCTGAGCTTTTCAAAGAGAGGAGGATTATTGCCGAAATAAGTTAGGATTTTATCTCCGGTAAACCCACTTTGATTTAATGAGTTTACCCATACTCTGCACTGGTCCCAAGTAAGGTTATAGCCAGCGCCGATAACGAGGTTTTTCATGGGGTATTCACAATCTCCATATTAATCTTGATATTTTCAATCATTTTCTGAAGGTTATTTAGTAGATTGATATTCAACTTACTGCCGTGATTTGCAAACTCAAAGCTAATGTTTTCTGCATCACGTACCAGCCACCGCACACGGTCAGCAAGGTCTAGTTCAGGCGACCTGTAGGTTTCGAAGTTCTTCATTGATGAATTCCTCTGGAGTGATGATCTTGTCGAACCCTTCATCAATAGCAGGATATTGAAAAGAGTCAATCATATTCTTCATGACGCTCATCGGAATAATCTTTCCGGGGCGAGAAGCGAGACGGCGTTCCAGTTCTTTCCTTTCAGGTGTCGGAAAGACAACAGCAACCTTACGATAATGATCAGGAACCATGATCAGCTTACCCGCCCGTGACTTACGGTTCAGGTTAGTCTGGTCCCAGATGATATGCATATCATCCTTCACCGCCGCCATGACAATCTCATACATGGCCTTGTTGGCATCCTTGATTGTATCATGGAAAACTTCATTATAAGTCTTACCACGAAGCTTGGCGGCAAGATCAATAAAGAAATCGGTGGAAGCCAGACAATACTTGAAATCATAGTTGTCAAGAGGCGAGAGAAAGGTAGACTTCCCCGCTCCCGGAACACCACAAAGCATGTATAGATTAGGTCTGGTCATAATCAACTCCATTGAGGAATTCTTTTTTAATTTTCTGATACGACTGATTGCTACCACAGTGTTTTAGAATAGTATCAACAATCAGTTTATAAGTCAAGTGTGAATTTACATCAAGTTCATCCCAAAGGCGGAAGATCAATCCACGTATCATTGGCGTAAACTTCGGTGCATATTCGATTGCAAAAGTTTTACGGTCAATGGTCTGTCGATGTGACTTTACAAGTGCAACCAGTTCAACAGCAAGGATATCGATTTCTTCTACAAGCTTGATAGAGAACTTACGAATCTTATCCATATCTTCCTTGGGAAGAACAGGAGCAAGATCATCAACTTGATTATTTAAAATCAAAGAAACCGCATCACGCTCATTACCAAGCAGAGCCTTGGTCTTATGAATACGGACATACCAATCAGATTTCACCTTGACCATATGACCGTCCTCAAAACGAACGACCACACCTTCGATATCTTCAGCAGCACGGATTATACCGATAATAGTACCCATCTTTTCGATTTGTTCGTTTGACCAAGCTTTAACAACAGGAATATCATAGTCTTTGGCAATACTAACCATTTCTTCATAAGATACATACTTGCCGTTTTTATTATTTCGAATGGCAGTCAAAATAAGACAATCTTCTGGATATTCAATAACAATACGGTTTTTGTTTGAACACCATTCGAAAACCAAAGTCAATTCACAAGCATAAGCATGACGTGCAAACAGAGCATAATGCGGGTTCTTGGCTACAAAAACTTCCGCTTCCATAGAAGTGTCGGTGATACCCATCTTGGTCATCCAACGGATATGGTTGCCAACGCGGCAGGGAGACACCATAGAGCCATCAAGCTTCTCAAGGATGTAATGAGGCTTAGACCAATCAATGGCCTCATGGCGCGTCTCATCGCGTTCATTCACGTTGAAGAACTTATGGTATCGGCGGTTAATAAGCTCACCATCCTTGCTGAAGATCAGACCACGGCATTCCCGACGAATAGCATAGTGGTAATTAAACCATCCAGTGCTTTCATCAGCGTCACTGTTATCTTCTTCAACCATAGAAGGAAAAGTTTCTTCGTTCATTACAACGTAATTAATTACAATGTAATCATCCTTTTCCACCACGATGAATTCTGGTGAATCCTTGATGGCCGGAAGAACATCATCAATATGAGTAATCGTCGGAAAGTCGTAATTCATTTAAAAAGTCCTCCAAGACTGTGCATGTTCTTCAATATCATACCATTTGTTTTCAATAATATGACCGATAGAAGTAATAGGAGAAGTAAAGCTTTCCTTCTTCACACGAACATACTTGTCTTTCAGGTCTTCCCATTTGCTGACGCCAACTACCTTCATCACTTGCATGATAGCGTCAAGACCATAAGCAGTACCTACACGGCACTTCTTGCTTTCCACCCAAGTATCCAGTGCATAACCACCAAATCCCTGCCCAGAGCCATCGAAGGTCAGTCCAATCATGAAGGACATAATACCATGATCTTCGATACCAAGCATGGTGTAATCAATCTTTGCATTAAGAATTTCCATCTTCTATTCCTTCTTTACGATGAGCCTTGATTTCCCAAGATTGTGTGATCAGCATATCAATTGCTCCTTCAATGATTTCAGAAGCAAATACTTCCTGTATCTTGAGTAAGTTATTGATTATCATTTGAACATCAGTATGATAGGCTTCATAAGATTTCCTACGATCCATACTATATCTCCTATATCATCATTTCCACATGAAAGATTATACAGTGTTTGGCGAAAAAGTAAAGGGGGAATTTCTTCCCCCTCTTAAGTTTGTTGCCGATAATGACGGAAGAATTCTTCCATGTAATCCCTGATATTTTTAGCTCCTACAGGGTTCATACTATGCACCGAGTAGTTAAAATTCTCAGGAAGATCAATTTCATTTAACATAACATAATCCGAGAACCACTTAGCAAATGTATAACCAGTGCGTTCAGTTTCAATAGTCTCATCTGGGTCAAGAATATAATGTATCTCTGCCAGATCATGATCAAATGAAATGAAGTACGGTATACCATGAGATTTAACGTACCAAATTGCATCATCATAAGAACGAGCAATACGCCAATCCACATGATTATCAGGAGGGATACGGATATCGTCAAGCCAGAGTTTATAAGTCATGAGTGCTTTCCTATCAATTCTCGCACAATACACTGCCACACTTTTTCATTTGTTTCAATTCCCATTTTAATGAGATTTGCTTTTTCAAGCGCCTGATCAATACGATCAGCAACAAATTCATACTTAACCTCTCCATTCTCAATATGAGAACCGTGATAAGGCCAAATATCAAACGTAGCAGTCCACTTCATCAGAAATCTCCCATAGCATAAATAATAAAAATGCTATGGGAGATTTTTAAAAGTCGCCGGGGGCAACCTGTAGGCACTGCAATCCTCGCTCTCGCCACATATTGACGACCTTTGTCCGGTCATCGAATACCATGACAGGTTCATGCCCTTCTTCCAGAATTCTATCTAGAATTTCCGACTTTACGATAGTGTCATCCCTGTAATCCTTTTCAGCGCGGAAATAGACAAAATCATGCATGACATTGTGCTTTTCCAGCCAATCACGGGTTGTCTCTTCATGATCGGCAGAACGAGCCGTCACAATGATGATTCTAAAATGATTTGAAAGGATATTAGCGAGATTGATGATATTGTCGATAGGCTTATCATCTGCCATGGTAGCATTGTAAGCCTTCCAGTTCTTCGGCTTACTCTGTACCCACACACGGCGGTGATCGTTGTTGGCAATTGTGCCATCAACGTCAAAGATCACTGCCTTTCTTCTTTGTTGGCTTGGATTGTTCATTATTCTTTTTTCCTTTATTCAACTTTTCATGAATCACTTCTTCTTTCAAGAGAAATACCATTTCTTGAAATAGAAGTAAAGTACTTTCTGCTCCAAGATTGGCAAGAAAAATCTGGCGAGATGAGGCCAGAAGGGCAGAGGCAAGCATAATCAGTTCACCACGATCATCACACATCATGATCTGATTATCAATCGGAATCATCAATTCCGCCATACGTTTTGATTTTGGCGGTGCCATTCAAATCTCCAGAATAAGAGGTTTATATTCATCATACCATTTGTTTTCATTTGGATAACCACGGGGCCATGCTATGACACGGGTATCACCAATCATATAGTCTGAACGGCTGTGCATGTGTCCGTGTATCCACAGCTTTGGTGGTTTGCTCATGTTCATGATATCATCGTATAGTTCAGTCGCAAAGGCGCAATTCATTGAGTCTCCTTTGAATTTTTCGCCTACAGAGAGATAGCTAGGCGCATGGTGAGTTACAATGATATCTGCACCAGATTCAAAAAGAAACTTCTTATGAATTCTATGAGTGTGGATATACTCGTTATAAAACAGACGATAGGTTGTACTATAATCCGCCAATACCTGAGTATATCCTTCCCACTGAACAGGGTTCATATCAGTCCACAGGGTAGCCCCGGCAATCTTAATACCACCTTCTATACGGCTATAGAAATGCGCTTCTGCCCCCTCGAAAGTGCCGTGATAGTAGTCATGGTTGCCCATGACACTAAACAGATTGTCTTGGAATTTCCCCTGAAAGTCCTTCCTGATTTCTGGAAAAGGATGAGTATCCCCCGCGTTGATGTAAAAAATATCAGGTTGCGGGGTATAATCCCATCTACCAAATTCAAGATGTAAATCAGAGAAAATTCCAAGTTTCATTTTAGAAAAGCCTCGAATAATAGTGATCGTCGCTGTACTGCTTGCGCGTCAGTTCAATAGTGACGTTGCCATTCTTGAACATAAACGTATTGGTCTGAGGATCAACAGATACCAGATTTTCTTCGGCATTCACAAGAATGCGAGGATTTCCGGTGTGGCTGGTGCTGTTGAGAACAGGAGGTTCAGTGTAAAAATCATCATCGTCATCATTACGGTGAAGACGAGCCACCTTCTTCCGTGCATTCTTGAACTCCACAACACTCTTATCTTCGGTCTTGATAACCAGATTAAAGTGAGCGGTCATGGGATTTCCCGTCCAAGAATTAGGCGCATACATATTCTCAGGAATAGACTTGCCGTTCACTGAAACCGACACATCATAGACAGCACTGTCGCTGCTCTGAGGCTTCGCATTGAGCATGAGCATAGCATCCTGTGCGGGTTCGTTGTAGCGGTTCATTTCTTCAACGAGTGCCTTAAGCATGTCGAAATTAAACTGAGAAAAAAGAACACTGGCACGGCAAACCGATTCAATATCTTCCTTATTCTTCAGATTATCCTGACAGTACTCACGAATGAAGTCCATATCCAGACCAGAGAAATCCAGTGAATAGAAAATACGGCCCGGACGGTTCCTCATATGGCTATCAATACGCCACTTATCGTTACAGGTCATAACGAAAAGCTTCTTCGTCGGGTACATACCGTCGAACAGCGTCAGAAGGCTCTGCTGCGATTCATCATCGTAAATCTTTTCAAATTCATCGAAGACAATGATTGCCGGAACATCAATGTCCTGAATAAACTTGTTAAAGTCTTCACCATGAAGGCACTGGTTGATCGTCAGTGTCGGATATCCTTCCGCCGCTGCCATCTGGGAAATGATCTTGGCCAGAAGCGTCTTACCGCTGCCCTTTTCCCCACTCAGAAGAACACCAGTGGTGTTAGGACGATCCTTGAAGGTTGCCATGATACGATTGGCGTACTTCATGGTATTGCCATAAATCTTACCAAGATTGGGGAATGGATCAACCGCCTCAAGATAAAATCCAGTCATTGGATTCAACTTGACGGTATAGTTCCCGACAGGGAGAGTGCGGTGAACTTCAAGGTTGGCGTCATCCGATACTGAAAGACGCGATCCCTGCCGAATAAAATAACTCATAATCTATGTTCCTTCTGATTACATAACGTCGATCAGACCACCACGTTCATAGATAGCACGTACCCTGCGGTCTGGGCGACTACGTGCCACTTCCCTCATGCGCTGATAGACATACTGTCCGTTGTCATCATCGATAGAGTTTTCCGTCAACCAATTGCCATTCGTATCCTGAAACTGGATCAGAACACGCTGACCATGAAGAACTCCCATTGTATCCTCCTCGGTTAAGTTCTGATCCAGAGTATAGCATATCTTATGAGGTGTGCAAGAGGTTTTTTAAACTTCCGGCTCAAACTTCAGAATGGTATCTGTATGAAACTTTCGCCATCCATTCTTATCAACATCCCACACCGTAATCGTATTAGAGGTTGAAATATTGGTATGTTCCTCCAGATCAGTCTGTTCCGGGAGATAAGACGGCGATAGAGTACATCGCATATTTCTTTTTTCTCCATTTGCCTTGATGAATAAAACGTTCACAATGCATTTTCTTAAAGTGTTTACAGCCTGTTCTGAAGTTAATACCATTTTATCACCTCTTTTCGATGTATTCTTTTAAGGATTGAAATCCACCAAGTCTTTCGCCATCAACATAGACCAGAGGAACAGTTCGTACATCAGGGAATTTATTGACGAATTCTTCTCTTGAAATATCTTCGTCAATAATATACTTTTTAAATTCAAGCCCTGATTCTTCAAGTAATTGTGCCGCCTGAACACAATAACCGCAATGTGGCTTACCATACAATTCGATCATTAACCCTCCGAAATTTGTTTGAATGTTTTGTCTTCCCATGCGTAAATCACTCCAATTCCATGGTCTGTGGTGCCTACTTCTTCAAGCATACGCATGGCTTCCTGTGTTGCTTCATCTTCTGTTTTAAAAACAGGCTTCAGTGAGAAGTATTCTTTAACAAGATGTTTTACAGGTTCTGGTTTATCTCTACCGAAATCACCATATAGTTTATCTACTGAAATAACATGAGCTACACGATATTCCAGATTTCGACTAAGAAAATGTCTGCGATTGGCTAAGATGTAGATACCATCATCATAAACTACATCATCTATTCTTTCAACATCTTCCATAGTACCTCCAACAAAAAAGATTGGGCGCTATTGTCAGCACCCAATCTGGTATTTTATTTAGTCGCGGTAGATAGAGGCACCTAGAACCGTATAACCTGTAGCGACAACCTCACGGGGTGGATGACCATATCGATAAAGATTGTATGTCTTGTTATTCCCCAGAGTGCGCTCACTGGTATAAATTGGATGGCCTTGCTTTCGAAGTCGGGCAATCAGTGAAGTGGGATTCTTTGAATTATAATTATTTGCAATCTGCTTTGCGGTGAGAAGACAACCATATCTCAGATCAGACAGAACGCGCTTAGTGATAGTCATAATTTATTCTCCTTTATTGCTTGCTAGGATCAACATTCACGAAAGGAACAGCATTGCTTCCGGTCATACGAGGAAGAACACCATCCCACTTATCCAAGGCACGATACTGCACCAATTCAGGGGTGATAGATGCAGCTAGTTCACGGTTGGCTTCGGCCTGTGCTTTTGCCTTGAGAAGAGTTGATTCGGCTTCACCACGCGCCTCTTCGATCTTCTTCTGAGCTTCGGCTTTAGCCTGTGCAACTTCGTTCTGGCGTTGCTGCGCCATCTGAGTTGCAGCATTTTTCTGGTCAATGCGCTCGACTACAATAGGCGGAAGACGAACATCACCAATCCAATAAATCTTTTCAATTACAATACCAATGCTCTGTACCTGATCCTGCACTCGCTTCTGTACAGCTTCGATCAGAGCAGCCTTTCCGGGACCGTAAACGCTTTCAACAGGAAGCTTGCTAGCCTCAGTCACAAGAGCATCGCGAACCATATTACGAAGATAAATGTCAGTAATTTCAGACACACCCTTACGGTACTTCTGAAAGATATCAGTTACCTTCTCAGGGTTAATATGATATGAAATGCCCATATCAGCATTCACCGACATACCTTCCATGGTCTGGAAAGTAATAGATTCATCTTCGGTGCCAGTGGCATCAGGTTCCTTGGTCCACGTATAATTCTGTGTATAAGTCGGGAACAGGAACAGTTCCTCGTTCACACCAATCCAATAGCGGCCAACCCCAAGTTCTTCGGTATCTACCCCCTTGGATGAACCAAGGAGATAGACCTTAACACCAACATGACCGGACGGAACCTTGGAACATGCTGCGAGTGCGGTCACAGCAAGTCCAAGTGCGACAACCTTCTTCCAATTCATTCCAGTTCTCCAAACGTCTTCTTGATTGCGGGCTTGGCTTTGGCAATGGCGACGATCAAATCCTCCAGCGCCTTCTGATTTCCATTGAAGTAATCAGTATTGATGTAGATATTGGCCTTCCATGCAATGGTTTCCTTGCTAGAGAACCAGCCCTGAAGATTTTCAGGATAAGTCCCAGAAGGAATCTTCTGCCAAATATAAAGAGACTTGCCGTCGATGTTCTTTGCATCGTTGAAGTCCCAATCATTTGCGCCGACAAGCGCAAGTTCATCACCAAAGTCAACATCCGCCTGTGCAACAGTGGCATTACCAAGAGCAGCCGGAATGAGAACACAAGTGGTGTCGCCGGAAGAGACAGAAGCTAGAGCAACTGCGCCTTCTTCAGTTGTAGTCTGAATTTCAGCATAAGACTTATCTTCAGAAATAAAATTCTGCCAGATCAACCATGCGCCGGAACCAGTGGCACCCAGAGCAACACTCTTGGTGTTATCCCCAGCAAGATCAGAAAGATCGTCAACTCCAGAGTTCTTATTGCAGAGAACATGAAGGAATTCACGCGGACCCTGACCAATAATCCGGAGCTTCGACGCGGCGGCAGGATTCTTTCGCTTAAGAATTACTGCACCATCAGGCTGACCAATGAAAGCATGACAAGCTTCACCAGAAGTCACAGTAGCATCAGTAGCGGGAGTATCGATAGTGCGCTGAATATTATCCCATGTTCCCTTCGTATTGATAACACGAAGTTCAATGTTCTTGCTATCCTTGACAAACTGGCTCATGTATTCACCAGTGAGATGATAGGGCTTACCTTCACCGCCTGTACAAAGATTGACAACCATCTTTCCAGATGCATGTGCAGAGGATGCGGCGGCAAGAGCAGCACCAGCAACACCAAGCATTACAAAATACTTCATTACTTTTCACCTTTCAGTTTTTTGATAGCAGATTTGACATACACGACGACTGAAGACCAGATTACGATTGGAGCAATTACTGCTGCATACAATAATCCGCCCAACACAACTGTCGTATCTGGGTAGGAAATTAGTAGGGGAGAAAGGAAACCGTAGCTAAAGATAATAAATGCTACGGTTGCCACAAAGAAGAGAAAGTGTCTCATTTTTTATCCTCGTTTCTTGTAGATGGGAGGATAATATATCTTACAAGACCTTAAGTCAAGAAGAAATTTTAGGTGTTCTGACCATTTTTTCTATCAAGTTGATTAAGACAGTCGCCCATCAAACCAACCGCAGATTTCGTTCCCTCAAGACCAATTGTCATATGCCCAATATCTCCGGGCATAATCAAATTCATTGCGTCAAACTTCGTCCAATCATTAAGAAACTCCACATTCACATTAGGAAGGACGATAGTCTGAGCATCCCTCAGATCATAATCAATTGTTCCCTGCTCAGAAGGATACTTTCCAAAGAACCTGAGAGTAGCAGTATACCCCTTAAAATTGCCAATTGGATCGGCAATATTCCAACTCTTGTTATGAACAATAACGTTTGCGGTTTCGTTATCTGTCACATAGAACGTGAAATAGGAACCGTCTTCCCAGAAGGTGGAGGCTGCACAATAATTAAGATCACCACGAAACCCCTCAACAGTCCATTGCCCAGAATCCTGATTATAAAACTGTTCCGCATGAGCGGCACCAGCCATCATCATCAAAGACAAACATACGCCAACCAAAAACTTCTTCATAATATAGTCTCCATTTCTATTTTAGTTCATTTGAGGTTTTCATTTGAGGAATGACTTCGACGCTCACTATTTCATTCTCTCTCATGACAGTTACAACAATAGGCTCTGATGCAGATGATACAGCAATCAGGAACGTAATGTCAATTGAACTATGAACATCAAACTTTCCTGTTGACGTTTTTAGTCCAATAATTTTATCTCCATTCTTAAGTCCTGCCTTCTCGGCAGGGGAATTTGAGACAACACTTTCAATTACATTAGTATCGCTCAGTGATACACCAATCACAGGCCACTGCGCTTCCCCATTTTCCCAATCAGCCAACACCTTCTTGACGATATCAGAATGAATAGCAAAACCGTAACTGCCGCCTTCTCTTGCCATCATAAGAGAATTCACACCAATTACTTCACCTCTTACATTCAAGAGAGGCCCACCAGAATTCCCCTGATAGATATCAGTATCAGTCTGAATTAAAAACTTTGGCACAGCATCAATTCTTCTTATTGTATGAGATATGACACCTTTTGTGACTGAAAACATCAAGCCCCATGGGTTGCCTATGGCATACACTTCATCAAGGACTTGTATATCACGCGAATTGGCAAAGGTCAATACCTCAAATTTGTTTTCTGTGGAGAATTTTTCCCATTCTTTCAGTCTGATTAACGCTAAATCGATCACGGTATCAATTTTGACAATTTCAGCATCATAGATACCGCCGTTTTCCAATTTAACTTTTAAATCCTTGCCATTTGCCACAACATGTGCGTTAGTGAGAATTTGGTTATCACCAATCAAAAACCCTGTCCCAATTCCGCCTGACTGCTCCTTGGTAACAGGGTCTTTAATATCATTGATTATGAGAACCACTGCATTTCTTTTTGAATTTATTGTTTCCTGAACATCTGGACCGACACATCCTGTCAGGAAAAATGCAACAAATATTGTTGCAATAACTGTTAATCTACCCATTACTCGGCCTTTCTAAGAATTTCATTTGGTGGTATTATTTTAAAATGTGGGACATTATAGTCTTCTTGTTCGCCTGACCCGGAGCCATCCCCTTCACCTTCTTCAGGCTTACCGCCACTAGATTTAACATCATTTTCTTCACCACCAATTTCTACAATATAGCCCTGTTTTAACTTCTCATTTGCTTCTGAAAACTTATCGGCAGCTTGTTTGCTATAGGGGAGTGAGAAAGAACGGGGAGCAATTGTTCCCGCACTATACGACAAAAATCTTTGTAGGAAACTCTTTTCGCTTTCTTCCGGCATAGCCCAATAGTAGATAGCACCTTTGTCATCCTCTGACGGCTCAATCGTCAATGATGCGATGAGGTAACCCTTTTCCAATTTCTCACTAGATGGCCAACCTTTGTATGTATCAAATGAAAAGTATATGCCGCTTGAAATCAAGAACATATAGGTGATAACACACATTTTAATGAAGAAAGACTTGTTGTATATCAACTGAACGACATACAAAATAGACAAAGAAATCAAAATGAATACAAGCGACAATCCTGTCATGGTGTCCTCAACTTAATTAACCCTCTTTGGGTTTTATTTGTTTCAACGATTTCACCGTTACTATCCAACGTGAAATTCAATACGGTTATCTCCTGCCAAATTCTTTCAAATGTAAGAGTTTCCTCATATACAGTTCGATAGTCTGGGTTCAATTTAATTATTTTAACTTGTACAGGAAGATTGACTACATACCCAAGGCTTCGGGAGTTGGATTCATATTTACAACCATATAGATGAATATTGAATGTAAATTCTCCTTCTATATTTCCACGAAGAACCCAAATTTCTTGGTTGTCTTTATTTTCAGTTTTTTTGCCTGTGACGAATTCTTTAGCAATATCTAAGATATCGTTTTGAAAGCCAAGATCATCACGTTCGATATGCATCAATCCTTTGTCGCGTTGATTGAAATAAACAACATTCTTATATGGGTCACGAACCCAGATATCTACATCGCAATCCGTGGATTGATCCCAATCGACCTGTATCAGCATTTGAGCATTCTTCTTGATACCCTCATCCTGCTTCTTGGCGGGGTTCATCAAAAGAGTAGATAAAACGAAAATGAATACCAAACTCACCATGAAGTTCAGTAACAAATCGATAAATGCTGTGCGAAAATCAAATGCTCTATGTTTCATTTTCTACACCAATAAAGTAGACCTGAAACTTCAAAATGATACTGAAGAGTAGGCCGACTGCATTGGTATAGAGAGCGAGGCCCATAGCTTTCCACATACCACTAAGCATCCCCTGAATAGCGGTGCTGTCTTGCACATTGCTGATGGTATTGACTTGAAGCATATGAATGAGGCCGACAACCGTTCCAAACATACCCAAAGCCATCAACATTTCTGACATAAACCAAGAATAATCTGTAATTTTTTCTAGAACATTCTTTTTTACAGACATAAAAATAGGGTCGCTAGCTTTCCATGCCAGCCACCCCAAAGCCAGATTTGTGATTGTGAATAGAAATAGTATCAGAGATGTGATGCGAGTTGGATCACTATCCCATATTGCTCCGACAACTCCAAAATAATTTGCCCAAAATAGTGAAGTTGCTACCAGCAGTACCGAAACCCACCAAAAAATAAATCTCTTATAAACTCCAAAGTTCATTGTGGTGTCCTTAATTTAGTTCAACATACTATTTAGCATGTGGCGGAAGGTGGGGGATTCGAACCCCCGGTACATTTCTGTACGTCTCGTTAGCAGTGAGGTGCCTTAAACCACTCGGCC